>Ga0299906_10004464_pt1 | contig 11450 bp, 10 predicted proteins | sample RVTome_14_FD_200259 | JGI IMG/M metagenome (GOLD analysis project Ga0299906, IMG submission 200259) | Soil microbial communities from uranium-contaminated site in the Upper Colorado River Basin, Wyoming, United States - RVT145D125 (version 2) ... | reverse complement strand
CACCGGGGTCGAGCCCGACTTTGCACTGGTGAAGTTCAAGAAGCTCGCCGGCGGCGGGTACTTCAAGATCGCCAACCAGTCGATCGACCCGGCGCTCCGACGCCTGGGATACGACGGCGCGCAGCGTCGCGAGATCGTCGATTACGTCGTTGGAACGATGACCCTCGAGGGCACGCCGCACATCAACCGTGCGTCTCTCGTCGGGAAGGGCTTCACCGACGCCGAGGTCGACGCCATCGAGGCGACCCTGCCGGGGGTCTTCGACCTCCGTCATGCGTTCAACGTGTTCGTGGTCGGTGAGGCGGCCCTCCAACGGCTCGGGTACGGCAAGGACGAGTACACCTCGTTCGACTTCGATCTGCTGCGGGCCATCGGGTTCACCCCGGTCCAGATCGAGGAGGCCAACCGGATGGTCTGCGGCACACAGACCATCGAAGGCGCTCCCCATCTGTTGGACGAGCACCTGCCGGTGTTCGACTGCGCCAACAAGAACGGCAAGCACGGCGTCCGCTTCATCCATCACACCGGGCACATCCGGGCGATGGCGGCGGCGCAGCCGTTCATCTCGGGGGCGATTTCGAAGACGATCAACATGCCCAACGAGGTCACGGTCGGCGACATCGAGGACTCGTACGCCCTGTCGGCCGAGCTCGGCCTCAAGGCGATGGCCCTCTACCGCGACGGCTCGAAGGCGAGTCAGCCGCTGTCCTCCAGCACCGGTGAGGGCGACACCCACGACGACGAGGACGAGGCGCTCACCGAGGCGATCGACGCCGAGGCAAGAGTGGTCACGGGGACGTTCGCCCCAGGGGTCAGCCCGACCCAGGCATACCACGGGGTCAACCGTCCCCGGTTCCTGCTACCGTCGAGGCGCCAGGGATGGACTCAGGAGGCGAAGGTCGGTGGCCACAAGATCTTCCTCCGCACCGGCGAGTACGGCGACGGCACGCTCGGCGAGCTGTTCATCGACCTGGCCAAGGAGGGGGCGACCCTCCGCGGGATCCTCGGATGCTTCGCCATCGCGGTGTCGAAGGGCCTCCAGTACGGCGTGCCGCTCGAGGAGTTCGTGGAGTCGTTCACGTTCCAGACGTTCGAGCCCCGCGGCATGGTGGAGGGGCATCCCAACATCAAGATGGCCAACTCGATCATCGACTACGTGTTCCGCTCCCTCGGTATGGAGTACCTCGGCCGGACCGACCTGGTGCAGGTGCCCCCCAAAGAGGTCGGTGAGCTCCCCGAGCCGCCCAGCGGCCTGGCCGTCGATGCCGGCGTCCAGCTCGGCCTCGACGACGAGATGCCGATCACTGCGCCCATCAATCACCCCGCGGTGGCGAAGCCGCCGGCGCCCGCCACCAACGGCAAGAGGAACGCCAACGGCAACGGCAAGGGGCACGGCCATGCGGTCTCGGCGCCCGTGACGGTGATCAAGAAGGGCACCGCGACCACCACCCAGACCGCCTCGGTCCAGACGGCGCTCGGCGAGATGATGGGTGACGCCCCCCTGTGCGACACCTGCGGCCACATCACCGTCCGCAACGGGTCGTGCTACCGCTGCCTGAACTGCGGCAACTCGATGGGCTGCTCGTAGGAGGAAGCGACTTCAATCCGGCAAACCTCTCTCGCAACTATCTGGTTTGTGCAGCAAAGTCCCTGAGAGGGACACGTCAAGCGCTGGGCCAGGAAATATCCCCGCAGAGGTGACGATCGCCCTCGCCCTGGGTGACTCACCGGATTTCGACGGCGTCTTCCGGACTGCCAGGGCGGGACGGGCAATGCACGGTCGGACGCTGCCGCTCGACTGGAAGCGTGGCCGAGTTCAGGCGTCGACCAGGTCTGTGCCGGGCTGGTAGGTGGACCAGGCGAACCAGAAGGTGTCGAAGTGGTGGATCTGCTCGAGGTCGCTCCCGGCGAGCGGGCCGGCCAGCGCCGATCCGGTGATGTCCCACGTCGTGCCGGTCTGCTGGTCCCGGAACACCTCCCCACTGGAGGTGAACGTGAGGACCCGATCGCCGACGACCGGCGAGAACACCCCGACCGATCCGACATCGCTGCCTTCTCCCGGAATCCCGGTGTCGAGGGCACTCACCTGCCCGGCCTTCCAGAAGATCGCCACCGGGGCGTCCCCGACGGTCGCATTGGTCGCCAGCGCTGATCCCCCCGAGATGGCCTCGAGCGTCCACGCCCTCGCCACGTCCCCGACGACCACGCCGACGACCCGCTGCTTGGCCCGAGCGCGCCCGTCGACGTCGCCGCGGAAGAGGAACGGGAACGTGTCCGGTTTGTCGTAGCCGCCATACGGATTGTCACCGTAGGGACGGACGTACCCGGTGGTGTCGCGGTCGAGCACCACACCCTCTGGGAACGCCGCCTTGAAGTCCGCCCAGGCGAGCAGGGGAGAGGGAATTGGCTCCAAGACGTGCCCGGTGAGGACTCCGGCCACGGCACGCCCGTCGAAATGGGTCCAGAGCGACTCGGTGGCGCGGTCGTACATCACCAACGCCGAGGCGTACAGCCGGCCGGACGTCCCGAATGTGGTCACGATGCCATCGACCACCCGCCTATAGCTCACCGCGCTATTGCACAACGGGCAGTAGGTCACGGAGACCGGGGTGCCCCCGACCTCGTCGTTGACTATCTCGTGCCAGATGAGGATCTGCACTGGATAGGCATGGACCTCACCGCCCAGCTCCAGGTACGCCACCGCCTCGCGATCGTCGAGCCAGAGGTCGGCGTCGTCGACGGCAACGAACACCGGCTCGTCGATCGCGGGGATCCCGTCGGGCGGGGGCCCACCGGGGAGGAGGTCCCCGGGATCGACAAGGGGAGCGGGAAGATCCGGATGCGACGGAGACAACAGCGCCGACGGCCCCACGGGGAGCGTGCCGCCGGGTGACGACTTGGCGGCCGAAGAGTCCGTGCTATCCGGATTCGAAGCATCCGCTCCCGGCCCGCCGCACGATGCCAGGACGACGGGGAGCGAAACCGCCGCGATCGCGGACAAGAGTCTCACGCGGAGAACAACGCAGACATCGAGCCGACGACCGCGACCATTGTCGGGATTCCGACACTGCGAACTCGGTCTCTTGAGAGGGTGCGCACCCCGGGTACCCTCCACGACGCGCCGCCTCCTCCCCCGAGGGTCTCGATGGGTCTTGCAGACGACCAACACCTCGCCTGGATGGCGCGATCGTTCGGACGTCCCGACTACCTGCCACTGACACCCGACGATCTCACCGTCCTCCGCAGTATCGCCGAGACGGTCACCCGGCAGCCGAGATCCCACCTCTTTCGTGAGGGTGATCCCGCAGTGGCCGCCTACCTCATCGAGTCGGGAGCGGTCGATCTCTACCGGTCGCGCGGTGAGGATCGCGACGTGATCGCCCGCATCGGACCCGGATCCGTCCTCGGTGACATCGCGATGTTCGGTGAAGGGACCTACATGTCCTCGGCACGGGCGATGGGCGCGGTCACCGCGATCAGATTCCCCCGGGAGAAACTGATCCCAGAGCTGGCGCAACGACCCGCCCTGTGCCTCCGGTGGCTGGTCGCCGGCCTCCGCCAACTCCAGGACACGCAGCGCCGCATCATCCATCTCATGCACAAGACGGTGATCGCCCAGGTGGCGGACCTGCTCACGGAGGAATCTCGGAAGCACGGGGAGATCGAGCTGTCCCAAGCCGCCATTGCCACCCTGCTCGGGGTCAGCCGGCAGTCCGTGAACGAGGCGCTCGGGGCCCTTCGCCGGACCGGGGCGATCGCCACGGCCTACCGCAAGATCGAGGTCGTGGACGCGGATGCGCTGATCCGCATCGCCGCAGAGCAGAAACCCTGATGCAGAAGTCATTCGAGACGTCATCGGGTGTGCGCGTCCCCGCGGTGACCGCCGCGCAGATGGCGCTCGTCGACCGGATCGCCGTCGACGGGCCCGGGCCCAATCTCTTTCAGATGATGGAGAACGCCGGGCGCGCCCTCGCCCACGCCACGATCGAGGCATCGGGGCCGAGCTGGCCAGAGCGGCCCGTCATCGTGATGGCGGGCGCAGGCGGCAACGGTGGCGGTGGGGTCTGTGCCGCCCGTCATCTGGCCAACCAGGGAGCGGACGTGACGGTGGTGCTCGCCGATCCCGAGCGCCTGCAGCCGGCGGCGAGGCAACAGCTGGCGGTCTATCGACAGTCGTCGGGACGGATCGCGGAACGCGCTGCCCTCGACTCGCTCGAGGTGGCGCTCGTCGTCGATGCCCTCGTCGGATACGGCCTCCGCTCGGCACCACGGGGTCCGGTCCTCGAGATGATCGAGTGGGCTCGAAACGAGCCGGCCCCGGTGATCGCGCTCGACATTCCCTCGGGCAGGAACGCCACCTCAGGGGAGGCACCAGGAGCCGTGATCTCGGCCGCGGTGACGCTGACCCTCGCCCTGCCCAAGACCGGGCTTCATGCTCCCCAGGTCGGGGAGCTCTGGCTCGCCGACATCGGAATCCCCGAGGGGGTGTATCGGCGCGCCGAAATCGAGGTGCCCCATGGGCTGTTCCGTGGAGCGGATCGGGTGCGACTGACCGCTCATGTCGATCCATGACGGACGGCCGTCCCGCCGACTCCGTCGCCGAGGCCGGCCTAGATTCCGTGGCTCAAGGAGGAACAACTGCTCACCAGCTCTCCCGTCTACGCCGTGCTTCCCTCGCGCGATCTCGAACGCGCCCGAGCCTGGTACCGCGACCGCGTCGGTATCGAACCCGAGACCGAGGATCCCGGCGGGTTGTGGTACCGGTGCGCCGGAGACACCTGGTTCGTCGTGACCCGAAGCGCCTTTGCCGGAACCGCCCAAAACACCGCTGCCGGCTTCCATGTCGAGCACATCGAAGATGTGATGAGCGATCTCCGAGACCGGGGCGTGGTCTTTGAGGACTACGACCTCCCCGAGTTCAAGACGGTCGACGGCCTCTTCACGTTCGGAGGCTCCAAGGCCGCCTGGTTCAAGGACGGTGACGGGAACATCATCGAGGTGGCCGAGGTCGGCTGAGAGCCGTACCGTCGCGACCGTGCCACCCCCCTGGGTCACCGCGTTGCGCCGCGACATGCGATCGCTCGCCAGACGCCATCCCGAATTCGCCTCGGTCGAGCGTCCGGTCCCGGTCGAGGTCCTCGACCCCGGGTTCCCCGGGATGGTCCACCTCATCCTCGGCCAGCAGGTGTCCATCGAGGCCGCCGATGCGATGTACGCCAGGCTCGAGGCGACGATCGGCCCGGTGACCCCGGCGGGAATCCTTGCTCTCGACGATCCCACAATGCGGCAATGCGGCTTCACCAGGATGAAGGCCGAGTACGCCCGGGGTGTGGCCATCGCCGCCATCGACGGTCTCGACTTCGATCATGTGTCCGCCGCACCCCACGACGAGGCGATCCGAACCTTGACCGGTCTGCGGGGCATCGGGCGGTGGACCGCGGAGTGTTTCCTCCTCTTCTGCGCCGGCCAACGCGACGTGTTCCCCGCGGGTGACCTCGCCTTGCGGGTGGGGTGGCAAGAACTCGCCGGTGCAGCAGAGACTCCGAGCGAGATGCAGTTGCGGGCCACCGCCGAGGACTGGGCCCCGCGGCGCTCCGCGGCGGCATTTCTGATCTGGCACGCCTACCTCCGCCGCCGGGGCCGGCGCTGATCGAAGAAGGTGGACCCGAGAGGTCATCCCCGTAACCGCCCACTCCGCTCTAAGCCGCGACCCGCTCCCACACGTGCCACTCCCATAGCGCGGTGCGGCCGCCGGCCACCTCGCTGAGGCCCGCCACCGCCACCCGCTCCGCGATGTCGGCGACGGGATGGACGAATACCCGGAACGTGGTCCGCCCGATCCGCATGACCCCGTTGACGGTCCGGACTCCGACCCGCACCCACCACCGGTCACGCGGATACGCCATGGCGAGCAGCCGGTTCGTTCGGGAGGCGGCCGCGTCCACCATCGCCTCCATGTCCGGGTAGCAACACACCACCCGATTGAGGAAGACCACGTCCGCCCGCGGGGCCGCCGCGTCGGCGACGAAATCGCCGGTCCGCCATTCCACCCGGTCGGCCACCCCGTATTCGGCGAGCAGACCTGCTCCCACTTCGTGATGGGCCGGGGAGAGGTCGTATGCCACCGACGAAGCCGCACCCCCCGCGATCAACCCGACCTGCGCCGATCCGACCCCCGCACCGACCTCGAGCACCGAGGCCCCCTCGATGCCCTTGCTGCGGAGCGCCTCCACCATCGGGCCCGCCGTCGAGTCGAGGCCGCGCCGGCGGAACGAGCGAACCGCACGCCTCGCTTCGCGCTCGTTGAACACCTGTCGAAATCCAGAGGGGTCGCAGCAACCGCCCATCGGGCCAAGCTAGTCGCAAGTCACGAGTCGCCAGTCCCAGTGGGTGGCAACGGGCAACAGGCAACAGGCAACAGGCAACGGGCAACGGGCAACGGTTCCAGTGCAGCACTCCGGCACCCTCCGGTGTTCTCTGGGACGATGACGACGATGACTGCCGATCTCACCGCACGGCTCGCCGAGGATCTCGAGGGGGCGTTCCCGGACATGGTCCGGGAACTGAGCTCCGGGCTCTATTCGGGTGCGCTGCGGATGCTGGGAGACCACCACGAAGCCGAGGAAGTAGCCCAGGACGCATTCGTCCGGGCGTACCGGGCACTCCAGGGGTACCCGGAACAGCGCATCCGTGAGCTTCGGCTCCGCGGATGGGTGTGGACGATCGCCGCCAACCTGTGCCGCAACCGCATCCGATCACGTGCCCGCCGCCCGACCGGTTCGTTCCACGGCGTCGATCCACCCGAGCGCAGCGACGGTCCCGAGGCCATCGCAGTCTCGGCCGAATCCAGGGGCCTACTGGCTGCTCAACTGCTCGAGCTCCCATGGGAGATGCGAACGGCGGTCGTCCTCAAACATGTCGTCGGGCTCTCATATGACGAGATCTCCGACAGCCTCGATCGTCCCCCCGGGACGGTCAGATCCGATGTCTCCCGCGGGCTGGCCCGCCTGCGGTCGGCCCTTCACCGTGAGGAGGAGCGATGAATCTCCAGTCCGAGCTCGAGTCGCTGCGCGTCGATGCGCCCGACGGGCTGATCACCGCGGTCCTGGCCGAGGTCGGCCTGGCGGACCGGTACGCGGTGAGGCCGAGCCCGCTCGGCGACGTGTTCGTCGCCTTCAATGCCCGGGGCGTCACCGCCGTCGACCTCGCCGAATCGGCGGAAGCGTTCGAACAGCGCTTCAAGACGATCTACGGTCGGCCGGTCGTTCCCGTCGACGAGATTCCCCCCTGGATCGCCCGCCACGTCGACACCGCCCTCCGGGAGGGCCGGCCCGGTCGACTTGCCGTCGACCTCTCGGGGCTCACCGCCTTTCAGCAGGCCGTGCTGCACCGTACGGCGATGATCCCACGCGGTGAGGTTCGCCCCTACGGCTGGATCGCCAAGGAGATCGGGAAGCCGGGCGCAGTGCGGGCGGTCGGCACCGCCCTGGCCCAGAACCCGGTCCCGGTGATCATCCCCTGCCACCGCGTGGTGCGGTCGGACGGCACGCTCGGCAAGTACTCGCTGGGCGGGGCGGACAACAAGCGGGTGCTCCTCGAGATCGAAGGCCTCGATGTCGACGCGTTCACCCGGCTCGCCGTGAGGGGGGTGCGATTCGTCGGCAGCGACACGACCCACATCTTCTGCCACCCGACATGCCGGAACGCACGCAAGATCACCGATGCCCATCGCGTCGAGTTCGGTTCGGAGGCCGCCGCCCAGAGGGCGGGCTACCGGGCGTGCCAGGTGTGCCGGCCCTCGGTGGCGGCCTAGGCGATTCGCCCAAGCCGTGGGCCGACGAGTCACGAATTACGGGAGGCCGCCCGGAGGCAGCCGATCCGCCGCCGACTTCGTCAAGCATCCCTCGATACCGGTCGATACCGAATTCGATGTATCCGCGTTCGCCGCGTCCAATGAGCGGCCCAGACGCCGTTGCGCGCGACACGACGGTCGCCTCTGTCTGGCGTCGTCTCGACCGCATGGCCCTCGTGATCGGAGCGTGGGTCGCGCCGTTTGGCGCCATGGGCTATTTCGCCGGGTTCGCCGTAACCCGCCGTCCGGTCTACCTCTTGATGGCTGCCTCGGCGATTGGCGTCGGCGTCAGTAGCATGTGGCTCCTCAGCCGGGGCCGACTCCAGGCCGAGATCCTCCTTCTCCTCAGCGGATGGAGCGCCGCACTCGCCGCGTGGCTGGTGCCTGACGTGGTGAGGGGAGCCACGACCGCCGTGCTGGTGATGCTGGCGGTCGTCGGGGCGCTGGTGCTCTCGCTCCCCTCGCGTCGGCGACTCGTCGCCACGATCGGTGCTCTGCTCCTCGCCCAGCTGGCATGGCCGGCATTCGGCCTCGCCACCGTCGGCGAGGCGATCTCGGCCACGGCCATCGGTGTGTTTGCGACCGCGGCCGGCGTGCTCGCGGTCGGCACGGCGCGGAGCATGCTCGAAAGGAGCGAAGAGCGCAGGATCGAGATCTTCCGCCGGGTGCCCCTCGGGCTCTTCCGGTGCTCGGCTTCGGGGCGGATCATCGACGCCAACCCGGCCCTCGAGGTGCTGCTCGGCTACGAAGCCGGCGACCTGGTCGGGAGGTCGGTCGAGGATCTCCACGCGCACGCCGGGGAATGGCGTGGCCTCGCCGCGGTCCTCAGGTCCGAGGATCGGGCCCAGCGCTTCGCCCACCGCTGGGTGCGATCGGACGGAGGTTCGATCTGGGTCCGGGGCAACGCCCAGGCGATCCGTGACGAGCACGACCGGGTCGTCTACTACGAAGCGGCAGTGGAGGACGTCACTCAGCGGCGAGAGGTGGAAGAAGCCGCCCAGCTCAATGCGGCACGCTTCAAGACCCTGTTCGAGCGCGCCCCGATCGCCCTCTGGGAGGAGGATTATCGCGGCGTGGCCCGCAGGCTCGACGAGCTGCGAACCAACGGCGTCCACAATCTGCGGAGCCATCTGAAGGACAACCTGGAGGAGGCTCGGCATCTGATCTCCCTCATCGAGTTCATCGACGTGAACCCCGCGGGAGTCAGTCTCATCGGAGCCGAGTCGCGAGAGGATGCCCTCGAGCGCGTCGTTCCGATCGACCCGCCCCGGGAGGTTGTCGAGTCGTTCCTCGACCAGTTCCTCGCCGTCTGGGAGGACCGCGACCACCTCGCCCTGGAGATCGGGGGGCGCACCGTCGACGACCAGCCTCTCGACCTGTCGCTGAACTGGGCGGCGACACGCACCCTCGACGGCCGCCTCGACGTGTCACGGGTGATCGTGGCGATCACCGACATCGGCGTAGTACGCCGCGCCGAGCGCGAGCTCGAGGCGCTCGTCGCCTCCAAGGACGAATTGGTGGCTTCGGTGTCACACGAGCTCCGGACGCCGATCACGACGATCTTCGGCATGGCTTTCGAGCTCCGCGACAACGCCGACCAGTTCACCGCCGAGGAGGTCAAGGACCTCATCAACATCATCGCCGACCAGAGTCGCGAGCTCTCGAACATCGTCGAGGACTTGCTGGTCGCGGCCCGCTCCGACCTCGACACACTTGCGGTTCGGCCGGAGGTGATCGATCTGAGACAAGAAATCGAACAGATTCTCGCTTCGTCGCCACCCGGCGCGCCACTCCGCGTCGAGGTCCCCGAAGGGATCCATGCGTGGGCCGACCCACTCCGATTCCGTCAGATAGTCCGGAACCTCCTCACCAACGCCCGCCGGTACGGCGGGCCGGACGTGACCCTCAAGGGCGGCGTCGACCCCCAGGGCGTCTTCGTGCAGGTCATGGACGACGGGCCTGAGATCCCTCTGGAAGACCGGGACTCGATCTTCCAACCGTACGTTCGAGCCGCCTCGGACTCGGCGCTGCCCGGGTCGATGGGGCTCGGGTTGCCGGTGTCGCGGCGCCTCGCCCGCCTGATGGGGGGTGACCTCGTCTATCGCTACGACGGGGCGAGCGTGTTCGAGGTGGTCCTGCCGACGGCGGCGCGCCGCGCCGTCGCCTAGCTGTCCTTCTCCTCGCCCTGCAGAACTTCGTCCCCTTCGGAGGGGTCGTCGGTCAGCGGCGACTCGACGACTTCGTGACGGCGGAGGTAGGTCGAGACGAACGCCTGAACGGTGGCCGCGGCGGGCAGAGCCATCAGAGCCCCCGGTACCCCGAGCAGCGTGCCACCGGCGATCGCCGACCCGAAGGACACGGCGGGATGCAGCGACATCGTGCGGGCGGTGATCCGGGGAGCCAGCACGTAGTTCTCGACCTGTTGGTAGACGACCACGTACACCACCACGGCGATCGCCTTGCCGGGACTCTCCAGGAGAGCGATGAGGAGTGGGAGGGCCCCGCCGAGATAGGTACCGACCACAGGCACGAATTGTGACAGGACGCCCATCCACAAGGCCAGGGCCAATGCGAACGGCAAGTCGATCACGGTGAACACCGCCCAGCCGATCGCAGCCGACAACCCCGCGAGGAGGGACCGGCTGTAGAAGTAGCCGCCGGTCTTCTCGATGGCGATCTCCCAAACCCGAAGCACCTCCCGCTGGCGGTGCGGGGGCAGCAGAGAGCAGACCGTGCGCCGGAGCCTGGGCCCCTCCGCGGTCATGTAGAAGGTGAATAGGCCGATCGTGAGCAATTGGAAGATCGTCCCGATGAGGGTCCGCCCGACACCAAATATGCGCCCGGCGATGTCGGAGCCGAAGCTGGTGAGATCCCGGTTGGCCTGCGATACCGCCTCCGTGATCCGGTCACTGGAGAAGTCCACCCCGAGTCCCGCGAGGAACTCGGACAGCCGGTCGACGTACTCGGGCAGGCGCACCACCAAGAGGGAGACCTGATCGACGATCAGGGGGACCATCAGCCCGACGAACAACCCGGCGGTGAGCACCAACGCGATGAACATCAGCCCGGTGGCCAGGCCCCGTTTCCATCCCCTGCCCGCCAGGTAGTTGACAGCCGGCTCGAGGGCAACCGAGAGGAAGAGGCTGATCAGGAGCAGGACGATCAGCCCGCGCAGCCGTCGAACCATGTGGAAAGCGGCGTAGAGGCCGACGATGACCGCCACGATCGTGGTGAGCAGACGGGGGATCCAGGGCGGCATGCCACGGCGGTTGCGGGGCGCGGCTGCCTCGGGAGTCACCAGGGGAGGCTACCCAATCGGCCCACGGCCATCGGGCATCGACCAACAGCCGACAACCGACAAGCTCCAAGTGTCGCGCCTGCGGCTTGTGGCTTGCCACGGTTCGAGGCGAGACTGCACCACATGGAAGGAAGAGATTCCGTCGAGCATGCGGTGATTGGCCACCTCGAGCGGTTGGAAGCGCGCTTCGAGGCACTCCCGATCGACCCCGACTACGCCGACACCGCGGCCTTTTGCGAGAAGTACGGTTTCTCCGGCGACGAGTCGGCCAATGCCATCCTGATCGCCTCGAAGAGACCC
>Ga0299906_10004462_pt1 | contig 11457 bp, 14 predicted proteins | sample RVTome_14_FD_200259 | JGI IMG/M metagenome (GOLD analysis project Ga0299906, IMG submission 200259) | Soil microbial communities from uranium-contaminated site in the Upper Colorado River Basin, Wyoming, United States - RVT145D125 (version 2) ... | reverse complement strand
CCAACCCGCGCTCCTCCTGGAGGGCGTCTTCACCCACTTCGCCCGGGCCGACGAGACCGACCTCGAGCCCTCCCTCGCGCAGATCGCCGTCTTCCGGCGCGTGCTCGAGGCCGTCCGGCGGCGCGGCATCCGGGCGCCGCTGGTCCACGCCGCCAACTCGGCCGCCCTGCTGGCGGGCAAGGCACTGGCCGAGGCGCTGCCCGAGGCCAACGCCGTGCGCCCCGGCCTGATGCTCTACGGCGTGAGCCCGGCGCCCCACCTGGAGGTGGACCTGCGCCCGGCCATGCGTCTTTCGGCGCGGGTGGTCTCGGTGCGCCGCCTGCGCCCGGGCGACGGGGTCGGCTACGGAGCCCGTTTCCGCGCCCAGCGCGCCACCCGGCTGGCGACGCTGCCCGTCGGCTACGCCGACGGCGTGCCCCTGGCTGCGTCGAACCGGGGCGCCGCGCTGATCCGCGGGCGGCGCATGCCCTTCGCCGGCCGCGTCTCCATGGACTACGTCTGCGTCGACTGCGGCGACGAGACGGTGGCGCCGGGCGACGAGGCCGTCCTGTTCGGCGAGCCGGGGCTCGGCGTCGACGCGGCGGCCCGCGCGGCGGACACCATGGCCTACGAGCTGCTCGTGCGCGTCGGGGCGCGCGTCGGGCGCGAGTGGGTGGAGTAGCCGGGTGGAGCGGGCCAACGCCCGGTGGAGCGGGCCAACGCCGGGTGGAGCGGGCCAACGCCCGGTGGAGCGGGCCAACGCCCGGTGGAGCGGGCAAACGGGACGGGAGGGCATTTGACGCGGCCGGGACCGCTCGGTACACCTCGGGCCCGGACCCCCGGATCCGCCTTCCATCCTCGCGAGGAGACGCGATGACCCCCCAGAGGGCGCCCGTCCGGCGCGCGCTGCTCTCCGTTTCCGACAAGACGGGCATCGTCGACTTCGCCCGGGGTCTCGCCTCCCTCGGCGTCGAGCTGGTGGCCTCCGGCGGCACGGCCGGCGCGCTCTGCGAGGCGGGTCTCGTCGTCGTCGACGTGGCGGAGCTGACCGGCAGCCCCGAGATGCTCGGCGGTCGGGTCAAGACGCTCCACCCCCGGGTGCACGGCGGCGTGCTGGCCCGGCGGGACCTGGACGCGGACCGCCTCGACTGCGAGAAGCACGACCTGCGCCTGATCGATCTGGTCGCGGTGAACCTCTATCCCTTCGAGCAGACCGTGGCCCGGCCCGGCGTGCGCCTGGCCGACGCCATCGAGAAGATCGACATCGGCGGGCCGTCGATGATCCGCTCCGCCGCCAAGAACCACGCCTGGGTGGGCGTCGTGGTCGACCCGGCGGACTATCCCGGTCTGCTCGAGGAGCTGCGCGACTCGGGGGGCCTCTGCGACGAGACCCGCGCCCGCCTGGCCCGCAAGGCCTTCGCCCGCACCGCCGACTACGACGCGGCCATCTGCGCCTGGCTCGAGCAGGCGGCCGGGGGCGAGGCCTTCCCGGCGCGGATCCGGGTCTCCCTGCCGCTGACCTCGGAGCTCCGCTACGGCGAGAACCCGCACCAGCGCGCCGCGCTCTACGGCTCGTTCCTCGACGTGGCCGAGCCCCTCCACGGCAAGGAGCTCTCCTTCAACAACGTGGTCGACGCGCACGCGGCGCTGGCCCTGATCCACGACTTCGAGCGCGAGCCGGGTGCGACCGTCGCGATCCTCAAGCACAACACGCCCTGCGGAGTCGGGAGCGGTGCCACGCCCCTCGACGCCTACCTGCGGGCCTTCGAGACCGATCCCGAGTCGCCCTTCGGCGGCATCGTCGTGTCGAGCCGGCCCTTCGACGCGGAGCTGGCCGGCCGGGTGGACGAGATCTTCACCGAGGTGCTGATCGCTCCGGATTTCGAGGCCGGCGCCGCGGCCCTGCTGCGCAGGAAGAAGAACCGGCGGCTGTTGCGCTTCCACCCAGGGCGCCTCGACGCCGCCCAGCTGGACTGGAAGCGCGTCTTCGGCGGCGTGCTCGTGCAGGACCCGGACACGCACGTGGAGGACCTGGCGAGCTGCCCGGTGGCCACGGAGCGCAAGCCCGACGACGAGGAGCTGCGCGCCCTCGCCTTCGCGTGGAAGGTGGTGAAGCACGTGAAGAGCAACGCCGTGGTCTTCGCCCGGGCGGACCGCACGCTGGCGCTCGGCGGCGGCGCCACCTCGCGGGTCGACGCCATCCACCAGGCCCGGGAGAAGGCGGCGCGGGTGGGCGTCGACCTCTCGGGCTCGGCGCTGGCCAGCGACGCCTTCTTCCCGTTCCCGGACGGGCTGCGCCTGGCCGCGGCGGCCGGGGCCCGGGCGGTGGTGCAGCCCGGGGGCTCGGTTCGCGACGCCGAGGTGGTCCGGGCGGCCAACGAGCTGGGAATCGCCATGGTGCTGACCGGCGTGCGCCACTTCCGGCACTGATGCGCGTCCTGGTCGTCGGCTCGGGTGGCCGCGAGCACGCGCTCGCCTGGAGGATCGCCGGCTCGCCCCGGGTGGAGCGGGTGCTGGCCGCGCCGGGGAGCGACGGCATGGCGGGCGTCGCCGCGTGCTTCCCGGAGGTGGAGGCCGGCGACGCCGACGGCCTGGCGCGGCTGGCGCGCCGCGAGGCGGTGGAGCTCGTCGTGATCGGCCCCGAGGCGCCGCTGGCCGCCGGCGTGGGCGACCGCCTGCGCGAGGCCGGGCTGGCGGTATTCGGCCCGTCCGGGCGCGCCGCCCGGCTCGAGTCGAGCAAGGCCTTCGCCAAGGAGTTCATGGCCCGGCACCGCATCCCGACTGCCGCCTTCCGGGTCTTCGACCGCGTCGACGAGGCGCGCCGCCACCTGGGTCAGCTGGACGGACCCTGCGTCGTGAAGGCCGACGGCCTCGCCGCCGGCAAGGGTGTCTACGTCTGCGACGCCCGTCCCGACGCCCTGGCCGCCGTCGACGAGATCATGGCCGAGCGCCGCTTCGGCGAGGCCGGCGCGCGGGTCGTGATCGAGGAGCGGCTCCAGGGGGAGGAGGTCTCGTACTACGCGCTCTCGGACGGCGAGCACGTGCTGAGCCTGGCGGCCGCCCAGGACCACAAGCGCGCCCTCGACGGCGACCGGGGCGAGAATACCGGCGGCATGGGCGCCTACTCCCCGACGCCCGTGCTCTCCGAGGCGGTGGAGAAGCGCGTCCTCGAGGAGGTGGTGCACCCGACCATTCGGGCCATGGCCGCCGAGGGCTCGCCCTACCGCGGCGTGCTCTACGCGGGGCTGATGATCGAGCCGGGCGGGGCGCCGAAGGTGGTGGAGTTCAACGTGCGCTTCGGCGACCCGGAGACCCAGCCGCTGATGCTGCGCCTGCGGAGCGACCTGGTGCCGCTGCTCGACGCGGCCGCCCGCGGCGACCTCGGCCGGGCCGCCGCCCCCGACTTCGCCGACGCCGCGGTCTGCGTGGTGCTGGCCTCGGGCGGCTATCCGCGCGACTTCGCGACGGGCCAGGCGATCCACGGGCTCGAGGAGGCGGAGGGCGACCCGGACGTGGTGGTGTTCCACGCCGGCACGCGGCGCGACGCCCGGGGCGGCTTCGTCACCGCGGGCGGACGCGTGCTCGGCGTGACGGCCCGCGGCGCCGGCGTGCGAGAGGCCCGGGACCGGGCCTACGCGGCCTGCGACCGCATCCGCTTCGAGGGCCTGCACCTGCGGCGCGACATCGCCGCGCGGGCTCTCGCCTCGTGAACGCGGATCCCGTCCTGGCGATCGACGAGGCCGTGGCGTGGATCCGCAGCGGCGGCCTGGTGGCCTATCCCACCGAGACGCTCTGGGGGCTCGGCGCCGACGCCACCAGCGCCGCGGCCCTCGAGCGGCTGCGGCGCTGGAAGGGGCGCCGCGCCGACGCGCCGCTCTCGATCCTGGTGGACGGGCCCGAGGCCCTGGCCGGCCTCGGCATCGAGCTCGGCGACGCGGGCCGGCGGCTGGCGGAGGTCTTCTGGCCCGGCCCCCTCACGCTGGTGCTGCCCGCCGCCGGCGGCTTCGCCCCCGGCGTGGCCCGCGCCGACGGGGCGGTGGGCGTGCGCTGCTCGTCGCACCCGCGGGCCGCGGCGCTGGCCCGGCGCCTGCGCCGGGAGGCGGCGGGCCCCGTCACCGCCACCAGCCTCAACGCGAGCGGCGAGCCCCCGGCCCGCGACCGCCGGGAGGCCGAGCGCTGCGGCCGGCGCGGACCCGACGCGCCGCGACTCCTCGACGGCGAGGCCGGCGGGGCCCCGGCCTCGAGCGTGGTCGACCTGTGCGGCGCCGAGCCCCGCCTGCTGCGGTCCGGCGCCGTCGGCGAGGCCGAGCTGCGGGCCGTCGTCGCGGGCATCCGGGCCGCGTGAGCGCGAGGAGACCCGCCCGGTGAACCGCATCCGGCCCTTTCGCGCCCTGCGCTACGACCCGGCCCGCGTCGACCTCTCCCGGGTGGTGGCGCCGCCCTACGACGTGATCGCGGACGAGGAGCGCGGCGCCTGGTACGCCCGGGACCCCTACAACGCGATCCGCCTGGAGCTCACCCGGGACGCCGCCGACGAGGCCGCCAGCGACTACGGCGAGATCGCGCGCACCCTCGCGGCCTGGCAGCGGGAGGGTGTGCTGCGGCGCGACCCGCGGCCGGCGCTCTACGCCCTGCGCCAGCGCTTCCGCGCCCCGGACGGAGTCGCCTGGGTGCGCGAGGCCTTCTTCGGGCTGCTGCACCTGGAGGACTACGCGAGCGGCGTCGTGCGGCCCCACGAGCAGACGCTGGCGGGTCCGAAGGCCGACCGGCTGAAGGTGATCCGGGCCTCCCGCGCCAACCTGTCGAGCGTGTTCCTGCTCTACGAGGACCGCGGGCAGGCCCTGGCCCGGGAGCTGGCGCCGGTCTTCGAGGGCGGCCGCGCCCTGGAGGTGCCGGTGGAGGAGGGCGCCGCCCACGTGCTGGCGCCCTTCGACGATCCCGCCCGCATCCGCGCCGTCGCGGAGCGCCTGGCCGGGCTGCCGCTGGTGATCGCCGACGGCCACCACCGCTACGAGACGGCCCTCGCCTACCGGGACGAGTGCCGGGCCCGCGCCGGCGGAGGCGTCGATCCGGAGGCTCCCTCGGAGTGGATCCTGGCCTGCTTCGCCAACGCCTTCGCGCCGGGCACGCTGCTGCTGCCGATCCACCGCCTGGTGAAGAAGGGCTCGCTGCCGACGCCGGAGGCCTGGGCGGAGAGGCTTCCGGGCTGGACCCGCCGCGAGGTGGCGCTGCCCCGGGCCGAGGACGTGCCCGCCCTCTTGGCCCTGCACCTGGCGCCCCTGCGCGATCGCCACGCCTTCGCCCTCGACGACGCCAGCGGGCGGCTCGCGCTCTTCTCCAGGCCCGCCGACGGCCGGCTCAGCGTGCGCGCCATCCACCGGGAGGTGATCGAGGGGGTGTTCGGGCTCGACGAGGAGGCCGTGCGGCAGGGGGCCATCGACTATCCCAAGGACGCGCTCCAGACGGCGCGGGAGCTGCGCCGGGGACGCGGCCTGGCGGCGCTCTACCTGAACGCGCTGACGGCCGACGACGTGTTCCGCGCCACCGCCGCCGGCGAGCTCATGCCCCAGAAGTCCACCTTCTTCTACCCGAAGCTGCCGACCGGCCTGGTGCTTCGCACCTTCGACGGGAGCGACGCGTGAAGCGCCCCCGGCGCGACCCGGCGCCGGTCGCGCGCCTGCTCGCCCGGGTGCTCGACGACCTGGGCCTCGGCAGCACCTCCCGGGTGGTGCGCATCGCGGAGCGCTGGCCCGAGGCCGTGGGCGAGCGCATCGCCGGCCACAGCCGGCCTCTGGTACTGCGCGGGGAGGAGCTGGAGGTGGGCGTCGAGTCGAGCGTATGGGCCCAGGAGCTCCAGCTGTGCGCCCCGCAGCTGCTGGCGGGCCTGCGCCGGACCCTCGGCGACGACGCTCCCTCGAAGCTGCGCCTGCGGGTCGCTAGATTGGCGGACGATGAGCGCCGATCCTGAGGCCGATCCCGGGGACGAGCGCCGGCCCCGGGCCGCCGTCGGCGCCCCCACGGGCGGGGAGCCCCCGGCCGCCGGAGCCGCGGGCTTCCGCTGCGATTTCTGCGGCGAGACGGTGCCCCGGGTGCGCCGGGTGGCCCTGGACCGGGGCTACGACCGGCTCCAGAGGCCCCACCCGGTCAAGTACGCCTGCTCCTCCTGCTCGGACGCCAAGGAGCAGAGGCGCCTGGGCCTGGCCCGCGGTTGACCCCCCCGCGGGTCTCCCCTAGGCTCCAGCGCCGCTCTCGGCAGCTCCCACGAGGAATCCGCCAGTCATGGTGAAGATCCGGCTGCGGCGCGCAGGCGCCCGGAAGCGCCCGTTCTACCGCGTCGTCGCGATCGATTCGCGGCGCTCGCGGGACGGCCGGCCCCTCGAGTTCCTCGGCACCTACGATCCGACGACGCGTCCCGAGCGGATCGCGCTCGCGACGGATCGCATCGAGCAGTGGCGCACCCGGGGCGCCGAGCTCTCGGCGACCGTGCGCTCGCTGGTGCGCCGGGCGGCGCGGCAGGCGCGGGCCGGGAGCGCCTGAGATGGCCTCCCCGCCCGCCGAGCTCGTCGCCTTCGTCGCGAAGGCCATCGTGACGAAGCCCGAGGCGATCGAGGTTCGGGAGCTCGAGGGCGGCGCGCTCCTCGAGCTGCAGACGGATCCGGAAGATCGCGGACGCGTGATCGGGCGCCAGGGGCGGGTGGCCAAGGCGATGCGCGCGCTGCTCGGAGCGTCGCGGCATGGAGCGGACTGCAGGTTGGACATCGTCGACTGAGACCGGCGACTCCGGCGCCTCGCGCCGCGTCGTCGTCGGACGCGTCCGGGGCGCACATGGCCTGCGCGGCCGCCTTCGGGTCCAGTGCTTCGGCGACTCCGCCGAGGTGCTGCCGGGCCTCGCGAGCGTGATGCTGGCCCGGGACGGGGACGACCCGGACGCGAAGGCCTACCGGGTGGAAGACGTGGCTCCGGGCCGCGGGGACGAGGTGCGCATGAGTCTGGCCGGTGTGCGGCATCGCGAGCAGGCCGAGGACCTGCGCGGGCGCTGGGTGCTGGGCGAGGCCTCGGGCTTCGAGGCCCTGCCCGCCGGCGAGTACTGGGGCTTCCAGCTGATCGGCTGCCGGGTCGAGACCCGGGACGGCAGCGCCGTCGGATGCGTGCGCGGCCTGTGGCACACCGGCGCCCAGCCGCTCCTGGTCGTGGTCGACGCCTCGGGCCGCGAGCAGCTGATCCCGGCGGTGCGGGATCTGCTCTGCCAGGTGGACGTGGAGGGTCGGCGGATCGTGGTGGACGCCATCCCCGGCCTGCTGGCGGAGGGCTAGGGCCTTGCTGCGCATCGACCTCGTCAGCATCTTCCCGCGCCTCTTCGAAGCCTTCCTCGGCGAGTCGATCGTCGGCATCGCCCGGCGGGAGGGCGTGGTCGAGATCGCCGTGCACGACCTCCGGCACTGGGCCGCGGATCGGCACCGTACGGTGGACGACAGCCCCTACGGGGGCGGGCCCGGCATGGTGATGAAGCCCGAGCCGCTGGTGGAGGCGATCGAGGCCCTGGCGGGGCCCCGGGAGCCGGGCCGGCGGGCCCGCGTGATCCTGCTCTCGCCCCAGGGCGCGCGCCTCGACCAGAAGCGCCTGGAGGACCTGGCCCGGGAGGAGCACCTGGTGCTGGTGTGCGGGCGCTACGAGGGCGTGGACCAGCGCGCCATCGACCTGGCCGTCGACGAGGAGATCTCGGTCGGCGACTACGTGCTCTCCGGGGGCGAGGTGCCGGCCATGGCCATCGTCGAGGGGGTGGTACGCCTGCTGCCCGGGGCCCTCGGCAATCCCGAGTCCACCCGCAGCGAGTCCTTCGGCCAGGGACTGCTCGAGGGTCCCCACTACACGCGGCCCGCCGTCTTTCGCGGCCGCGAGGTGCCCGAGGTGCTGCGCTCGGGCGACCACGCATCCATCGCGCGCTGGCGCGCCGAGCGGGCCCGCGAGGTCACGCGGCGGCGGCGCCCGGACCTGCTGCGCCGAGAAGGAGAAGGGGATCCGTCATGAACAAGATCGAAGCGACCCTCCAGGGCGGCAGCCGCCGGGACCTGCCGCCGTTCCGCCCCGGCGACACGCTGCGGGTGCACGTGCGCATCCGCGAGGGCGACAAGGAGCGCATCCAGGTCTTCGAGGGCGTCTGCATCCGGCGCCGCGGGCGCGGTGCCTCCGCCACCTTCACCGTGCGCAAGATCTCCTACGGAGTGGGCGTGGAGCGCATCTTCCTGGTGGAGTCGCCCGCGGTGACGAAGGTGGAGATCCGGAGCCGCGGCCACGTGCGCCGCGCGCGCCTCTACTACCTGCGCGAGCTCTCCGGCAAGAAGGCCCGCCTGCGCTCGAAGGTGCGCGACCTCTCGACCCTGCTCGCCCCGGACGCGTCCGGCGAGCCGGGCACGGCCCTGGCGGCCTCGGACCTCGCGGCCCAGGTCGTGCCCGCGGAGGAGCCGGGCGCGGAGGCCGCGGAGGGCGAGGCTCCGCGCTCCGGCTAGGTGGTCCCGGCCCGGGGCGGCCGTCCCGGAGCCGCTAGTCGCCGGCGTCGAAGGCGCCCTCCAGGTGCCGCAGCGACCAGCGGCCGGCGGGGCCCGCCTCGCAGGCGATCACGTCGAAGCGCACCCTGCAGCCGCGGCCGACGCGGTTCTCGCGCAGCCAGGCCGCCGCGCCCCGCACCAGCCGCGCCCGCTTGCGCGCGTCGACGGCCAGCTCCGGCGGGCCCAGCGCGCGACCGCGCCGGGTCTTCACCTCCACGAAGGCGACCAGGTCGCCGCGCAGCGCCACCAGGTCGATCTCCACTCCTCCGGCCCGCGCGTTGCGGGCCAGGACCCGCCAGCCACGGCTCGCCAGCAGGGCGGCGGCGCGCTCCTCGCCCTCGGCGCCGAGCGCACGGCGTCCGGCGTCGCCTCGCGTCACTCGGGCTCCCGGGGACCGGGGCGGTGCTACGGTAGCGGATCGTGGAGCAGGGCGTGCTCGGCGTCGTGGGCGGGAGCGGCGTCTACGAGATCGAGGGCCTCGAGGGCGCGCGCTGGGAGAAGATCGGGTCCGCCTTCGGGACGCCTTCGGACGAAGTGCTGATCGGGGAGCATGCGGGGCTGCGGATGGTGTTCCTGCCGCGCCACGGCCGGGGGCACCGCCTCTCGCCCTCCGAGATCGACTACCGCGCGAACATCGACGCCCTCAAGCGGGCCGGCGTCACGGACCTGATCTCCGTCAGCTCCTGCGGCTCGCTGCGCGAGGACCTGGCCCCGGGCACCTTCGTGATCGTCGACGACTTCGTCGATCGCACCCGGCGCCAGGCCTCCTTCTTCGGCGGCGGCTGCGTGGCCCACGTCTCCATGGCCCGGCCCGTGTGCGCGCGGCTCGGCGACCGCTTGGAGCGGGCGGCCCGGGACCTGGGTCTCGCCGTGGTCCGGGGCGGCACCTACCTGGCCATGGAGGGCCCCCAGTTCTCGAGCCGGGCCGAATCGGAGCTCTACCGGTCCTGGGGCTGCCACGTGATCGGCATGACCAACATGCCCGAGGCGAAGCTCGCCCGGGAGGCGGAGATCTGTTATGCGAGCCTCTCCATGGTCACGGACTACGACTGCTGGCACGCCAGCCACGCGGCGGTGCAGGTGGGTGACATCGTCGGCGTGCTGCGCTCGAACGCCGAGGCGGCCCGCCGGCTCGTCGCCCGGGTGGCGGGCGCCTGGAGCGAGCGGCCCACGCCCTGCCCCCAGGGCTGCGACCGGGCCCTGGAGCACGCGCTCATCACGGATCCCCGGGCCCGAGACCCGCAGGCCCTCCGGCGCCTGGCGGCCGTGGCCGGCCGGGTGCTGGGAGCGCCCCGCTGAGGCCGTCCATGTCGATCAAGTCGCGCATCCGGACCATCCCCGACCATCCGAAGCCGGGCGTCCTCTTCCGCGACATCACCACGCTGCTCCAGGACGCGGCGGGCCTGCGCCTCTCGGTCGAGCGCATGCTGGTCCCCTTCCGCGGGGCCCGCATCGACAAGGTGGCGGGCATCGAGGCCCGCGGCTTCATCCTGGGCGGCGCCATCGCCCACCAGCTCGAGGCGGGCTTCGTGCCCCTGCGCAAGCCGGGAAAGCTGCCCTGGAGGACGATCGGCCAGGACTACGAGCTCGAGTACGGCCGCGACCGCATCGAGATGCACGAGGACGCGGTGCGGGAGGGCGAGCAGATCCTGCTGGTGGACGACCTGATCGCCACCGGCGGCACGGCCCGGGCGGCGATCCGCCTGCTGGAGCAGGTCGGGGGGCGGCTGGTCGGGGTGGCGGTGATCGTGGAGCTGCCGGACCTCGGCGGGCGCGCGCGCATCGAGGAGATTGGACACAAGCTGGTGTCGCTCGTCCGCTTCGAGGGAGGGTAGGGCGGTGCGCGTGGGCGGGGTCCCCTACCGGAGCATCTGGCCCGACCCGGACGGCGCGGGCGTCTGGATCATCGACCAGACGCGGCTGCCCCACGAGTTCGAGACCCGGCGCCTGTGCCGGCTGGAGGACGCCGCCGAGGCGATCCGCCGGATGCGCGTGCGGGGCGCACCGCTGATCGGGGTGACCGCGGCCTGGGGCGTCGCCCTGGCGCTTCGCGAGGACCCCTCCGGGACCGCCCTGGACGAGGCCTGCCGCGAGCTATCCGCCACCCGCCCCACGGCGGTGAACCTCGCCTGGGCCCTGGCGGCGATGCGCGCCGCCGTGTGGGAGCTCCCGTCGGCGCGCCGGGCGGCCCGGGCCTGGCAGCGTGCCGGCGAGCTGGCCGACGAGGACGCGGCGCTCTGCCGCGCCATCGGCGGGCACGGCCTCGGCCTGCTCGAGGCGGCCTTCGAGCGCCGCGGGCGTCGGGGCCCGCTCCAGGTCCTCACCCACTGCAACGCCGGATGGCTGGCCACCGTCGACTGGGGCACGGCGCTGGCACCGGTCTACCGGGCCCACGACGCCGGGATCCCGCTCCACGTGTGGGTGGACGAGACGCGGCCCCGCAACCAGGGGGCGAGCCTCACCGCCTGGGAGCTCGCCGAGCACGGCGTCCCCCACACGGTGGTGGCGGACAGCGCGGGCGGGCACCTGATGCAGACCGGCCGGGTGGACCTGGTGCTCTGCGGCTGCGACCGGGCCACGGCCCGCGGCGAGGTCTGCAACAAGGTCGGTACCTATCCCGCGGCCCTGGCCGCCCGCGACAACGGCGTGCCCTTCTACGTGGCGCTCCCCTACCCGACCATCGACTGGAGCGTCGAGGACGCCCGGGCGGGCATCCCCATCGAGGAGCGCAGCGGCGACGAGGTCCGCCGCGTGCGCGGGCGCGCCGACGACGGCCGCATCCTCGAGGTGGAGATCCTGCCGCGCGGGAGCCCGGCCGCGAACTTCGCCTTCGACCTCACCCCGGCGGAGCTGGTCACCGCCCTCGTCACCGAGCGCGGCGTCTGCGAGGCTTCGGCCGAGGGCCTCTTGGGGCTCTATCCGGAGCGCCGCA
>Ga0299906_10004461_pt1 | contig 11458 bp, 11 predicted proteins | sample RVTome_14_FD_200259 | JGI IMG/M metagenome (GOLD analysis project Ga0299906, IMG submission 200259) | Soil microbial communities from uranium-contaminated site in the Upper Colorado River Basin, Wyoming, United States - RVT145D125 (version 2) ... | reverse complement strand
CCTGGACCGCCTCGAGGCGGAGGGCGTCGCGTGGGGGAAGGAGATCCTGGCGAAGAGCCCGCTCGCGATCCGCACCCTCAAGAGCGCCTTCAACGCCGCCCTGGACGGCCAGGCCGGCCTGCAGGAGCTCGCCGGCAACGCCACGCTGCTCTTCTACATGACCGAGGAGGGGCAGGAGGGGCGCGATGCCTTCAACGAGAGGCGTGGATCGGATTACGGGAAGCGCACGTGGCTTCCTTGACCGTCATGCCAACGTGAACCAGAACGTGGCACCCTGGCCCGGCATCCCCTCGGCCCAGATGCGCCCGCCGTGGCGGCGCACGATGCGGCGGCACGTGGAGAGGCCGATGCCGCGGCCCTCGAAGTCCTCCGGGTGGTGGAGCCTGCGGAACGGCTCGAAAAGCGCGCCTGCTTGGTCGGGGGCGAAGCCCGGGCCGTTGTCCCGCACGTAGAACGCCTCCCCCTCGGCGCCGAACGCGATGCGGGCATCGGACACGTCGCGAGTGAACTTCCACGCGTTGCCGACCAGGTTCTGGAGGAGGATGGCCAGCAGCGCCGGGTCGCCCTCGGCGCGGCATCCGTCCTCGATGTCCACCGCGACCTCGCGCGCCACGGCCTCGCGGCGGGCCAGTCGCACGGCACGGCGTGCCACCGCGGACAGGTCCACGGCCTCGCGGCGCAGGGGATGCGATCCCACGCGCGACAGGGCCTCGAGGCCTTCGAGCATGCCGGCGACGTCGCGGCTGGCGCGCTCGACGTGGTCGAGCAGGAACGAGGCGCCCTGCCGGGGGCGCATCTCCTGGGCCAGGAGGCCGGCGAGGGCGCTCAGGGTGACGAGCGGGGCCCGCAGGTCGTGCGAGACCGCGTCGCCGAAGGCCTCCAGCTCCGCGTTCGCCGCCTCCAGCTCCTTGGTCCTGCGGCGCAGTTCGCGGAGGACCTCGCGCTGCCTCGTGACGTCGCGCACGACGGCCACGACCTGTCCGTCCCCGAGGGGGCTGAGGCTGACCTCGACGGGGAACGTGCTCCCGTCGCGCCGGCAGGCGTGGAGGTCCAGGCCGGAGCCCATCTGCCGCAGCCGCGGCGCGCGTCCGTAGTCGTCGCGGAGGCGCCCGTGCCCGAGGCGGCGGTCCGGCGGCACGAGGGCCTCGACGCGCTCCGGCATTCCCCCGGGCCCGTAGCCGAACATGGTCTGGGCGCGCCGGTTGGCGAACATGATGGAGCCATAGGCGTCCACGACGAGGACGCCGTCGCCGGCGGCGTCGAGGATGCGCCAGGCCGGCGACCCCCTGGCCGCGACCGTGCCGTCGTGCATTCCCTCTTATGTAGGTGCGGCCCACCATAGGGGTGGCTGTCGGAAACCGCGGCAGGGAAGGGAGAGCGGCGCGGAATCCGTGCCACGCCTGCGCCAAGGCGTCAGTTACGGCGACGGGGAACCGCCGGTCTGCGGCGCCGGGGAGCGGACGGCCCGGCGCCAGGACCGGAGGCCCAGGACTCTGCGGCATGGTCGCGAGGGGGAGCCGCCGGAGGAAAAACAGCAAAAGCGCGACGCCCTCAGGGGCCCCATGGGCGTCCTCGCGTGGCTCGCCGCGCTCCGGCCCAAGACCCTGCCCGCCGCCGCGGTCCCCGTCGTCGTCGGCTCTGCCCACATGGCCAGCCTAGACCTCTTCTCCCCCGTGCCCGCCGTGGCCGCGCTCGTCGGCGCGCTCCTCCTGCAGGTCGGCACGAACCTCGCCAACGACTACTACGACCACCGCAAGGGCGCCGACACGCCGGACCGGGCGGGCCCCGTGCGCGCCACCGCGGCGGGCCTCATCGCGCCCCACCGGGTCCGGAACGCCGCTTTCGCCACCTTCGGCCTGGCCACGGTCGTGGGCCTCTACCTGGTCGCGGTCGGCGGGTGGCCGATCCTCGTCGTGGGCGTCGCGGGCATCCTCAGCGGCATCGCCTACACGGCGGGCCCCCGCCCGCTGGCCTACGTGGGCCTCGGTGATGTCTTCGTCTTCGTCTTCTTCGGCCCCGTGGCAGTGCTCGGCACCGTCTACGTGCAGGCGCCCGACGCCTTCGGCCGGACGGCCGTGTGGATGCCGGGCCTTTTCCTGGGCCTCGCCGTCGGCGCCCTCGCCACCGCGATCCTCGTCGTCAACAACCTCCGCGACATCCCGACGGACGCCCGCGCCGGCAAGCGCACCCTCGCCGTCCGCCTCGGGCCGCGGGGGAGCCGCATCGAGTACACCGCGGCCTTGACGGGCGCGTTCCTGCTGGCCTTGCTCGCCGCCCTCCGGCACGGCGACGCGTGGCTCGGCCTGCCCCTCCTCGCCCTGCCGCTCGCCGTCCCGCCGCTGCGCCGCGTCTGGGCCGAGCACGCGGACCGGCGGGCGCTGAACCCGGCCCTCGGAGGCACGGCGCGGGTCCTCGTGGCGTACGGCGTCCTCGGCGCGCTCGGGATGGTGCTCCGATGAAGCCCGCGGCGGCCGACGGGTGGACGTTCCGGCCCTACGACCTGGCGCTGCGCACACCGTACCGCTGGGCCCATGGGGCGCAGGAGCGCCGCCGTGGCCTGCTCGTCGCCCTCCGCCGCGGGGCCCACGCAGGCGGGGGCGAGTGCGCGCCGCCGCCGCACGAGGCGGTGGACGGCGCGGCCCTGGCGGCCGAGGCGGCGCGGCTCGTGCGCGGGCTCGACCCCCTCTCCCCCCGCTTCCTCACCGCCCTGGACGCGCGCCACCCGGCCCCGCGGCTCCGCTGCGGCCTCGCCACCGCGCACCTCGACCTGGTGGCCCGGCGCGCGGGCCTGGCGCTGGCCGACCACTTGGCGGAGGCGATCGGCCTGGGGCGCGCGGCGCACTCCGAGGTGCCCGTCAACGCCCTCATCGTCGCGACGGGGGCCCACGAGGCCGGGGGGGCGGCGGAGGCGGCTCGCGCCGCGATGGCGGCGGGCATCCGCACGCTGAAGATCAAGTGCTCCGACGACCGGCGCGCCGACGTGGCGCGCGTCCGCGCCATCCACGAGGCGACCCCGGAGGCCCGCCTGCGCCTGGACGCCAACGGCGCCTGGGACACGGCGTGGGCCGCCGACCATCTGGCGGACCTGCGGGACGCTGCCGGGGGCCGCATCGAGTACGTCGAGCAGCCGCTTCCGGCCGACGAGCTGGAGGCTCTCGCGACGCTGCGGCGCGGCACGGACATCCGCGTGGCGCTGGACGAGCCGGTCACGGGACCCACGGCGGTGCAGGAGATCCTGGCGGCGGGCGCCGCGGACGTGCTGGTGCTGAAGCCGCAGCGCCTCGGGGGCCCGGACCGCGCCGCCCTGCTGGTCCGCATGGTCGAGGCGGCCGGGCTGGAGGCCGTCGTCACGAACTCGCTGGAGACCGCCGTCGGCGTGACGGCCGCGCTGCACGTCGCCTGCCTCCTGCCCGCGCCGGTGCCCGCCTGCGGCCTCGCCACGTCGGGCCTCCTCGCGGAGGACGTGGCGGCGGCGCCGCCGGTGCGGGACGGACGCATGCGGCGTCCGGAGGAGCCGGGCCTGGGCCTGGACGGGTGGCCGGACGATGGCCCGGAGGAGGCTGTGCATGGCGCGTGAGCCCCTTGCGGCCGCCCTGGGCGCCCTCGGCGTGCGCCCGGGGCACCGGCTCGGGGTGCTCGGCGCCCAGGACCTGCACGTGGCGGCCCACCGCGCGGCCGCCCGGCTCGACGCGGCGCTCGTGCCCTTGCCGTGGGAGACGCGCCCCGACCGCCTCGCGGACATCACGGCCCGCATGGGCGTCGAGGCCTGGGTGACGGACGCGGCCGGGCAGGCCCTCGTGGCCGCCGCCGGGGACGCCCTGCCGCGCGTCGTGGTCGACGGCGGCCTGCGCGGGGAGGGCGGACCTCTCCCCCGGCCTCGCCACCGGGGAGGCACGGCGGCGGTCCTGCTCACGTCGGGCACCACGGGCCGGCCGAAGATCGTCACGATCTCCCGGACCGCACTGGCCGCGCACGCCAAGGCCGCGTCCCATCGGCTCCGCAGCACGCGCCGCAGCGTCTGGCTCGCGGCGCTCCCGCTCCACCACATCGGCGGCGTGGCCCTCCTCGACCGGTGCCTGCGCACGGGGGCGCGCATCGTCCCGCTCGAGCGCTTCGGACCCGAAGCCGCGATGGACGTCATGGAGCGCGAGGGCGTGACGCACGTCTCCCTGGTCCCGACGATGCTGCACCGCCTGGTCGGGACGAAGCGGGGGCCTCCCGCCTCGCTGGAATGCGCGCTCGTCGGCGGCGACCGGCTGGACCCGGCGCTCCTCGACGCCGCGCTCGCCGCGGGCTGGCCGGCCTGGCCCACGTACGGACTGACGGAGGCGTGCAGCCAGGTCGCCACGGCGACACCCGCGGAGGCCCGCGACCACCGCGGTACGGTCGGCCGGCCCCTGGAAGGCGTCACGGTCCGCATCGTCGGGCCCGACGGGTCGCCGCGGGGGGCCGACGAGGAGGGGGAGGTCGAGGTCGCGGGGACCACGGTCATCGGATCGCCGCTGCGGACGGGCGACACCGGCTACCTGGACGAGGCAGGGCGCCTCTACGTCACCGGGCGCGTGTCCGAGAGGATCGTCTCTGGGGGCGAGAACGTGGACGCGGTCGAGGTCGAGGCCGTCCTGCGCCGGCATCCGGCGGTCCTGGACGCGTGCGTCGTCGGGGTCCCGGACCCCGAGTGGGGGGAGCAGGTGGCGGCGGCTGTGGTCCGCCGCGGCGAGGCCTCCGTGGACGCCATGGCCCTCGCCTCGTGGTGCACCCACGAGATGGCCGCCCACCAGCGCCCCCGCCGCTTCCTGTTCCTGGCGGAGGTGCCCCGTACCGAGAACGGCAAGCCCCGCCGCGGCGACGTGCGCCAGCGCGTGCTTCAGGAGACCGTGCCCACGTAGAGCCACGCGATGCCGCCCGTGAGGGGCCGGGCGCGCACGTCCCGGAACGCCGCCGCGCCCTCCATGAGCGCCACGAACGTCGCTCCGGCGGGGAACCGCGAGGCCGTCTCCGGGAGGTACTCGTAGGCGGCCCGGTCGCCCGTCAGCCAGCCGCCGAGGCGGGGCATCACGTGCCGACTGTACCAGCGGTAGGGGGCTCCGACCGGGCCGCGGGGCTGCCCGAACTCCAGCACGACCACGCGCCCACCGGGACGCACGGCCCGGGCCATCTCCGCGACGCCCCGGCCGGGGTCGTCCACGTTGCGGATGCCGAACGCGATGGAGGCGATGTCGAAGGCCCCGTCCGGAACGGGCAGCGCCTGCGCGTCGGCCGCGAGGAGATCAAGCTCCGCTTCGCGCCGTGCCCGCTTCTGCGCTGCCACGCGCAGCATCCCCTTCGAGAAGTCGGCGCCGACGACGCGGCCCGTCTCCCCGACACGCCGAAGGAACGCCAGGGCGAGGTCGCCGGTCCCCGTCGCGACATCGAGGACCCGGTCGCCCGTCGCCGCGCCGGATGCGCGGACCGCGCGCCGCCGCCAAGCGTGGTGGACGCCGAGGGACAGGACCGTGTTCGCCCGGTCGTAGTCCGGGGCGATGCCCGAGAACATCGCCTGCACGCGGCGGCTCACGGGACGGCGAGACGGAGCCGGGGCCTTGAGGGTTGCCGCGGCGGAGGCCACGTTCGAGGAGGCGAAGACGGCGTGGGCGCGGAACTGGGAGACCGTGGCCTGGTCCCCGTTCTACCACGCGGTCCTCGCGGACCTGGGGGGTCTACGAGCCCCCCGGCGTCGCCCGCTGAGCCGCCACCGCAGCCCAGGGGGGTTCAGATGCGCTCGATGACCTTGCGGTGCGACTCGGAGGCTTCCTCGGCGCGGCGGCGGGCCTCCTCCAGGGCCTCGATGCCGACGAAGCGCTTGTGCACGAAGAAGTAGCACGTGCGGCAGTCGGTGAGGCTGCAGCGGCTGTCGATGTAGCCCTCGTCCTTCAGGCGCTTCACCGCGAACCGGATGGTGCGCGGCGGCATCCCGGTGGCATCGCGCAGGTCCGCGTGCGTGAGCGGCCCCCCGTTGCGAATGGCCGTGAAGACCGTCCGCGCCGACTCCGGCAACCTGCCGAACCGGATCGGATCCACTTGCACGGCGTCGGGGGGGAAGTGCAGAAACTCGTATTCTTGCATGGAAGTCAGGCATCGCGGCTCGGGGGGCAATAGGCTTGGGCGTCGAATCCACACCCCGGGCGTCAGCGCGGGCGCGGAAACCGGGTGGACCGGGGGCCGCCCCGTCGATGGCAGGTCGGTCCGTGCCGTTTCCGTCCGTGATGGAGCGGGCCCGGCGCGGTCCGGGGCCTGCCGACAGCCGGTCCATGGACCCCCAGAACACGGCACGCGCCGTGGGGCCCTGCGTCGGGAAGGGGGAGATCGCGCGTGGAGGGGACGAGGGGCCCGGTGTGGCGGGGCCCCGGGACCGGTCACGGAGGCCGGGCGGTCCTCGAACGGATCCGTCCCACGGATCCGGCCGGACCTCAAGCCTGGAAGCGGAGGCGCGCCAGGTCCTCGCCCTCGAAGCGCACGACGAGCAGGTAGTCCCCGCCCGGAGGATGCTGCCGCAGCGTGATGCGGTCGCCCTCCTCCACCGGACCCGTCGGCACGGACAGGAACGTCGCCGCCAGGTCCTCGCCCGCGCGGTCCAGGAACACCACCTCAAGCTCGCCCCAGGCCAGGTCGCCGGAGGTGTCCGTCACCTGGAACGCCGGACCCTCCACCTGCTGGATCTCCAGGAGCGTCGCCGTGGTGTCCACCACGAGGAAGAACACGAGCGTCGTGAGGCCCACCGCCACCAAGACCACGGTCAGGATGACCACGAGGGGCGAGGCGGCCTCCAGGTCGCGGCGCAGCTCCACGCCTCCGGCACAGCGGCCTCCGACTTGAGCCTGACCGTTGGGGACCGGCAGCGTAAGGAGGCCTCCCCTGCTGCGGGGCCGCGTGGCCGAGATCCGACGCGTCTGGGAGCAGACGAGCGTGCGACGCCCCTGGCGCCCCATCGCCACCTACGCCTTCCTCGGCGCCATGGGGGGCACCTACATCCTCCAGCTCATCTTCGCGAACACGGCCGGGGGGCTGCACCGGACCCTCTTCGTCATCGACGACGACTTCTACCTCCGCCCGTGGACGCTGCTCACGAGCACGTTCGCCCACGGCAGCCCGGCGCACCTCTTCCTCAACGGCCTCGTCCTCTTCTTCTTCGGCCCCAACCTGGAGCGCGTGTGGACCCGTCGGGCCTACGTCGCGTGGTTCCTCGCCGCGGGCGCCGTCGCAGGCGTCGCGCAGGTCCTGATCAGCGAGGCCCTCCACCCCGGCTCCCCGGGGGCGCTTGGCGCCTCCGGCGCCATCATGATGGTCATGGGCGCGCTCACGGTCCTCACCCCGAAGGCGCAGATCCTCCTCTGGTTCGTCCTGCCGATCCCGTTCTGGGTCTTCACGATCGGCTATGCCTTCCTGGAGCTTGTCGGCGTCTTCAACCCCTACAGCAACGTCGGCCACGTCGCGCACCTGGGCGGCCTCGCCCTCGGCCTCTACCTCGGTTGGCGCACCCGGGAGCGCATGCGCCACCAGGGCGTGCGGCTCGTGTACTCGTGAAGGGCGCTTGGCGGCCGGGTCATCCGTCGGACGGGCCGTTGGCCGGGACGCCCGCCCCGAAGTCCACGCCCTCCGAGACCACGACGCGGTTCACGAGGGCGCCGTCGCGCTGCGCGTAGACGATGTAGTGCCGGCCGTCGGGTCCGATGTCGGACTGGAGGAAATCACCGAGCTCGCGGCCCATCGCGCCTTGGAGCACCGGCTCCGGGTCGGCGCGGACGACCTGGAAGGAGGGCGTGTCGCCGTCCGCGTCCAGGGCAGCCGCCGCATGCAGGTGCCACGTGGCCCCGTCCGGGTCCTCTCCGTCCGCGCCGTACCAGGCGAGGGCGACCCGGCCCGCGTCGCCGGCCGCCGGCCACGGCAGCGTGTTCAGGCCCTCCGTGCGGACCTCGAAGGGACCCCGGGCCGTCCCGTCCGGACCCACCGTGTCGAGGTAGAGACCCGTGGCGTCCGAGCCGGGCACGGCGTGCACGAGCGGCACGTACACGGTCCCGCCGGCATCCGCCACGGGCGGCATCAGGAACTCCGTGCGGCGGCCGTCCGGGAAGGGGCCGTCCGGCCGCGGCAGGCGCACCGGGTCGGCCCAGGTGCGGCCGCCGTCCTCGGAGACCCAGAGGCGGGGGTCGTCCGGGCACCCGGCGACGAAGAGGCGGTCCCGGGCCGGGCCTTGGCCGACCGTCATGAGCGGACAGGGGAAGGAGGCGCCCTCCAGGAGCTCCCACGTGAGCCCGCCGTCCGCGCTGCGGTAGAGGCGCGTGGCGCTGCCGGTGTTGTAGAAGACCCAGACCTCGTCCTCCGCCCCCGCCCGGACCCACGGCCGGTCCACGAGCGGCGGGAAGGGGTCCGCCTTCGTGTGGACGTGGGAGCCGTCCGGCGCGAACTTGGTGAAGTAGCTCGTCACCGCCGAGATGTCGAAGAAGTACACGTTGCCCGCGTCGTCGACGGCGAAGTCGCCCTCGATGCCGAAGGCGTCCCGCGTCGCGCCCGTGCCCTCGGCGAACGGGAACGGCTGGAAGCTCTCCCCGCCGTCCCGGCTCGTCCAGATCGGCGGCGAACGGCCGATGCAGCACGTGGCGCTCGCCCACACCGTCCCGTCCCCCGCGACCTCGATGACGGGCTCGCCGAACCCGCCGCACCCCTGGTGGACGACGCCCTGGACCGGGTTCTGCTCGGGGCACCTGAGGTCGACGGGCGCCCCGTAGGCCAGGACGGCCTCGGCCGGGGGCGGAGGCACCGGGTCTTCCGGCACCGACCCGGGATCCGACGTCAGGCAACCCGCGAGGGGGACAAGCAGAAGGATCGGCCACCAGCGCATGGGGACGGTGAGGGCCCGGGCCTGATCAAGGTTGCCGCCGGCGGAGCGCCACCAGCGCCAAGCCTGCGAGCAGGAGGGCCACGCCGGGGCCGGGGATGCCCTCGTCCTTCTTCGTCGTCCGCGGCGGAGGGTCCTCCGTCTCCGTGTCCGTCTCCTCCGGCGGCGGAGGTGTCGTGGTGGGCGCGGCGACCTCGACCGTCTCCGTGCGGTCGTTGTTGGACTCGATGGACTCGACGACGAGGTTGCCCGGGTCGACGAGGGCGCGGACCTCGTGGCTCCCCACGCTCACGTTGCCGCGCCACAGCACGTCGCGCTCCTCTCCGGCATTGAGGGCGGAGAGGTTGACGTTCGCCACGAACGTGCCGCCGTCGAACAGGCGGATCGTCGTGTCCGCCGAGGCGGCGTCGCCGCCGTTCCGGACCCGCACCTGCAAGCCGTCCGGCACATGACTGATGCCGGTCACCTCCAGGTCGGGGCGCGGCGGCAACTGGGGCCCGAACATGTACAGCGTGCCCTCGTCGGCCGCCACGAAGGCTCGCTTGCCGTCGATCGCGGGACTCGTGCTGACGGCGGACTCGGCGGAGAACTGCTTCTCGACCGTGCCGTCGTTGGCGTTCAGCCAGTACACGTTCTTGTCCCCGGAGCCGACGATGACGTGTCCGTTGGCGACGGCCGGGCTCGATTTCACGGGGGCCAAGGAATTGCCGATCTGCTTGTCCCACACCTTCTGGCCGTTGCTGGCCTGGATGGCGTAGATGAAGCCGTTGTTGGCGCCCACGAAGACCTTGTCGGAGACGGAGGCGGGGGAGGACTCGATCGAGCTGACCTGCGACTCCCCCGTCGACCCGTCCACGATGGAGGGCACCTGGTACGTCCACGAAGGGGAGTTGGCGGCGCCGTAGCAGGGATCGGAGCCGGAGCCGAACGGCGAAGGGTTGAACGAGTAGAGCTTGCCGTCCTGCGAGCCGAAGACGACGCGCTGGGTGCTGCTGCTCTGGATGTTGATCGTCGGCGCCGCCACGACGACGTGGTCGGTCTTGTGCGTCCATTCGATCGTCGTCTTGCCATTGCCGAGGCCGTTGGCGTTCACGGCGTACACGTAATGGTTCAGCGAGCCGAAGAACACCTTCTGGTCGAAGACCGCCGCTGGCATGCGGACCGCGCCTTGGGGGTGGGGCAACGAGCACGTCACCGCCCCGGTGTCCGGGTTCGTGGCGGAGGCGGCGCGCGCCTCCGTGGTCTTGAACGACCAGAGGAGCGTGAGGGGATCCGAGGTGAGATACGCCTTCATGTCCCCCGCCTCCGTCCCTATGAAGAGCTTGCCCTCGTGGATCGTCGGGGCGGCGCGCGTGGCACCGACGGCGATCGAGCGCTCGACCGCCCCGTTGCGCAGGTCCAGCCCCTTGAGGTTGCCCTTGATGTCGATGACGAAGACAAGGTCCCCCTCGATCGCCGGTGTGCCCACGACCTGGTCGGCCATCTTGTACCGCCAGAGCTCGCGGCCGGATTCCGCATCGAGAGCCCGCACCAGGCCCTTCTCGTCCGCGGTGATGAGCCGGCCGTCCTTCAGGACCAGGCTGGCCGAGATCTTCGCCCCGTCGAGGGTCCGGTTGCTCCACCAGACGTCCGTGTACACCTCGTAGTCCGACGGACTGACGGATCCGGTGTTCCTTGAGTCGTTGTGGAAGGACGCCCAGTCGGCGGAAGCGAAGGGGGCCGCGACCGCCGCGGCCAGGGCCACGAGGAGGATGCGTCGCACATCCATCGGATGATCCCTTCCGCCTTAAACTGCATCGGGACGGGACGAAGCGGGCGCGGCGTGGAAGGGACCGGGGGACGGAAACGGCACGAGCGGGCTTCGACGACGTCGCGCATCGCCTTTAGTAGCTCCCGGAAGCGTGGCCCGGCATGCACCGATGGTCCTTCGCCGTGCTCGCCCTCGCGTCGCTTGCCGTCTCCGGCTGCGCGGACGAGAAGCCCCTCCCCGACGACCTGGCCGTCCCCCAGGAGGAGCCGGTCGGCACGCCGGATCCCGCCTGGATGAACGAGTCCTTCGGATGGAACGCCGCTGCGGGGGCGGAGGGCGCCGACGCGCAGGTCATGGGCACGAACGCGGCGTCCTTCGAGGTCCCGGAAGGCGCCACGCGGCTCACGGTCGAGACGACGTGGACCTGCGTGAGCCCGGCATGCCCGCTCCGCGTCTCGCTGTTCCCCCCCGGCGACGTCGCGGGCATCGAGGAGTCGGTCGACCGCTACGTCCTCGGCAACGGCGCCCAAGCGTCCGCGGAAGGGGACGGGGCCTTCTCGTTCGAGGTGGAAGGCCCCCAGCCCGGCGCATGGACCGTCGTGGCCAGGACCGTCGGCGCCAGCGTCGGCGTGGAGGGGACCTTCTCCGCCTTGGTCGAGGGCCCCGGCCAGGAGAGCCGGGCCGGCCAGGGACCTTCTGCCTCGCCCGCGCCGAGCGTGCGTGCCTAGCAGGCCGCGACCGTGCGGAACGTGCCCTCGTACACCAGGGTGTTCGAGGCCTCATGCATGATCAAGACCGTCGTCCCCGTCGTCCCTCCGCACAGGCGCAGCGCC
>Ga0299906_10004459_pt1 | contig 11461 bp, 11 predicted proteins | sample RVTome_14_FD_200259 | JGI IMG/M metagenome (GOLD analysis project Ga0299906, IMG submission 200259) | Soil microbial communities from uranium-contaminated site in the Upper Colorado River Basin, Wyoming, United States - RVT145D125 (version 2) ... | reverse complement strand
GAACGCCGGGCGAGAGGTACGGGATGCCGCGCGGGTCCGAGAAGTTCGCGCAGGCGTTGATCTGGTCTGTCCCAGCACCGCCGATCAAAAGGAAGGACTTCCGGGACATCTCGTTGCACTTCTGCACGGCTGTGGATGGTGTGTAGGCGTCGTTCTCGAAGATGACCTCGACGGTCTTGCCGAACACCTTCTGTTTGAGGTCGTTGTGCAGCCATTGCCAGTACAGCTTGGTCCCGGCCTGGAAGGCTTTCGCCTCGATCGGCGCCGCGCCGCTCGTGGGAGCATGCAGGCCGATGACGATCTTGTCGGCGCTGATGCCGGTGCGGTCTCCGGCGACCGTTCCGCCGCCGCCGCCGCCGCCACCACCGCCGCCGCCGTCCCCGCCGTCGGAACCGCCCGCGCCGGGAACGTCGATGATTCCGCCCGTGTCATCGCCCGTGCCGGTCCCGTCCTCACCCGGAAGGATCGTGCCGCCGCCACCTTCACCGCCCGCGCCGACGACGAAAGAGTCGTCCTCGTGCACGCCGGGTTTCTGGCCGCACGAAACCAGGACGAAAGCCATAAGAAGAACCGACGCGACCAGGCGACTGCTCATGCGGTTCATATACCTCGCTCTCCTACGCGGTGGGCTCGGTGCTGCTCGGAGACCCATCATCCAGCAACCGACGCTGGCGCAGCACCTGTGCGACGCGGTTGGGGGCCCCCGCTCCCCCAGCCTCGGCCCCGACGGCGCTCGACGTCAAGCCGAGCCCGAGCAATCCGAGCGGGATCAAACCGTAGAGCCAAGCGGGCGTCTCAGGCGATCCGGCCTTCCCGACCCGGGTGATCGCACCGCCCAGCGTCGGCTGGCCGTCGGCAGGCGGCGTTGTTGTTCCTCCATCGCCGGGCTGGATGATCGTCGGACCCGACGGACCTGCAGGCCCCTCGGGACCCGAAGGCCCTTGGGTCGGCGTTTCGTCGGGTGGGACCTCGGCGAAGCTGACATCGGCGCGGGCGCCCAACTCCTTCGGCACAACGACGGTCGAGGCGTCATCCGTGCGGACCGTCAGCGGCGGACCGTGGAACTCGACCGTCCACGTCGACAAAACGTTCTGGTTGACGGGCAGCAACGCGATGCCCTCGTTGAACAGCTCGAGGCTCGCCCACTTGTTCGCCATGGCCGTGAGATCGAAGCGCCAGGATGTACCGTCGACGGACGAGACGCCGAGCGCTTGGTTGCTGCAGTCGTACAACGGCTCGTCGCGGCTGGTCGTAATCTCGAAGTCCTCGCGCCCCTGTTCGGGATCGGGCGGCAGGATCGTCGTCGACGCGGTCGGGTCGCCCTCCGCAGGTCCCCACGGGATCGTGACCGAGCACGCAACGATGGAAGCCGAACCGGGATTGCTGGTCGCGGGAGCCTTCCCCTCAAAGGTCGTGTGCTGCTCGGCGTGAGGGGTATCCGTCGGCTGCGACATGGTCAGGATCATCTCGAACTTGCCGAACTCGATCCCGAAGGGCAACTCACCGAGATCGAACTTCAGATACGACCGCATATCGGAGCTTCCGTTCTTGAGCGAGACCGCGAGGTGTCCGGTCGAGATCGGGCTCAAGGCCCCCGACGGCGTCGCGCCGATGCCCGAGAAGTTCGCGCCATCGTCCACCGAAGCTGCGGTGCAAACCCCGGTCGAAGGGTTCACGCTCGCGCAGGTGGTGACCTTGCTGTTCGAGGACCAGAACCATGCCCCTTGAGCCGCGAACACCTCGGCTTCTTCAGCCCCGGCACTAGTCGCAGGGCCCACGAGGAGACCGGCGACGATCGCCAGGACGGCGCCGGCGGAGGCCCGCAGGGCGCGCGCGCGGTTCCCGACGGGTGTGTTCCGCCGGTCCCGGGGGTCGGGGGACGCGCTCAAGGTGTTCGAAAGTCTACGCTCAGTGCCTTTCGGCACGCAATGGACGCACGATCTAAGACGGTCATCCTACCCGTGTTCGACGTCAGCCACGGGTTCAGGGTTCGCCATCTTCCGGATCCTCCCCTTCCGCCGCCGCGATCCTGCCGCAGATCGCCTGGATGCCCACCGTTTTCCGACCGAGCGTTCAGGTCGCATGCGATGTGGCCCGGAAGCGCTCGCGCGAGCCGGCTCGATCTCAGCGTCCGCCACGCCGCGGTCATGCCTGTTCCACCGTGTGACCGATCACCGGGCCGACCACCTCGAAGAACCGATGCAGGATGAACGCGGTCACGCCCCAGACGTAGTGGTGCTCCACCTCGAAGATATGCATCGGGAACCGGATGCCGTCACGCTCCCACCATTCGACGCGCGCGATGTCGGCGAGAACGCGCAGCGGAAGCTCGATCACCTCCGCGATCTCGAAGGGGTTCGGGTTCCACGCCTCCGGGGGGTGCATCGTCGCGATGTGCGGCGTCACCACGAAACCCGATGAGAACGTAGGGTAGTCGTCGAGGCGCCCCAGCTTGACCACCGTGGCCGGCTCGACGCCAAGCTCCTCCACCGTCTCGCGGACCGCCGTCGCCCACAGATCGGCGTCCTCGGGATCCTTCGCGCCTCCGGGGAACGATATCTGGCCCTTGTGCGTCGCGACCGACTCCGTGCGTTTGGTCAGCACGACCCAGGGCTCGTGATCGCGCTCGTATAGCACGATCAGCACCGCCGCTTGCCGACGCCCTGGATGGTCCACGCTGCGAGGATGATGCGCAGCGAGGGCGTCGGTGATCGCGCGCGCGCGCTGAACGCTCAGAGGCGCGGCGGCGCCCAGGACGGCATCCATGAGCAGAGATGCTACCGGTCGTCGGGCCGGGGAGGAGTTCGGCACAAACGTGACGAAAGTGACCGAGACTCTTCGGGGGATCGCTCGAGACTCTTCAGGGGGATGCTGATGCGGAGATGGTTGCTGGTGCTGATCATCGCGCTGCTCGCGCCGATATCGATGACCGGCGCTCAGGCTGATGAGCTGGTCGTCGTGCTGTACAACGACCTCGGGATCCAGGGGGACATGAACGCGCCCTGGACCGAGGCCGACGAAAGCCCGGACCACCTCGCCAGCTCCAACGGGCAAAGCACCTATCTGGTCCGCACGATCAAGGCACACCTCCGCCACTTCTTGGAAAACACCGACCTCAACGGGTCGGCGGTTCGCGTCACTGCCGTGGCGTCCGGGGGCGGCCTATCCAGCCCCTGCGAGCAGCGGAGAGGCGAAGCCTCCATCATCGGGGCCGGCGGTTCGGTCGATGCCGTGGTGCCTCTCGGGTCGAACCAGGAGTGCTTCGTGGAATCGATGGCCGACCGGTACGGAGTGATGAGCTTCGGCATGATCGAGGATGCGGCTCGCGAGCAATACCTCGACCGGGCCGGTCTCGTTTGGTCCTTCGAGGCGGACCGCGAAGAGCGCGCGAGTGAGACGGCAGCGTTCATCTGCCGATCCCTCTACTCCGATGAAACCGGGAGCTTCGGCGGTGGAAGCGCGTCGTTCGCGTCAGACCCCGACCTGCTCGACGCGCCGCGGCGATTCGGCTTGATCTACCCCGAGCCTTCCCTGGGCAGCGTGTCGCGCGGGCCACAAGCCGAGGAATACGCCCGGCTCGTTCAAGCTCTCACACGAGAACGATGCGGCCTGCTTTGGGGCAACAACGGACCGAACTACGCCGCCTCGTTCCGCGAATCCGATGGATGGGACCCCGCCATCATGACTCGATTCAAAGCGAACGGTGTCACAACCGTCATCTGCTACTGCGTTCCCGTGATGAGTGAACTGACGACGACCAAGATGGTTGCGGCCGCGCGCGCGATCAACTATCACCCCGAATACTTCTGGGATCACACCAGCCGGATGGACAAGCCGGTCTGGCAACGCTACTACGGCCCACGGATGCCGGAGGCCTCGTTCGGCGTCACGAAGTACTGGATGATGCCGGCGCTCGAGCAGCAGGAGCACTACCAGGCGTACCTGTCGCAGGAGCCGGGGACGGAACCGAACGAGCGGTTCTCGTTCGACATCTACTGGAGCCTCTGGACGCTGTTCACAGCGATCGAGCGCTCGGGGGGCGACTTCACCCCAGGCGGCGTCAGCGAAGAGATGCTCGGGTACGAGGTCCGTCCCAACGATCCGACGCGCGCGTCGGGAGGGTTCACCGGCGACAACCCGTATACGTTCCTCGACGGGTCGATGCCATGGTGGTTTGATCCTCTGGGTGAGGAACCTGGCATCGATCTGCCCATCGGGTGCAGTCGCGCGCAAGGCGCGCGCATCTACGACGGCGCCTGGCCCTACGGCGATCAGCACCTGTACTCCGAGGGTGCGGAATGCTGGGCAGGACCGCACCGCGCCGGGCTCACCCCATGAGAGGTCTCTCGCGGATCCCCGCAGCGGTCGTGCTGCTCGCGGGGATCGCAGCCGCGATGCCTATCAGCGCTGCTGAGACACCGCCCGGACCGATCGCGTGCGTCGGCAATCCACCGCGGCAGATCGAAGATCCGCTCGGCCCTCCGTGTACCGCATGGTTCGGCGACGACAACGGCGGATCGACCTGGAAGGGCGTCTCCGGCGACACCATAACGGTTGTCCTGTACAACGACCTGGGGATCTCGGGCGACATGAACGCCGCCTACGACGCCGGCGACGAGGATCCGGTCCTGCAGACTCAATTCCAGTATCGGAATCTCACTCGAACCGTTAAGGCGCAGTTACGGTACTTCGCCAGCCGGTTCGAAACCTACGCGCGTGAGGTTCGCGTGGTCGCGGTTCCCTCCGGGGGCGGTCTCGCCACGGTTCCCGATCAACGAAGGGGCGAGATGCTGATCATCGACCACCAGTACAACCCATTCGCCGTCGTGTTCATCGGCGGCAACGCCCAAGGTGCCTTCACGCTCGCAGCGGATCGGGGAATCTCTTCGTTCGGGACGCTGTCCGAGGTTCCCCGTGAGATCTTCATCGACGGCGCCCCATTCATCTGGTCCATGCTCCCAGATCAGGAGACCCAGGCAAGCCTGAGCGCCGACTTCATCTGCAGCAAGCTAGACAGTGGGACCGCGCGCTTCGCGAACGACCCGCTGCTCGCCGGAAGGACACGAACCTTCGGCCTTATGTACGAGCAGCGCTCGCAACGAGGGCCGCAGAGCGAGCAGCTCGCTGCGCTCCTCCAGCAGGAGTTCGAAGATCGATGCGGCAGGCCGTTCGATCTCGTGCGCCCATTCATGGGGAAGCAGCAACTCGCAGCGTCGGTCGCCGCGATGAAGTTAGAAGGGATCACCACGCTCGTCTGTTATTGCATCCCCCAACAGAGCGAGTTCGATGTCCCAGCTGCGCAGGGGGTGGCCACAGCGCTTGGCTATCAGCCTGAATGGTTCTGGGATCCGACCAGCGGGATGGACAAAGTGATCTGGCAGCGGCTCCACGGCAGTCCGGTTCACCGAGGATTCGGAAGCACCTGGTACTGGCGGCAGCCTCCTTTGGACGAGCAGTTCCATTACCGTGCGTTCAAAGTGACCGACCCCGAAGGAACGCCCAACGTTCGGTGGAGCTTCGACATCTACCACTCGTTCCTCCAACTGTTCACTGCCATCCAGATGGCGGGACCCACGCTCGATCCCTCACACGTTCTGACGGGCATGAGCCAGATCGCGATCCGAAACCCGTCGTATGCCTTCGTGCCCATCGGCGGATACGAGAAATCGAAGACGAATCCGTACTCGTTCATCGACACCGCGATGGGTTGGTGGTGGGATCCCAGCGGGACCGAACCCGGCGGACAGCAGAGTTCGGGATGCATGCGGGTGATCAACGAAGGCCATCGAGCCAGCCTGGATGAGTGGCCGCCGGGCGATCAGGACTTGTTCGCTTCGGGCGACCCCTGCACTGGGGCACCTATCGCGCTGCTCGAGCCCTGACGGGGAGGCGATGAGGACCCCATCGGTCGCGACGTGCTCGGGGGACCGGCGGCTCTAGAACGTCGTACGGAGGCTACCGCCGTCGATCTGGATCGACGTGCCGGTGATGAACGCCGCTTGCTCGCCGGCCAGGAACGCGACCAGCGCGCCGAACTCATCGGGCCTTCCGATGCGATCGGCAGGCACGCCGTGGCTCAGGCCGTGTAACGCTTGATCGACCGTGATGCCCTCGCGGTGCGCGCGCTGCTCGGCGAGGGAACGCATCCGGTCCGTCGCGAACGGGCCCGGCATCACCGCGTTGATCGTGATGCCCTCGGCGGCGACCTCGGCGGCGAGGGTCTTGAGGAACCCATGCACCCCGGCGCGCGCGGCGTTGGAAAGCACCAGACCCTCCATGGGCTGTTTGGCCGCTTGCGACGTGATGGCGATGATCCGACCCCAGGCGCCGGCGCGCATGTGTGGCAGTGCCGCGCGCACCAGCCGCACCGTGGCCAGCAGGTTCTGCTCGAGCGCGGCGCGCCATTCGTCGAGCTCGATCGCGTCCGCGCGCCCCGGCGGAGGGCCCCCGTTGTTCGCGACGAGCACGTCGACGCGGCCGAAGACCTCCGCTGCTTCGGACACGAAGCGTTCGCACGCACCCGGCTCGGTCAGGTCGCAGATGCTGGCGTGCACGCGCACGCCCAGCTCGCCGAGATGCTTCTCGGTCGCGCGCAACGCCTCCTCGCCGCGCGCGCAGATCGCCACGCTGGCGCCCTCCCGAGCCAACGCTTCCGCGCACGCGCGGCCGAGGCCTTTGCTGGCAGCAGCGACAACGGCGACACGTCCTTCCAGTCCCAGGTCCATACATCGATGCTAACGCAGGCGGCGTCCCGGCCGTCGGGTCGAGCTGGATAGGATGACTTCGATGCCCAAACCTGAACGCTACGTGTTCGTGTGCACCAACCAGCGGCCGCCCGGTCATCCCCGCGGCTCGTGTGTGGACAAGGGATCCGTCGACGTCCTGCAGCTGTTCCGGGACTTGCAGGGCGAGAGGGGTCTGATCACGTTCAAGGTGGTCGCCACCGGGTGCCTCGAGCCGTGCCTCGCGGGCCCGTCTGTGTACGTCGCGCCGGACGACGTCTGGTACGGAGGCGTCACCGTCGACGACGTCGAACGGATCATCGAGGAGCACCTGGTGGGTGGGTCCCCGGTCGAGTTCCTGATCCTGGACGAGGACGACTGGGAGCGGTCTCAGCGAGGCCCGAAAGAAGCGCCGCCCAGCGGTCTGACCTAGACCACCACTTCCTCGGCCCCCATGCCGGCCTCCGGGGGAAGCTCCTCCGCGGCCCGTGCGCGCCTGCTCGTGCGGCTCACGATGATCGCGACCGACACGACGATGATCGCGCCGGCGAGAAGGATCGTCCCCGTGATCACCTCGTCGGCGATGACGGCGCCGAGCATGACCGCGATGAAGGGATTCACGTACGCGTAGGTCGTCGCGAGCGAGGATTCGACATTGCGCAGCAACCACACGTACGCACTGAAACCCACGATCGATCCGAAGACGGTCAGGTACCCCATCGCGAGCAGCGACGACCGAGAGAATGCGGCGACTTCGACCTCTCCCCACTCGCCGATCAGTGTCCCTGCGAGCAGCAGCGTCAGCCCGCCGCCGATCATCTCCATGCCCGTGGAGACAACCGGGCGGCGCGGCAGGTCGGCGCGTCGCGCGTAGACCGATCCTGCGGCCCAGAACACCGTCGCCGCCACCACCATCAGCGCGCCGACGCTGTCGATGGACCCCTCTCCTGGTCGTGCGAGGATCGCGACGCCGCCGAAGCCGGCGAGCATCGCGCCGATCACGGGCTTGGACAGGCGCGCGCCGTGGCGCACCCATTCGAACAGGGCCACCCATAGGGGGACCGTCGCGACGATCAGGGCGGCCGCACCCGAAGCGATGCGCTCTTCCGCGAGCACGACGAATCCGTTCCCCCCGGCAGCCAGCGCGGCACCGATGACGAACGCTGCTCGCCACTGCGCATGCGTCGGACGGTCCCCCGCCCTGTCACCACGCGAGATCCCGATGGCATACATCGCCAGCCCCGCGAGGGTGAACCGCACGCCGGCCATCAGCAGGCCGGGCAGTGTCTCGATCGCGATCCGGATCGCCAGATAGGTCGAGCCCCAGATGATGTAGACGGACAGCAGGGCGAGCCACACCTTCGCCCCGAACGGCACACGAGCCATGAGTTCAGGCTACCCGCCGAGGCATCAGGTTCGCCGTGGGTTTCGGTTCGAGAAGCTGCGTCCCGGCGCGTAGGATTCGGACTCGGAGGTGCCATGCCCTCGAGCAACGGTGAAAGCGCGTACGGCCAGTGGAAGGAGCTGTTCCACGAGGTCGTCCAGACCAGCCTGTGCACCGGCTGCGCAGCATGCATCATGGCGTGCCCGCGCCACGTCCTCGACTACGAACTCGCGTCGTATCACCCCTTCAATACCGAGGACTCGACCCCGACCGACGACTGCATCCACGGTCAGCGAGGCTGCGACATCTGCACCAAGGCGTGTCCGCGGTTCCGCGCGTGGGAGTTCGAGGCAGACGAAGCGCTGTTCGGACGCGCGCGCCGCCCAGACGAGGTCATCGGCGTCTATCGGGACATCTACCTGGTCCGCGCGACCGATCAGGGGATCTTCGAGGCCGGTCAGGACGGCGGACTCGTGTCGGCGTTGCTGATCTGGGGATTGCAGGAGGGCAAGATCGAGGGCGCACTGACCTCGAAGATCTCCGACGAACGCATCTTCGACGCCGAGCCGTTCCTCGCTACCACGCGCGAGGAAGTGCTCGCATCGGCCGGCAGCCGCTACACCTATGCCGCCAACCCGCTCGCCATGAAAGAGGCCGAGGCGCGCAAGCTCAAGGACCTCGCGCTGGTCGGCATGAGCTGTCAGGCGTCGATCAACGGGACGCTGAGCGCGCGCAACGTCGCCAAGTACCGCAAACGCATCCAACTGGTGATCGGCCTGCTGTGCTCGAAGTCGTTCACCTACGAGGGCTTGATGGAGGAGAAGATCCGCGACGAGATGGGCATCCCCCTGGAGGACGTCGCGAAGGTCAACGTGAAAGGGAAGTTCCAGATCTGGCGGCACAGCACGGGCGAGGAGATCGACATCCCGCTCAAGGATCTCCAGGCGTACACGCGCGAAGGCTGCAAGCAGTGCCCCGACTTCGCCGCCGAGCATGCCGACATCTCCACCGGCGGCCTCGGCCAATCGGATGGATGGACGCTGACGATCGTGCGGACCGAGCGCGGCGCCGAGTGGATGCGCGAGCTGCTCGAGGCGGGATGGATCACGGTCCGGCCCGGTGACGAGGATCCCGGTGCGATCAGCCTGATGAATAAGCTCGCCGCGCGCCAACGCCTCCGTTGGCCCGAGCAGCTCGCCGACGGCGACGGCGCCCCGCGTGCCGTCCCGGTCGACTTGATCCCGAAGCCGAAGGCCTAACGCGCGAGCGGGGCTCGGACCTTCCGGCGAGGTTGGGAGACACGGTCGGGGTCGGCTAGCCTGGCGATCGCCGCATCAACCAGGAGGGCTCACCGATGTCCGAACCGATGGAGCTTGCGTACGAAGAGCGAGGCTCGGGACCAGCACTGCTGTTCGTCCACGGGTTCCCTCTGGACCGGACGATGTGGATCCCCCAGCTCGCCGGACTCGCGAAGGTCCGCACCTGCATCGCCGTCGACCTGCGAGGGCACGGCCTGTCCGTCGACGAGGCGCCGCGCGATTACTCGATGGACCTCTTCGCCGACGACATCGCGGCGACCCTCGACTCGATCAACGTCGATCAGATCGACCTGTGCGGCCTCTCGATGGGCGGCTACGTGCTGTTCGCCTTCTGGCGCCGCCACCGCGCGCGCGTCCGCTCCCTGATCTTCTGCGACACGAAGGCCGAGGCCGACTCTAACGAGGCGAAGGAGGGCCGGGACAAGGCCGCTGCGGCGGTGCTGGCCGACGGCCTGGACAACTTCTACGAAGGGCTCGGACCCAAGATGGTGGCCCCCTCGACTTCGGCCGAGGTCAACGCGAAGATCCGCGCGATGTTCAACAACACCGCGCCCGAGGTGGCCGCCGCCGACCTCAAGGCGATGCGAGACCGGCCCGACGCTACGGGCGATCTGGGTGCGATCGACGTCCCGGCGCTCTGGCTCCACGGGGAGGACGATCAGATCATGCCGATGGATGCCGCGCGCACGAACGCGGACAAGATCCCGGGCTCGCGCTTCGTGCCGATCCCGAACGGCGGCCACATGGCGCCGCTGGAGAATCCGGACGCGGCGAACAAGGCCATGATCGAGTTCCTCAAAGGATAATAGACGTCAGGTGGTCGTCTCCCAGGCCGCGACCTTGGGATGGTCGAAATCGACGGGTCCCACCTTCGCCGCGCCGCCGGGGGAGCCGATGCCGTTCTCCATCGTGAACCACTCTGCGTTGATCGGGGTGAACTCTTTCCAGTTGTCCGGGACGTCGTCTTCGTAGAAGATCGCCTCCACGGGGCAAACCGGTTCGCAGGCTCCGCAGTCGACGCACTCGTCGGGGTGGATGTACAGGAGCCGCGGCCCCTCGTAGATGCAATCGACCGGACACTCCTCGACACACGCCTTGTCTTTGACGTCGATGCACGGCTCTGCGATCGTGTACGTCACTTCGCTGGTACCCCCTCGTGTACTGAGGTCCCTTCTGACGGGCTCGGATAGTACCTTACCCATGCTCGCCGGACGTATCCAACGGCGCGAGCAGCACCGATATGCTCGACCCATGCCGACGCTTACGGTGACGATCACGACCCCCGACGAGCTGCGTCTCGAGGGCCGGCTGAGCGTCCCGGTGGGTCCAGCGCGCGGCGGGGTCGTCGTCTGTCATCCGCATCCCCGGTACGGGGGAACCATGTCCTCGTCTCTGGTCGCCGCGATCTGGCGCGAGCTGGCCGCTCGAGACTGGGTGGCACTGCGCTTCAACTTCCGGGGAGCCGGACGCAGCGAGGGCCGATACGAGCGAGGCGTCGGTGAGCTCAAGGACGTGGCGGCCGCCTTCGACCTGGTCGCCTCCGAAGCCGGCAAGGCGCCGGTGGCGGCGGTCGGCTGGTCCTTCGGCGCCCTGGTCGCACTGGCCGGCGTGGTCGCCGACGAACGCGTCGGCGCATACGTGGGCGTCGCTCCCCCGATCGTGGTCAGCCACGAGATCGACCTGCCCCCCCTCCCGCCCGAAGAGCGTCTCCAGACCTGGCGCGGCCGCGCGCTTGCGGTGTGCGGCACCGAGGATCCGTTCTGCCGCCCCCACGCGCTCGAGCGCTGGATCGCCGCGATCCCCGGAGGGCGGATGCAGATCTTCGACGGCGCCGATCATTTCTTCTCCGAGGCGAAGGTTGAGCTTGCCCAGACCGTGGCAGATTTCTTGGGTGATGGCTGAGATGAGGTATCGATCCGTGGACCAGATCGGCACCGAGCACCTCGGCCGGCGCGTGACGATAAGGCACCGCTTGGATGAGGGCGGCAGCAGCGACGTGCTTGGCATCCTCGAACACGTCGACGCGATCTCGGTGA
>Ga0299906_10004458_pt1 | contig 11463 bp, 10 predicted proteins | sample RVTome_14_FD_200259 | JGI IMG/M metagenome (GOLD analysis project Ga0299906, IMG submission 200259) | Soil microbial communities from uranium-contaminated site in the Upper Colorado River Basin, Wyoming, United States - RVT145D125 (version 2) ... | reverse complement strand
ACTGCACGCCGAGCGACACCCGGGTGAAGCCGACACCGCGCACCTCGTCGGCATAACCGGCGGACCAGTCCTCCGGGTTGGCCTCGAGGCTCACCTCGGCATCGGAGCGGCGCTCGAAGCGCCGGTCGAGGCCAGCGAGGACGTCCCGGAGCCCGCTCGCCGGCAGCGACGACGGGGTCCCGCCGCCGAGATCGACGGCGTCGAGCGGCTCCCACGGCGGCTCCATCGCGAATTCGGCCGTGAGCGCCCGAATGTACCGGGCCACTTGGAAGGGCGAGCCGCCGCCATCGTGGGGCACGACGGCGAAGTCGCAATACGGGCAGCGGCGCCGGCAGAAGGGGATATGGACGTATGCCGATCGCCACGCAGCGGCGGCGTCGGCCAGTTCGAGAGCGTCGGGGGCGGTGGCGACGACCGGTGCCACGGCGCTCAGGTCTCGAGGCGAAGTGCCGAGATGAACGCCTCCTGCGGCACCTCGACCGAGCCGACCATCTTCATCCGCTTCTTGCCCTCCTTCTGCTTCTCGAGCAGCTTTCGCTTGCGGGTGATGTCGCCCCCGTAACACTTTGCCAGCACATCCTTGCGTTTCGCCTTGATGGTCTCGCGGGCGATGATGCGGCTGCCGACCGCCGCTTGGACCGGCACGTCGAAGAGCTGGCGCGGGATCAGCTCACGGAGCCGGTCCACCATGGCGCGGCCGTACCGGTACGCCTTGTCCTTGTGGACGATCGACGAGAACGCGTCGACCGGCACCGCGTTGAGCAGGATGTAGACCCTCACCAGATCGGAGAGCCTGTAGTCGCCCGGTTCGTAGTCCATGGAGGCATAGCCCCGGGTGCGGGACTTCAGCTGGTCGAAGAAGTCGAAGACGATCTCCGCCAGCGGGATGCGGTAGTGGATCTCCACCCGCTCGGGCGACAGGTAGGTCATGTCACCCATCACGCCCCGCTTCGACTGCACGAGGTCCATGACGGTTCCCACGTACTCCTTGGGGGTGATGATCATCACCGCAACGTACGGCTCCTCGATGGCCGCCAGGTTGGCCGCCTCCGGAAGATCCTGGGGGCTCCTCACCACCACGGTGGAGCCATCGGTGGTGATGGCGCGGTATTCGACGGACGGGGCGGTGGCCACCAGGTCAAGGTCGTATTCGCGTTCCAGGCGCTCACGCACGATCTCCATGTGGAGCAACCCGAGGAAGCCGCATCTGAACCCGAACCCGAGCGCCCGCGACGTCTCTGCCTGATAGACGAGCGCCGAGTCGTTGAGGCGCAACTTCTCGAGCGCCTCGCGGAGCCGCTCGAAATCGTCGCCGTCGGTGGGAAAGATCCCGGAGAACACCATCGGCTTCGGTTCCAGGTAGCCGGCGAGCCGGGAGGTGGCCGGGACGTCGGTGCGGGTGACGGTGTCGCCGACGCGGATCAGGTCGATCTCCTTGACCCCCGAGATGAGGTATCCCACCTCGCCCAGGCCGAGGCGGGGAACCGCCCGCACGTCCGGGGTGTGCACACCGATCTCGTCGGCCCCGGCCCTCTCCCCGGTGGCCATGAACTGGATACCGTCGCCGGAGCGCAACTCGCCGTCGACGATCCTGATGAAGCACACCACCCCCCGGTAGATGTCGTAGTACGAGTCGAACACCAACGCTCGCAGAGGCCCGTGCGGCTCGCCGGCCGGCGCCGGGAGGCGGGTGACGATCGCTTCCAGCAGGTCGTCGACGCCTTGGCCGGTCTTGGCCGAAACGAACACCACCTCGTCGGGTTGGCCGCCGAGCACTCCGGCCAGTTCGGCGGCCACACCCTGGGGATCGGCGGCCGGGAGGTCGATCTTGTTCACGACCGGGATGATGTCGAGTCCGCTCTCGATGGCCAGGTAGGCGTTGGCGAGGGTCTGCGCCTCCACGCCCTGGGAGGCGTCGACCAGCAGCAGCGCCCCCTCGCACGCCGCCAGGCTGCGCGAGACCTCGTACGAGAAGTCGACGTGGCCCGGCGTGTCGATGAGATTGAGGACGTAGCGCTCACCGGTGGCGGTGTGCTCGAGGCGGACTGCGTTCGCCTTGATCGTGATGCCCCGCTCGCGCTCCAAATCCATGGTGTCGAGGAGTTGGTCACGCATGTCGCGTTCTGAGACGGCCCCGGTGCGTTCCAGCAGCCGGTCGGCGAGCGTCGACTTACCGTGGTCGATGTGGGCGATGATCGAGAAGTTGCGGATGCGCGCGGGAACAGTCATCCAGCTTCCGGGAGGCGGCCCGGTATTGTATCGCCGCGCGGGTCACTGCTATCCTGCCGGCCGTTCCCTTCTCCCAGAGGTCCTTGCTCGCATGGCCAACATCGCATCCCAGATCAAGCGCAACCGACAGAACGGGGCGCTGCACCTGCGCAACAAGGCGGTTCGCTCCGAGCTGAAGACCCGGGCACGCAACGCCCTCACCGCGGCACAGGCCGGTGACGTCGCCGCCGCCGAGGAGGCGCTGCGCGAGGCGCAGAAGCGCATCGACATGGCCGCCGCCAAGGGCGTCATTCCCAAGAACACCGCCGCCAGGCGCAAGTCGCGCCTGACGAAGCAGGTGCGCGACATCCTCGCCTGACATCTCGTCGGGAGGTTGAGATGACCGACGCCAAGTGGCTGACGCCCAATGCTCATCAGAAGCTCGTTGACGAGTTGGAGCACCTCACGACCGCGGGACGGCGCGAGATCGAACGGCGCATCGCCGAGGCTCGCGACCACGGCGACCTGCGGGAGAACGCCGAATACGACACCGCCAAGAACGACCAGGGTCTCATGGAGGCCCGCATCCGCCAGATCCGCCACACCCTCTACCACGCCGAGGTGGCCGAGGTGGAGGACTCCGGGATGGTGGCCGTCGGCACCGTCGCCACTGTTGTCGACGAGGACGGCGACGAGCTCGAATTCTTCGTCGCCCCTGCCGAGAACAAGGTCCCGGGGATGCTCCTCGCCTCGCCCGACAGCCCGCTGGGTGGCGCCCTCCTCGGCACCCGTCCCGGAGACGACATCACCTATCAGGCACCGGGGGGCACGTTCACCTATCGGGTCACGGCCGTCCGCGTCTTCGAAGGCTGAAGCCGAACCGCAGGTTCACGAAGCGATGCGGGCGGCACCGCCGTACCACCTGCACAGCGCCACGGTGAGTCGCTCCATGGTGACGCGGTGGGTGGGCTCGGGAGCGGTCTTCAAGGTGAGGTCGGCGCGTGCGACCGCGTCGAGTGCCAGGCGCAGGTCGGCGGCCCGGACGCGGTTGCGCTGGTTCCAGACCTTCTCCATCCCGTAGTTGCGGCGTCCGCCGTCGCGCGATGCGAACGTCTCGTAGTCGGGGGCGGCGGCGGCGAGGGCTCGCCGGCGCAGGTCGCTCTGGATGACGGCCAGCAGGATCAGCGGGTGCCCGTGCTGGAGGAAGTCCGAAAGGCGGCGCAGCGCCTCACCCCGGTCGCCGCCGGCCACCGAGTCCATGTACAGCCACGAGGGCTCGTCAGGCCGGTTCTTGAAACGGGCCAGGACCGCTTCCGCCGTGATCTCTTCGCCTGACGCCACCATCTGGTCGAGTGCCTGGCCCAGCGAGGCCAGGTCGGTGCCGAACCTCTGGATCAAGGCGGATGGAGCGCTCGCGGGCGGCGCTCGCCAGCCAGGTGGCGGCGCTGCGCTCGGTGAGCCGGGCGACGGAAACGACCTCGCCCAACTCCTTCAAGGCCTTGCCCAGCGGCGCCGGAATGGCACCTGCGGCCACGAACACGGCCACCACGGTGGCATGGTCGGCGAGGCGCACCAGTTCGACGAGGACCTCCGCCTCGGCCTTGAGCAGCGACTGGGCGTCGACGACCAGCAACCCGGTGACGTCGCCGAACAGGGAGCCGCTCTGGAGAGCGGGGACCGCCTGAGCGACCGGCCCGCGCAGCGCACCCTCGCCGGAGTCCTGACCGGTCCCCTTCGGGGGCACGTCCACCCTCGTCACGTCGCTCACAGCGTGGGCGGCGAACTCTGCCTGGGCTCGCGACAACATCTGCTCCCGCTCCCCCGGCCCGGACTCGGCGGGCCCGCTGACGACGAGGATCGATCCCACCATGCCGAGCGTAGTCACCTCCCCCATCGCGCCACCTCCGGGCTCGGGAGGGCGCCGAAAGCGACCTACCACAGCGGCACTGTTATGTCGCCTGAATCCCATGTCGTGATCACGGGGACGCCGGCACCACGGAGGCGTGTCATCAGGTCTGCGTTGGGATGCCCGTAGCTGTTGGGACCGACGCTGACGACCGCCAGATCCGGGTCGACGGCGATCAGCCAGCCGAGGTCGGTCGTTGCCGAGCCATGGTGGGGCACCTGGAGCAGGTCAGGGTGCAGCGGCGGCAACTCTTGCTGGGCGACCGCCTCGATGTCAGCGGTGAGCAGCGCCGTCGGGCCGCCGGCGTCGAGCCACGTGACGACGGCGCCGTCGTTGTCGGAGGCGTAGCGTCGTTGCGGGCCCAGTGCCGTGGCCTGGATGCGGCCGACATCGACCCGCCACCCGGCTGTCACCCGCGCCACGGGTATCCCGCGCCGGCCGGCGTCGGCGACCACACCCGTCAGTACGGCACCGAGCGCGGCGTGGTCGGGCACCCACAGCCATGCGACGTCGACCGTGTCGAAAACACCGACGAGCCCGCCCACGTGGTCGAGGTCGCCGTGGCTGGCGACCAGGACCTGGAGCCGGTGCACCCCGTTGCGGCGCAAGGCGTCGGCCAGCACGACGGGGTCGCTGCCGCCGTCGACCAGCATCGCCGCGTCGCCGTCTCGCACCAACACCGCGTCTCCCTGGCCGATGGCCATGAACGTGACGACCGGACCCAGTGGCACCTGCGGCGGCATGGCAGCGCCGATGACCGCCACCAACAGGCCCACCGGCACCACCAGGCGCAAAGGACGCCAGCGACCGGCGACGACGAGCCCGGCGAACCCCGCCGCCCCGGCGGCGTCGAGTTGGGGCCACGCCGCTGCCCATCGCGCCACGCCCAGCACGCCCGACGCCGCCACCTCTGCGATGTCGAGCACCGCCGTCGCCCCGGTTGCCACTGCCACCCCGCCGAGGGCGGTGGCAGCCGTCACGAGAGGAGCCGCCAGTAGGTTCGCCACGGGTGACAGCAGCGGGACCGACCCGAAATGCAGCAGGACGAGGGGCAACACCGCCACCTGGGCACCGACCGCCGCTCCCAGGGTCGACCACACCCAGCGCGGCGACCGCCTCCGGACCCGGCGAACACCAACCATCACGCCGACGGTGGCGGCCACGGAGAGCTGGAACCCGGCGCTCACCGCAAGGTCGCCCGATACGAGCAGCAACCCGGCGACGCCCCCGCCCAGCGCCACCGCCGGCTCGATGGGTACCCCGGCCAAACGGCCCACGAGGACGAGCGCCATCATGCCCGATGCCCGCAACACGGACGCCTCCCACCGGGTGACGAAGGCGAACACGCCGATGCCGACCAGGCCGAGGGCAGCCCGCACCCGAGGTCCGGCCAGCGGCGCCAGAACCAGCCACCACCCGACGAGGAACAGGGCCACGTTGCTGCCCGATACGGCCACGAAATGGGTGAGCCCGGCACGGCGCAGGGACTCCAGGTCGCCGGCCGGCACCTGCGACGTGTCGCCGATGAGGAACCCGGCCAGCAGGCCGCGGGTCGCAGCGTCGCCGGAACCCAGCACGGCGCGGACACGGTGGCGCATCATGTTGGCCGCTCGGCGCAGCGGGTCGGAGGCCCTGGCGACAACGATCAGCTCGTCGGCGTCGATCGTCCCTGCCACCGGATCACCGCGAACCGCGCCGGCCCCGGGTCGTATCCGGCCTCGCACCTCCACCGTGTCGCCTGCCGTCGGTGCCGGGCCGGCGACGTCGACCGCGACCGGAGGCAGCGTGGGAACACCGATGACGAACCGGAAGCCGTCGTCCCACGGCACCGGCTCGTCGGCCACGACGCCCACCACGTCGACGGTTCCCGCAGCCACGATCGCCTCGCGGGTGGCGCCGGCGCGCCCGGCCGCCGCAGCCCCCGACCAGGCGCCGGCCACGACGACTACGCCGACGACCAGCCACGGGCCGGCCGGCGTCCGGCGACGCACGACGCCGAGGGCACCGCCCACCACCACGAGCGTCGCCGGCACCGCCGCCAACCGCAGCGTCCAACCTGCCAGCGCTGCCAACCAGGCACCGCCCGCCGCGGCGGTCGTCAGCACCACAGGACGGTTCACGGCGCCGCCACCGCGTCGCGCAGCAGCGCCAGCTTCCCCTCACCGATTCCCGGCACGTCGAGCAGGTCCTCGACGGCGGCGAACGGGCCGTGCTCGTCGCGGTACGCCGCGATTCGCTCTGCCAGCACCGGCCCGACGCCGGGCAACTCCTCCAACTCGACGACCGTGGCGGCGTTGAGGTCGATACCTCCGGATGTGCCGCCCGACCCGTCGCCCCCACCGGTCGGTCCGCCCGCAGGGCTCCCGCTATCGCCAAGGGTCGGGACGTGGACGTGGTCGGCATCGTGGATCGGAGCGGCGAGATTGACCGCCGCCAGGTCGGCATCGCGGGTGGCGCCGCCCGCCGCTGCCACGGCATCGGCGACACGCGCATCTCCTCGGATCGTGACCAGGCCCGGTACCGCCACGGCACCCGACACGTGCACGGTCATCGGTCCCCGAGCCGGCGTCGCGCCGTCGCCGTCCACGGTTTCGGCAGTCTCGATCCCCGCCGGTCCGGGAGGCACCGGCGCCATACCCGGCGACCCGGTACCGAACCCCACGGTGGCGACCAACACCACGACGACGATGGCTACGACCCACGCACCGACGCGCCAAGCCGATCCGGCGACCGGTCTCGTCACGGCGCTCACCTCGTTCCATGCCCTGACGGGCATCACCCCATCGGGCCGCGCCGGCTCCGCTCCGTACGTCTACCAGAGCGCCGAGACAGGAAACAGGGCGCTGCCACGTTCGCCGGCCGTACACCGGGTGGGACCTCGCCGACGACTCCGAACCGGATCAGACCGGCAGGTCGCTCACGATGACGACGAAGGCCAACAGGTTGAACCCGGCGTGCATCATGATGGGCATGCCCAGGTTGCCGCGGCGCAACGCCACCGCGGCCAGGACCACGGCGAACGGGAACAGCGCGACGAGTTGGAGCACGGCACCCGGCTCGTAGTGAACGACGGAGAACACCGCCGACGATGCAACGACAGCCCAGAGCCCACCGATGCGTCGCGTGAGCCACGCCAGCAGCACGCCGCGAAAGATCACCTCCTCGGCAACAGGGGTGACGACGAGGATCGTGAGCGCCAGCACAACCCGGCCGGCAAGGCCCGGCGTGTCCTGGACGATGCCGGTGATGGTCTGGCTCTGGTCCGGCACGTCCAGCCATTCGATGAGCCCGACGAGCAGCAACGAGATCGCGATCTCCAGACCGACGCCGATTGCCAGACCCACCAGGTCACGGCCTCTCACCATCAGGCCGACATCGGCGCCCAGGCGTCCGGTGCCGGCAGATTGCGACAGCAGCGTGACCGCCAGCAGCGCGCCGGCCGACTGGCAGGCGATGATGACGGCGACCTCGGTGGCCGGTGGCATGGTGCTTCCGCCCATGGCGGACACGATGGCGAGGCCGACTGCAGAGCCGCCGATCCATGCGAGGAACACCACCAGGGTGCGGCGCCCCGTCCACGGAGCGTCGGCAAGGTAGCCGCCGGCCGGAGCTTCCACGGGATCGGTCACCCGGCGGCATCCGTGACCAGGCGCGCTGCGGCCCGCGCCTCCTGTTCCAACCGTACGGCCCGGTACGCTTCCCAATGGCGGCGACCGGCGAGGCGCTCCCGCACATAGTCGGCGAGGTACTGGGCCGAGTGGGCGACAACACCGAGGCGGGCGAGTTGCTCGACATGCATCAACTCGTGGGCGATCAGGGAGCCGATGTGGTCCAAGTCGCGGCCCGCCTCGTAGTCGCCCATGACGTCGGGATGGACGTAGACCCCCCACGGCATCGTCACACCCGTGATCCCGCGGGCCCACAGCCGGCGGAACCAGGAGCTCGCCACTCGGACCACCACCGCGTCCGGGTCGACACGCGGCATGACTTCGCCCACCCGGGCGAGGTCGATACCGGTGCGCTCGAGCATGGCGGCCGCGGTGGTTCGTGTCATCGGCATCCGGCGACATTACCGGCGGCGGCGGCGAAGCCACCTCGGGCACCAGAGCCGGGCACGCCAGCACCCGCCCTACCATGACGGCTCCCATGGACTACGACCACTCCGACATCGAGCCGCGATGGCAGGCACGGTGGGAAGCCGACGGCCTCTACCGGACCGTCGTGGACTGGGACAAGCCAAAGTATTACGCGCTCACGATGCTCCCCTACCCGTCGGGCGACCTCCACATCGGCCACTGGTACCCGATGACACCCTCGGACGCCCGGGCCCGGATCATGCGGATGAAGGGCTACAACGTCCTGTTCCCGATCGGGTTCGATGCGTTCGGCTTGCCCGCCGAGAACGCCGCCGTGCAGCGCAACATCCACCCCGCCAAGTGGACCTGGGCCAACATCGACAGGATGCGCGCCCAGCTTCGATCCATGGGTGCGATGTTCGACTGGGAGCGCGAGGCGGTGTCGTGCGACCCCGAGTACTACCGATGGACCGAGTGGTTCTTCAAGAAGATGTTCGAGCACGGCATCGCCTATCGGGGTGAGGCGCTGGTCAACTGGTCGCCCACGCTGCAAACGGTGCTGGCCAACGAGCAGGTGATCGACGGCAAGGACGAACGCAACGGACAGCCGGTTGTGCAGAAGTTGATGGAGCAGTGGTTCTTCGCGATCACCCGCTACGCCGACGAACTGCTCGAGTACACCGGCATCGACTGGCCCGAGCCGGTCAGGGTGATGCAGCGCAATTGGATCGGGCGCTCCGAGGGCGCCGAGGTCGACTTCCCCATCGATACGGACGAGTCGATCCGGGTCTTCACCACACGCCCCGACACCTTGTGGGGGGCGACCTTCATGGTGCTCGCTCCCGAACACCCCCTCGTCGACGCCCTCACCACCGACGAGCGGCGCGACGTCGTGTCCGCCTACCGCGAGCAGGCCGGCCGCCACACCGAGTTGGAGCGGATGGAGGCAGAACGAGAGAAGACCGGCGTCTTCACCGGCGGCTACGCCGTCAATCCGGTCAACGGCGAGCGCATCGAGGTGTGGATCGCCGACTACGTGCTGCTGACCTACGGCACCGGCGCCATCATGGCGGTTCCCGCTCACGACCAACGCGACTTCGAGTTCGCCCGCCGATTCGGCCTGCCCGTCGTGCCCGTGATCCGGCCCGAGGGCGCCGAGCCCCTGGTCGGCGACGAGATGATGGAGTCGTACGTCGGGCCAGGCGTGATGCAGAACAGCGGACCGATCAACGGAGTGGCCGCCACCGACGCCAAGGGCCGCGCCAACCCCTCGATCGCCGCCACCATCGACTGGCTCGAGGCCCAGGGCGCCGGCACCGAGTCGATCAACTACCGGTTGCGTGACTGGCTGATCTCGCGCCAGCGCTACTGGGGGGCGCCGATTCCGGTCGTGTACCGCGCCGACGGAGTGATCGAAGCGGTGCCGGACGAGGCATTGCCGGTGCTGTTGCCCGAGGACGTCGAGTTCGAAGGCCGCAGCCCGCTCACCACCTACGGTCCGTTCCTCGAGACCACCGACACCGAGGGCCGGCCGGCGCGACGCGAGACCGACACCATGGACACGTTCATGTGCTCGTCGTGGTACTGGTTCCGCTACCTGTCTCCCCATTACGGCGCGGCACCGTTCGACCCCGAAGAGGCGGCATACTGGCTGCCGGTCGACGTCTACACCGGCGGTGCCGAGCACGCCGTCCTGCACCTCATGTACGCCCGCTTCTTCGTGAAGGTGATGCGCGACATGGGGATGTTCGCCGACACCGAGGCCGCCATGCGCCGACACGGCCGGGAACCCGACGGCGTGTTCGACGAGCCGTTCATGATGCTGCGCAACCAGGGCCAGATCCTGGGTGAGGAGCGAGCAGGCGACCGCATCGTCGCCGACGGTGAGTTCCAGGAGGGGCGCCTCCTGGCGACCGCGGTGCGAGTCGACCCCGATGCCGCCGGCGATGCCGGGCCGGTGGTTGGCGAGATCATGCGGCGTACCGAAAACGTGCTCCACGTGGAAACGGCCGACGGCCCGTTTCTGGTCGAGGTCGCCCCGTCGGCCACGGTCGAGATCCCTTCGATCCCGGGAACCAACGACGTGGGCCAACTCCGCCACCACCTCGATGTGCAGCGCATGTCCAAGTCGCGCGGCAACGTCGTCAACCCCGATGAGTTCGTGCAGCGTTACGGCGCCGACACGATGCGCACCTACCTCATGTTCGCCTTCGAGTGGGCCAAGGGCGGTCCCTGGGACAGCCGCGGCATCCTCGGAGCGCGCCGGTTCATCGAGGACGTGTGGAAGCTGGGCACTGCCGAGTACGTGCCCCATCCCGGTGTGGGCGCCGAGGAGCGGGCCGCTCGCGACGCCGAGCAGCAGCGGAGGCTCCACCAGACGATCCAGAAGGTCGATGCCGACATGCTCGACTTCAAGTGGAACACGGCCGTGGCGGCGCTCATGTCCTTGCGCAGCCTGCTCACCCACCACCTGAACGTGAGAGCCGTCGTCTCTGGTGAGGTCTGGGCGGAGAGCGTCGACACCCTGCTCAAGCTGTTGGCGCCGATCGCCCCTCACGTCACCGAGGAGGTGTGGCACCTGCGAGGACATGCCACGTCGATCCACCTCGAGGCGTGGCCCGAGGCCGACCCGGAGCTCGCCGCCGAGGAGACAGTCACGATGGTGGTCCAGGTGAACGGCAAGGTGCGCGATCGGGTCGAGGTGCCTGCCGGCATCGACGAGGCGACCGCACGCCAGATGGCTCTGGCGGCGGAGCGGGTGCAGTCGTGGTTGGCGGACGGCGAGGTCCGCAACGTCGTCGTCCGCCCCCCCAGCCTCGTCAACATCGTCGTCGGATGACGGACCCGATCCGGCTCGTCGAGATCACCGACGACGCGGGAGCCGTCCTCGAGCCGGCCCTGCTCGCCGCGGCGGAGGGCGTCCACCGCCAGCTTCGAGTCGCCATGGATCCGTACGACGAGGTCATGGGATCGGTCTTCGCCGGCGGCGGACGGATGCGGGTGGCCGTCGTCGACGGCGCCGTCGCAGGCGTTGCGGTGTACCGGGTGTATGCCAACACTCACAGCGGCGTCCACATGTACGTCGACGACCTCGTGACCGACGATGCACAGCGATCGCGCGGCGTCGGCGCCGCCCTACTGCGGTCGCTGGAGTCGACCGCCCGCGACGTCGGTTGCTCCGAGTTACATCTCGACTCCGGCACACAGCGCCAGCGAGCCCACGAGTTCTACTTCCGGGAAGGCATGAAGATCACATCCTTCCACTTCGCCAAG
>Ga0299906_10004457_pt1 | contig 11464 bp, 10 predicted proteins | sample RVTome_14_FD_200259 | JGI IMG/M metagenome (GOLD analysis project Ga0299906, IMG submission 200259) | Soil microbial communities from uranium-contaminated site in the Upper Colorado River Basin, Wyoming, United States - RVT145D125 (version 2) ... | reverse complement strand
GAACGCGGACGCGATGGGCGGCGTGGCGGGGCACGCCGGCATCTTCAGCACCGCCGTCGACCTGTCGGTGTTCGCGCGTATGATGCTCAACGACGGCGTCGCGCCCCAGTGCGCACCTGACGGCGATCTCGGTGAACCGTGCCCGGTACGTCGCGCTGAAGCTCGTCGAATCGTCGACACGGAAGTGCTCGAGATGTTCACGACTCGCCATGACGACACGTCGTCGCGGGCGCTCGGATGGGACACGCCCGCTGAGCGGTCCTCTGGCGGGGACTACGTAACGAGCGAGGCATTCGGCCACACGGGTTATACGGGCACCTCCATATGGATGGACCCGGTGCTCGACCTCTGGGTCGTCTTGCTCACGAATCGCGTTCATCCGACGCGCGACAACCAGAAGCACGTGCCCCTGAGGCGCGCCGTCCACGATGCGGTGGCGCGCTCGATCACGGACATGCCCGTGACTCCACGGGTGAATCGCTGACCGGCGGGTGAGCACGTGAGCGGCTTCACAGGGTTGGACCTCGTTGTCCTCGTCGTATACCTGGCAGCGGTCACGGCGTGGGGCGCCTGGCTGGGTCGCGGACAGAAGGGTGGGACCGACTATTTTCTCGGGAGCCGTTCGCTGCCCTGGGTCGCGGTCATGCTCTCCGTCGTGGCGACCGAGACCAGCACGCTGACCTTCCTCAGCGTGCCCGGGGTCGCCTACGCCGGGAGCCTGGTCTTCCTCCAGCTCACCTTCGGATACGTGGTGGGGCGCGTGCTCGTAGCCGTCCTTCTGCTGCCGTCGTACTTCGAGGGGTCCCTGAGCACGGCCTACCAGCTCCTCGAGGCGCGCTTCGGCGTGGCCGCGCGACGCTTCACGTCGGCGATCTTCATGATGACGCGCTTGCTCGCCGACTCCGTCCGCCTCTTCGCAACCGCGATCCCCCTGGCGCTCATCACGGGCTGGCCCTATCCGGTCTCGATCGTGGTGATCGGCTTGCTCACGGTCGTCTATACGTACTTCGGGGGCATCAAGGCGGTGGTCTGGGTGGATGCCCTGCAAATGGGACTCTACCTGCTCGGGGCGGTCGTCACCATCATCTTCATCCAGATGGCCGTTCCGGGGGGCTGGCCGAGCGTCTTCGCGAGTAGCGCCGACGCGGGCAAGATGCAGCTCTTCGACTTCTCCCTCGACCGCACGGTGCCGTACACGATCTTCGCGGGCCTGTTCGGGGGAGCGACGCTGACCATGGCCTCGCACGGCACCGACCAGCTCATCGTGCAGCGACTTCTCACATGCACGGACAAGGCCTCCGCGCAGAAAGCGCTCGTCGGGAGCGGTCTGGTCGTGGTGGTGCAATTCCTCGTCTTCCTGACGGTCGGACTCGGCCTTTGGGCGTTCTACGACGGGCGGCCCTTCGACTCGACCGACGAGATCTTCGCGCTCTTCATCGTCGAGCAGCTGCCGCCGGGCGTCACCGGTTTGCTCATTGCCGGCGTGTTCGCGGCGGCCATGTCGTCTCTTTCGTCGTCGATCAACTCCCTGGCCTCGGCCACGGCCTACGACTACTGGGCCCCGCTCGCCGGTGCGACGGACGACGAGGCTCGAATCCTGCGGGCGGGCAAGGCTTTCACGCTGATGTGGGCGACACTTCTCATCGGCGGGGCGATCCTCTTCATACCCCTCTCGCAGCAGACATCGGCCGTGGAGGTGGCGCTCGGGGTCGCCTCACTCGTGTACGGAGGCCTCCTGGGGGCCTTCGCGCTCGGGGTTCTCACCTCGCGGCCGGGTCAGAAGGCGGTGATCGTGGGTATCGCGGTCGGCATCGGGACGGTCACCATCTTCCGCGACGCGATGGCCTGGCCCTGGTACGTGCTCGCTGGCTCGACCGTCACCTTCGTCACCGGTTCGGTCGTCGGGTTGTTCGAGAGTCCGGCCGCGGAGTGACGATCGTCGTCGGGGTCGACGGTGGCGGCACCCGCACCCGCGCGATCATCGTGGACGGAGAGCGGGAGCTCGGGCGAGGCGAATACGCCGGGGCAGTGGCGACGACACACGATCCTGCTCCGGTCGCCGACGCGGTTGCCGGGGCCGTCCGTCGAGCCGCGCGACGGGCGAAGGTGACGCTGCCGGTCGAGGCCATGTGGGCGGGGCTGGCCGGGGCGGGCAGCCCTACGGCCAGGGACGCGGTTTCCGCGGCGCTTTCCGAGCGTGGCCTCGCCGCTTGCGTGGTGGTGGGCACCGACGTCGAGGCCGCATTCCAGGATGCGTTCGGGGTTGGTCCGGGCGTCCTGGTCATCGCCGGAACCGGTTCGATCGTCTGGGCGCGGAGCCGCTCGGGACGGGTTCACCGGGTGGGCGGGTGGGGGCGTCACCTCGGGGACGAAGGGAGCGGCTACGCATTGGGCATGGCGGCGCTCAGGCGGGTCACCCGCGCGGCGGACGGCCGGGAGCCGCCCACCGAGCTACGCGAAGTGCTGCTCGCGGCTCTCGGGCTCGGCGCGGTCGAAGGCCTGGTGGCCTGGGTCGACACGGCGTCCAAGGCGGCCGTCGCGGCCTTGGCTCCTTTGGTCATCGGGACCGCCGACGGTGGGGACGCAGGCGCCCAGGAGCTCGTGGCCGACGCGGTGACCGCCGTTCGCTCTCAGGTGCGGGCCGCCCTCGACGCGCTGGCGGAGCCCGGTGCAGACGCTCGGGGGCTCGACGTGGTCCTGTGGGGTGGGTTGCTGGCTGGCGGAGGGCCCCTGCGCGCTCGGGTCGAGGGCGCGCTTGCCGAGGCGGGGATATCCGTGCGGGCCCGTGATCTGGATCCGCCGATGGGCGCGGCGCGGCTGGCGCTCGCGGCCCTGGCCGGCTGATTCCGGCCGGCCCGTCGCACGCGACCGCACCGGACCCTTCCAACCTGCGCCAAAAAGACAGACCAGGCGACGACGCGCGTCGTTTTGACAGATGTGTTGCGGCTCTAATCTGTTGTGCCCTATCACTTTGACAGACAATCGACCCCTTCCGCCTGGCACGCCGGTTGCACCAATCAAGGGCGATCGAACCCACTTCAATTCAAGGAGGCTGTCATGGCTATCACGAAGTACACGATGCGGCGCCCGACTCACTCCAACTGGAGTGATTTCGAGGACGTATCGAACAGGCTCGCACGCTTCTTCGACGACTCGATGCACACGCCCATGCGTGCTGGGGCCTGGCTCCCCGCCGTGAGCGTGGCCGAGAGCACCGAGGAGTTGGTGCTGACCGCCGAGCTTCCGGGCATGACCGACGAGGATGTCTCGCTCGAGCTCGAGAACGACGTGCTGACGATCAGCGGCGAGAAGACCGAAACAGTGTCCGAGGGCGACGACGAGCGCCGTTACCACGTGTGCGAGCGTCGGTTCGGAGCCTTCAGTCGATCGTTCACGCTTCCGCGTTCCGTCGACGGAGCCAACATCGTGGCCACGTTCGACAATGGCGTGCTCTCGGTGAGGCTTCCGAAGGCCGCCGAGGCGAAGGGTCGGAAGATCGAGATCAGTAGGTAGGCTCGATCGCGGGACCGTCCGCCCCGGTCACCCCCGGGGCGGACGTTTTTTTTCAGTCCCGGAGGGTGTTTCGCAGCTCCCGAAGCAGCGGAGCTCCGTTCGCGCCTCTGACCGGGCCGGGCACCATCCCGAGATCGCTGCCGTCGGGCGTCGTGAGCACGCCTCCGGCTTCCCGGACGAGCACGACACCGGCGGCGAAGTCCCATGGCATCAGGAGCTCCTCCCAGAAGGCGTCGAGCGATCCCTGCGCCAGGTAGCAGAGGTCCAGCGCGGCCGACCCTGCCCGCCGGATTCCCGAGGCCGACCGCAGCACACGATCGAACTGGCCGAGGTACGAGGGCAGCAGCTCCAGCGCCTTGAACGGAAAGCCCGTACCGACGAGTGCCTCGATGAGGGGGCGGTCCGTCGAGACACGGATCGGGCGCCCGTTCTTATAGGCGCCCCGTCCCTCGGATGCCCACCAGCGTTCGCCGGTCGAGCCGGAGACGACGGCCCCGGCGACGGGGCGACCATCGACGGCGACGGCAACCGAGGCACAGTACTGCGGGTGCTGGTGGAGGAAATTGGCGGTTCCGTCCAGCGGATCGACGATCCACATCGGGCGGCCGTCCCAGCGCGCGAGCTGGTCAGCCACGGGCTCCTCACTCTCCTCGGCCAGCACGGCGTGGTCCGCATGACTCGCCTCGATGACCGCGAGTGCCGCCGCCTGCGCGTCGATGTCGGTCCGCGAGACGTAATCGGCGCGCGCCTTCAGGGTCGCGCCCGAGACCGCGATCCTGCCGGCGTCACGTCTGTGTATGCGGGCCGCGGCCTCTGCAGCCTTCCGAGCTGTACGAAGTAGAGGATCCACGCGACGTGAGGCAGGAGGAGCGCCGGCTACCGGCCCTAGGGGACCCTGGACGGCGCACGGCCAGCCGCCTCATGGGAGGGTGCCCCACCGTTTCCGGCGTCGCTAAGTTAGCGGCCCACCGACCAAAGACCCACGCGCCATGAGCCCAACCGAATCGTCCGCGAGGAAGAAGCGCGTCTTCAGCGGAATGCAGCCGTCCGGCGAGGCGCATCTCGGCAACTACCTGGGTGCGCTGCGCCGCTGGGTCGAGATGCAGGACGAGTACGACTGCATCTTCTGCATCGTCGATCAGCACGCCATCACTGCCGGGGGCAACCCGGCCGACATGCCCGGCCATGTGATCGATCTCGCGGTCTCGTACCTGGCGGTGGGGCTCGATCCGGCGCGGTCGATCATCTTCGTGCAGTCCGACGTGCCCGAGCATACGGAGCTCGCCTGGCTCTTCAACGCCGTCACCCCCGTGGGCGACCTCGAGCGCATGACGCAGTTCAAGGACAAGTCGCGCCGTTTCGAGTCGATTCCAGCGGGGATCCTCAACTATCCCATCCTGCAGGCCGCCGACATTCTGCTCTACAAGGCGGACGCAGTGCCGGTCGGCGAGGATCAAAAGCAGCACCTCGAGCTGACCCGCGACGTCGCCCGGAAGTTCAACGCGACGTACGGCGACACCTTTCCCGAGACCGAGCCGCTCATCGGGGAAGGCGTCGGGCGTATTCTCGGCCTCGACGGCGAGGCGAAGATGAGCAAGTCGCTCGACAACACGATCCCGATCCTGGCCGAGCCCGAAGAGGTATGGAGCCGCGTGCGCACGGCCGTGACGGATCCCCAACGTGTGAAACGCACCGACCCCGGCCGGCCGGAGTTCTGCAACGTATTCACCCTCCACGGCTTCTTCACCGACGAAGCGACCCTCGCCGACATCGACGTGAAGTGCCGCACGGCCGGGATCGGGTGTGTGGACTGCAAGCGGATCCTGTCGGACAACATCATCGGGGCCTTCGCGCCCTTCCGTGACCGCGCGGCCGAATATCGTGCCCACCCCGACCGGGTCCGGCAGATCCTCGACGAGGGGGCCGAGAGGGCGCGTGCCATCGCGAAGACGACCATCGCCGAGGTGCGCGGGAAGATGGGCATCGATTGGCGAGGTGCCATCGGGTGATGGGTGGGACCTGATTTCTTTCCCACGCGCGCGTCCCTATCTTCGGGGGCGCCTCCGGATAGCCGCCACCGTCTGGGAGAGACCTCATGCAGGAACTGTTCAAGGCCGCCGTCGAACGGGGGGCCAGCGACATCCACATCAAGGCGGGCGACTTCATGCGCGCCCGCGTGCACGGCGAGCTGCAGCCCCTGACCCAGCAGAAGCTCACGGTCGATCAGGTGAAGGGCATCGCGTTGCAGCTCATTCCGCACCAGGAAGATCGCGATAACTTCGAGAGGCTCCTCGACTACGACTGCTCCTGGGGCATCCCGGGCGTCGGCCGCTTCCGCGTGAACATCATGAAGCAGCGCGGCTCGCCGATGATCGTCATGCGGTCCATTCCCATCGAGATTCCATCGGTGGAGGATCTCGGTCTGCCTCCCATCATCAACCGCATCGCGAGCTTCGAGCGTGGCATGATCCTGGTGACCGGCATCACGGGCTCGGGCAAGAGCTCCACGATGGCGGCGATGGTCAACTGGATGAACCGGAACCGGCGGTTGCACGTCGTGACGCTGGAGAACCCGATCGAGTTCCTGCATCGGGACAACCAGTGCTCGATCACGCAGCGTGACATCGGTACCGACACGGAGAGCTTCGCCTCCGGCCTGCGCTCCGTGCTGCGCCAGGACCCCGACGTGATCCTCATAGGTGAGATGCGGGACAAGACGACGATCGAGACCGCCCTGAAGGCGGCCGAAACGGGCCACCTGGTGATCTCGACCCTCCACACGAAGAACGCGGTACAGACCATCTCGCGCATCATAGCCGTCTTCGAGCCCACGGAGCAGGAGATGATCCGCGTGCGTCTGTCCGAGTCGCTCCAGGCGGTGGTGTCGCAGAGGCTCGTGCAAAAGAGGGAGGGAGGGCGCACCGCGGCGATGGAGGTCATGCTCATGACGTCGACCATTCGCGACTGCGTCCGGGACGCCAATCGCATGGAGGAGATCAGCGACCTGATCCAGGAGGGGCGCGACCACTACGGATCCCAGACCTTCGACCAGCATCTCATGGATCTGGTGAAAGCGAAGGTCGTGGAATTCGACGTGGCGAAGGCGGCCGCCAATAATCCGGCGGACTTCGACCTGAAGATGAACATGCTGGGCGGGAGTGGAAGTGGAAGCGGCGGGGGCCCCCAGGGCACTGCTGGTCTTGCCGACGAGATGACCCACATGATGGGAGGCTGACGAAGCCGCATGGCCGAGCGCGCGACGGTGGATCTGAGCGGAACCTTTCTCCCCGTAACCACGCCGTTCGATCCGGTGACGGGCGACGTCGACATCGTGGCCTTCCGTTCGAACCTCAGGCGGTGGTTCGAGCAACCCATCAGCGGGATCCTCATCGCCGGCTCCACCGGCGAGTCGGTCTTCCTCGACGAGGCGGAACGGGTCGCGCTCATCGAGTCCGCTGCGGACGTCGTCCCACCGGACCGGCTGTTGATCGCGGGCACGGGCTCGGAGTCGACGCGTCACACGATCCATCTCACGCAACAGGCCGCCGACGCCGGGGCCGACGTGGCCCTCGTGAGCCCACCGGCATACTTCAAGGGTGCGATGACGCCGGGCGCGCTCTCCAAGCATTTCAGGGCGGTGGCCGATGCGTCACCGGTGCCGATACTGGTCTATCAGGTGCCGCTGCGCTTGAGCACGCTCGATCTGCCGATGGGGTTGATCGCCGAGCTGTCCCAGCACGCCAACATCGTAGGGATCAAGGACTCGCGAGGGCAGCTCGATCTCGTCGGCGGCCTCGTGGAGCATACTGCCGACGACTTTCAGGTCATGGTGGGTAGCGGCGCGCTGCTCTATGCGGCGCTCGAGACCGGAGCCGTGGGCGGGATCGTGGCCGTGGGGCTCATGGCGCCGGCCGAGGCGGCGGCGATCTCCGTCTCCTTCCGTGACGGCCGTACGGACGATGCCGGGCGTCTCCAGGAGCGCATCGCGCCCGTGCACCAGGAGATCGTGGGCGGCATGGGTGTGCCCGGGGTGAAGGCCGCGCTCGACTTGCTCCACCTTCATGGTGGGGTCCCGCGGGCGCCCCTCGCGCCCGCGTCGGCGGACAAGGTCCAACAGATCCGCCAGATCCTCGCGACCGCCGAGCTCTTCACGCCAGCCGAGGTGTGAGTGCCAGGGCTTCGTTGACACCCTATCGGGGGCCCCCTAGCTTTTCCCAAAGGATACATCGGTCACGGGCTCTTCCCCTCCGGGGGGTGGGCCCGTTTTCCTTTTTGAGGTCGCAATGCGTGATCAGGGGTCGTGCACCGTCGTCGTAGGGTGTCAGTGGGGCGACGAGGGCAAGGGCAAGGTCGTCGACGTGCTGGCCGAGAACGTCGATATCGTCGCGCGCTATCAGGGCGGCGCAAACGCGGGACACACGGTGCACGTCGGTGACGCGGAGTTCGTCCTACACCAGATACCCTCGGGGATCCTCCACGCAGGCCGCCGCTGCCTGCTCGGAAACGGGGTCGTGCTCGACGTGCAACAGTTCTTCCACGAGTACGACGCGCTCGTGACTCGCGGCATCGAGATCGACGGCCGGGTCGGTGTGAGCTCCCGTGCACAGCTCCTGATGCCGTACCACCGCTACCTGGACAAGGCCGTCGAGGAGTCGCTTGCCGAGAAGATCGGCACCACTGGTCGAGGCATCGGACCGGCGTACGAGGACAAGGCGGGACGCCGGGGCGTCCGGGTCGCGGACCTCCGCAACCGCCCGCTGCTCGCGAAGCGCATCGACGCGGCCAAGGAGCGGGTGTGCACGCGCCTGGACGAGCTCGGCGCGAGCACCCAGGAGCTCGATCGGGCGATGGATGAGGCGCTCGCGCTCGGCGATCGGCTGCTCGCGCTCGCCACGGACGTGGGACCGGAGATCACCGCCACGCTCAAGGCAGGGGGGAGCGTGCTCCTCGAGGGTGCCCAGGGGACCGCGCTGGACCTCGACCACGGGACGTACCCCTTCGTCACGTCGTCGAACACGACGGCCGGCGGCGCGGCGACGGGCACCGGGATCGGGCCGACCGCGATCACCGACGTGATCGGCGTCGTGAAGGCGTATACGACACGCGTCGGGGAAGGGCCGCTACCGAGCGCGTTCGAGCCGGCCATGGACGAGCACGTGCGCGAGCTGGGCGCCGAGTTCGGTGCGACCACAGGCCGGCCGCGCCGCTGCGGCTGGTTCGACTCGGTCCTGACGCGGTACGCCTCGCAGGTGAACGGGCTCACCGGGGTCGCGGTGACCAAGCTGGACGTGCTCGATACACTTTCGGAGCTCCGCATCGCCACGGGTTACCGACTGCCCGACGGCTCGGTGACCGAGCGGTTCCCGGCCGATACGTGGACCCTGTCGGCCGTCGAGCCCGTTTACGAGACGCTACCGGGCTGGCAAGCGCCCACCGGTGAAGTCCGAAGGCTCGAGGACCTGCCGCCCAAGGCGCGCTCGTACCTCGACCGGATCGAGGAGCTGACCGACGCACCCGTGAGGTGGGTCTCGGTGGGCACCCAGCGGAGCCAGATCATCCCGGTGGATTGAGGGGGTGGGCTCGGTGCTCGACGGCTCTCCTCAGACGATGGCCATCACGATCCGCGCTACCCAGAAGATCACCATGAGCAGCGCCGGAAAGAGGGCGAGTCCGACGGAGAAGGTGAGGCCCATCCGATAGAGGGTGGGGCCCGTGGGCAGCACCTCTCGGCCCCAGAGCTTGTCGACCACGATCTCGACGGTTGGCCCGAGCAAGTAGCAGATGTTGGCCATCACGCCGAAGACCAGGATCGGCTGCCAGGGGGGGACCGTGCCCAGGAGCTGCCCGTTCGGCGGGAGCGCGACGAGGATCGTCGAGAGGGCCAGCGACACGACGCCCGCGGGACTTTGCGACGCAAAGTGGATGCCAGAGTCATGACGGACGGCTCGGGCGCCGCACGCGCCGGATTGGTTTCTTGAGGGTCCGCCGGGCCTGCTCTAGCTTTCGGGCTCATCCGTCGCCGAACGTCTCGGCGCGGCCATGCGGGGCGGTCGGGAGGCGGCCAACCATGTTCGACGAACTCGGAACCAAGCTCGACGGCGCGCTCAGCAAGCTGCGGCAGCGGGGCGTGCTGACCGAGCCCATGATCAAGGAAGGGCTCCGGGAGGTTCGACGGGTGCTGCTCGAGGCCGACGTCAACTTCAAGGTCACGCGCGACTTCCTCTCCCGTGTCCAGGAGCGGGCGCTCGGAGAGTCGGTCATGAAGGCCGTCTCGCCCGGGCAGCAGATCGTGAAGATCGTCCACGACGAGCTCGCGAGCCTCTTCGGCGAGGGGCGCCCGACGCTCGAGAAGGGACCGTCGAGCCCGACCGTCATCCTCATGGTCGGCCTGCAGGGCGCCGGTAAGACGACCACGGCCGCAAAGCTCGCGCGCAGGCTAGGTCGCGAGGGGCGCACCCCCATGCTTGCCGCGTGCGACCTGCAGCGCCCGGCCGCGATCGAACAGCTCTGCACGCTCGGTGAGCAGATCGGCGCGCCGGTGCACGTCGGCGAGTTCGGCGGCGACCCCGTCGCGACCGCGATCGCGGCCGTCGACGCGGCGAAGGCGTCGAATCATTCGGTGCTCATCGTGGACACCGCCGGCCGCCTTCAGATCGACCAAGCCCTCATGGACGAGCTCGGCCGGGTGCGCGACGCGGTGAGAGCGACTGAGATCCTCCTCGTGGCCGATGCGATGACCGGTCAGGAGGCGGTCACGATCGCTCAGGGGTTCGATGAGCGGCTCGGCATCACGGGCATCGTCATGACGAAGATGGACGGTGACGCCCGGGGCGGCGCGGCCCTGTCCATCCGCGGAGTGACAGGTAAGCCGATCAAGTTCCTCGGCGTCGGCGAGGGTATCGACGACCTGGACGAGGCCGATCCCGAGCGGTTGGCCGGGCGCATCCTGCAGATGGGCGACGTTGTCGGCCTCGTGGAGCGCGCCCAGGTCACCATCGACGAGGAGGAGCAGGCGAAGCTCCAGGAGAAGGTGCTCGGGCAGGGTCGCTTCACGCTCGAGGACTTCCTGGTCGCCATGCGCCAGGTCCAGAAGATGGGCCCGCTCGATCAGCTCATGAAGCTCATCCCTGGCGCCGGGCGCATGAAGATCCCCGCCGCGAACATGGACCCGAAGCGCTTCAAGCACGTGGAGGCGATCATTCTTTCGATGACGCCCGACGAACGCCGGAATCCGAAGATCCTGGACGGATCTCGCCGGGCGCGCATCGCGAAGGGAAGCGGACGCCCCGTCGCCGAGGTGAACCGTCTTCTCAAGCAGTTCAAGGAGATGCAGAAGTTCATGAAGCAGATGAAGGGGATGATGGGTGGAGGAATGGGCGCGATGCCTGGGATGCCGTTCGGGCGGTGACCGAGCGTGGAGTTTGATCGATGAAGATGGATCGACGTGATTTCGTGCGAATGGCCGGTGCCGCGGCGCTCACGCCCCTGGCCTCGACCCTCGGCTGCGGGGGGGACGCGTCGCCTCCGGGCTCCGAGTCCGCCGCGGGTGCCGGAGCCCCGGCCGGCGACACGACCGTGATGGGCATGTCCTGGGCCGGGTACGACGACACGATCGTCATCGACGCGCTCGCCGGTCCCATCCAGTTCAACATCCCGCAGCAGTCGCTGCCCCTCACGGACGAGGTACTCGAGCACGTGCGCCGCTCCGGCATCACGGCCGTGAACCTCACCGTCAGCGCGGGCGCGACCGAGAGCGTCGGCGCGTTCGAGAACACCCTCGCGCGCATCGGGGCCTGGAACGGCGAGATCGAGGCTCACCCCGACGTCTTCGCGCTCGTCCGCTCGGTCGCCGATATCCGCGACGCGAAGTCGACGGGCCGGCTCGGCATCGTGCTCGGATTTCAGGATGCGGTGCCCTTCGAGAGCGACCTCGCCCAACTGGACGACTTCC
>Ga0299906_10004456_pt1 | contig 11467 bp, 12 predicted proteins | sample RVTome_14_FD_200259 | JGI IMG/M metagenome (GOLD analysis project Ga0299906, IMG submission 200259) | Soil microbial communities from uranium-contaminated site in the Upper Colorado River Basin, Wyoming, United States - RVT145D125 (version 2) ... | reverse complement strand
CACGAGATCCAGCCCCCGAGCTGATCCAACCGCTTCCGGGCGTTCGGATCGGAACACCGGCTCTTCCATCGGCGGATCGGCAGGTTGTGTGCGGAGCTGCGGAACCGCCGTTCCCGCCGGAACACTCCGTGGGGGGTCCCGGCCTCGCGCGCAGCTCTCGTGCAGGTACGGAAAGTCGCGCGATTCCAGGACCTTGTGGACTGGACCTGCCGCGCGGCACCGTTCGGCACGCACCTTGCTCCGGGTGGAGGGCAGCGGCAGCGCGCCCGGTGCGGGCCGCCGGATGAGGAGACGGAGCGATGAGCCTCGCCCAGGTCCCGTTGGCCCGACCGATGCTGGAGCGCCGCGAGCCCCGCGAGCAGGCGCTTCGCATCGTCGACTACACGCCCTTCCCTCGCCACGCGCCGGACCGTCCCCGGGTGGGATTCACGCGCGACCTCTCGAGGTCGGGCATGTGCATCGGCGTCGATGCCGCCGAGGCGCCCGGCAGCATGCTGCGCGCCACGCTCCGCAACCTCGACGGCTCCACCGCGCGCTGCGACACCTGGAAGGTGGTGTGGTGCGAGGTCGGCATCGACGGGCGCTACTGGCTCGGCCTCCAGCTCGTCGCCGCCGGGCCCCAGCCCGCGCACCTGGACTAGCCCGTTATCGGGGGGCGCTCGTGGGGGTCTCCGGGCACGTGGCCCGGAGACCCCCGCGAGCAAGCTGCCGCGATAGCAGCCCCCTGGGCCCTGACCTAGCCTCTGCGTCGTGTTCGGCATCGGCACCACCGAGCTGCTGGTGATCCTCGCGATCGCCCTCGTGGTGCTGGGTCCGAAGCGCCTGCCCGAGCTGGCCCGCTCCCTGGGCCGCGGCATGGCCGAGTTCCGCCGCGCCTCGAGCGACATGCGCCGCGAGTTCCTCGACGTCGCCGAGGAGGCCCGCATCGACCCCAAGGCGTCGCAGCAGGACGCCTCGAAGGAGGCACCCTCGCAAGCGCCGCAGCGGAGCGCAGGCGCGCGCACTGAGGCGAAGCCGAACGAAGCCAGTGACGCCCTGCGAAGCGGAGCGGAGCCCGCGCGCAGCGAGGCGCAGCCGAGCGAAGAACGAACAGGTGGATGACACCCCGCTCCCCCTCACCGAGCACCTCGCCGAGCTGCGCACCCGCATCATCCGCGTCCTGATCGCCTGGGTGGCGGGGGCCGCCCTCTCCTGGAACTTCAGCGAGGAGATCTTCGGCCTGCTGCTCCGGCCGGCCGTGCAGGCCCTGGGCCCCGAGGGCGGCGCGCTCCAGGCGATCGCCCCCACGGAGATCTTCTTCACCTACCTGAAGTGCGCCATGCTGGCGGGCTTCGTGCTGGCCCTGCCGGTGGTCTTCTGGCAGGTGTGGGCCTTCGTGGCCCCCGGCCTCTACGACCGCGAGAAGACCGCGATCCTGCCCTTCGTGCTGGTCTCCTCGCTGCTCTTCGGGGGCGGCGCCGCCTTCGGCTACGCCCTGGTCTTCCCGCTGATGTTCGACTTCTTCACGGCCTTCGATTCGGAGTTCGTGCGCTCGGCCTGGACCATGCGCGAGGTCTTCGGCCTGACGACGCGGCTCTTCCTGGCCTTCGGCGTCGCCTTCGAGCTGCCGGTGGTGGTCTTCTTCCTGGCCCTGATCGGCATCGTCGACGCCCGGACGCTGCTGCGGCACACGCCCTACGCGGTGCTCGGCATCTTCATCGTGGCCGCCGTGCTGACGCCGCCGGACTGGGTGAGCCAGGTGCTGCTGGCCGTGCCCATGGTGGCGCTCTACGTGCTCGGCGCCGCCGCCGCCTGGCTCGTGAGCCCGAGGCGCGAGAAGAGCCGGTCGCCGGACCGCGGCGCGGTGGTGGAGAGCGCCGACCGCTAGAGGCGGAGCAGGCGCTCGACGATGGCGGCGCGGGCCGCCTCGGCGTCCACCGCCGTCGCCGCACGCATGGCGCCGCCGAGGCCCGAGTCCGCCGGCACCTCCCGGGTGCGCATCACGCCGTCCTCGATGGTGGGCACGATGCGCAGGTCCTCGAAGAGGAGCGGCGAGGCGTCGACCAGCGAGAGCAGGGTCAGCGGGTCGTGCAGGTAGGCCGCGTTGTCGGGGGCCAGCGTGCCGCCCATCTGCGTGAAGACGCGGCGCTGGACCGGGGTCCACAGCCGCACCTGCCGCGCGAGCTCCCGGGCCACGGGTCCGGCCCGCTCCAGGCGCGCCAAGTCCGACTCGCGCATCCAGGTGGCGAGGGTGACGTCGGCGGTGACGAGGGTGATGCGGAAGCCGGCGCCGAGCACGGCGACCGCGGCTTCCGGATCGGAGCAGAGGTTGTAGTCGATGCCCGGAGGCGCCACGCGCTCCCCCAGCCTCGCCTCGCGCAGGTGGCCGCCCATGATGGTGACGCCGCCCACCCGGTCCGGCAGGTCCGGCTCCAGCGCCAGCGCCCGGGCCAGGTTCGTGAGCGGACCGATCGCGGCGATCTCGAGCCCCGGCACCTCCCGCGCGGCGCGCAGGATGCGCCCGGGTGCCCGCTCGCAGTCGAGCGGCGTCGGGACGCCGGCGGCGATGCAGCGCTCCTCGTGGCCGAACCAGTTGAAGCGGCCGGGGTCCCGCAGCAGCGGCCGCTCCTCGCCGGGCGACACCGGAAGCGCGCGCCCGGCCAGGGCCAGCAGCCCCGCCGCCACCCGGGCGCGCAGCCGCGCGTCCCGACCCACGCTCGTGACCGCCACCAGCTCCAGGGCCTCCGGGCAGGCGAGCGCCAGGCCCAGGGCCAGCGCGTCGTCGGCGTCGCTGGCGATGTCCGTGTCCAGGAGGATCGGGCGGGCGGAGCCCAGCGGCGCCTACCCGGGCGGCGGGGGCTCGACCACGAAGAGCGTGGTGCCGGCCTCGACGGTCTGGCCCTCGGAGACCGCCATCTCCCTCACCACGCCGTCGATCGGCGAGGGGATCTCGTTCTCCATCTTCATGGCCTCCACCACCACCACGCCCTGCCCCTCGGAGACCGCGTCGCCGGGGGCGGCGGCCACCCGCACCACCTTGCCGGGCATCTCGGCCACCACGGTCTGGGGCCCGCTGGCGACCACCGCGGCGCTGCCGGCCAGCAGCTGCGTGCGCTCGTCGATGGCCTCCAGGTGGAAGAGCTGCCCGCGCAGCATCACGTCGAAGCCGTGGATGCCCTTCTCGTCCACCATGACCTCGAACTGCTTGCCGTTCTCGATGATGGAGTAGATGGTGGGCCCGCTCCGCACGGCGTCCACGTGCAGGGTCTGGCCGTCGACGACCACCTCGAAGCCGGTCTCGCCGATCTCGCGCAGGCAGATGCGCCGGGTCTCGCCCTTCTTCTCCGAGACCTGGTAGTTCACCCGAGCCCGCCCCGCATCTGGAGGCGCCGGCCGAAGGCCTTCCACGGGTCCTGGCCCCCGCCGTGGCCGGCCGCGCCCGTCGCCGCCCGGGCGGCCTGCTGCTTGTCCCGCCGGTAGGCAGCGATGGCGGCGAGCACGAAGGCCACGCGCCGCACCTCGTCCTGGTCCGGATCCTCGAAGGCCCCTCCGCTGCCGCCGTCCATGTACTCGTCGATGAAGCCCGTGTCGTAGCGACCCTCCCGGAACACCGGGTGGCGCACCACGCGCTGGTGGAAGGGGATCGAGGTCTTGATGCCCTTCACCACGAACTCGAAGAGCGCGCGCTCCAGGCGATCGAGGGCCTCCTGGCGGTCGATCCCCCAGGTCACGAGCTTGGCCACCATCGGGTCGTAGTGGACCGTCACGGTGGCACCCTGGTAGACGCCCGAGTCGACCCGCACGCCGATGCCGCCGGCCGGGCGGTAGACGCCGATCAGCCCCGGCGAGGGGGCGAAGTTCACGTCCGGGTCCTCGGCGTAGATGCGCGCCTCGATGGCGTGGCCGTGCAGGCGCACCTGGTCCTGGGCGATCCCCAGGGGCTCGCCGGCCGCGGCGCGGATCATGGTCTTCACGATGTCGATGCCCGTGATCGCCTCGGTGATGGCGTGCTCGACCTGGACGCGGGTGTTCATCTCCAGGAAGTAGAAGTTCCCGCTCTTGTCCACCAGGAACTCGCAGGTGCCGGCGCCGAGGTAGCCCACGGCCCGGGCGGCGGCGCAGGCCGCCTCGCCCATGCGGGCCCGGAGCTCCGGCGTGATGCCGTTGCCCGGAGCCTCCTCGATCACCTTCTGGTGGCGGCGCTGGATGGAGCACTCGCGCTCGAAGAGGTGGATGGTATTGCCGTGGCTGTCGGCGAGCACCTGGATCTCGATGTGGCGCGGCCGCTCGACGAACTTTTCCACGTAGAGCCCGTCGTCGCCGAACGAGGAGCGGGCCTCGCCCCGGGCCCGGGCGATGGCCTTCGCCACCTCCGAGTCCTGGCGCACCAGCCGCATGCCCTTGCCGCCGCCGCCGGCGCTGGCCTTGATCATCACCGGCGGCCCGATCTCGCGGATCCACTCGGTGATCTGCGCGTCCGAGAGGCGCTCGGTGGTGCCCGGCACGATGGGCACGCCCGCCTTCTGCATGGTCTGGCGGGCCGTGACCTTGTCGCCCATGGCGCGGATCACGTCGCCCCGGGGGCCCACGAAGGCGATGCCCTCCCGGGCGCAGAGGTCGGCGAAGTCGCCGTTCTCGGCCAGGAAGCCGTAGCCGGGATGCACGGCGTCGGCGCCCGCCCGCTTGGCGATCTCGATCATCCGGTCCATCACCAGGTAGGACTCGCGGGCCGGCGGCGCACCGCAGGGATGGGCCTCGTCGGCGTAGCGCACGTGGAGCGAATCCCGGTCCACGTCCGAGTAGACGGCCACGGCGCGGATTCCGAGCTCGCGGCAGGCGCGGATCACGCGGACCGCGATCTCCCCCCGGTTGGCGATCAGGATCTTCCGGAACACGGGTACCTTCAGAGCGGGATGTTGCCGTGCTTCTTGGCGGGCATGCCGTCGCGCTTGTTGGCCAGCATCTCGAGGCAGGAGATGATGCGCGGTCGCGTCTCCTCGGGGCGGATCACCTCGTCCACGTAGCCGAGCTCCGCGGCCTTGTAGGGATTGGCGAAGTTCTCGCGGTACTCGGCCTCCAGCTCCTTGCGCCGGGCCTGGGGGTCCGCCGCCGCCTGCAGCTCCTTGCGGAAGACGATGTTGACGGCGCCGTCGGGGCCCATCACCGCCAGCTCCGCCGTCGGGTAGGCCAGGCTGATGTCGGCCCGGGTGTGCTTCGAGCTCATGACCACGTAGGCGCCGCCGTAGGCCTTGCGGGTGATGATGGTGATGCGCGGCACCGTGGCCTCGCAGAAGGCGTAGAGCAGCTTGGCGCCGTGCTTGATGATGCCGCCGTGCTCCTGGGCCACGCCGGGCAGGAAGCCCGGGACGTCCACGAAGGTGACGATCGGGATGTTGAAGGCGTCGCAGAAGCGCACGAAGCGTCCGCCCTTCTTGGAGGCGTCGATGTCGAGCACCCCGGCCAGGTGGGCGGGCTGGTTCGCCACGATCCCCACCGAGCGACCGCCGAAGCGCGCGAAGCCCACCACGATGTTGCGGGCGTAGAGCGGCGCGATCTCGAAGAAGATCCCGCCGTCCACCACGCCCCGGATCAGGTCGACGATGTTGTAGGGCTTGGAGGGCTCGTCGGGCACCAGGGTGCGCAGCGCGGGATCCATGCGGTCGGCCGGATCCTCGGTGGGTACGAAGGGCGGGTCCTCCAGGTTGTTCTGGGGGATGTAGGAGAGCAGGCGGCGGATGACCTGGATGCACTCCTCCTCGGATCCCACGGCGAAGTCGGCGACACCGCTCCGGGAGGCGTGGGTGAGCGCGCCGCCGAGCTCCTCGCCGGTCACCTCCTCGTGGGTGACCGTCCTGATCACGTCCGGGCCCGTGATCATCATGTTGGAGGTGTTCTTCACCATGATGATGAAGTCGGTCATGGCCGGCGAGTAGACCGCGCCCCCGGCGCAGGGCCCCATGATCGCCGAGATCTGGGGGATGACGCCGGACTGGAGCACGTTGCGCAGGAAGACGTCGCCGTAGCCGCCCAGGCCCACCACGCCCTCCTGGATGCGGGCGCCGGCGCCGTCGTTCAGGCCGATCATCGGCGCCCCCGCCCTGGCGGCCAGGTCCATCACCTTGCAGAGCTTCTGCGCGAAGGCTCCGCCCAGGCTGCCGCCGAAGACGGTGAAGTCCTGGGAGAAGAGGAAGATCTGCCGCCCCTCGACCTTGCCGTGGCCCGTCACCACTCCGTCGCCCAGGATCTTCTGCTGCCCCATGCCGAAGTCGTTGCAGCGGTGGACCACGAACTTGTCGATCTCGACGAAGGTGCCGGGGTCGCAGAGCAGCTCGATGCGCTCGCGGGCGCTGAGCTTGCCGGCGGCGTGCTGGCGCTCGATGCGGGCCTCGCCCCCGCCCTGGAGCGCCCGCTCGTTCATCTCCTCGAGCTTCTTGATCCTCTCCTCGATCGACATGCGCGGCGGCTACATGTTGGCGAGGACGGCCGCCGTCTTGGAGAGGCGGTGACCGTACTCGACGATGTCGATCTTGGTGCGGGCGACGCCGCTGTCCATGGCCGCCTGGGCGACCGCGGGCACCACGTAGGAGAGGAGCCGGGGATCGAAGGGCTTCGGGATGATGTAGCGGGGTCCGAACTCGAAGTTCTCGTTGCCGTAGGCGTTGCGGACGATCTGGGGCACGACCTTGCCGCGGCGGGCCAGCTCGGCCAGGGCCTGGGCGCAGGCCACCTTCATGGGCTCGTTGATGCGGCTGGCGCGCACGTCGAGGGCGCCGCGGAAGATGAACGGGAAGCCGAGCACGTTGTTCACCTGGTTCGGGTGGTCCGAACGCCCGGTGGCCATGATGGCGTCGGGCCGCGCCGCGGCCACCGCCTCCGGGGTGATCTCCGGATCCGGATTGGCCATGGCGAAGACGATGGGGGTGGGGGCCATGCTCTTGACCATCTCCGGGGTCACCAGGTCGGCCTGGGAGAGCCCCGCGAAGACGTCGGCCCCCCTCATGGCGTCGGCCAGCGTGCGGGCGCGGGTCTTGCGGGCGAACTCGGACTTGTAGCGGTTCATCCCGGTCTGGCGGCCCTCGTAGATCACCCCGTGGCTGTCGCAGAGCAGGATCTGCTCCTCCGGGACGCCGAGGTCGCGGTAGAAGCGGGCGCAGCCGATGGCCGCCGCCCCGGCCCCGGAGAAGACCACCCGGACCTCGTCGATCCGCTTGCCGGCGATCTCGAGGGCGTTCAGCAGGGCGGCGCCGGAGATGATGGCGGTGCCGTGCTGGTCGTCGTGGAAGACCGGCAGGTCGAGCTTCGAGACCAGGCGCTCCTCGATGGCGAAGCACTCGGGGGCCCGGATGTCCTCCAGGTTGATGCCGCCGAAGGTGCCCGCGATCAGCTCCACGGTGCGGCAGAACTCGCCCGGGTCGGCGGTGTCGACCTCGATGTCGAAGACGTCGATGTCGGCGAAGCGCTTGAACAGCACCGCCTTGCCCTCCATGACCGGCTTGCCGGCCAGGGGGCCGATGTTGCCGAGGCCGAGCACCGCGGTGCCGTTGCTGACGACGGCCACCAGGTTGCCCTTGGCGGTGTACCGGAAGGCCTCGTTCGGGTCGCGGGCGATCTCCCGGCAGGGCTCGGCGACCCCGGGGGAGTAGGCGAGCGAGAGCTCCTCCTGGGTCTCGGTGGGCTTGGTCGGGACGATCTTCAGCTTGCCGGGTCGGCCCTCGGCGTGGTAGGCGAGGGCCTGCTCTCGCGTGATCAACGCCTGTCCCTCGATGACGCAGCGGGCCTCCGGCCCGGCGAGCGCGGCAGTCTACCAGATCGCCTGCGCCCCTGCCGAAGGGGAAAGGACCCGGGGAGCGGCTACTCCTTCAGGAGCTCCCGGGCGATGACCAGGCGCTGGATCTGGTTCGTGCCCTCGTAGATCTGCATCAGCTTGGCGTCGCGCATCAGCTTCTCCACCGGATACTCCCGGGTGTAGCCGTTGCCGCCGAAGATCTGCACCGCGTCGGTGGTCACCTGCATGGCGGTGTCGGTGGCGAAGCACTTGGCGAACGACGAGTACTTCGAGGCCCGCATGCCCTGGTCCACCATCCAGGCGCTCTGGAGGGTGAGCAGGCGGGCCGCCTCCACGCCCTTGGCCATGTCGGCCAGCATGAACTGGACCGCCTGGAAGTCCCCGATGGGAGAGCCGAAGGCCTTGCGCTCCCGCGCGTAGGCGACGCACTCGTCGAGCGCCCGCCGGGCGATGCCGGTGGCCAGCGCGCCGATCGGCGGCCGGGTGGTGTCGAGCGTGCGCATGGCCACCTTGAAGCCCTCGCCCTCGGCGCCGAGCCGCTGGTCCGCGGGCACTCGCACGTCGTCGAAGTTCACGACCCGGGTGTCGCTGGCCCGCTGCCCCATCTTGTCCTCCTTCTTGCCCGGGGAGATCCCCGGGGTGTCGGCGGGGACGACGAAGGCGCAGATGCCCTTGTGACGCGTCGAGCGGTCGAGGGTGGCGAAGACGGTGTAGAGGTCGGCGTGTCCGCCGTTCGTGATCCAGGCCTTGGTGCCGTTGAGGACGTAGGCGCCGCCGTCCTTCTCGGCCCGCAGCTGGAGCCCCGCCACGTCCGAGCCGGCGCCGGGCTCGGAGAGGCAGAAGGACACGATCTTGAACTCCGCGGCGCAGGCGGCGAGCCAGGTCTCCTTCTGGTCTTCGGTTCCGGCCAGCAGGATGGGGGTGAGGCCGAGGTCGTTGCACATGATCGAGGTCGTGATGCCGGCGCAGCCCCAGGCCAGCTCCTCGGTGACGATGCAGGAGTCGACCGACGGCAGGCCGACGCCGCCGTAGCGGGGCGGGATGACGGTGCTGGAGAGGCCGAGCTTCCAGGCCTCCTCGAGGACGTCCCGGGGGAACTCGGCGGACTGGTCGTAGCCGGCGGCGACCGGCGCGATCCGCTCCTGGGCGAAGCGCCGCGCCGTCTGCTGGAGCAGGGACTGCTCCTCGGTGAGGCCGAACTGCATGGGAGGACTCCGGTGCCTGGGGGGAGCGTTCGGAGCGTAAACGACCGGAATCGAACGGTCTAGCTCACCCCGGCGGAGGGCCTCATGCGGTCGCGTAGCCCAGGTCCCGGGAGATGCGGCCGGCCGCCTCGACCACCTGGGGAACCGCCTCCTCGATCAGCCGGGCCTCGTCCACGCGGAATCCCGGAGCCGAGAGCGACAGGGCAGCCACCGCCGCCCCCTCGCTGTCGAAGACCGGGGCGGCGGCGCAGACCAGGCCGCGCTCGCACTCCTCGAGGTCCAGGGCGAATCCGCGCACGGCGCTGCTGCGCATCTGCTCGAAGAGCTTCTGGGGATCGACGATGCTGGCGGGAGTGCGCTCCTCCAGGCCGCGCGACGCCACGTCCCGATCGTAGGCCTCGCGCAGGCCGGCGGGAGCACAGCCGAGCAGCGCCTTGCCCAGGGCGGTGCAGTGGGCCGGCAGCCGCTCGCCCACCCGCAGGGCGCCGGCCAGCAGGCGACCCGAGGGGGCGCCGTCCAGGTGGACGACCTCGTGCCCCCGGAGGATTCCCAGGTGGATCGTCTCGCCGCAGCGCGCGGCGAGCTCGCGCACCACCGCGCGCGCCCGGGCCAGCAGGTCGCCGCCGCGGGTGTACGCGTGGCCGAGCTGGAGCGCGGCCACTCCGAGCCGGTAGCCGCCGGTGGCGGGGTTCTGCTCGATGTAGCCGCGCTGCTCCAGCGTGGCCAGGACCCGGAACACGTTGTTCTTGTGCAGGTCGAGGCGCCGCGCCAGCGCCGTCACGCCGAGCTCCTCTCCGTCGCGGAACTCGTCGAACAGGCGCATCGCGTTGTCGACGGCCTGGATCGAGTACTCCTTCTTGTCCTTCCTGTTCATCGTTTGGGTCCCCAAGCCCTCAGTCGTTCCGCCCCCCAGGGAGCTTCACCGACGGAGTCGTATGAACGTTGTCGAACAGCCGCTCTTCCGACGGGACGCAGCCTCTCGGGTCCGCAGGTCGGCGTTCCAGCGCTGCCCTTACATCAGGCGTCGCGAGTCTGTCAAGGTGTGAAATCGCGATCACACCATGTGGTGTAATGCTCTGCGCCCGCAGCGCTCCGACGGAGAAACGAAAACGGGAGAAACGGGCCGGGAAGGAAATCCGTCGGGGGGTTCCTCGACGGGATTCACGCGCTCGACTCGCCTCCACCGTCGGGAGCGTCGCTCGCTTCTCCCTCGCTCGCAAGGAGCTCGAGGACGAGGAGCGCCACCCCGACGACGATGAAGGAATCGGCGAAGTTGAAATCGGGCCAGGAGTAGCCGCCCCAGAGCTTGAAGTGCAAGAAGTCCACGACCTCGCCGAAGCGGACCCGGTCGTGGAGGTTCCCGACGGCGCCGCCGAGGATGAAGCCGAGCGCGACGGCCGACAGGCGCTCCCCGGGGGCGAGCTTTCGGAAGAAGGACAGGATGATCCCGATCGCCACCATGGCGGTGACCGCGAAGAAGACCAGGCGCAGCTCCGACGAGGTATCGGCGAAGAGGCCGAAGGCGGCGCCCGTATTCCGGACGTGAGTGAGGTAAAAGAACCCCTGGACGATCTCGCGCTGCTCCCCGTAGGTCAGGTGCTGGATCACCAGCCACTTCGTGATCCAGTCGAGCGGGAAGCTGACCAGGGCCCCGATCAGGAAGGCTCGGCCGCGAGGAGTCATGTCTCGACCTTACCCTATCTCAGCTCTTCGGGACTCAGGCGCCCGTCGCCCCACTCCTCGGGGGCGAGCGCCCGGGCCTCGGCCAGGAGCGCGTCGCCCTCGACCACGTCGCCGCGGGCGCGCAGGGCCGTGCCGCGGATGCCGAGCAGGTGGGGATCGACCCGGGGGGAGAGCGCGTCCTCGGACTCGAGCAGGGCCTCCGCCTGGTCCAGGTACTCGAGGGCGCGGTCCGGATCCGAGCGGGCGTGGTGTCGGGCCAGGGCCAGGTAGGCGTAGGGGTTCGTCGGGTCGACCTGGATGGCGCGCTCGTAGCGGCCGGTGGCCACCTGCGGCCGCGCCGGCTCCTCGTCGAGGCCTCGCACCACCCAGTCCATCGAGGCGCGGCGCGCCGGATCGGCGTCCTCGTCGACCTCGGAGACCCGGATCGGGGTGTCCCACGGGCGCGGACCGGCACACGCCGCCAGCCAGGCGGCGAGGGCCACGAGGGCGGCGCGGCCCGGCCTCAGAGGTTCCTCCGCAGCCACTCGAAGAAGCGCAGGCGCACGCCCGGATCGTCGTCACCGCCGGGCGCCCGGCGGCTGGCGATGCTCCCGGCGGGGCAGACCTCCTCGGGTAGGGTGCCCTGGATGAAGTACTCGGCGCGCCGGTCCGGGCAGCCGTACAGGGCGAGGCGCCCGGTCTCCGGGTCGACCTCGGCGACCTCGACGGTGCGCGGGCGCGGGAAGCGGCCGCGCACCTCGCCGCCGGTGGCCTCGGCCACGAAGCGGCGCCAGATGGGGAGCGCCCCGACGCTGCTCGGCACGCCGAGGCTGCG
>Ga0299906_10004455_pt1 | contig 11468 bp, 4 predicted proteins | sample RVTome_14_FD_200259 | JGI IMG/M metagenome (GOLD analysis project Ga0299906, IMG submission 200259) | Soil microbial communities from uranium-contaminated site in the Upper Colorado River Basin, Wyoming, United States - RVT145D125 (version 2) ... | reverse complement strand
TCGGTACGATTGGCCGAAACGAGCTGCACCACCCGCAGGCCGTTGCGACCGTCGGCGATGTAGGCGAAGACGCTGGCGTTGGTCATGCCTACCTTGACGTCGTTGGCATCGTCGATGGCGCCGCCGGCGTTGAACACCTGGTCGATGAAGGGCGCCTCGGGGCGCTCGACGTCGACGATGACGAGCCCCTGCGCTCCGCCGGCGATGTAGGCGTAGGTACGGGCAACGTAGATGCCGCGCGCGTCATCGAGCTCGACCGTGGCGCCCTCGACGAAGCGCGGCGCCGTAGGATCCGTCACCTCGACGATCTTCAAGCCGTCGTCATCGGTGATGAACGCATAGCGGAACTGGATCTCGATGGCCCGCGGGTCACGCAGCTGCGGCGCGCCGACCTCGCCGACGATGCTGGGATTGAGCGGGTCGTCGATGTCGACCACGACGAGGCCGCGGTCGCAAAGCACGTAGGCGTAGTGGCCGGCGATGGTGAGGCTCACGGCGCCGTCGAGCGCGCCGTTCGGGTTGAAGGCGGCGGCCCGCTCGAGGAAGTTGTTGGCCGGGTTGCCGTCGAGCAGCGTCATCGCCGTCGACACGACCAGCCCCTCCTCACGATCCGAGATGTAGATGTACCTGTACATCGGGTGAATCGACTGCTCTTCGTTGACCGGTAGCTGCAGGCGGTTGGCGTCGACCAGCATCGTCGAGGGCGACGCCACCGCGGTCGCGAAGCGCGTGCCCACGTTGGTGCTCTGGCCGAGGGGAGAGAAGGGCGCCGAAACGATCTTCTCCGAGAAGCCCTTCTGGTTGAGCTGGGCGATGTCGAAGGCTTTGAAGCCGCCTTCGCCGTCGGCGATGTAGAGGTACTCGCCGCGGTGCTGCACGTCCAGGGCGTTGCTGGAGCCGTGATGAACGCCGAGGGTCAGCTCGCGATCGTTGGCGGCGTGCTCGGCATAGGCCTCCGGGTAGGCAATGCGATGGAGGTCCGAGCCGATGACCGCCTGCGGCTCGTCGAGCTCGGTGACCGCAACCGCTTCGACTCCGCCCTCGCCGGTGCCGACGAAGACGAAGCGGCCGAAGAAGTTGGTCATGCTGGTGCCGAGCGTCAGGAGCTGCGCCATGATGGCGTTGTTGTCGCCGGCCTCGGATACGTGGCAGTCGCTGCAGTACTTGGTCTCGGTCTTACGCACCGTGTGCGGCACGTGGGTGTTGAAGGCCTGGCCGGCGTAGCCCTCGGCGGAGACGGTCTGCTGCTGGAAGTAGACCCAGTTGCGGTTGGCGTCCTGTGAGCTGACCACCAAGGCGCTCGACGAGCGCACCGGCGAGACGGTGTTGCCGATGACGCTGCCGTCGATGCCAAGCATGAAGATGTCGTCGCGCAGGACCTGGTAGTTGTACTGCGTCCAATTGCGCGTCGTCTCCGCCTCGTAGTGCAGCATCGGCTTCTTCTCGTTGGCGCGCTGCGCCAGGTGACAGCCGAAGCAGCTGGTGATCCACGACGAATGGCAGCTCTGGCAGGTCATCTGCGTACCGGCGTGCGCCAGCACGTCCGCCGGAGCTCCCGCCTCACCCCAGGTGACGCCGTCCTTCTGGATCGAGTGCGCCAGCGCGGCGCGCTCGTTGTCGCCGTCGAGCGAGTCGAGAAGCTGCGGGATCGTCCAGCGGCGCGTGTTGTCCATGGTCGAGACCTGGGTGAGCTGATTGCCGCGGCGCTGGAACCTGCCGGTGTACTCCTGCGTCAGGTCCGTGCCGCCGGGAGGCGCCCCCGGACCGCTGGTCACCAGCGTGGCGCGCTCGCTGACCGTGCCGTGGCAATCGCGGCAGGCGATCTCGATCATGTTGCGCGGCTCGCCGTAGAGGTTGCCGTCGCCGTGCGAATCGCGCTTGAAGTGGCAATCGACGCAGTGCATGCCGCGCTCGAGATGAATGTCTTTCAGATGGACCGGAGCGCCGGGCGGCGGCGTCGCCGGCTGGGCGCCCGCGGTGGAGTACTGCACGGCCTCCCAGAGCTGCTGCGGGGTGGCGTCGCTCACGACGCTGCCCTGCGCGTCGAGCAGGTTGCCCTTGCGGTCGCGCTTGAAGACGGCGCGGTACATCCAGCCATGTCCGTGGAAGTCGGCGAAGACCGTCCTGTCGAGCGCGCTGTTGAACTCCTCGGTGCCGGTGCGCTTCAGGAACTCGGGGTCCGACCACAGGCCCCTTACGGCGCTGCCTTCGGGATTGCGCAGCTCGATCTCGCGGATCTCCTCGCCGCTGCGCCGGCTCGTCTCCACCGGGTACATCCGCTCGCCGTCGGTCTCGTTGTCCCACCAGGTCAGTCCCTGGTAGGCGACCGCCATGTTCGTCCCCGGGTGGACGTGGCAGGTGATGCACTGGCTGGTCGGAATCGCCGCCGTGAGGACGTGGTTGACCGGGTGGCCCGACTCGTCGCCCGGGATCATCGGGTCCGAGGTGCGCGACGTGCCCTCGTTGGTGAAGGCATAGGCCGCCTCGGAGTGCACGGTGGAGCGATCGTTCGCATACACGACGTGGCACGACGAGCAGCCGCCCGATCGATAGTCGCCGGGCTGCTCGTTGGTACCCATGAAGTTGAGCGTCGGGTCGACCAGGCGCGTCTTCTGGGCGCCGATGACGATCGGGTCGGTGCGGTTCAGCGTTCCGAAGCCGCGGTTGCTGAGGCGGCTCTTCGGGCGCCCGGGCTCCTCGTCGATCGAGGGATTGCCCACCTCGGCCGGCCGGAAGCCGCCGCGCTCGAAGATCCGGAAGACGTTGCCCGGCTGCGTCACCTCCCAACGGGGCAGCGGCAGCAGCAGGGGCAAGATGCCGCGATCCCGCGTTTCTTCCGGCGTCGGCTCCGGGTTGTTGTACACGGTCGCAGCCTGGCCGTCGGGCATGTACTGCTCGCCGAACAACGGGTTCTTCAACGGAAACGAGCCGTTGTTGTAGAGGGCCGCGCCGTACAGCATGGCGCCGTTGCGCATCATGCTCTTCTGAACGGCGTAGGTTTCCTGCCGGTGGCAGCTGGCGCAGGTCTGGTCGACGACGCGCAGGTCGCCGGGATTCACGAAGCGGATGAACTCGGCGCTCTCCTGCAGCGTCGCCGCGTAGGAGAGCTCCGGGTTGGCCGACGAGGTCCAGATGTCGAGCAACGGCTGGACATGGGCCCGCTGCTTGGCGCCTTCGAAAGGCTGGCTGCCCGGCGCGTCGCCCGCAGAGCGGAAGACCGAAGCATCGCCGCCGTGGCAGTCGGTACAACCGATGCTGACGGCCGGGCTCACGTGCATGCTGGTCTTGTCGCTGCCCTCGTACAGGTGACAGGACATGCAGCCGCCGCTCTTCGCCGCCACCTCCTCGGCCGACTGCAGGTTGAGCTCGGCCTCCGCGGCCGCGCCGCCGCTGCCGCCGCCGTGAACCGGGCCGGCCGCCCCCGCGACGCCGCCCGGCGTGCCGCTCGGCAGCGGGCCGGCCATGGATGGCGCCGGGCCGCCGAGCGACAGCGGCACCAGAAGAGCACCCGCCAGCAGGAGTACGCTCGTGCTGACGCCCAGAGCCAGAAGGAAGCTCCTGCGGTCGGGTCTGTTTGCAGCGGTCAGCGTCGTCGTCGTCATCGCTCGTTGCCCCGTGGGCCGCCGGTCATACGTTCGCTCATCGCCGAAGTCCTGTCAGTAGGTGAAGGTCGCCACCGCGAACGTGTCGTACAGCGTATCGCCGGTGAGGATGTCCTCGAAGCCCCCCAGGGGCGTGAAGATCGAGAGCCCGCCCTGGATGATCGCGTTGTCGTTGAGGAACGGCCGCCACTGGAAGCCGACGCTCAGGTCGATGCCGAGGTCCTTGCGGATGCCTTCCTGAAAGAGCACCGCCTGCAGGACCTCGACCTTGTGGAAGCGCAGATAGCTGGCGTTGATCAGCGAGCGCAGCTTCGGCGTCAGCTCCATGTCGAGGCCGGCGTTGGCGATGAGAATTCCCGGATTCACGAAGCTCGCCTGGCCCTCGATCTTGCTGCTGCGCATCGCCGGCAGGATGCTCGCCGGGCCGACCAGCTCGACCCCGGTGCCCGCCAGCCGGATCCCTTGCCGGTTCCAGAAGCTGAAGGGACCGCCGATAACGTTCGGATTGTCGAAGATGGCATCGAAGCCGCGCGCCTCGTCGTCGTCCGGAGTGCCGTCACCGGAGGCGAAGACGAAGGTGGCACGCGGCCGGTACCAGTCCTTGTCGATCGACAGCTCGAGCGCCGCGAACTGGGCGTTGATGTCGGCCGGCTGGGCGGCGATCCCATTGAGGTGATCGCGGCCGAGGGCCTGATAGAAGACGTGCGTGAGGTTGAGGCGACCGATGTGGCCGTCGCCGCCGAAGCCGACGTAGTAGGCGCGTACCTCGTGCGGCTCGATCCGGCCGATCGGCGCCGGACGCACCAGAAAGCCGTTGTGATCGAAAAAGAACTCGTCGCCCTGGTCGATGTTGGCGTGGAAGCTGGCGGTGATCGTATAACCGAGGGTGAAAGTGTCCTGCCGGTAGTAGTTGGCGATGAAGACCTGCTGGTCGCGCCGGTCCAGAGTGTTCAGGAAGCTGTTGGTGTCCTTCTCGAGCTGGTTGAAGTAGGCCGCGTTCCACTGGCTACGGTTACGGCCCCAGCTGCCGAATGCCCGCACGCCCATGTTGTTGTCGCGGAACAGAAAGCCGCGAAAGTCGCTGGAGAAGGGCTGAATCCCGCCGCGCACCGAGACCGAATCGTAGTTGGGGCCGACGTCGAAGAGCTTGATCTCGCCGAAGGCCTCCTGCAGCGCGAAGTGGTTCTCGAAGCGGTTCTTTCCCTCTTCGGGAGAGATGTTGACGACGTTGCGCTCCTGGGTGTTCAGGTAGTTGAGGTTGAAGACTGGCGTCACCCGAACGGCCCAGGTGCGGGGCTTGAAAGCGGTATCGCCCTTGAAGAGCTCGAAAGAGCCGATGAAGCTCTGCAGCAGCGAGTAGCCGGTGCCGCGGCCGAAGAACTCCTCGAAACCGGGGACCTCCGTGCTCACGCCCGAAGGCGTCGGAACGTTGCGGAAGTCGAACGAGGTCTCGCTGATCCCGGTCAGAACCATGAAAATGTCCTGGCCGAGGACCGGCTTGTCACCCTTGAGAATGTTCTGGTTGAAGGGGTCGAGCGCGCGGCCGCGGACATAGGGGTAGTCGCCCCCCTGCCCCTCCGGGTAGCGCTGCCAGTCGGGAAACTCGAGCGCCCAGCGGTCGGAGGTCGGCACGAAGTCCGGCCGCATCGGCTGCAGGACGACCTCGAGCGCCTCGTCCTGGCCGGCAGCCAGCGTCAGGCTCGGCAGCCTATAGGCGGCGTAGAGCGTATCGTCGACCCGGAGCTCGTAGTTGCCGGGCTCCAGGCCGCCGATCGAGAAACGGCCGTTGGCGTCGGTCACCGCCTGCCGCTCGCGGCCGCTCTCCAGGTTGATCATCCGCACGGTGACGCGCCCTTGCGGGGCCCCGGCGTTGTTGACGACGGTACCTTCGATACGCGCCAGCTGCTCGCCCTGCGCGGCGGCCGACGCCACGCCGACCGCAAGGAAGGCGAGAAGCGCCAGCCCGACCTTCGCAACGGGTCGCCGTCTCATTTCCTCACCACCTCCAGACGCAGGCTCGCGCCTCCGAACTCCAGGAGGTCACCGTCGTCGATTTGCCGTCGTCGGGTCACGGCCTCGCGGTTGGCGCGGGTACCGTTGCTGCTCCCCAGATCTTCGATCTCGACGGAGTGACTCGTAACGTAGACCATCGCATGCTTGCGCGAAACACCTTCGCCGTCGAGCCAGACCTCGGCGGCGAGGTCGCGGCCGATGAGGAAATCTCCGGTGCCCAGGCGAAAGGACCCCATATCTCCTTCGAGGCGAATCCCTGTGATTGCCGGCTCACCGGCGGCGGCCGGCTCACCCCCGGCGGCGGGCGCGCGCTTGGCGGCCCCGGCCGCCGCCAACACGTCGCCGGGCACCGGGCCGGCCAGGTCCTTTACGCTTCCCGCCTGGGTCGCTTCTCTGTCTGGCGCCGCCGCCCTCTGCGCCGCCGCCAACACGTCGCCGGGCACCGGGCCGGCCAGGTCCTTCACGCTTCCCGCCTGGGTCGCTTCTTTGTCGGGCGCCGCGGCCTTCTGCGCCGCCGCCAGCACGTCGCCGGGCACTGGGCCGGCCAGGTCTTTTACGCTTCCCACCTGGGTCGCTTCTTTGTCGGGCGCCGCCGCCTTCTGCGCCGCCGCCAGCACGTCGCCGGGCACCGGGCCGGCCAGGTCCTTCACGCTTCCCACGTGCGTGGCTTCCCTGTCGGGCTCCGCCGCCCGCTGGGCCGCCGCTTCCAGCAGCTCCGGCGCCGCCACCATGGTGCGCTGGCCGGCGGGTTCCTCCTCGTCGGCGCGGGCCAGCGCCTCTTCGATCTTCTTGTCGTCGAGCTTCTCGGTGTCTTTCGCGGCCGGCCGGCCGATACCGTCGGATCGGATGCGGGCCCGTACCGACTCGATCTCGGCGAGCTCTTCCGGCGACCAGATGAGCCGCGTGCGCCACTCCTGATCGAAGACCTCGGCGTCGACGGTATCGACGGCGCGCCGCTCCGCAACGCGCGCCGCCGGATCGCGCTGCACGTTGACGCGAAATCTGACGCCGCCGCCGAGCGACACTTCCTCCCGGCCGTTGAGCGTCAGCACACCCTGCACATCGCGCCCATCGACGGCGGTTCCGTTGGTCGAGCCGAGGTCCTGAATCGTCAGGAAGTTGCCGTGGCGGGTCAACCGCGCGTGGATCTTGGATACGACCGACACCTCGACGGCGATGTTGCTCGACCAGTCGCGGCCGATCGTCGTCTCGCCGAGAGGGATATCGACGACGGTGCCGGCGTCGGGACCGTCCAACCACTCGATCGACGCCGCCTGCAGCGCCTGACCGTGGACCCGGCGCGACGGCCCGCCATCCTGCAGAAAGATGAGGTCTACGTAGCGCGCCAGGCTGACGACGTCGAGGTGACGGAGCCGAAACGTGTCGATCCGCTGCCCGTTGACGAAGGTCCCGTTGGTGCTCCCCGAGTCCTCGATGTAATAGACCTCGCCGTCCTTCCAGATCCGCGCGTGCTGACGCGACACGCCGGTAACCGGCAACCTGACCTGGTTGCCGGCGGCGGCGCCGAGCTTGGCGTCGTCGCCGAGCGCGAAGTCGGTTCCGGCGGCCTCGCCGGTACGACCGATCAGGCGGGCGCTCATCGCAACCCCAGGAGGCTGCCGACCGACGGCGGATGATAGCGATGGCAAGTCTGGCAATCGTCGCTGACATCGGAGGGGTTATGACAGACGGCGCACTCGCCGACGCCCGGGACGTTGACGTCGGTGGCGAGCTTGGAAGCGTAGACGCGACGAACGACCGGGGCTTCGGAGCTCGGGTCACCGTGACAGGCGACGCAGTCGACCTGGGTGACGTGCGGCGCGTGATTGAAGATCGAGTTCGCCATCACGGGCTCGGCAATGCGCACCGGGGCGAGACGCGCCGTGGGCAGCTCGTGGCACTTGAGACAGGCGACGTAGAGGGCGTTCAGCGTCGCCTCCCGCAGTCTCCGCTCGTCGTCGCCGACGGCAACGCTGCCGCGGGGGCCGCTGCGTAGCTCCGCGAGCCGCCCGCCGATCTCGACGATCGCGGCATCGATGGCGGCCAGATCACGCTGCGAGCCGAGCGCCAGGGGACGCTGCCGGGCGCGGAGCTCGGGGCCGCTGCCGCCGCCCTGCGCCAGCAGCTCGCGTTCGAGCTGCACGCGCTCGAGCAGCCGCCGCGTCGCCGTCACCCGCCGCCGCAGATCCAGGTCTCCGGAGTCACCGATGCGGAGCGCGAGCACGGCGGCTCGCAGTTGGGTCACTGCCAGCGTCAGCTCCTCGCCGCCGCGGCGCTCGATCGCGTCGAGCAGATCGAGGAGCTCACGGCGACGACTGGCGAACTCGGTCGGCGCCAAGCCGCCGCCGACGCGCTGGCTCGCCAGCGCGCGCAAGCCGGCAACCTGCGCGGCGCCGATACGACCCTGTGGGTCGCCGAGGGAACTGACCGTGCGTAGAGCGTCGTCGAGGGCCTCGAGCTGCAACCGCAGCGCGCCGGCATCCCCGGCGCCGGCCGCCTGATCGGCGACGACGGTCTCGACGGCCCGGCGCAGGTCGGCGGCGCGCGACTGGATAGACTCGTCGCCGCGGGCGGCGATCGCGTCGAGCAGGCCGAGCAGCTCCTGTTTGCGGCGCTCGAAGCGATCCGCGGCGATCGCCTCGGGCTCCGCCGCCGCCTCGCCGGCTTCGCCCAGGCTCGCTTGCAGGTCCTGCAAGGCGTCGACGAGGGGCCGGCCCGAAGGATCGAGCCCGCTACCGGCGGCCACCAGGCCGGCGCCGTCCAGCTCGCCGGCGAGCATCCGGGCGCCGTCGGCAAGACCCTGCAACGCCGTCGTGTCGTCGGTGTCGGCGACCACCGCGGCAAGCCGCTCCTCGAGACCGCCGAGCTGCACGCTCAGGCTGGCCTCGATGGCATCGAGCTGGGTCGAAGTGAGCGCTCGAAGCGGGCTCTCGCGGCGTTGTTGCTCGAGCCAGGCGAGCTGCGCCTGCAGCGTTGCGATCTCGGCGCGCTCCTCCTCTGGATCGATCTCGCGGCTGAGCTTGATGGCGTTGTACAGCACCCACGGGTCGCGGTGCGCCATGCCGGATACCTCGACGCGGCGGCGCCCCGGTGGTCCGCTCGCTTCCACGATCAAGCCCGGCTGGCGCGAATCCGCCGGAACGTCGTCGCCCAGAACGAGAAGAGCCTCGCTCATCCTGCCCGTCTTGCCGGTGATCAAGCCGTCGGGCGCGTGGCAGGCGGCGCAGTGCCGATCGAAGTCGATGGGTTCGAAGTCGGCGAGGTCCGCGGCCGGCACATGGCATGCGGCGCACTCGGTGCCGAGGTCGCGCTGCACGTCGACAATATGGCGCTCGTGCGGAAACTTCATTCCGAGGCCGGTCTGAGTGGCGGCGGCGACGGCGGCGAACTCGGGGTGCCGTCGCAAGCTGGAAAACGTGTGACAAGTGCCGCACTCGCGATTATCCGCCTGCCGCAAGGGATGCTCGCGGCCGCGATGGTCGGTGTGGCACTCGATGCAGGCGACGCTTTCTGCACGGTCCGCCTTGCGGACGTCGCCGCTGCCGTACAGGACGTGCGCCTGGTTGGTCAGCCTGGTGGTCCCGGCGCTGTCGTGGCAACGCTCGCAGCGGATGTCGTCGACGGCGCTGCCGACGTTGTGGCACAGGGCGCAGTTGCCTTCGATGGGGGCATGGGCGCCGATCACCGGGCCAGGTGAGAGCGCGCTCTTGGCGCCGGCGAGGTAAAGAGCGATGAGGGCCAGCATCAGGGCCGCGCCGGCGCCCGCCGACCGCAGCCAGATGCGCCGCTTGCCTTTGGGATGGACGTATCCCGCGGAGCGGGTCGGCGTTCCGCTGGGAAGTCGGCGGCTCATGTCAGTGAATCACCACGGCGAAGACGTGCACCGTCAACAGCCCCATCAAGACGATGGCCGGCGGCAGGTGCAGGTAGATCCAGTACTTCAACGCCCGCTGGATGCTCAGGTGCAGGTCGAGCTCGAGCTTCTCGTTGACGATCGCGGTCAGGTCGGCGAGACGTTCGCGGTCTCGCTCCTCGATGAACGGCTCCAAGTCGGTGATCGGGGCCAGCCGCCGGTCGCGGCCGGCGCGCAGATTGACGATGTAGGACCAGGCCGGCTCCGGCGCCGCGAGACGGGGCCGGATCTCGGCCATGTACACCTGCTCGAGTGCCTCCGAGCAGCCCACGAGCAACGCGTCGCCCTCCTTTTCGAGACGCCCGACCACCTCGGGAATGCGATCGTAGATCGCCTCCACGGAGAGGTTCCCGGTAATCACGGTGGGCAGCCATTTTTGCAGCAGGACGCCGAAGATGCCGGTTCCTATGACCCACAGGGACAGCAGCAGCAGCCACCACCCCATCCGTCCGGCCGGCAGCTCGAAGCCGACGTGGATGAAGATGAAGAGGCCGGCCAACAGCCCGCCGTAGATGTGGAGCTGCAGCCACCGCTGCGCCGTACCGAGCGGCCAAGACAGCAGCCGCCGGCGCAGCGGGTAGAGCGAGTCGAGCACGAAGATCGCCGCCGCGAAGGAGCCGTAGGTCAATCCCCAGAATCGACCCGGCTGCCAGGGGCCGAGCCAGCTCAGCAGCGCGTACAACAGCAACGACCCGGCGGCGATCGCCAGCGCGGTCCACATCCAACGCGGCTTTTTTGGTCTGAGGTAGGCGAACGACATGGATCAGCGCGTCAACGTTCCGATCACCGTGCTGACTTCCTTGAAGTTGATGCGGATGGCGGCCTCGTGCGGGCACATCTGCACGCAGGCGGGCCCCTCGTCGCGGTCGTAGCACTGGTCGCACTTGGTGGCGAGCTGGATCTCACGGCCCAGCGTCGGGCTGTCGTACTCGACGCTGATGATGTTGCCCCAGGGGCAGCGGCGGCCGCAGTTGCCGCAACCGATGCAGGTGTCGCTGTTGATCAGCACCTCGGCGGTGCCGATCGGCCGCGTGATGGCGCCGGTCGGGCAGCCGATCATGCATACCGGGTCGGTGCACTGATAGCAGGCCGTCGGCACGCTCCAGTTCCGATACTTGATGCCCTCCCGGATAAAGCGCGGCAAGCCGCCATGGGTGTCGGTGCAACCGCGCACGCAGTCGTCACAGCGGGTGCATTTGTCGAGGTCGATCAGCAGCACGCTCTCGCCGTGGATCAGACCCGTGTCGATTGCCATCTGCAGGTATTGCGACGAAAGCGGGTTGCGAGCCGCGAAGCCGCGCTCCTTCAGGCGCTCCACGACCACCTCCCACAACAGTTTCTCGACCTCCGGGTGCCGGGAGATGGCCGCCTCGAACTCGGCGCGAGAGATCTTGACGAGCTCGACGTGCTCGAGCGCGGAGAGCGAAAAGGGCCAGGGCTCGTCGAGCAACAGGGCGACTTCGCCGGCATAGTCGCCCTTGCGCAGGTAGGTCACGGCGAGGTCGCCGGCACCCGATCGGACCCCGACCTTCACGAAGCCGCCGCGCACGAGGTAGAAGGCGTCGTCGGAGGTGCCCTGCTCGACGATGACGGCGCCCGGCTCGAAGGAGGCCAGCTCCGCGACGTCGCGCAAGCGGTCGACAGCCTCGTCGTCGAGCTCCGCGAAGAGGTCGACGCGCCGCAGGTGCGAGCCAAGCGTGCGGGAGCGATAGCGCTCGTCGATCATCTCCTTGAACGCGGCGAACTCCTTCTTCTGGATCATCTTGCGGAGAGCCGCCGTGGCGATGAGCAGGCACTTGGTTCGCGTCTTGGCAACGACGTCGGCCGAGATCGGGTAGCGCGACAGGGCGCTCATCTCGCCGAAGAGCTCACCGGCGCCGAGCTCGACGGCGCCGCCGGGTTTCACCTCGACCGGCATGTCGGAGAGCACCACCGTCCCC
>Ga0299906_10004454_pt1 | contig 11470 bp, 12 predicted proteins | sample RVTome_14_FD_200259 | JGI IMG/M metagenome (GOLD analysis project Ga0299906, IMG submission 200259) | Soil microbial communities from uranium-contaminated site in the Upper Colorado River Basin, Wyoming, United States - RVT145D125 (version 2) ... | reverse complement strand
AAAGCACAACCTCGACCCGCCTACTCGTGGTAGGGCTGGCGGACGTGAGGCTGTGACTCGGGATGCCCCGCTGGGGATCGGCTGAAAGGCCGGTCCTCGGCTTCAAGCCCTGTGACCGCTGTAACGGCCACAGGGAAACACCCAGGCGGGCTAGCGCCAGAGTGCCTACGACCAGAGTATAGGCGCGATCCCGCCGCATCACAAGGGATCGCGCCATGTCCACCCTGAATGGACACACGCCCCGGACGCTGATGCAGGCCGTCCGGTACTTCACGCCCGATAACGCCGATGCCTACGTCGCGTCGGTCAAGTGGTCGGACGGCCGACCAGTCTGCCCCGAATGTGGCTCGGTCAATGCCCAGCGGATCAAAGGCCGTCCGACCTATCAGTGCCGGGAGCGCGAGTGCCGCAAGCAGTTCTCCCTCAAGGTCGGGACGATCTTTCAGGATTCGCCCTTGACCCTCGACAAGTGGCTCGTCGGCATCTGGATGATCGCCAACTGCCGCAATGGGGTCTCGTCGTGTGAGATCGCACGGGCGCTCGGGATCAAGCAGCAATCGGCGTGGCACCTACTCCACCGCGTGCGCCATGCGATGAAGTCCGACTACTCCCGGCGCATGCGGGGCTCGGTCGAAAGCGATGAGTCCTTTGTGGGCGGATCGCTCCGCAACAAGTTCTCCCTCGACCGGAAAGACCGCGCACGCGCTCGGGGCAAGTCAGTAGTCCACGCCATGCTCAAGCGAGAGGGCCGAAGCGGGCCGAGCGAAGTCCGGGCGTTTGTCATCCCCGCCGCGACGGCCGAGAACGTCCGGGCCAATCTGGTCAAACATGTAAAGGTCGGCAACACGTGGCTTCACACCGATGAGTCGGTCATCTACGGCTGGGCCAGTAGCTCGTTCATCCATCGCTGGGTGAACCACATGAACGAGTATGTGCGGGGCAGCGTCCACACAAACACTGTCGAGGGCTACTTCTCTCAGCTCAGGAGAATGCTCCAGGGCACGTACATCGCGGTCGAGCCGCAGCACCTGCATGCCTACGTGGATGAGCTGAGCTACCGCTGCAACGTCAGGAAAGAATCGGAGTCGACGCGGTTCGACCGGCTGGTACGGCAGGTCATCGGGAAGCGATTGACGTACAAGGACTTGACCGGTGGCAAGGACCGATAATGGCATCCATCCAGCCACATCGATTTTCGGATTGGGCACATTTCTCGGTTGGCTGGCGACGGACCACGGTGTACAGTGGAGACGTACGGCCGTTCGGAGGCCGTTAGGGAAGCGGCGAACCAGAGGCAATTGCCGAAGGTCAGCATTTTTGCGACTCGGCCTCCAGCCAGAGGGGCCGAGCGACGTTGCATTAAATGGAGGCCGAGCCACCATCACAGGAGCACGGACATGCCCAACGATCTCACTCAGTTACTAGAATTGGCTCGCAAGACCCGCATGACTCCGGCACAACTTGAAGCCCAGCGCCGAAGCTTCGCATACGGCAACACGAAGATCGAGAATCCACGCCTTACGCGGGATTCGATCAATCGGGCCGCAGAAAAGTTGGCGACAACAGATGGAACGGAAGACCGCCCTCAAAGGTAGCATTCCTCAACGCCAGCCAAAGCCGGTAGCCACCGACGAGGCGGAGATTGACCGAATAGAGGGCGAGAACGCTCTGCGGGTTTTTGACACGATCACGAACATTGTCAGTGAAGCGTTGCAGGCCGGAAGCCAGTTTAGGCTCCGGCCTGCCTTCTTGTCACTCGTCAATGGAATCGCGACTGAGGGCGTTGAGCCGTTCCCAGGTGAGTTCCGTTTCGGGGACGTAGAGATCACCAACAGCCCGCACGAACCGCCTCCGCACAGGGACGTTGTGCGATTTGTGGACGAGATGTGCGAGTACGTGAATACTCACTGGGACAGCACGCCAATCCACCTAGCGGCTTACCTTCTGTGGCGGATCAACTGGATACACCCGTTCTTCAACGGTAACGGCAGAACTGCTCGGGCCATTTCGTATATGGTTCTCTGTATTCGCCTAGGTTGCCTGCTTCCAGGTACGACCACAATTCCAGAGCAGATTGCTGAAGACAAGGACCCTTACTACAGTGGCTTGGTTGTTGCCGACGAATACTTCAATCAAGGACGAATAGACGTTTCGGCACTGGAGGGCCTCCTCAGCAAACTCCTTGCTGTACAGCTGCTGGATACCTATTGGGCTGCAGGAGGCACGCTTCCAGATGTGTCCACTGAGCCAAAGGGCTAATCACCCGGAATCTCACCCGTTGCAGCCGCTTCTGCGGCGGTGGTGCTGGTGGTAGCTGCCGCACCGATCGCAGCGGTCGTATCGGCCGTCATCGCGGTGTCCGCGGTACCGATCGTCCCAGTCATCTTCGCGGCCGCCCCGATACCCCCCGTCATCGCCGCGATACTCGTAGCCGTAGCCGCCGCCATACGCGGACTGGGCCTTGTCCGCCTCGTTGCCGATGGCGTAGCCGATCCCGGCCCCAACGGCAGTGCCGATCACCGTGCCCTCGGTGTTGTGGCCGATCGCCTGTCCGGCCAGGGCCCCGATGCCGGCCCCGAGCAGGGTGCCGAAGGTCGTGTTCTCGGTGCAGCCCCCGGCCAGCGTCATGCCCGCCATCAGGATGGCGCAGGCCCCGAGGCGTCGCGATGCGGTCCTTGCGATGACGTTCATGGATTGGTCCCTTTCTCAGCGCCGGCGCGGCGGGGCGCTTCCGGCGGCGTCGCGGGTCACTATCATCTTCCGCGTGCCCGAGGCACGATGAAGGAAAGGACACGAGCAGCCCAATGGGATTCCGTCTTTTCCAGGTCCGACCGACCACCCGTCTCGCCCGGCGGTTCATTGCCCAGCACGCCCGCTGGCTGACCCGGGCGATTCGCAGCGGCCGCGAGTACCCCCGGATTCCCTGCCGCAGGGTCGCCGACGGCGGCTTCGCGCGGCTGATGGCGACGCGCGACGGGCGGAAGATCGCCCAGGGATGGTGGTACCGGGCCCTGGAGGAGCTGGACTGAGACGGGCCGGTCGAGAAGCGCGGCAGCGGGGCCGGGGCGGATCGAGGCGGCTCAGCCCGGGCGGAACGGACCAATCAGGATGCACCGATGCCCATCACCACCTCGATCAAGAAGTACTACGCCCGCTGGACGATGATCGTCATCGCCGCGTGCCTGATCATCGGGCTCTGGGGCGTGTACGACTATGTCGTCAAGCTGCCGCGCCAGCAGCGGCGATTCGAGCGGTTCGTCGAGGTGCAGCAGCGGATGGCCGAGCTTCAGGAGGATCGCAGCCGCGGCGTGCCGCCGACGGACGATCGGATTCTCGAGTTCCGCGGGCTGGAAGAGGAAATGGCCGAGCTGGCCCCGGGCGGCGAGAACCCCGTGCCGCCCAGCAAGTTCGACTGGGTCTTCCAGTGGGCGTGCATCCTCTGCGTGCCCTTCGTGCCGTACATGTACTGGCAGATGCAGCGGCTGAAGCGGCGGCAGTTCCGGCTGGATGAAGACGGCACGCTGCACGTGCCCGCGCCGGCGGCGTCGTGGAAGGCCGACGACATCGCCGCCATCGACATGAAGAAGTGGATGAGCCGCTCCATCGCATTCGTGTTTCACCGGGACGGCACGCGGGTGAAGCTCGATGACTACACCTACCAGGACATGCACCGGATCGTGGGCGCGATCGCCCACCGGCTGCACCCGGACCAGTGGGATGTCGATGCCCGGCCGGTCGAAAAGGAGATCGTGGAGGCCGAAAGCGCCCCCGGGGAGACTGACGGCGGGACCGGGGAGGGCGATGCGAAAGGCGCGGCGGGTGAATCCACCTTGCGGGCGCCTGACGGAAACGACGGGTAGGCCGGACGTGTCAACGTGGTCCGCGAGGGGCGGATAGACCGAAATCACTTGCCCCGAGGCCGATTGAAGGTGAAATTGGGAGATGCGGACTCCGCATAACCGCGGTGGAGGATCCGCGATGTCCGTCGCCATGAGTGCCCATCAGACACCCGTCAACCCGAGCTATGCGGCCGGCTCGCAGAAGGAAGGGGCCTCGCTGCGCCTCAAGCACGACGGCGTCACGGACAAGGAGCGGAACTTCAGTGTGTTCATGCACTTAGCGCCGATCGCCGGGGCCGCGATCTGGCCGTTTTATTTCGCCCCGTTGGTCCTGTGGCTCATCCGCAAGGACCATTCGGTCTTCAATGACGACCATGGCCGCGAAGTCATGAGCTTCATGGTGAGCTTCATCCTCATCCACATTATCCTCATCTGCACGCTTGTCGGCGCCATCCTGATTCCGGTGGTGTGGATCGTGGCGCTGGTGAACATCATCCGGGGGGCCGTGGCCGCGGGGAACGGCGAGTATTTCCGCTACCCGCTGACCTGGCGGTTCTTTTCGTAGACGCAAGAATCGGCAGCCGAACTGGATGGCGTGGTACCCGCCGCTCTCAGGGGGCGGGTGGCATGCGACCGGCAGTTGGGTGGCGTGCTACCGGCCGCCTTGGGCCGGAAGCACGCTGCATCAGCGCGCGATCGCAACTGGACTCGACGTGGTTCGCCCATCGGGAGTACCACGCCACCCGTCATTTCTCCCGGCCCCGACCGCCTCGTGGCGAATAGACTGTGCGGCACGCCGCCTGCCGCCTGCGCGCGATCGTGGCCCTCCAATGTCGGGCAAGCCCGACCGCTAAACGCCCCCCCCATGCCCCTCCTCCAGGTCGATCAACTCGTCAAGGGCTACTCCGGCCGCACGGTCGTCGATCGCGTGTCGTTCGAGGTCGATGCCGGCGAGGTCATCGGCCTGCTGGGGCGGAACGGGGCGGGCAAGACCACCAGCTTCCGCATGACGATCGGCATGATCACACCGGAAGCGGGGCGGGTGACCTTCGACGGGCGCGATGTCACCACGCTGCCTATGTACAAGCACGCCCTGTCCGGGATGGGCTACCTGAGCCAGGAGCCGAGCGTCTTTCAGCGGCTGACCGTCGAGCAGAACCTGCTGGCGATCCTGGAGACGCAGCGACTGAGCAAGGCCATCCGCAGGGAGCGGGCCGAGGAACTGCTGACCAAGTTCGGCCTGACCCACAAGGCGAAGGACCTGGCGCGGACGTGCTCCGGGGGCGAGCGGCGGCGCCTGGAGATCGCCCGGGCCCTGGTCACGCGGCCGAAACTCATGCTCCTGGATGAGCCGTTCGCCGCGGTCGATCCCCACACGGTCGAGGAACTCCAGGCCGAGGTCCGCAAGCTCGCCTCCGAGGGCATCGCCATGCTGGTGACGGACCACAACGTGCAGCAGACGCTTCGGATTTGCAGCCGCGCGTACATCATCCATGAAGGCAAGAACCTGCGGCAGGGCACGCCGCGCGAGATCATCAACGACCCGATGGTGCGCGAGGCGTACCTGGCCAGCACGTTCCGGGGGGATGAGTTCGATGATCATCATGCGGAGGTGGAGATGGCGGCGGTGAAGAAGCCGGTGCGGTCGCAGCGGCCGACGAAGGCGGCGGGGTGATGCGTGATTTCGCATCGCACGTCATCCCCGGAGCCGATCTACATTGCGATCGTGCGCTTCGTGTCGATCGTCGTGAGCTTCGGCTTCGTCATTGTTGCGCTGTTCCTGACTGTCCGTGAAACCATGCCGCGCTGGCACGGGTGGCTGTGGGCGGCCGCGGCCTTCATCCTCGGCACCACGACCATCTACGCGAATCTGAGTGACCGCTACGAGGAGGCCATCCTCCGATGGGCTCGCCGCGTTGCGATCACAATGAACGCGCTGCTGGCGGCATGCGTCGCATTCGAGTGGATGCGACACCTACTGTATGACTGGCCATACGATCGGAAGTGGCCGGCAATCATGTTGCTCGCCGTTGCGGGAACAAACCTCGCTGCGCTGTCCTTGAAGTTCGTCACAGAGCGCATTGATCGGAAATGGTGTCCGAAGTGCGGCTACGACCTGCGCGGCTCGGACTCGCCGCGCTGCCCGGAGTGCGGGGCGGAGCGAGGCGACGCGTCCAGTGCGAAGTCATGACAGCGCGTGCCACGGCCGTGTCGGCCGTGCCACAGTCCTGTGCGATGGTGGCCCAACGCCTGTGAAGCGCTTCGCTTATTCACAGGCACCCCATCCGCTCCCTGACGGTCGCGGCTTGTTCCGAGACTCGTGCAATCGGCGAATGACCATCCCTTCCACGCACGACACGATCATCTGGCGGCTACACGTGCGCAGTTCGCCCGAGAAGGTCTTCGCGCTGCTGGATTCCGATGCCGGGCGAGCATCCTTCTGGGCCGAATCCGCGATCGAGCGCGACGGCGTGATCCACTTCGAGTTCATCAACGGCATGCGCGATGAAGCGCGCATACTCGAGCGCAACCCGCCGCGCCGGTTCGCGATCAAGTACTTCGGCTCGCGCGTGGTCTTCGACCTCGATCCGGCATCCACTTCCGGGGGCGGGGGCGGGGGCGGAGGCGGCACCGACCTCACCATGACCAACACCGGCTTCGACCCCGCCGACCGCGATGACCTGCTGCCCGGCTGGCTGAACGTGCTCTTTCCCCTCAAGGCCGCCGCCGATTTCGGCATCGACCTGCGCAGCCACGATCCGACCCGCACGTGGGAGAAGGGGTTCGTGGACCAGTGAGGCGGCGCCTTCCTCCGGCGATCTCCCCCGAAACCTCGGCCGCGGCCGGGCGTATCAGATTGGTGCGCTCGGAACGGACCGGCCCTTGAAGACCGCGTCAACACGATTGCTTCGGACGGCGGCGTCGGCAGCCATGCTCGCGCTCACACTCGCGCTTGCCGCATGCGGCGGCGAGGACGGGCCGGCCCTGAGCGGCCCCATGATGCACGACTTCGGCGTGGCGGATTTCACGGGGCCGGACATGGTCCTCGAGCACGCCTTCGACCTGACCAACGCCTCCAGCGGCACGGTATCCATCGACAGGCTCACATCGTCGTGCGGCTGCGTGAAGCCGACGGCCGACGCCATGACGATCGAGGCCGGCGCGAGCGTGCGCATCGGTGCCGCGATGAAGGTCGCCGCGCCGGGGCGCACACTGGAGCACATCACGATCATCCTCGCCGGCGGGCGCGAACCGGTGCGGCTGGAACTGCGGGCCGATGTCCGACTCGTGCGGACGCTGGTGGCGATGGAGCCGGCGATCGCACTCGACGCCGCCGGCGCGGGCGCGCTCACACTGCGGGCGGAGACGAGCGCCCCGGGGTGGCCGCCGGATGGGCCGTGGTGGGAGCCGGTCGAGGGCATGGCGATCGAGTTCGACGGCTGGCGCGTGGTCGAGGGCGATGATGTCAGCGCGAAAGCCGTGTGGGAGGGAATCCTGCGCGTGAAGCGCAATGGGCCATCGCCCCCGGATGCGACACTGCTCATCCGTGTGGGCACGCATCACGAGCTGCGGGTGAAGCTCGATTGATGCGCGGTGCCACTGACTCGCCCGCCTTGGGGTGAGTCAGTGCAGAGGCAATCGATTGTGACGCATGCGCGATGATTCTGGCGTATAGACGCCCGCACTGATTCCCCGCCCCGGAGCGGTCGGTGAATCAGTGGCACCGTCGGCCTTGACCCCTCGATGTGATTACGCCCGCCCCGCCGCGGCCATGCCGACATCCGCCGGCAGCGTGTCCACGATGTTCTGGAGGATCGTGTCCGTGGACATGCCCTCGGCCTCACCTTCGAAGTTCAGCAGGATGCGGTGCCGCATGGCCGGCAGGACGACGGTGCGGACATCCTCGATGGAGACGTTGGCCCGCCCGTCCAGCAGGGCGTTGACCTTGCCGGCCAGGACCAGCGCCTGCGCAGCGCGCGGCGAGGCGCCGAAGCGAAGGAACTGGTTGACCACCGGCGGGGCCAGGTCGCCGCCCGGATGCGTCGCCAGGACCAGGCGCACGGCATAGTCCTGCACGTGCGGGGCGACGATGACGCGGCGGACGAGTTTCTGGTGCTCCAGGATGGTCGGCCCATCGAGCACCTGCTGGAGCTCCGGCTGCGTGCCCGCGGTGGTGCGGTTGAGGATCTCGGCCAGTTCCGCACGGTTGGAGTAGCCGACCTCGAGTTTGAAGAAGAAGCGGTCGAGCTGGGCCTCGGGCAGCGGGTAGGTGCCCTCCTGCTCGATGGGGTTCTGGGTGGCCATGACGAAGAACGGGCGGTCGAGCTGGTGCGTCGTGCCGCCCACGGTGACGGACTTCTCCTGCATCGCCTCCAGCAGGGCCGACTGTGTCTTGGGCGTGGCCCGGTTGATTTCATCGGCGAGGACGATCTGGGCGAAGATGGGCCCGCGGCGGAACTGAAACTCGCGGCCGGTCTCGGTCTCGATGACGATGGTCGTGCCGGTCACATCCGCGGGCATGAGGTCGGGGGTGAACTGGATGCGGTTGAACTGAAGGTGCAGGGCCTGGGCGAGGGAGCGGATGAGCAGTGTCTTGCCGAGCCCGGGGACGCCCTCCAACAGGGCGTGGCCGCCGGCGAAGAGGCAGATCAGGACACCGTGGACGATCTCATCGTGCCCCACGATGGCCTTGGCGATCTGGGAGCGCGCGGCAAGGTAGTCCTTGCGAAACTTGTCGGCGGCGGCTTCGATGGAGGCGGTGTCAGTGGCGGCCATGGGGGCTCCGGGGGGAGAGGGGATTCACCGCAGAGGCGCAGAGGACGCAGAGGACGCAGAGAAGGAAGAGAAGTATTCAGGGATGAAGAGTCAAGCCACTTCCATTCAATCCTCTCCAACCTCTGCGATCTCTGCGCCTCTGCGGTGAGTTCTTCTAGGGGTCTGGGGGCAGGAGGATAGTACGATTCAGTCGGGGGTAGGGGCCAGTCCAATTGCAGGTTGCTTGGCTTTGGTTCCATTGCCGGCGCCGTCAGTCACCTTGGCGGTCGCGGATGCCAGACGACCACGATTCCCGGGAGCAAGTCCCGGAGTTCCCGGGCATCCTCTTGTGTCATTGTGTCCGTGCCCATCAGCGTGACCTGTTCAATCGATTTCATGGCGGCAATGTTCGAGAAGCAGCGATCCGTGAGTTTGGCGTTTTCTTCAAGGTACAGTCGCGTCAGGCCGGTGACCGCGGTGAGGCCGGCGAGGCCGTCATTCGTGACCTTCGAACCCACGATTCCCAGTCCTTGAAGCGTCGGCAGCGCGGCAAGTGCGGCGAGCGATTGGTCATTGACGGTCTCGCCCGTCAGACCCAAGTCTTTCAGGCGCGGAATAGTCGCGAGGTTCCTTGCACCCACGCCCTCCAGTTGTGTCCCGTCCATCGTGAGTCCTGTCAGCGCGGGACACCGACCGAGAGCCGCCATTCCCTCCGGAGTAATCAATGATCCTTCAATGCTGAGATTCTCAAGCGACGGCATCGAGCAGATCGCCGCAAGGCCGACATCACCGACTGATGTCCTGGAGATGTCCAGCGTGACGATCGAAGGAAGGTCGCCAATGGCGGCCATCCCGGCATCGCTGACAACGGTGTCGGCCAGGAGCAGGTTTGTGAGTTGTGAATGCTCCTTGAGGTCAGCGAGTCCGGCATCTGTGATGGTGGTCCCGTCAAGCGAGAGAACCCAGAGGCCCTTGAAGTGCTCGGACACGTTCGCAAGCGTCGCATCACTGACCGGTGTGCGGCGCAGATCGAGAATCCTGAGTGCCGGCAGCTCCTTCAGTTGCAGGATGCCTGCGTCGGTGACCGCGCTGTCGGCCAACTCAAGAGCGCCCAGTTGCGAGAGCCCGGCAAGTGAGGCGAAACCGTTCTCAGTCACCAGTCCGTTGTTGATCAGGCCGAGCCCTCGCAAGGCAGGATTCGCGCCCAACGACTCCAATCCTCCATCAGTGATCGCGCTCGATCCGGCGACAAGTGTGAACAGACCGTCGAAGTCCGCCAGCAACGATGCGCCACTGTCTGTAAACGATGAGTCCCCGATATACAAATCCGTGAGGTAGTCAAGTCGTCGCAGTCGGCGGATGTCCGCATCTGTTGCGAACCGCCCTCGAACGAGTTCGATGCGGTAATAGAAGCGCGTGAACTGGCCGGGCAGCGATGCTACGAGCCACTCAGGACCATGGATGGCGCCACGTACGCTGGCAATAGGGTCGTTCCCGAGAAAGGCGATGGCCCGCTGCTCGCGGTGATACGTCCAGACGACCGACATGGCGTACACGGCAGGGACAATGAGCGCGAACGCGGCCGTGATTGCCGACCAGCGACGACGGTTCTTGAAGAGTCGCCGGCGGTTACGGGCATCGTTGCCGCACTCAGGGCACTTCGTGGCCTCCGGAGAAAGCCCCTGCATCAGATACCAGCACCTCGGACACCGCGGGCGGCCCTTGCTGCGGTCGCCGAGTAAGCCCCACCACAGCAGCCACGCACCGAGGATGAGCGTCAGCCCCAGTCCCCCCAGCCACAGGCCCACATCAAGCAGCCAGGTCATCGTTGGTGTCCGTGTTGATGGGGCAGCACGATGGTGCGATTCAGTCGGGGGTGGGGGCCGGTGGAATGCGAACTCGGGCCATCTTGCGATCATTGCCCCGTGCGGGGATACGCCTGGACGTCAAAGCCCGGCGATGAATCCCGCAGGGCTTCGATGGCTTCACGATTGATGCCGGGATTGTCCTTGAAGGAGGCGCCGCTCAGTCCAGTGGAAGTCCGAAGTGTTTCAAGACAAGACTCTGTCAGGAGGGCGTTCTTCTCGAGGTAGAGATAGACGATGCCAGCACGACTGAACAAGCGACTTAAGCCCTCATCGGTAATGCTTGTCTCAACAAGATAGACGACCTGAAGCATCGGCAGGCCGGCAATTCGGTCGAAAGCCGCGTCATCAACGGCCTCGCCTTCAAGTTGTACCGTCGTCAGCCACGGAATCTTTGCAAGCTGCTCGGCCGTGCTGTCTGTGAGCTGGGCGGATCCAAGCGAGACCATAGTCAGTTCATTGAGCGTGGCCAGAGCACCGAGACCAGCCAAACCCACCCCTGATCCATCGAGTTCGAGCATTTGCAGCTTCGCACTTTGAGCGACGAATGGCATCCCTTCGTCATCGACACTGGTGTGCGAAAGGATCAGCGAAGTGAGCTCTTTCTGACTGGCGATCGGCTCAAGCCCCGGGCCCGTGACGGACGTGTGAGAAAGGTCAAGCGAATCCAATTGCATGGCCTCACGGAGGTGCTCAAGGCCCGCATCAGTGACGCCTGGACTGCCAATGCTTAAGTTCTGCATTCGAGGCAGTTGGCCGAGGATGTGCCGCACACTCGCATCGGTGATCGCCGTGTCATTGAGCTGCAGCACGCCCAGACTCGGCAGATCGGCCAGGTGCCGAACACCGGCGTCGCCGATGTTGGTTCGATCGAGTTCAAGCCAGCGAAGCGATGACAGGCCCGTGAGGCATGCGAGCCCTTCATCCGTGATTCTGTGGTTGTCGTCCAGGTGAAGCGCGACAAGTGCCGGGTGTTCGACAAGGCGAGCGAGTCCCACATCGCTGATCTCA
>Ga0299906_10004450_pt1 | contig 11474 bp, 9 predicted proteins | sample RVTome_14_FD_200259 | JGI IMG/M metagenome (GOLD analysis project Ga0299906, IMG submission 200259) | Soil microbial communities from uranium-contaminated site in the Upper Colorado River Basin, Wyoming, United States - RVT145D125 (version 2) ... | reverse complement strand
ATCGCGATCTTGGTGCCGACGCCGGCGGCCTGCGAGCCCCCGGCGGCGAACGGGCCGGTGTAGTCGAAGATCACACCGATCTTCACTTCCTTGCGCTGGGCGAGCGCCCCACCCGCCGAAACCAGCGCGGCGACGGCGAGTGCAGCGCTCAGGGCGCGTGCGATCTTGGCATGTCCCGGCATGATCTCCTCCCTTTGTCGGGCGAGGCGAACGCCCTGCCCTGTTGTGACAAGCCTAGCTGCCCGCGAGGGCGGCGACAAGTGCTTTTCGGCCATGGCCAGGGCCGGCCCCAGGTCGTGGCCTCTAGCAGACCGGTCTCGAGGGGACGGCGCCGCGTCCTCATCCGGTTCAGAAAGCAAGCACGGCGAAACTTGGCATGCGGCTCACACCAGCTGACTCAGCAGCACCGGCGCCGGCGTCACGCGGATGCCATCCGCCGTCTCGAAGTCCTTCTTCCCGACCGCGCTGATCTGCCATGCGGGCACCTCTGGAAAGCGCTGCCGCAGGTAGCGCAGCGAAGGCGACACCTCCGCGTCATCCCGCTTGCACTCGACGAATCCGATCGGCCTGCCGTGGTCGGTCAAGACGAAGTCGACTTCACGGCCGTCGACGTCGCGGTAATAGCGCAGCTCGACCGCACGTCCCTGCGTGTCCAGCTGGTAGTGGGTCCATTTGAGCAGGTGCGATGCGATCAGGTTCTCGAAGCGGGCTGCGGGGTCGCCCACGACGGTCCAATCGAAGTGATAATGCTTCTGCTCTTTCTTGACCGCACGCAAGCGGGGCGCACCGAAAGGCGGCACGCGGAAGATCGCATACAGCCGTTCCAGCACGTCCAGCCATCTGGCAACCGTCGGGTGGCTGACTTGCAGATCCTCTCGCAGGGCGTTGATCGAGAGCGGGCTGCCGACCCGGGCGGGGAGAGCGTTCGCCAGCAGCTCGAGCTTGGACAGATCGCTGATCGACTCCAAGCTGGTCACCTCCTCGCGCACCATCCGCTCGCGATAGGCCAAGGACCAGCGCCGGGCCTCGGTGCCGCTACCGCCCAGGAAGGGTTCCGGGAAGCCCGATAGCTGGAGAAGCGCCGCGAGGTCGTCACTGGTGCTGCCGCCCACCTCGGCGAGCGACAACGGATGGAGCCGCAGGTAGTAGTACCGCCCCTGGAGCGAATCGCCACCGAAGCGATAGAAGTCCAGCCGGGCGCTACCGGTCACCAGGATGCGCTTGCGCCCGCCAGCCGCGTCGTACAGGCCCTTGAGATAGTTGCGCCATGCGCGGTACTTATGGATCTCGTCGAAGAACCACGCCGGCGTGGGCGGCAGCTCGCCCCTGATGATGGCGTCGCGGTGGGCCGGGATGTCGAAGTTGAGGTAGGCGGCCGGATCCGTGATGACCATCTTGCCGAGCTGCGTCTTGCCCACCTGTCTCGGACCGCCGACGAAGACCATCTTGCGGTGGAGATCGTGCTCGACCGCGGACTGGAGATAGCGCCTGAGAGGTGCCATGTGCCGACCTCCGGATGGGGCCGGGTAATTTTACCCCGGCCTGAAATTACTCGCGAGTAATTTCAGGAGCGGCTGAAATTGCCCGGCTTGGTCAACGGCCGCCGCGACAGTACCCTGTGGCAGAATGCCCCGGAAAGGAGGAGATCCATGCGGCTGGGCATCATCGGCGGTGGCACCGTCGCCAGGCTGTTCCTCGAGCACGTGCGGGCGGGTGACCTCGGTGCGGTGCAGGTGGTGGCTGTGGTCGGACGCAGCAACGCCTCGCGCGGGAAAGCGCTCGCCGGCCAGTTCGCCGTGCCCTTCGCCGTCGGGCTCGATGCCCTGCTCGCGTGCAAGCCCGAGGTTGTGGTCGAGGCCGCCTCCCACGAAGCGGTGCGCACCTTCGGGCCGCCGCTACTGGACGCCGGCGTCGCGCTCATCGTCCTGTCGGGCGGAGCTCTGGCCGACGACGCGCTGCGCCAGACGCTCGAGCGCGCCGCGGCGCAGCACAACGCCCTGCTGTGCCTGCCCTCGGGCGGCATCGGCGGCCTCGACGCCCTCAAGGCGGCCTGCATCGCGGGCGTGAGCGAGGTCACCATCGCCGTCACCAAGCCTCCGGCCGCCTGGAAGGGCATTGCCTACGTCGAGCAGCTGGGCGTCGACCTCGATCGCATCACGGCGCCCGTGACGCTGTTCGAAGGCACAGCGCGCGCCGGGGTGCCGCACTTTCCGGCCAACGTCAACATCGCCGCCGTGCTGTCCCTGGCCGGCATCGGTTTCGACCGCACGCGGCTCAAGGTGGTCGCCGATCCGCGGCTCACCCACAACACTCATTACATCGACATCCGCGGCAAAACCGGCAACATCCGCGTCCAGCTCGAGAACGTGCCCTCGCCCGACAATCCGAAGACGGCCTGGCTGGCGTGCTATAGCGCGTTGGCGGCGCTCAAGTCGATGCAGGCGACGGCGCGCTACGGGACCTGAGCCTGCAACTCGCCGACGCGATCGCGACCGCATCGCGCCGGATGTGTACCATGGACGCCTTTTTCCGACACCGACAACCATGACAAGCGCCTTGTTCGCTCCTATCGCCCTGCGCGGCCTCGAGCTGCCGAATCGCATCGTCGTCTCGCCGATGTGCCAGTACAGCTCCGAGGACGGCAACGCCAACGACTGGCATCTCATGCACCTGGGTCAGTTCGCCATGGGAGCGGCGGGCCTGGTGATGACCGAAGCCACGCATGTCTCGCCCGTGGGACGCATCAGCCACCACTGCCTGGGACTGTACAGCGACGAGAACGAATCCACGCTGAAGCGCGTGATCGACTTCTGCCGGCGCTATGGGGTGACCAGGCTGGGCATCCAGCTCGCGCACGCCGGGCGCAAAGGCTCGGTGCACAGGCCGGCCGACGGCAGCAAGCCGCTCACCGCCGACGAGGGGGCCTGGAGCACGCTGGCGCCCTCCGCGCTGCCCTTCGGACCCGGATGGCACGTGCCGGCGGCGCTCGCGCGTGCAGGCCTCGCCGAGGTGAAGGAGCAGTTCGTCAGCGCCACTCGGCGCGCCGCGCGCATCGGCTTCGACCTCGTCGAGCTGCACGCCGGCCACGGCTACCTGCTGCACGAGTTCCTCTCGCCCATCTCCAACCAACGCAGCGACGAGTACGGCGGCAACACCGAGAACCGCATGCGCTTTCCCCTCGAGGTGTTCGAGGCCGTGCGCGCGGCGTGGCCGGCGGAGCGGCCGTTGGGCGTGCGGGTGTCGGCCACCGACTGGCTGGACGGCGGCTGGACGCCGGAGGAAACCGTGGTGTTCGCCAAGGCGCTCAAGGCCCTGGGCTGCGACTTCCTGGACGTCACCTCCGGGCAGCTCGACCCGCGCCAGCAGATCCCGTTCGCGCCCGGTTACAACGTGCCCTTCGCCGAGAAGGTGAAGAAGGAGGCCGGCGTGCCGGTGATGTCGGTCGGCATGATCACCCGCGCCCGCCAGGCCGAAGACATCGTCGCAAGCGGCCGCGCCGACATGGTCGCGATCGCGCGCGCCATGATGGACGACCCGCGCTGGGCCTGGCATGCGGCGCGCGAGCTCGGCGCGGAGACGGCCTACGCGCCGAACTACCAGCGCTGCCATCCGTCAGTGTGGCGGTCGTAGCCCGCGGGAGGATGATCCGCGGCGCGGCCGGCGACTCATCGACGCGCGTCTCGATCGACATTGGACTTGAGTTCAAGATCAGACTAGTCTAGACTAGTCGTTCCTTTTCGACACAGACCGATTATGGCCGAGATCGGAGCTTACGAAGCCAAGACGCATCTGCCGCGATTGCTGGAGCGGGTACAGCAAGGAGAGCGCTTCGTGATCACCAAGCACGGCCATCCGATTGCCGAGCTGGTTCCGTTCAGTCAGCACAATGCCGAGCGGATTAGGGAGGCGCTTGCCGAGATCCGAGCCGTGCGTAAGGGTCTCGCGCGTCGCAGAGTACGCCTCAAGGACGTATTGCGCGGGACGGAGAGCCTGCGCGACCTGGCTCACCAAGACCATCGCTATTGAGGGGGCCGTCGCTAGATGGCATTCGTTCTGGACAGCTCGGTCGCGCTGGCGTGGCTGCTGCCGGACGAAGGCAGTGAGGCGACAGATGCCTTGGCGGACCGCTTGGAGCAGGAACCGGTCCACGTGCCCGCGATCTGGTGCCTGGAGGTCGGCAACGCGCTGCTGATGGCGCAACGGCGGGCGCCAATCAAAGACCATGAACTCGCACGTTTCGTTTCCGCACTTTCCGCCTTGCCGATCGACGTCGATCCGGCCGCGAGTACCTCGGCATTGCCGACGGTGCTTGCCATCGCCCGTGAGCTGGGGTTGACCGCATACGACGCGGCTTATATCGAGTTGGCCAAACGCCTGTCGCTGCCGCTCGCATCCCTCGACGCCAAGTTGCGTCAGGCATGCGCTCGAGCGGACGTTGCGGTCCTTCCTTGACCGACGTCCGGTTCAAGGCGGAACCGCAGGGGCGAACTTCGGCCACCCCGCCCAAGTGAGCTGAGATGCCGGCATGACCCGGGCTTGCAAGGCGGGTAGTATGGAATTCTAGCGAACAGTTCGGAGCGCGATCGCATACGCGTTCCACGCTGGCGCCGCCCGACCGAAGGAAGCTGCCATGGAGCAGGTTGTCCAGTGGTCCGATGCCATGCACGCCGCGCTCTCGCTCGAGGAGCATCTCGCGCGCGTGCTGGAAACCGGGCGCGAAGCGGTCGGCGTCGATCGGCTCCATCTCTGGGCAGTTGCGCCTACGGTGCCACCCCGCCTCGTGAGAGGCGGGGAATGGGTCTTTTTTAGTCGCGCCTTAAGGGCGCAATGGAGAGTCTCATGAGGAGCTTCGTGTCCGAATTTCGGGAGTTCGCCAGCAGAGGCAGCGTGATCGATCTTGCGGTCGGCGTCATCATCGGCATCGCTTTCGGCAAGATCGTCGAGTCGATGGTCAACGATCTCATCACGCCGGTGTTCGCCGGGCTGCTGGGCAAGGCCGACTTTTCCGGGCTGTTCATTCCGCTTGCCAGCCCGCCGGCCGTGCCGCCCACCCTCGAGGCTCTCAGGAGAGCCGGTGTGCCGGTGATCGCCTACGGCAACTTTCTCGCCATCGTGCTGAACTTCGCCATCCTGGCTTTCGTCATCTTCGTCGTGGTGAGACAGATCAACCGCTTCAAGCGCCGTGGCCCGCCCGCGCCGCCCGAGGAGATCGCGCTGCTGCGCGAGATCCGCGACGCGGTGAAGCGCCCGTGAGCGCAGACGCAGGCCGGCAAGGCGGGCGCACGCAGGCAACTGGAGTAAGCTTGCGTCGTCGTGCTGCGCTCGGCTCGCCGTCCGGCCCGGGACGCCACGAGAGCTTGCATTCGAACAACATGTGGGAGGTGATCTGAACATGCGCAGAATCGCCGCGGTGTGGCTGGTCCTGGCCACCCTGCTCGCTCCCTCGGCCTTCGCCGCGGTCGGGAAGGTCGCCTCGTGCCCCTCGGGCAAGCCGCCCAGCATCCAGAGCCTGCGCGGCATGTTCACCGTGCACGTGGTGTGCGAGCGCGTGATGTTCGAGATCCCGCCGGCGATGCTCAACCGCGACATCCTCGCCAACACCGAGTTCGCTGCGCTGTCCAGCGGCATCGATTTTCTGGCGCCGGGTTCGGCCGTGGACAATCGCGTCATCCGGCTGGTGCGTTTGGGCAACAAGGTGCTCCTGGAGAACGTGCGCTACGAAATCTGGGCGCGCCCGGAGACCAACCTGCAGCGCGGCGTGGAGGCGTCGTCCCTGCGCACGGTGCTGCGGTCCTTCGACGTCATCCGCGAGGGCAAGGGCGGCGCACCCATCATCGACATAACCGGCATCCTGGTCAGCGAAGTGCCCGCGGGCTTCGCGCTCGACCTGATGCGCCAGTTCCACATGCGCATGGTTGACCCGCGCCGTTCCTACATCCAGACGGTCAAGGCCTTTCCGCAGAACATCGAGATCCGCTTCTACCAGACCTGGGTGCCCGACCCCGCCGAGCTGTTCAAGGCCTCCGACGATGACAGGCCGGCCACCTCGCTGGGCTTCCTGTTTCACACCAGCCTGCACGTCCTGCCCGAGCGGCCGATGCAGGGGCGCTACTGGGACGACCGCGTCGGCTACTTCAACGTGCCCTTCGACGACTACGGAACCGAGGAGCACGGCAAGGTGACCCGCGCCTACATCCAGCGCTTCCGCCTGGAGAAGAAGGACATCGGCGCGCAGGTTTCCGAGCCGGTGAAGCCGATCGTGTTCTATCTGAGCCCGGAAGTGCCCGACGAGTGGCGCCCGTACATCAAACGCGGCATCGAGGACTGGCAGCCGGTATTCGAGAAGGCCGGGTTCCGCAAGGCCATCGTCGCGCGCGATGCCCCCACGCCGAAAGAGGACCCGGAATGGGACCCCGAGGACGTGCGCTACAACGTGGTGCGTTGGACGCCGAGCGGCCGGCAGAACGCCATGGGCCCGGCGGTGATCGACCCGCGCAGCGGCGAGGTCATCTCATCGCACGCGCTGTTCTTCCACAACGTGCTGCGCATGGCCGAGCGCTGGTATTTCACCCAGGTCGGACCACTCGACCCGCGCGCGAAGAAGCTGCCTCTGCCCAAGGACCTGATGGGCGAGCTGCTGCGCTACGTGGTTTCGCACGAGATCGGCCATGCCATCGGGCTGCGCCACAACTTCAAGGCGCACTCGGCCTACTCGGTCGAGCAGTTGCGCAGCCGCGAATGGACCGAGCGCTGGGGCACCTCGGCCTCGATCATGGACTACGCACGCATGAACTATGTCGCGCAGCCGGGCGACAACGCCTACCTGATGCCGAAGTTCGGGCCCTACGACTACTTCGCGGTGGAGTGGGGATACCGTCAGTTCACCGAGCCGGTCGTAAAGGACGGCAAGAAGACCCTGCGCCTGCTGAGCAGCGACGCCGAGTTCGTCAAGCTCGACGTGCTGGCTGCGCGCCAAGTAGACGACCCGATGCTGCGCTTCGGCGGCGAGGACGAATCCGCTGCGCTGGACCCCAAGGTAAACACCAACGTGGTCGGCGGCGACCGCATTGCAGCGGCCGAGCTGGGGCTGCGCAACATCGACCGGGTGGTGCCGATGCTGATCCCGGCCACCACCAAGCTGGGCGGCAGCTATGAGCCGCTGCGCGATATGTGGGACGCGCTGATCACGCAGCGCCATCGCGAACTCAACGCCGTAGCCAAGGTCGTGGGCGGCGTGGAGGAAACGCGCTACCAGGCCGGGCGCGGCAAGGCGCCGTTCAAGCCGGTGCCCGCGGAGCAGCAGCGCGCCGCGGCGAGATTCCTCCTCAAGCACGCTTTCAGCACACCGCGGAAGATGCTCGACCCCGAGGTGATGCTGCGCATCACCCCAACCGGCGCCACCGACGGGTTGCAGGATTCCAATCTGCAGCTGCTGCAGCGGATGATCGACGCCGGGGTGTTCCAGCGCATGGCGGAGGCGCAGGCGCTGACGCCGAAAGCCAAAGGCTATACCGGCCTGGACCTGCTCTACGACCTCAACGACGGCCTGTTCGTCGAGCTGAACGCGCAGCGGCCGAGCATCGAGCTGTACCGCCGCGAGCTGCAGCGTGCCTATGTCGCGCTGATCCTGGAGCGCGTGGAGGGGCCGCCGAGCGAGTTTCGCGCTGCGCTGCGGCTTGGCGCAGGCGACCTCCTGGAGAAGATCAACAAGGCGCTGAAGAAGACCAAGGATCTGGTCAGCGCGGCGCACCTGTACGATCTCACCGTCGAGCTGTCCGACGTACGCTAGGGGCGAGCACCATGCAACGAGGACGCGCCATGCTCAAGCCGCTGTTGCGCGCGCTGCTCAAGCTGCTGTTCCGCGTCCACGTCGAGGGCGATGCGAGCCATTTGTCCGCGCCGCGGCTGCTGATCATCGCCAACCACCAATCCTTCCTGGACGGCGTCATCCTGGGGGCATTCCTGCCGGTGGACGCGGTGTTCGTGGTGCACACCGACGTGACCCGCCATCCTGTCTTCCGCCTCGTGCTGTCATTGAGCGATTATCTAGCGGTGGACCCGACCAACCCGATGGCGATGAAGCGGGTGGTCCGGCTGATCGAGTCCGGGCGTCCGGTGGTGATCTTCCCGGAAGGACGCATCACGCTCACCGGCAGTTTGATGAAGGTGTACGACGGCCCGGCCTTCGTCGCCGCCCGCACCAACGCGGTCGTCGCGCCGGTGCGGCTGGATGGCGCCACGCGCAGCTACTTCAGCCGCCTGTCGGGCCGCCATCCGCGCGCACTGTTTCCGCGCATCACCGTCTCGCTGCAGCCGCCCAGCGCGGTCGCCATGCCGGTGGGGGAAACCGGCCGCATGCGCCGTAGGAAAGCCGGTGAAAGCATGCGCCGGATCATGCAGGACATGATCTTCCGCTCGCAGCCGATCCAGACGCTGTACGACGCGCTGATCGACGCGATGCGCCTCTACGGACGCAGGCGCAAGCTGGTCGAGGACATGAAGCAGACGGAGTACTCCTACCACACGCTGCTCAAGATGACCCTGGTGCTGGGGCTGCTGGTCCGCCGCCACAGCATGCGCGGCGAAACGGTGGGCATCCTGCTGCCCAACCTCGCGGCCACGCTGTGCATGGTCATCGGCACGACGGCATTCCGCCGCATCCCCGCCATGCTCAACTACACGGCGGGGACCGAGGGCATGCAAAGCGCCTGCGTCGCCGCGCGTATCTCCAGCGTCGTCACCTCGCGCAAGTTCCTGGAGACGGCCCGGCTGCAGAGCCAGGTGGATGCGCTGAAGGACATCGGGATCATCTATCTCGAGGACCTGCAGCCGACCGTGACCCTTGGGGTCAAACTGTGGGCCCTGCTTCATCTGTTCTTCCCCAGGCTGTTAGGACGCCGCGTGAACCCCGATTCGCCGGCAGTGGTACTGTTCACCTCCGGCTCCGAGGGCCGGCCCAAGGGCGTGGCGCTGTCGCATCGGGCGATCCTGTCGAACATCGCGCAGATCCGCGCGATCACCGACTTCACGATCGAGGACCGGATCTTCAACGCCCTGCCGGTCTTCCACTCCTTCGGCCTTACCGCCGGCGGGCTGCTGCCGATCCTGAGCGGCACTCAGCTCTTCCTCTATCCGTCGCCGCTGCACTACCGGTTGATCCCGGAGATCGTCTACAACCGCAACTGCACCATTCTTTTCGGCACCAGCACGTTCCTGGGCAACTACGCAAAATTCGCCCACCCCTACGACTTCTACCGCCTGCGCTATGTCGTGGCGGGCGCGGAGAAGCTGTCCCAGGCGGTGCGCGAGCTGTGGTTCGAGAAGTTCGGCAGCCGCATCTACGAGGGCTACGGCGTCACCGAGACCGCCCCGGTGGTGTCGGTCAATGTGCCGATGGCGACCCGCACCGGGAGCGTCGGGCAGCTGCTGCCGGGGATGGAGGCGAAGCTGGTGCCCGTGCCCGGCATCGAGCGCGGCGGCGTGCTGCACCTGCGCGGACCCAATGTCATGCTGGGTTACCTGCACTACGCGAACCCCGGCGTGCTGGAGCCGCCGAAATCCGAGCTGGGGGCGGGCTGGTACGATACCGGCGACATCGTGGACATCGACGCGGACGGCTTCGTGCACATCCTGGGGCGCGTGAAGCGCTTCGCCAAGATCGCCGGCGAGATGATCTCACTCGAGGTGGTGGAAAAGATCGCGGTGGCCGCCTCGCCCGGCTTCCAGCACGCGGTCTCCTCGCGCCCGGACAGCCAGCGCGGCGAGGCGATCGTGCTGTTCACCACCGACCCGGCGCTCAACCGCGAGCGCCTGCAGCAGGCCGCGCAGACGCTGGGACTGCCGGAGATCGCGGTGCCGAGGAGGCTGCACACCGTGTCCGCCATCCCGCTGCTGGGAACGGGGAAGGTAAACTACGCCAAGCTCAAGGAGGACGCGCTGGCCCTGTCCCCGGCGCCATGAAGCAGGCCCAGGGCACCGGGCGCAGCCGGAGCAACAGGTTCGCTGCCGGGGCGCATCATGTCGAAGACCGCACGCGCAGCGCAGCCGCCATGAACCACGAAACCGCCGACGTCTCTCCGCTCCTCGACCGCCTGTCCGAGCGCCTGCCGGCGCTGCACCAGGCGCTGCTCGCAGACCCCGCAGCGGATCTCGACCGGGTGGAGCTGCGCGCCGGGGCACGGCTGCTCAGCAAGGGCGAGGTAGCCACCGCGGTCTACGTGATCGCCAGCGGATTGCTGCGTGCCACCGCCACTCGCGAGGACGGCAGCGAGCTGACCTTGTCGGAGTTCGGCGCGGGCGAGCTGGCCGGGGAGATGGCGATCCTGACCGGCGGCGGCGTGTACAGCGCGTCGGTCTCCGCGGCGCAGGACAGCGTCCTGGTGCGAGTGCCGCGCAAGACCTTCGAGCGCATCGTCGGCGCGTCCGAGCTTGTCGTCCAGGAGATGTCCGAGGGCGTCCGGCGGCGCATCGCGCGCGACCAGCTCGCGCTCGGCCTCACCCGGCTGTTCGGCCCGCTGCACGAGTCGGTTCTGCGCTACGTCGAGGAGCGGGTGCAGTGGGTGCGGCTGCAGATGGGCGAGACGCTGTTTTCTGCGGGCGACACCGGCCGGGATCTGTACTTCATCCTCAGCGGCCGGCTGCGCGCTCTGGGCCCCGGCGGCCGGGTGCTCAACGAGATGACCCGGGGCGAGAGCATCGGCGAGATCGCCCTGCTCACCGGCGAGCCGCGCACCGCGACCGTAGTGGCGGTGCGGGACAGTGCACTGGTGCGCGTGTCACGCGAAACCTTCGAGGAGATCGTCGAGAAGTACCCGAGAGTCATGCAGGTCATCGCCGGGATCGTGGTCCGGCGTCTGTTGGCGAAGGAGCGTCCGAGCGGCGCTCCCGCGGCCGGCACCTGCATCGCCGTGCTCGCGACCGGGTCGGGGGCGCTCACGGCCGGGTTCACCGAGAAGCTGGTGAAGGCACTGGGCGAGATCGGCTCCACGCTGCACCTTACGCGCGAGCGGGTCGACAGCATGCTCAACCAGCCCGGAATCGCGGCGAGTAACCCAAGCCACGTGACGGGAATCCGGCTGACCGCCTGGCTCGACGAGCAGGAGTCGCGCTTCCGGTTCGTGGTCTGCGAGACGGACGGCACCGAGTCCGGCTGGACGTTACGCTGCCTGCGCCAGGCGGACGAGATTCTGCGGGTGGCGGAAGCGGCCTCGGACCCCGAGCCGCGCGGCGCGGAGAAGGCCCTGCTCGTGGACGGCGCGGTGTCCAAGGCGCGCCAGGCCCTCGTGCTGCTGCATCGGGACGGCAGCCGATTGCCTTCCGGAACTGCGCGCTGGCTCGGTGCGCGCCACGTGCAGCGCCACTTCCACATGCGACTCGATCGCGAGGACGACTTTCCGCGCGTGGCACGCTGCCTGGCCGGGGTCGCGATCGGCGTCGTGTTCGGCGGCGGGGGCGCGCGCGGGCTCGCTCACATC
>Ga0299906_10004448_pt1 | contig 11476 bp, 10 predicted proteins | sample RVTome_14_FD_200259 | JGI IMG/M metagenome (GOLD analysis project Ga0299906, IMG submission 200259) | Soil microbial communities from uranium-contaminated site in the Upper Colorado River Basin, Wyoming, United States - RVT145D125 (version 2) ... | reverse complement strand
TCCCCCGTGCCCACGTTCGCGGGCAGGTTGGCGCCTCCAGCGAAGGTCACCGTCGTCGTTCCTATGGCGGCAGAAGCGGTACCGGTACCGTACAGAGTGCCGGCGGCGGTGCCGATCGAATAGTAGTTGATCCGGCCTTTCTCGTCCGCACCGATGTCCCAGACCACGGTCGTGCCCGGCCTTCCATCCCCATCGACATCGACGTTGAAGCCGCCGAGAGTCGTTCCCGAATTCAACGCGTCCGCCCCCGGCCTCAAATGAAGGTCCTCGGAACCGGCGGTGATACGAGCGAACTGATTGGCGGCGAGCCGGTTGGTCAGGGAGCCGGCCCCGGCGGCGGTGGCGTCCGATGACAGGTTGAACGACTGGACTCCGGCGACGACGTCGAAATCCGCCACCGTGTTGTTCATGGCGATGGTGTTGGTGACGGTGAAGTTGCCGTTGTCCTCGAAGACACCTCGTCCGGCGATTCCGAGGATGGTGGTGTTCTGGACGGTCACCGTAGTCGGTCCGGTCGTTCCACGGATGCCCGCGGCTCCTCCGGCACCACCGCCGTCGTAGATGATGGTATTGCGAACGGTGAAGGCGCTGTTATTCGAGCCCTTGATGCCCACCACGGCATTGGTGAGATCGTCGAAGTCGTGGATGAGGAGGTGCTGGAAGAGCACCCCCGTCGCGTTCAGAGCGCTCGCCGAGGCGTTGCCGTTCGCGCCGCGATGACGGATCAGCTCGAACCACTCGACGACGGCGAAGTCGTCCTCCACGGTGATGCCGCTCGTCCCTGCATTCTGCCCATCCAGGATCACTCCGGTTCCCGCAACTCCGGTGTGCCGGTGGAACGGAGCGACCGTGAGCCGCATGAAGCGCGTGGCATCCGTGATGGATCCGTTGATGGAGACGCCGGTGAGGAAGAGCCCGTCGTTATAGGCCACTCCCACCTCGACGCGATTGAGAGCCACCAGGTCTCCCTGTCGCGCAGTCTCCCAGGCCTGCAGGCTCGTATAGGCGCGGGTGATGGTGAAGGGCATCGCGGTGTGCGCCGCCACGGCCGGTGTCTGCACCGTTACCTGGCTCGAGGTGTTCCGCGAGAGGATGTGGAACGTCTCTCCATTGATGATGAGCTCGTCGCCCTGGCCGACGTTCGAGGGGAGGCAGGCGCCGCCCCCGAAGTTGACCGTGGTCCCGCCGAGAGCGACCGTCGCCGTCCCCGTCGAGTAGAGCGGGCCGGCGATGCCGATCGATCGGAAAGCAGTCGTCTGCGCTTCGAGGGTAGAGGCGGCGAGCAGAAGTAGAGCCGCCAGGGAAGCTCGCGGCAGAGACATTCGACCTCTTCCCTGCAAGCGTCGGGCCGATTTCAGGCGACTCGGTTTCGAAGTAAGTGGCTGATTCTTCCGCACTTTCTCGAGGGGGGGGACCGGGTGCCTGTGGGTGAAACCCGACAGCCTTCGGAATACGACAACAGCCCGCTCACTCCTCCAGCTTGTCCGCCAGCTCCACGAACCGATCGATGAACTGATCAATCTTGTCCGCCATCTCCGTCTCGATCTGCGTGAACTCGCAGCCGAGCCCCCTCCGAAGCTGGGGCGGCGGGTTGTCCACGTCCTGGGTGCGCCAGCGCACGACGACCCGGGCGTCGACCTGGCCGATCTGGAAGGGGAGGAAGAAGCGAAGCCGGAACTCCTCCCCCATCTGGAACTCTTCCTTGGTGGAGAGGAAGACTCCTCCCCGGCTCAGGTTCAGCACGTAGCCCTGACCGACGAGGTCGCCCTTCTTGTAGACCGCGCCGATGGTGAGCGGGCTCACCCGGAGCATGCGCTCGATCTGCTTGGGCCCCGGGAAGGAGCTCTGGGCTGAAGTTCCGTCACTCATGGGTCGCCATCTCACATAGGGGAGTTCGGAGCGTCCAGGGAATCGTGTGCCGAATCGCCAACGAGGCCCGAATCCGCTCCGCTCAGCTTGCGCTGAAGCAGCTTGTTCTCGAGCGCCATACCTGCCTGGGCGATGAAGAGCTCCAGTCCTCCGAGGTCCCCGAGTGCGCGTCCGCTCGGGCCGTTGTCCCCGTACAGAAGGAGAAGAGTCGCCCGGTTGTAAAGGAGTGGAATCAAGACCGCTTCCGAGGCCAGACCCCGCCCGATCCCCTGGAACAACGGCGCATCGAGCGAGGCCAGGTCGCTCGACAGGCGGTAGGCCGAGCCTCGACGCACCGCTTCGGCGAACGCCGGGTTGTGGCCGATCTCGACCGAAATCCCTTGCGCGGTCTCGGTGCACACTCTCGCGGAGCGCCCCACTCCGAAGGCGGCGAGACCGCGGGCGGCGTCGCCCTTCACCACGAACAGGACACCGCGCTCCAGAAACCTCGCCGCCACCTCCATCACCAGCCGGGAAACGTCGGTCGAGGCTCCCGGCTCGACGAGCTTCTTGGTCATCGAAGCGAGAAACTCCATGCGGCCGGAATCCGCGGGCGGCCCGGGCTCGGCCCCCCGCCCGTTTCCTGCCGGGGAGCGGTCCTCCTGAAGCTTCGAAAGCTGCTCCGAGATCGTCGAGGCGAACTGGCGAAGCTCCTCGACGTAGAGCTCGGCGTCGATTTTGCTCAGCGTCGGCTTGTAGACCAGGCGGCGGATACCGAGCTCCTTGGCCCTCATCTTCGCCTTCTCCGAAAGCGTCTCGGTCATCAGAAGCACCGGAATCCCCGGATGGTTTCTGTGGACGCGGCGGATGAGCTCGAAGCCTCCGAAGAAGCTGCGCTCGGTCGAGGTCGGCATCTTGAGGTCGACCACCACCATCACCCGCTCCCCCGCCGCCGCGCGCTCCTGGACGATGCCGGCCCCGGTGCCCGGATTGGATGCGGTGAACACCCGGTATCCTTTCTTCGCGAGCTCCTCGCTCACCACTTCGCGCACGGGCGCCTCGTCGTCCACGATCACGATCGAAGCCCGAACCTGAACGGCCGCGGGAGCCGCCTTTTCGGTCTTCACCGCGCGGCGCGGAGCCGGCGCTTCCGGAGGCGTCTTCGGCGACGGCGGAGGAGGCGGCGCGGCGATTGGGAGCGCGAGGGGCTCGTCGCCGCGGACGGCCGCAAGCGGGGGCTCCTGCGGAAGGTCGCCCTGAAACGCCAGCTCGAGAAGCGAGGTGGCCTCGTGCCTCTCGTTGTCGATCTCAACCGCCAGGTCGAGGAGGAGCTCTTGGGCATCGATTCCGTCGGGCAAGAGGAACGGCTGGATGCGGACGCCTCCGAACTCCTCGGAGGCGGGGTCGGCCAGCTCGAATTGGAAATGTCCTTCTCTCAGGCTCCCGAGCTCGCGCAGCGAGACCTCGATCTGCTCGCGGATGAGCGCGATCGTCACTCTCTCCGGATGCCGCACCAGCTCCTCCAAGCTCGCGAGCGTCGACCAGGAGTAGGAAAACAAGACGCGGCCTTCGCGAAGCACCACCGCTCCCCGGCCTTTCGTCGCCGCGATCCGGAGGTAGCCGCTCTTTCGCGAGAACGCGATGATCTGCAGCATGTCCAGGAGCGGCAGATCCTCGAGACGGCCTTTGAGTCCCATGGTGAATGAGCCGACGCCCGGAAGGCGACCGTCAGTAGAGAAGCTCCTTTACCAGGCTCACGAGCTTGGGCCCGGAGATCGGTTTGGTGAGATAGGCGTTCGCGCCCTGGGCCATGCCCTTGTCACGCGCCTCTTCCTCGCCCTGAGTGGTGATGACGATGATGGGAAGTTTCGGTTCCCGGTGCTGGGAGCGGATGTAGGAGATCAGATCGAGCCCGTTCATCTGGGGCATGTTGATGTCGGTGAGGACGCAATCGACGGGCTCGGCGCTCAGCTTGTCCACCGCCTCGCGGCCGTTCGAGACCTCGACGATGCGGTAGACCCCCTCCTTCTTGAGGGTGAGCGAGATGAGCATCCTCGTCGTTGCCGAATCGTCGACGACCAGAAGGTTCTTGGTGGACATGACGTTCTCCCCTACCTGGATTTCATGAGGTGCATGAAACCCTCGATGGTCTTCAGTTTTCGGTCCATGGTGCTGTGAAGGCGCGCCGAAACCAGGGCGCTCGCCGCGTGCGCCGCAACCAGCTCTAGAATCTGATGGTCGATGGGCGAGAAGTTCGGCTTGTGGCCCAGCAGGCGATAGATCACCACCACTCCCACCGTCTGTCCGCCGAGCTTCAGCGGAAGGGTGGCGAGCGGGAGGTGGGCCTTCTTCTCCGCCTCGCTTTTGGGAACGAAGTAGAAGGACTCTCCGGTGCGGGCCACGTCGCCGATGATGCCTTCGCCCACCGGAAGCGTTTCCTTGGGAAGCCGCTCCCGGATCCCCTCTCCCGCGAGGACGTGGAGGTTCTTCTTCTCCCGGTCGAGCACCAGCAGACCGAACTCCTCGGCGCCCACCATCTCCGCCAGGATTTCCGTGATGATCTTCTTCACCTCTTCGAGGTCGAAGGTGGCGTGGAGCCTCTGGCTCGCCACGTAGAGATTCGTCAGCGCCTCGTTCTGCTCCTGGATCTCCACGTACATGTTCGCGAACTCGCGGTTCTCCTTCTCCAGCTGTTCGAGTCGGGTCCTGAGCTCGGAGAGCGCGGTGATGAGGGCCTTCTCCCCTCCGCTCGCTTGCATCGCCAGCCCGACCTCGAGATCGGCCACCTGGCGCTCGAGCTCCTGGACCTTCCGTCGAAGCTGGGCCTCGTCGGCGGCCTTGGAGTTCGCTTGCTGTTCTCGGGACATGGGTCCTTTCCGTTAGACGGTCTCCATCGCCACGTTGACGATGACCTCACCGCAGGACGTCGAGAGCGGCACCACCAGGGTCTCGAGCTCCGAGTTCGAGATGGTCACGTTGTCTCCGGCGATGAGCGTCGGGGGCGACACCCGGAGGTGGTGCCCGCGGTCGTTCAAAACGGTGATGGCCCGGCCGGTCATCATGCTCGCGAGCTCCGAGAGCGTGTCCTTCGCCAGGATCCCGAGGTCGGTCTGGGCCTCCTGGTTCATCTCGGTGGCGATGGCGAGCGCCGTTTCCCGGGACATGTCGAAGAGCACCCGGCCCTCGCCCTCGCCGGTCACGCCCACGATCGCCGTAACCCCGCGGCTCGAGACCGGGGCGGGCGACAGCCGGATTTTGCCGGCGTCGATTCGGCCCGAGAGCACCTCTTCGAGGATCTCCCGCGCCGAGCTCACGAACGGGTTCACGAAGTCGTATCGCACTACCCTTCTCCGAGGACGAAGCTCACCACCGAGGCCACCTGACCCGCCTCCACCGGCTTGGTGAGAAAGTGCTTGGCTCCCGACTCCAGCGCCGCCTTGATCATTTCCTGATAGCCGTTCGAGCTCACCATGACGATCTTGGCCGAAGCGTCGCGGTGGAGGATCCCCTGGACCGCTTCCACTCCTTCCATCTCGGGCATGGTGATGTCCATGAACACCAGATCGGGCTTGAGCTTCATGTATTGCTCGATCGCCTCGCGGCCGTTCGCGGCGGATCCCGCTTCTTCGCCTCCGACCGAGGTGAGGATCCTCTTCATATTGCGGCGCGCGAACTCCGAGTCGTCGACCACCAGGAACCGGAAGCTCGGGAGCCCCGGCGTCTCGCCCTTCATGCGATCCATGTGGATCCTCCCTGAGGATAGTGACGGGCCTCGAGAGCGTTCAGATAAGTGCTCATTTCCGATAGCGACAGGACCTTGTCCACCGCGCCTCTCTCGATGGCCGCGCGGGGCATGCCGTAGACCACGGAGCTGGCCTCGTCCTGGGCCAGGGTGTGCCCTCCCGCCTGGTGGATGGCGAGGAGACCCTCGGCTCCGTCCTCTCCCATGCCCGTCAGGACCATGCCCAGGGCGCGCGAGCCCACGTTCCTGGCCACCGATTGAAAGAGAACGTCGGCCGAGGGCCGGTGGCCGCGGACCGGCGGCGCGAACGAGAGTCGCACCAGGAGCTTCCCCGAGGCCCGCACCAGTTCCATGTGCCTTCCTCCCGGCGCCACGAGAGCAACACCCGAGGCCACGACGTCGCCGTCCTCCGCCTCGCGCACTCGGATGGAGGCGAGCTTCGCCAGTCGATCCGCGAATTGCCCGGTGAAGCCCTCGGGCATGTGCTGGACGATCAGGATTCCCGGGCGGTAGTCGTCCCGGATCTGGGAGAGGAGCTGCGAGAGGGCGTTGGGGCCCCCCGTCGAGACGGCGATGGCGACGACTTCCGTCGCCGGCGCCTCTTTCGCCGCAGGCGCGCGCAAGGCGCGGAGCTCGGGGGCGCGCAGCGCCGGCCTTCGGACTTTGGCCTTGGCCGCGGTACGGATCTTCTGCGCGAGATCGGAGCTCAGGCTGTCGAGAGGTGTGGTGAAGATGCGCTCCGGCTTGGTGACGAAATCGACTGCACCCGCCGCCAGTCCCTCGAAGGTTGCCCGCGCTCCCTTGGAGGTATGGGCGGAGACGAGAATCACCGGGAGCTGAAAATCGTCGACGATGCGCTGGAGCGCTGTCCGTCCGTCCATCCGAGGCATCTCCAGATCGAGAGTCACGACGTCGGGCTTGGTCCTCTCGAGCTTCTCGAGAGCGAACACCCCGTCCATCGCCGTCGCCACCACCTCGATGTCGTCGTAACGCTCGAGCATCGTCACCAGCACTTTCCTCATGAAAGCCGAATCGTCCACTACCAGTACCCGAATGGGTCTTCCATCAATGCCGCGGGGCCCCACCCCCGCGTCACTCGCTTCGCGACTCGCTTCCGCCTCCGCCCTCCGGGCTTCGGCGGACCCGCCGGAGCTTCGCGAAGGCGGGTCGCTCGCGCTGCGCTCGGATCGACGACTCTCCGTCAACGAAGCACCTCGACCCTCCGGGACAGACTCACGTGCTTGTCGAGAAGCCCACGGGTATGAAGGATGAGAACTACTCGTCCGTCGCCGAGAATCGACGCCCCCGCGACTCCCGGGCTCCGCGCGAGCGGATCCTCGATGGGTTTCACCACGAGCTCCTGCTCTCCCAGGATCCCCTCGGCCACGAGCCCGACGCGGCGCTCCGCCTCCCCTACCAGCAGCACGAAGTCGCGGCCGCGAGCCGTCGCCGGAGTTTCTTCGGTGGCGCCCGCGGCCCCCTCGGGGAATCCCAGAGTCTCCCGGAGGGGTATCAACGGCACCACCTGATCGCGCCAGTGGAGCACCCCGTGTCCCAGGATGCTCGTGGCTCGATCCCGCGGGAGGCGCACGATCTCGAGCACCCCCGTCAAGGGAATGGCGAACGCCTTCCCCGCGACCTCGACGAGGACGGCGCGGAGGATGGCGAGCGTCAGCGGAAGGCGGATCAGGAACCGGGTTCCCTTCCCCGGCGCGGTCGAGAGCTCGATCACCCCTTTGAGGTTCTCGATCGACTCCCGCACCACGTCCATGCCGATGCCTCGTCCCGACACGTCGGAAACCGTCTCCCGGGTGGTGAACCCCGGCTGGTAGATGGTGTTCAAGATGTCGGAAGGCGTCATGGCGTCGAGCTCCGGCGCCTCGATGAGGCCCAGGGCCACCGCGCGCTCGCCGACCCGGGCCAGGTCGATGCCGCGTCCGTCGTCCTCGACGACGACGTGGGCATGATTGCCTTCGTAGAACGCGGCGAGCTTCAGCTTTCCCGCCGGGGGTTTTCCCGCAAGCTCGCGCTCCCGCGGGCTCTCGAGACCGTGGTCGATGGCGTTTCGCACGAGGTGCAGCAGCGGCTCTCCCAACGCGTCGACGATGCTCTTGTCGAGCTCGGTCAAGCCGCCCTGGACGTCGAGGTCCACTTTTCTACCCCGCGAATGGGCGAGGTCGCGCACCACCCGGGGGAACCGGCGGAAAACGTGCTCCACCGGGACCATGCGGATCTTCAGCACCGCCGCCTGAAGCTCGGTCATGGTTCTCTCGAGGAAGCCGTTGGCGTCGCTCAACCGGTCGGCGGCGGTGCCTTGCGCATCCCCGCTCGAGAACTCGGACAGGGCCTGGGTCACCATCGACCTTCCGATGACCAGCTCACCCACCAAGTTCATGATGCGATCGATCTTGCTCACTTCCACGCGCAGCTGTTCCGAAACGGCGGTGGCCGTGCTTCCCGCGGTCCGGGCGAACGAGCCTTCCTCCTCGGGGTCCGCGGGAGCGGGCTCGACCGCGGTACGCGGCGGAAGCTTCTGCTCCCGGAGCATCACCCGGGAAGTGACTCCCGGCACCCTCGCCGCGCGCCGGAGCTCGTCCTTTCCGCTCCTCGTCTCGAGCTCGACGATCCATTGCGGCGCGGTCTCGATCTCCGGAGACTCCGGGTCCGGGCTGGTCCTTTGGATGCCCGCCAGCTTCGCGAGGCGCTGGCGCACCAGAAAAGCCCCGGCGGAGCGCATCTGGCAGTCCTTCGCGAACCACAACGTCAAGCGGTAGCGCCGGCCCGGAGCGAGCGGCTCCATCGCCATTTCCTTGGTGGAAGGCTCGATCGCGGGCGCCAGTCGCTCGCAGAGGGAGTCGATCGACGGGAGCGGTTTCTGAGGCTCGGCGCAATAGGCCTCGAGGAGCTGGGACATCGTATCGCCGCATGCGAGCACCAGATCGATCGCCTGTCGTTCGAGAACCGGGAGGTCGCGAAGCGCGCGGAAGTAGTCCTCGAGCCGGTGGGCGAGCTTCGCCAGGGCCTCGAATCCGAGCGCCATCGAATCGCCCTTGATGGTATGGACGGTTCTCTCGAGCGCGCGCAGCGCCTCCTTCGAATCGCCCGCGCTCTCGAGCGCGAGAACCCGCTCGGAGAACTCCTCCAGCATCTCCCGGGACTGGACGTAGAACGTGGTCTTGAGCGCGAGGAGCTCCTCCGGGGTCAAGTAAATCTCGTCGCTCATGGCGAGACCTTCCGGTAGGCGGTTCCCCGTCCGTGGTGGACGAACTTCAAGTCTTCGCTCTTTCCCTGCACCGATTCGGAGTGCCCGAGGAAGAGATACCCTCCGGGCTTCAGGGCGCGGACCAGCTTCGCCACCACCCGCTGTTGCTCGTCGGGGTCGAAGTAGATGAGGACGTTCCGGCAGAAGACCACGTCCAGGTCGCGGAGACCGTTCTCGTGCTTTAAATTGTGGAAATCGTAGATGACGAGGCGCTTCACCTCGTCGCGGATGCGGAAGCCCTCGACTGTTTCCGCGAAGTAGCGGCTCTCCCGCTCCGAGCCCACTCCCTGAAGCTTCGCTTCGGGGTAGATTCCCTGGTCGGCCCGCTCCAGCGCCGAGAGCGACAGATCCGACGCGTATACCCGAATCTCCCAGGCGCTCCTCGGCCTCAGGGACTCGAGGGCCGAGATGGCGATGGAGTATGGCTCCTCGCCGGTGGAGCAGCCGGCGCTCCAGATGCGGAACAGGAAGTCGCCCCGTTTCTTCTTCTCTTCGGCGAGCCCGGGGATCACCACGTCCTCGAGAAACTCGAACTGAGGCCGGTTGCGGAAGAACGCCGTCTCGTTGATGGTGAGGACGTCGAGCAGGCGAAGCAGCTCCTCCTCCTGCTCCCGCCCGCCCTCCTTCAGATAGCGGTAGTACCGGTAGAAGCTCCCCATGCTCCTGGCGGTGAGGCGCTTGCCGATGCGCGAGGACAGAAACGCTCTCTTGTTGTCACCGAAGTAGAGCCCGCACTCGCGATGGATGAGATCGCGGAACAAGCGGAACTCGTCTTCGCTGATCTGAGCGTTCATCTCTGAGCTTTCGCCCGGGAGGTCTCCCCCGCCGCCAGGCTCCCGGCTTCGCCCTCGGCGAGGAGGTTTCCGGGGTTGAGGATGATGACCAGACGATCCTTCAGCTTTCCCACTCCCTCGAGGTAGTCGTCGTTGACCGACCCTTTCAGCTCCTCGGGAGCGGCTTCGATCGCGTCGGAGGCGAGCTTCAGCACCTCGGTTGCGGCGTCCACCAGGAATCCCACGGTGAAGCCGTCGAGATCGACCACCAGAATCCGGCTCCCGCGATCGATCCTGGACCTCCCCAGGCCGAGGCGTTGCGCGAGGTCGACCACGGAAATGATCTTTCCCCGGAGGTTGATGATTCCCAGCACGTAGTCGGAAGCCCCGGGAACGGTGGTGATCTCCTGGGCCTTCACGATCTCGCGGACGACGAAGATATCGACGCCGTAGGTCTCTCGGCCGACGCGGAAGCAAACGAGGTGAGCGGCGGAGGTCATGTCTCGTCACCGTCCGGCGAAAGGAGTCGTCTTCCCGGGCTCGGTAGGCTGCATGAGCCGCCGGATTTCCTTGTCCTCGGCGCGGCTCAACCCGCCGTTACCCGCCGTCGAACCGGATGGTCGGGACCCGTGCCCGTTCACGCTCACGTGGAATCGCGACGTCAGATCGCGCATGAGCGACGCCTGCCGCGAAAGCTCTTCGGACGAGGAGGCGAGCTCCGAAGCGCTCTCCGCGTTCTGCTGCACCATCACCCGGATCTGCTCGATGGAGTCCACCACCTGCTCGGTTCCGCTCGACTGCTGCTCGGTGGCGGCGCTGATCTCGTGGGTGAGCTCGCCGAGCCTCGAGGTCGCCTGCTCGATCTGCTGGGTCCCGGCGGACTGCTCCGCCGTGGCCTCGCCGATCTCCCGGGAGCAGGTCGAGACCTCGGTGACCGACTGTCCGATGTTCTGGAGATTCGACCGCAGCTCCTCGGTGCGCCGCATTCCCTGCTCCACGATCGAAGTGGACTTCTCCATGTTGGAGACCGCCTTCGAAACCTGGGACTGGATGCGCGATACCAGGTCCGCGATCTCGCCCGTGGACCGGGCGCTGCGCTCGGCCAGCTTTCGTACCTCTTCGGCGACGACGGCGAAGCCGAGGCCGTGCTCGCCCGCCCGCGCCGCCTCGATGGCGGCGTTCAGGGCCAGGAGGTTCGACTGCTCGGCAATCTCGTCGATGACCCCGACGATCTTGCCGATGTCCTCCGCCATGCCCCCCAGGTCCTGCACGAAGTGGGCGGAGGAGCGGATGACTTCCCGGATCTCCCCCATTCCCTGGCTCGCCGCTTCCATGGCGGAGCCGCCCTCGACGACGGCTCCGTTCGCGCGGGTCGCGATCGACACCAGCCGTTCGGCGGCGCCGGCGACCGTAGAGACCGAGCGCAGCATGTTCTCGATCGAGGCCAGGGTCTGGGTGGTGGAAGCGGACTGCGACTGGGCGTTGCGCGCCACGTTCTGGATGTTGGCGTTCATTTCGTGGAGCGTCGAGGTGATGCCTTCGACCGCCGCGACCGTGGCCTCGTTTCCTCGTGCGGCTCGTCCCGTGGCGCGGGCGACGGAATCGCTTCCGGTCGCGACCTCGTCCGCCGCCGCCTGGACGTGCAGCACGATGTCCCGCAGCCCCGCGGAGACCAGGTTGAAGGCCTTAGAGATCTCGGAGAGCTTGTCCAGCATGAGGTTGAAGGACGAGGCCATTCGACCGATCTCACCTCCGGTCTCGACCGCGATGCGCCGGGGCTCGACTTTGATCTCCCGGGTGAGGTCGCCGCTCGCCATGATCCGGGTCTCGTCCGCGAGGCGCTTCATGTCG
>Ga0299906_10004447_pt1 | contig 11477 bp, 12 predicted proteins | sample RVTome_14_FD_200259 | JGI IMG/M metagenome (GOLD analysis project Ga0299906, IMG submission 200259) | Soil microbial communities from uranium-contaminated site in the Upper Colorado River Basin, Wyoming, United States - RVT145D125 (version 2) ... | reverse complement strand
AGAGCAGCGCAACGGGCGCTGCCGGGACGCCGGTTGCCGTCTAGCGCTTGATTGAACAGGAGATCATCCCTATGGAGACACCAATTATCTACTGCATCCGGGTCAAAGGCCACCTCGATCCCCACTGGACGGACTGGTTTGACGACCTGACGATCACGCATGAAGACGGCGGGGAAACCCTTCTCACCGGCCCGGTCATAGACCAGGCTGCCCTGTATGGTCTGCTGGTCAAAATGCGTGATTTGAATCTGCCGCTGCTGGCTGTGACTCGGCTCGGGCCTGAGAGGGATCTCGGACCTGAACCGGAGTAGAGGGAGGTCCAGACACCGCCAGGCTTATGACCGTTCTCATTCACTACTGCCATTAAGTTAAGACCTGACAGGTTTCCGAAGGTTTCATTTTGAGTAAGTTCTGGTCGAATCAAAGTGTAATATGCTAAAAAGTGCCTTGTAAAACCTGTCAGGTCTGGGTCAGGCTCCTTAACTTAATGGCAGTGAAACTGAAATACACGCCCTCAGCATCGTTTGATTGGCGACGTTTCAATATAAGGCGTATAATCAAATTATTCGGGTGTGACCAACATGTGTTGGCAATAACGGCAACACGATAACGAATGGGAGAAATCAGCGAATGACCGGTCATTTAAATCATTCCAACGGTCCAGGAAAACCTAATGGCTGAAGCGCCTGTTCCCATAAGCAGTGTTGGTGAGGTCTCGCCCCGATCTCCACTCTTGACCACCAAACTGTACCTCCCACCTGCCCGGGCCAATTTAGTGCCTCGCCCGCGTTTAACCCGGTGGCTCGATGAAGGTTTGCCCCGTAAATTGACCCTCATCTCCGGCCCGGCCGGGTCTGGTAAAACCACCCTTGTGAGCGAATGGCTCTCCCATTTTAGATTTGCGATGTCCGATATTTCGACCCTTCGACTACGCCCTTCGTCAAGCTCAGGATCCAACTCAGGGGAGCCTACGCTCAGGACAGGTTTTGGATTGGACGACCTCAAAGAAAGCTTAGTCCCAAACTCCCAATCTGAAATTCAAAATCCAAAATCCCCAATCCAAAATCGAGTGGCCTGGCTATCACTGGATCAAGGCGATAACGATCCCACCCGTTTCTGGGTCTATTTCATTTGCGCTTTACAAATGTTGCAAACGGGTCTGGGCGAAAATGCTTTGGATTTGCTTCAATCACCTCAACCACCACCACCCGAATTGATCCTGACCACGTTGCTCAACGAGTTGGCGGCCGTCCTCGACATTTTTGCCCTGGTCCTGGACGACTATCACGTCATCGAAAATCCAACTATTCACCAGGCTCTCACCTTTATGCTGGATCACATGCCACCCCAGGTGCACCTGATTATTGCGACGCGCGTTGACCCGCCTTTGCCTCTGTCTCGTCTCCGCTCCCGGAGCCAATTGACCGAAGTACGCGCCGCGGATTTGCGTTTTACCCCCGATGAGGCGACGGCATTCTTCAATCAAGTGATGGGCCTGGGTCTGTCGACCGCTGACATCGCAGCCCTCGAAGCCCATACCGAAGGCTGGATTGCCGGGCTTCAACTGGCCGCTCTCTCCATGCAGGGGCGTGATGACCTGCCCAATTTCATTGCCGCCTTCACCGGTAGTCATCGCTTCATTTTAGATTATCTGACCGATGAAGTCCTGGAGCGGCGACCCAGGGGCACCAAGAATTTCTTGCTGCAAACCTCAATCCTTGACCGTCTGTGCGGCTCCTTGTGCGATGCCATCACCGGGCGCAGCGATGGTCAGGCCACCCTGGAACGGTTAGAGCAAGCCAACCTCTTCCTCATCCCCTTGGATGACGACCGGCATTGGTATCGCTACCACCACCTCTTTGCCGAGGTACTACAAGCTCGCTTGCGACAGAGCCAGCCGGAATTGCTGCCCGATTTGCATGGCCGGGCAAGTGACTGGTATGAGGCACATGACTCAGTGGCCGAAGCCGTTCAGCACGCGCTGGCGGCCGGCAATGTGATTCGGGCGGCGGATTTGATCGAGCAAGAGCGATGGACCCTGTTGGGACGCGGTGAGATCAATACCCTCCATACCTGGCTCGATGAGCTGCCGGTCGAAACCGTTCGCACCCACCCCCGTCTGAGCCTGGCCTATGCCTGGATTTTCTCCTTACTGGAGCAGGCCGAGGCCATCGAACCACGCTTGCAAGACGCCGAACAAGCCCTGGCTGCCGCCCGGATACCGGAGCAAGCGACGGAGCCCGACGCCATCCGGGGTGAAATCGCCATCCTGCGCGCCGAAACCGCGCTGGGCCGGTCTGATATATCCGGCGCCATCGAATTGTGCCGGCATGCGCTGAAACTCTTGCCCCAAGATAACACCCTGATACGCGGCGTCGCCACCTTTTTTCTCGGCCATGCCCAACGACGCGACGGCCAGATGACTGAGGCCGAGCAGGCCTATGTCGAGGCGAGCGCCCTCGGTCTACGGGCCGACAATCTACTGCTGGCCCTGCATGCGCTGGCGAACCTGTCAATCGTGCAAGTGGCGCTGGGTCGCCTGGGCGAAGCGGCTGAAACGAGCCAGCGGATCCTGCAAATTGTGTCCGAACGCCGGCGGCAAACCTGGCCGGTGGCCGGCCTGGCCTATCAGGGGCTGGGCAAGCTTCATTATGAATGGAATGAGCTTGACGTGGCGGCACACCATTTGCGACTGGGCATCGAGTTCGGCCAACGTGGCGGCCTGACCGGTCTCGAAATCAACAGCCGCAGCACCCTGGCTTTCACCCTGCAAGCGCAGCAAGACCCCGACGGTGCGGATGAGATGTTGCGACAAATCGCGGCGCTGACCGAGCGACACCATCATCCGGTCTACGCCGCCACGGCTGCGGCGCATGAGGCTCGCTTGCGGTTGAGCCAGGGCCACCTCGAACAGGCCACACGCTGGGCCGAGACCTGCGGCCTGCACCCGGCTGACGCGGCGGTCCGATCCTACTCCCATGAGGCAGAGTATCTAACCCTGGCCCGGGTGTTCATCGCTCAGGGTCAAGCGGAGGCTGTGCTGGCTTTGCTGCACCGGCTGCAACAGGCGGCCGAGGCTGACCGGCGAACCGGCAGCCTCATCGAAATTCTGACTCTCGGCGCACTGGCCCGGCAGGCGCAAGGCGACTTGACCGGGGCCCTGGCCGCGCTCGAAAGCGCGTTGACCCTGGCCGAGCCGGAGGGTTACCTGCGCACGTTTGTGGACGAAGGTACGCCAATGGCTGATCTGCTGCACCAGGCTCGATCTCGCGGCATCAGGCCGGCCTATGTCGATAAACTGCTGGCCGCCTTCGATCTTAGAAGGCCGATTTTGGACACTTCGCCTCCCTCTGAAATCAAAACTCCAAAACCTGTCCTGAGCGAAGCCAAAGGATCTGAAATCCAAAATCTGCTTGAACCCCTCAGCCCTCGTGAGCTGGAACTGCTCCGTCTCGTCGCCGACGGCCGCTCGAACCAGGAGATTGCCCAAGCGTTGTTCCTGGCCATCGGCACCGTCAAGAAACACCTCAACAATATCTTCGGCAAGCTGGGGGTGAGCAACCGTACCCAGGCCGTTGCCCGGGCGCGGGAACTCGAGCTGTTGTAAAATTAGGGCAGGAGCCAGGCTTGACAGTATCTAAATTCAGGCATCTATTGCCCTAATGACCTGGCTGGATTGGAGAACTTTGTGACAGAAGCACTGGGCCTCAGTAGCAATGCTGGTGATGTTCCACCCTGATCTGACCTCCTGACCACCAAACTTATCCACTCATTCTCATCTCTGCCCTGGCCGGGTCTGGCAAAGTGGGCAGCCGGCGGCCTGGCTCTCTTTGGACGAAGCGGACAATTCTGGAACTACAACACCTTTTCGGCATTCATCTCGAACTTGCCAAAGTCAAGAATTAACCTTATCTCTTTGCTTCTAAAAGGACACCAATTGTACCGGTGGGGTATAAGCCATTCACGGCGGCTATCTTGCGGCCTTTGGCATCATCGATGAGAATATCTTTAAGGCCACTCTCCAAGGCTAAAGCAATCGCTTCGGCTTCACCCAAATCAACATCCTTGCTCAAAATTTGAACAGCAATCGTATTTTTGACCGATTTGACCCTATCCTTTGAAAATGCCTTTAGTTGTCGAGAATACGGTTTACCCCAGGTCGAAACTTCCGTAGCAACAGCTTGTGGAACGAAAATTTCAGTGAAAACCAAGGTCAATAGATCCAACTGATCTAGAATGGCAAAGGCAATCAGAGGAGATGAATTGGTCACAATCCTCATGCTCGAAATCTTTCGAGTTCTTGTTCCAATTCAGCCGGATCATAGTCAATCAAGTCAATACTATAATTATCCAGTTCGATCAAGAATCGGTCCTTGCTCAGGCCAGCCAACTCTGCGGCCTGACCAAACGAAAGTTTATGATTTTTGAATAGCTGCAAGGCTGCCAGCAGCCGGACTTGACCGATAAACTCGTCCTGACTTTGGTTTAACGCCTGTAAGATACTTTCTGGTATTTCAAAGCTGATTTGAGTTGCTTTCATTTGATTTACCTTGTAAGATCCTTGATTATTCACTTTTTGTCACTACAACCCAATAACGACCTTACTCTCGTAACTGCGTCCGGAAGGTGATGGTGCTGTAGGAAGTGTGATCGGGATTTTCTCAAGTATAGCATAAATGAGGTGGGGGGTAAAGGCCGTGAAGCGTGAAACGTGATGATTTTTGCCAATGTTCCCGGCGCAACAGATTTGACGGTTTGGAGGGGGCAACATCGCGCCAGTCAAAGCAGATACGCCACTGTTGACTGATACGGATTGGCCCACAATTGCATTCAACCACCCAAGCCATCCCGCGTAAACAACAGGCTGTCCCCACCATCGTTGGACAGGGTGATGAGCTTGTCGAAGCGAAGGCCGATCTTCTTGAGCACGTTGATCGAGCCGTGGTTGTCCGGGGCGGTGATGGCCACGATGCGCTTCAGGCCAAGGATGGTGTGGCCATAGTCCAGGACGGCTGAGGCGGCCTCGGTGGCGTACCCCTGGGACCAATAGCGGGGCAGAAAGGCAAAACCGAGGTCGACGTCGGCCAGCCCTGCCCGCTTGAGCAGGCCGCACATGCCAATTGGGACGTCGTTGGCCTTTAATTTAGTGAGATACAGCCCAAAGCCATGCCGGTCATAGCTGGCCAGGGGTCCGTTGACGAGATACTCGGTCGCACCGGCCAGGGTTCTGACGCCTGAATCGCGGATGAAGCGGATGAAGGAGGGCTCGTTCAACAGCTCCAGGATAAAGGCGGCATCGCCGGTCGTGAATTGGCGCAGAATGAGGCGATCTGTTTCGAGAATGTTCGGCATGGGTCAAAACTCTGGGAAATTTTTAACCATGGATTACACTAACCTAACGGTTGCGCAACCAGAGCTAAGATGTTTTGTGGAAGCAAAAACTGAACTTTATCAATAAAAATAGAAAAACTCTCACTGTGTTGATATCATGGGTTTAGGACAAAACCAATCACCCAGGAGAGTTGACCATGATTATACCACCACCGATCACAAAGTTGGAGCCACTGGGTCCCATTTTGGCGGAACGTTTGGCCGAAGAACGAGCCAAGCGCCCGATCCTCATCCCGCTTTGGCCAAACGGGGAAGATCGTTATCAGATAAAATGACCGAGGCAGACCGAGCCCAGCCCCGAAGCGGTCCTGATTGAGCAATGGGTGGGGGACCGGGCGCTTGGCGAGGCCCTCGACGCGACCACCGAGCAGGCCTGGTTGGTCGTTTTGGGTCACTTTGCCCAAGCCCTGGGGCTGGTGGCCGAGTTGGCAGGGGTGCCGCTTGGGCAACGCCAAGGGGCCAACGGTCCCCCCCCAGATGAAGATCATTGAATTTCTGGCGGGCATCTTGGGCGGGATTGAGTATCTGCAAGAAGTTGAACCGGGGACCCCAGCCGCTTGCCAGCGACCCAAGCATCGCCGCCGCCTGGGGGCAACAAATCTTCGGTCACTATTCGCAGGTCAGCCGCAGCCTGGAGGTCGCCGATGAAGACATGTTGGGAGCGGTGATCGCGATCTTGCGGCAGGTCTCGGCCCCGTTTATCCAGGCGGCGGTGATGGAGACGATCAAGCAAAGCGGGTGGTTGCTGATTGACGTCGATTTGACCGGACGGCCGGTCAGTCAGTCCGACCAGCCAAGATTATGCTGAGGCGGACTATGGCTGGCTGGATGATGCGGTTGGCAAGGGGTATCAAGCCGCCATCACCTCGCTGGTGGGGGAGCGCTGGCAGCGCTTGCTGCTGACCTTGCAACGTTATCCGGGCCGGACCGAACGGCCCCACAGCCGCTTGGCCAAGGCTTGCCGCCACCTGGCGGCGGCTCAAAAGCGAGAAAGTCGCGCCTGGGGGGACCTGCACAAGATCGAGGGCCGCATCGCCCGGCAGCAACAGACAATCGATGAGCACCAAGCGGCTCTCTTGAGCCTGGAGGCGTGGTCGGTCAGCCTGGATACGGACAACCGGGCCAATCCCAACCCGGTCCCGATGGTGGTTCGGCTGGACGCGGGCTTCAGTACCGGTCTCAACCTGACCTGGCTGATTGAGATGGGCTACACCGTTTTGACTAAAGCTCATCATAGCAGCACCGCCCAAAGCCTGCATCGGCCTCTGTCGGCTCAGCCGGTCTGGACGGGGGTGGGCAAAAACGCCGAAGCGGTGGCCATGGGCGCTTATGAGCAAAATGAGTGTCCTTACCCCCGGCAGGCCATGCTGGTGCGCTGGACGGCGGCCTGGGCCAAAGCGTTGCTGGCTGAAGCCAATCAAAATTTCATCACCGCCCTCGATCAGGTCAAAACCTTGGTGCGGGTCGTCTCGCACACTCGAGCCCGCTGGGTCCGCAATGCCTGCGGGCACACCCTGATCTTCGATGAGCAAGGCCCGTTTGCCGGAACCGTCATTTGTTTGTCCGGCTGGGTGGCGGTGCAATTACCTTTACGATTGTTCAATGCATTATAATCCATCAAGCCAAAGCCCGCCTCATTGCGCTGGCCGGTGAAGGTGAAGTCGGTCGGGGTGGCGCCGCTGGTCCAGCGCTCTTCGCCGTAGGGCAGGTAGCGCACTTCGGAGATGGGTGTGCCGGTGTCGTCGGTTGTTAAGGAGGTACTGCCCAGGCCTGTCCTGAGTGCCGTGGCTGTAATACTTGGTCACGCCGTACACCGCGACCGGCTGGGACTCTTGCCAACTGGCCTATTTATGGTGATGACGACAACCCGGCCGGAAATCATTATCGAAGGCTCCAATGACGGCCAGCCCGGTTAGATTGGCAAATGTGGTTTGCCGCTCTCGGCGATCATAGCAGGCAGCCCTGGTTTGTAAATTTTATGCTGCGGTTCCGGCTATATCCCACGTACCACCCCTCCCTCAGCACCGGCACCCGCCCCTTGACCCGCTCCGACCAGGGGCTGGCTCGATGGTTGACTGTATCAGCCAACAGCCGTAGCCGGTTGACAGCAGTGGTGTTGAGAAATTGGTCGCGGGCAGCCTCGTCCACCGTTTCCAGCGCCTCTTTCCAGATGGCCCGTCCCACGACCACGCCACTGGCTCCGGCCTGGCAGGCGATTTCGGCCTGGTGTTGAAAGGTGGCGAAATCGACCCCGGCACTGAGCAACACCCAGGGAATTCCCGCTGCAATCTCGGAGAGTTGGCGGCAATAATCAAGCATCCTGGCCTCGTCGGTTTCGTACCGGGCTTCGGTGGGAAATTCGGCTTTGAGAATATCCATACCCAGCGGAACCAGGCGCCGGGCCGACTCCAGCACCAGGTCCGGACGCTGCACAGCAAATGCGGGCTCGATCTTCTTTTGGTTGGGGTCGAGAGGGTAGCAGATGGGTTCGAGCATGAAGAGAATTTCATGAGCCTCGCACTCGGCGGCGACGTGTCGCACTACGTCTTCTTGCCCGGCAGCGTTGGGGGCCTCAGGGTGATAGTAAAGCAGGAGCTTGACCGCGGCTCCACCCAGGCGTTTGATGGCGGCGACGCTCCAATCCTCCAACAGCGTCGTGTCCTGCCGCAGGGCCTCGCTGCCATAGCTTGATTTCTCTCGCGCCACGGCAAAGCCGACCTCAGCGGGCAGCACATTCGCCGCCAGGACGGGTCCGGCGCTGTAGAGCGGGTCGAGCAGGACGCCGCTGGAATGGGCGGCCAGCGCTTTGGCAATCCGAATTTTCTCGGCCACAATGGTGTCCCAACGCACCTGTTCAACCCCCAACGTTTGGCTTAAGGCGGCGACAAAACCATCACGATGGTCAAAGGCTGTCACGACAAAGCGGCCAGATGCGTTGGTGAGTTGTTGGAAGCAGCGGATTTTGCCGAGGGAGAGGGGATTCATGAATATCTCCTGAAAACGTTGAGGCCAACTAATTATGGATTACAGCCCGCCATACTCCCCTACAAATTCCTCGACCTCCGCCATCGTCGGCATAAAGTTGGCACAGCCGTGCTTGGTAACGACAATGGCGCCACAGGCGTTGGCCAGCCGGGCCGACCTGGTCCAGCCCCACTCGCGAACGTAGCCGTAGAGAAAACCGGCGGCGAAGGCATCACCCGCGCCGAGGATGTTGTAGACCTCGACCGGGAAACCGGCGGCATCGATCTGCTCCACGCGGCCAGCCTCATGCTTGACGTGGACTCGCACCCCCTCGGCCCCCAATTTTTGCAACAGGGCGCGGGGACCAAGCGAAAGGAGGGTGTCGATGGCCTGGTTGACATCACCCCCAACTTTGGTGTCGGATACCTGCGAGTGGGTCAGGTTTATTTGACCAACGTCGAGCAGCAAAGCGGCGTTGAGTTCATCCTCGGTGCCGATGACAATATCCACCAGGGGTAGGATGCTGCGCACGGCCAGGCCGAACGCACGGGCGTCGTGCCACTGGTCGGGACGAAAGTCGATATCCAGCACTACTTCGGCGCCGGCCTGTTTGGCTAACTCGGCGGCGAACATGGTTGCGCTGCGGCTGGGTTCTTTGCTCAGGTTGGTCCCGGCAAATTGAAAGATGCGGCTATCGGCCACCGGCGCGGCCAGGACATCGTCGATGGTCAGCTCGATGTCGGCGCAGTTGTCACGGTAGAAGACCAGTGGAAACTTATCAGGCGGCTCGATACCCAACACCGCCGCGCTGGTGCGATGGCCCGGTTTGCGGGGGATAAATTTGGTTTCAACGCCTTCGTTGTTCAAGAAGTTGAGGATAAAATCGCCGACAGGATCTTCGCCGAGGCCGGTGAGCAAGGCCGACTTTAGCCCCAAACGGCGGGCGCCAACGCTAATATTGGTGGGTGAGCCGCCGACGTAGGCCGCAAAACTCTGAATATCGATAAAAGGCGATCCCACATCGTTGGCATACAAATCGATGGACGAGCGACCCATGTGAAGGGTATCGTAAATGCGGCTGGACATTGGGTTAGCGGCCATCAGTAGCCTCCCGTAGCAGGAAACATATTTGGCGGAACAAGAAAGGGTCAGGTGGATTGACGGACGATTAACTTGTAGGGTAATTCTTCACGTCGCCCGGTTTCCGGAGCTGGCCCAATCAAGCGCTCAAAGATCATTTGGGCCGCGCGCCGGCCAAGACTTTCCAAAGGCTGGGCAATGGTGGTTAAGGGTGGACTGACAAGTTTGGCAACCGGAATATCATCAAATCCCATGACAGCAATATCGTCCGGAATGTTTAACCCGGCATCTTTAATGGCTAATAAGGCCCCGATGGCCATCAGATCACTGGCGGCAAAAACGGCTGTTGGCGGCGAAGGCCGCTTGAGCAAGTTTTGCATACTTTGATATCCCCCTTCTTCCTGAAAGCCGCCGCCTCGAATCAAATCCTCATCAATTGGAATATCATATTCAGCCAGCATTTGACGGTAGCCAAGCTCCCGCTCTCGGCGAGGGGGCGTATTCTCTTGGCCGGCAATCAACCCGATGCGGGTGTGGCCCCGCTCAACCAGATGAGAAACCGCTGCTCGCGCAGCAGCCAGGTCATTGACATGCACGCTGTCGAGCGGAAACCCCGCCACTTGCAAGGGCATAATGATTGGCCCCTGGACCACAACCGGGATGTTTATTTCTAACAGGGAAAGAAAATCCTCGGCGCTCAAATGCAGAGAGGTCATTATGACCCCATCAACTCGCCCTTGTTTGAGCAACCGCAGCGATTTGCGCTCCTTGGTCGCCAGTCGATTGGTATTATACAAGACTAACTCATAATCTTGTTGCTCGGCCACATCTTGTACGCCTCTGGCAAAAATTGTATGGAAGGGGTTGGTGATATCGACCACCACACAGGCAATGGTTCTGGTCTTACTGGTCCTCAGACTCCGAGCCACAGTATTTGGAACGTAGCCTAATTCATCAATCGCATCTAAAATCTGTTGCCGGGTTTCCGGCGGGATAGAAATATTGGTATTGTTGTTCAACACGTACGATACCATAGCCTGGGATACCCCGGCTAATCGAGCCACATCGGCCTGGGTTGGTCGTTTTTTCGGTTTTGATTTTTTTTGCAATGCTAACAATCCTTTATCAAACAAGTTGAGAGAACATCGCTATTGACTGGCCGTAAGGCCGCCATCAATATAAAGAATTTGACCCGTAATAAACGCGCCGGCCGGCGACGCAAAAAATAGGATGGCCCCGACAATATCTTTGGGGTCGGCAATGCGTCCTAACGGAATGCGAGCTAACAGCTTTTCTCGAAACGCATCGTTTTCCATCACGTGGCCGATCATCTCGGTGTAAGTAAAGGTGGGGGCAATGCCATTGACTGTAATCTGATGGGGCGCTAACTCCATGGCGTGCTGTTTGACCAGCATCACCTGCCCTCCTTTCGTGCTACAATAGGCCGAATACCCCCGATTGCGCAACCCCAACTGAGACCGAACCGACAGTAAATGGATCTGTCGCCCGCCTCGATTTATTTTAACTTGATGTCGAGCGGCAGCCTGGGCTAAAAACATGGCTGCTTTGAGATTAACCTGATAGACCTCATCGTAAGCCACTTCGGTCACTTCCAACAACGGCTCCTCGCGCTGAATCCCGGTGGCGTTGATGAGTATATCGAGGCGACGATATTTGTCCACTACAAAATCAACCGAGTCTCGAATTTCGGCCACCGATGTGACATCGACCGCTAGCCCGCCGGCTTCAAATCCCGCGTTGCTTAGCTTCGCGGCCAGCGTTTCGGCCTTAGCCTTATTTCGACCCGAAACCACCACCGTCGCCCCGTACAGGGCCAATCCCCACGAGATCGCCTCGCCAATGCCACCGTACCCGCCGGGGATGTAGGCAACTTTATCCGTCAGATCAAACAAATTCCCTAATTCTTCAGTAAAATTGATGCGTGGCGTAATTCTGGCCATAACATATTTCCACAACTGGCTCATCTGTAAACAGCATACAGACATGTCACTGCGAGCCTTCAGGCGAAGCAGTCCCCTTCA
>Ga0299906_10004446_pt1 | contig 11479 bp, 6 predicted proteins | sample RVTome_14_FD_200259 | JGI IMG/M metagenome (GOLD analysis project Ga0299906, IMG submission 200259) | Soil microbial communities from uranium-contaminated site in the Upper Colorado River Basin, Wyoming, United States - RVT145D125 (version 2) ... | reverse complement strand
CGGGATAGATCAGCCTGGCGATGCGGCTGGCCCGCACCTGCAGCATCGCCTCCGGCGTGGCCGCCACCGCGAAGAGGCGGGCGGCGGCCGGCCCCGTCGTCGTGTCCTGGGTGCGCAACGACAGGATGCAGGCGATGAGCACGCGGAAGGGATCGCCGCTGCTGCCGGCCACCTCGGCCAGCGCCGTGGGGTTCCAGGCCGGCCGCGTGCGGCGCAGCCCCCGGATGACCCCGGCGATGTCTACTTGCCCTGGATGGATTCGAGGAGCTGGCGGGCGCGTGGCAGGTCCTTGACGGTCCAGTCGGCGATGTTGTCGGGCGCCTTCTCGCCGATGACCCGCTGCAGCTCGCGGCGGGCGTCACCGTAGCGCCCCCTGGCGATCAGCACGCGGGCGAGATCGACGCGGGCGACGGTGAAGCGCGGATTGATCTCCAGGGCCTGGCGGAATTGCTGCTCGGCCTTCTCCTTGTCGCCGCCGAAGAGGCCGGGCACTTCCAGGTAGACGTTGCCGGACAGGGCGAGGGCCCGGAGGTTCTTGGGATCGAGGGCCAGGGTGGCCTCGACCTGCTCGCGCACGGTCGGCAGCAGGAACAGCGAGCGCATGACGCCCTTGGTCAGCCCCCAGCGCCCCGTGTTGATCCCGTACCAGACGTGGGCCTCGGGGTCCCGGGGCGCCAGCTCGACCGCGCGCTTGCCCAGCTCCCGGCCGCGGTCGTAGGCCGCCAGCTTCTCGTCGGTGGTGGTCGCCCGCACGTCGCCGACCAGGAAGTGCACGTAGGACAGCATCACCATGGTCTCGACCTGGCGGTCACGGGCCAGGGCCGCCTCCAGGAGGTCCCGGGCGCGATCGATCACCGTCGGATCCTCGTGGTAGCGCGCCACCAGCGCGCGCGCCGACTCGACCGGCGTCTGGCCGGGCACGGCGGACGGCAGGGCGGTGAGCACCAGGACGAGGAGCGCCAGGCGCGAACGACGCATCGCGCTCACTGTAGCGGGTGCCGGCGGCGCCCGTCAACGCGCGCGCTCACGCCTCCCCGGGGTGACCGGTGAGCTCGAGCAGCGCGCGCCGGCGGTCGGCGGCGGCCTCCCGGGGCTCGTGCGCGATCGCCTCGCAGGCGGCCAGGACCAGCCACGCGCGCGTCTCGGCCGTGCCCGGCAGCGCGCCGCGCGGCGCGCGCGCCAGCACTTCCTCCAGGGCCAGGCGCAAATTCTCGCGCGCGAAGGCCAGCGCGAGCGTCGCGGTCTTGTCGCCGCGGCTCCGCAGCCACGCCTGGGCCACCGCGCCCGGCAGCGCAGCGTCGGGGGCGTAGGCGTCCGCCAGCGCGCGGACGGCGTCGGCGACCGGGAGGGTCACGATCTGCCGCGCGAGGTCGAGCAGCCTCGTCTCGGCCTCCGTCGGCCGCGGCGGCCGCCGCGCCGGGGGCTCGGGTCTCGGCTTCGGCGGCCGGCGCGGAGCACTGGCGGGGGCAGGCCCCGGGCGCGGCCGGCCGGGGCGGCGGGAACGCGGTGGGGGCTTCCGTCGCTTCGGCCTACTCGTAGCGGAGCGCTTCGATCGGGTCCAGGCGAGCGGCCTTGCGCGCCGGGTAGAAACCGAAGAAGACGCCGACGGCCGCGGCGAAGCCGAAGGCCAGCATGATGGCCTGGGGCGCGACCAGCGTGCGCCACTCGGCGAAGTAGCTGAGCGCCTCGGCCCCGCCCAGCCCGAGCCCGATGCCGATCAGGCCGCCGATCAGCGACAGCGTGACCGCCTCGATCAGGAACTGGCCGAGGATGTCGCGGCCGCGGGCGCCCACCGCCATCCGCAGGCCGATCTCCCGCGTGCGCTCGGTCACCGAGACCAGCATGATGTTCATGATCCCGATCCCGCCGACGAGCAGCGAGACGGAGGCGATGGCGGCCAGCAGGTAGGTCATCACCCTCGACGACTCCTCCTGGGTCTGCAGCACCTCCGAGAGATTGCGCAGCCAGAAGTCGTCGTCCTGGCCGGGCTGCAGGCGGTGGCGCTGGCGCAGCAGCTCGCGGATCTGCTGCTCGGCCTCCGCCATGTCCTCGCCCGGCCGGACCTTGATCGAGATGGCGCCGACGGCCCGCGGGTTGGCGTAGTTCCGCCCGAGCACCTTCCGCTTGGCGGTCGAGAGGGGGATGAGGATGACGTCGTCCTGGTCCTGGCCCCACGAGCTCTGGCCCTTGCGGCCGAGCGTCCCCACGACGGTGAAGGGGACGTTCTTGATGCGGATGATCTGCCCCTCGGGGTCGTCGTCGCCGAACAGGTTGAGGGCGGTGGTCTGCCCGAGCAGGGCGACCTTGGTGGCGCCGTCCACGTCCTCGGGCCAGAGGGCGCGCCCGGTCACCACGGGCCAGTCGCGGGCCTCGAAGTAGTCGGCCGTCACGCCCTGGATGACGGTGGCCCAGTTCAGGTTGCCGAACACGACCTGGGCGGTGCCGCGCACCGAGGGCGCGGCGACCTGCACGGCGGGCACCTCGCGGGCGGCGGCCGCCGCGTCGTCCTCGGTGATCCGCTGGTGGGAGCCTGTGCCCAGCCGGATGCCGCTCGAGGTCACCGAGCCGGACAGCACGATGATCAGGTTCGAGCCGAGGCTCTGGATCTGCTCGGCGACCCGGGCGGTGGCGCCGGCGCCGACGGCGACCATCGTGATGACGGCGCCCACGCCGATGATGATGCCGAGCATGGTCAGCGCGCTCCGCAGCTTGTTGACGCGCAGCGAGCGCAGCGCGATGCGCAGCGACTGCATCACCATCATGCCGGCACCTCGTCCTCGAGCGGCAGCCCGGCCAGCGTGGCGGCGGCCTCCTGGGGCGCCGGCCGGCGCTCGTCGCCCAGCAGCCGCCCGTCGCGGAAGACCAGCACGCGGCCGGCGTAGGCGGCGATGTCGGGCTCGTGGGTCACCAGCACGATCGTCAGCCCCGCGCGGTTGAGACGCTGCAGGAGGGCGAGGATCTCGACGCTGGTGCGGGTGTCCAGGTTGCCGGTCGGCTCGTCGGCCAGCATCATCGCGGGGTCGTTGACCAGCGCGCGCGCGATGGCCACGCGCTGCTGCTGGCCGCCCGAGAGCTGGCTGGGGTGGTGGTGCTCGCGGTCGGCGAGGCCGACCGCCGCCAGCCGCTCGCGCGCCCGCCGCCGGCGGTCGCGGGCCGCCGCTCCCGAGTACAGCAGCGGCAGCTCGACGTTCTCCAGCGCGCTGGTGCGGGGCAGCAGGTTGAACTGCTGGAAGACGAACCCGATCCTGGCGTTCCGCATGCGCGCCAGCTCGTCACGGTTGAGGCCGGCGACGTCGCGGCCGTCGAGGAGGTAACGGCCGGCGGTCGGCGTGTCCAGGCACCCCAGCAGGTTCATGAAGGTCGACTTGCCGGAGCCCGAGGGCCCCATGACGGCGACGAACTCGCCGGGCTCGATGGCCACCGTCACGCCGCGCAGCGCGTGGACGACATGGGGTCCGAGCACGTAGTCCTTGGCCAGCCCCTCGGTGGCGATGATCGCGGGACGGATCACCGTGCCCGCCCGCTAGAGCCGCAGGCGCGGCCCGCCACCGGTTCCCCCGGTGGGCCGCGTCGAGCCCGGCGCGCCCGTCAATCCGACGACGACCTCCTGGCCCTCTTTCAGGTCGCCGCGCAGGACCTCGGTGGCCGCGCCGTCGCTGATGCCGAGCGTGAGGGACACCTGCTTGAGCGTGTCGCCGTCGAGCACCCACACGCGCCCGGGAGTGCCGCTGCGCGCGTCGCCGCCCGTGCTGGCCATCTCGTCGTAGCGCACGCGCTGCTCGGGCGTGAGGATCTCGCGGATGCGCGCGCGGCTCGCCTCACGGATCCTCTGGGCGCGCGGCGGCCGCTCGGGCTCGGGCAGGCTCTGCAGGGCCATCATCTGCTGGCGGGCGTCGGCCAGGATGGGATCGAGCCGGGCCTGCTGGTCGGCGCTGAGCCCGAGCCCGGTGACCAGCCGCTCGCGGATCTGCTCGGGCGAGGGCCGACCGCCGCCGGCCCGCTCGCCGCCGCCGCCGGCAGCCTGGCGCGCCGCCGGCCCGGCCGGGGCGCCCCCGTCGGCGGCGGGCGGGCGGAAACGCAGCGCCGCGTTCGGCACCTTCAGGACGCTGGGCTTCTCGGCGACGATCATCTTGGCGTTGGCCGTCATCCCCGGCAGCAGGCGGCCGCCCGGGTTGTCCACCGCCACCACGACCGTGTAGGTCACGACGTTCTGGACGACCTGCGCGGCCTTGCGGATCTGGGTGACGACGCCCGCGAACGGCTGGCCGGGGAACGAGTCCACCGTGAAGGTGGCGCGGTCCTCCAGCTTGATGCGGCCGATGTCGGCCTCGTCCACGCTCACCTCGACCTGCATCTTGGTGAGGTCTCCGGCGATCGTGAACAGCGTGGGGGCCTGCAGGCTCGCCGCCACCGTCTGGCCCACGTCCACGGCCCGCGAGACGACCACGCCCTCCACGGGCGCCCGGATCGTGGTGTGCTCCAGGTCGACCTGCGCCTGGCGGAGCGCCGCTCGCTTCTGGTCGACCTGGGCGCGGGCCGACTGCAGCATCGCCTCGGCCACGCGCATCTGCGCCTGCGCCGACTCGATGCCGGCGCTCAGCGACCGCTCCTTGGCGCGCGCGGCGTCCAGCAGGGCCAGGGCGGAGTCGTGCGCGGCCTGGGCGCTGTCGAGGTCGCTCTTGGCGATCAGCTCGCGGCGGAACAGCTCGTTCTTGCGGTCGAGGTCGCGCCGGGAGTCGGCCACCGTCACCTGGGCCCGGGCGGTGTTGGCGCGGGACTCGGCGAGGACCGCCCGGGCGTTCTCGACGTCGGCCCGGGCCCGCTGGACCTGCGCCTCCTGGTTGAGGACGGCGGCCCGCGAGGACTCGAGGTCGGCCTGGGCCTGGCTCACCTTGGCCTGAAAGGTCTCCGGGTCGATCCGCGCGATCACCTGGTTCTTCTTGACCGGGGTGTTGAAGTCGGCGAACAGCTCCTTGACCTGCCCGGAGACCTGGCTGCCGACCAGGACGGTCGTGACGGCGTTGAGGTTGCCGGAGGCCGAGACCGCGGCGGTGAGGGGACCGCGCTCGGCCCGGGCCGTCCGGTACCTGGGCGCGTTGCCCCCGCTCTGGGTGTAGAGGTACGCCCAGACCGCGGCGCCGACGAGGCCCGCGACCAGCACGAGCGAGACGATACGCTTCATCACGCCGTTAGACGGGCCTTGCCCGCCCCGTATTTGGCTCTCCAGCCTAGCGCCGTCCGATCGCCCGCTCCAGCCGGGCGAGGGCGATGCGGTAGTCGGCCAGGGCCTGGGCCTCGGTGTTCTGGGCCTGGGTCAGGAACAGCTGGGCGTCGGTCAGCTCCAGGATCGTGCCGACCCCGGCGTCGAACCGGCCCTGGGCCAGCCGGAAGTTCTCCTGGGCGGAGGCCACGGCCGTCTGGGCGGCGGCGATGCGCTCCTGGGCCTCCCCGACGTTGAGCTGGGCCTGCTCGACCTCGCGGGAGATGTCGAGCTCGGTGGCCTTGACCCGCGCCTGGGCGGCATCGATGAGGGCCTTGGTCTCGCGGAAGCGGGACAGGCGATTGCCCCCGTCGAAGATCGACCATTGCAGCTCGAGTCGCAGCTCCCAGATCTCGTTGAAATCGGAGCGGGCGCCGCCATAGGAGCCGGCGGCGCTGATATCCGGGAAGAAGTCGCGGAACGCCCGCCGGGCGCGCGCCTCCGCCTCGCTGACGCTCAGCCGCGCCTGCTTGTACTCGGGGCGCTGGGCCAGGGCCTGGCCCAGCAACTGCGCGCGGTCGATCGTCATCGGCTGGTAGACGAGGATGTCCTGGACCTCGGTCGGCGTGTCGGCGGCGATGCCCATGGCCGTGTTGAGCGCCACGCGCGCGAGGCGCTCGGCGTTGCGGGCGCGGATCAGGTCGAGGCGGGCGTTGGCGACGTCGACCTCCGCCCGGGCCACGTCCGACTTCGGCCGCGTGCCCACGTCGAAGAAGCCCCGGGCGGAGCGGAGGTTCAGGTTGGCGCGCTCCACCGCCTGTTCCTGAACGAGGATGAGGCGCCGGGCGAAGTTGATGTTGATGAACGACTCCTTCACCGTCAGCGTGATCAGCTGGCGCTGCAGCTCGACGTCCTCCTGCGCCACCTCGGCCAGGCGCCGGGCCGCCTCGGTGGAGGCGAACGTCTTGCCGAAGTCGAAGATCACCTGGGAGAGGGTGACGCGTGCCGTCGTGTTGTCGTCGAAGCCGCGGATCGTGGGCCGCGCGCCCTCCGCGGCGACGCCCCGTACGCGGGCCGCGGTCCAGGAACCGGTGAGCTGCGGCAGGAGCGGCGCGAAGGCCTGGTCGACCCGATGGGCGGCCGCCATGTAGTCGTGCAGGCGTGCCTGGATCTGCGGCTGCGTCTCCAGCGCGATCGCGACCGCCTCCTCGAGGCTCAGCGCGCGCCCCAGCACCCGTTCCATGACCGGCGTGCCGGGCGGGAGGGCGGTCGGTGGCGGCGCGGCGGGCGGCGGCGCCTGCGCGTGACTCGCCGGCGGCGCCGCCAGCAGGCACAGCACGAGGACTACCGAGGCCCGAGCCATCGACATGCGGCGTCTCCTTCGGCCGATCAGGCGGCGCGCGGTGAGCGTCACGATCGCTGAGTGCAGCCAGAGAATAACACGCTGCCCCGCGACGGCCGGGCAGCCGCGGGCGCCATCGGGCGGCGACGCGCCGCGTCGTCCGGTGGATGCGGAGTGGATAAGCGGTGTAAAGCCGGTGGACACCTTTTTCCTTGACGGCCGCTACACTGAGGGTGTTAGATCGCGGGCACCACAAGATATGGGAGGTAGCCCCATGTTGTCTGAGACTCGCCCCGCGAAAGTCGGCACGTGGACGGAGCCCGCCCTGCGTGTCCTCCGGGAGCGGTACCTCATGCGCGACGAGCGCGGGGAGGTCACCGAGACGCCGGAGGAGATGTGCTGGAGGGTGGCCCAGTCCATTGCCGCGGGCGAGGCGCGCTACGGCCGCAGCCCGGCCGCGGTGCGTGAGGTGGCCGAGGCCTTCTACGACATGATGGTGGACGCCTTCTTCGTCCCCAACTCGCCGACCCTCATGAACGCCGGCAAGGGCAACGGCCTGCAGTACTCGGCCTGCTACGTGCTGCCGGTCGGGGACTCGATGGGGGAGATCTTCGACTCGGTGAAGGCCGCGGCCATCATCCACCAGTCGGGGGGCGGCTGTGTGGCGGGGGATGCCCGGGTGTGGACGACCTTCTGCGGACTGGAGCCGATCGAGGTGCTCGTCAACCGGGCCACCGCCGACGGCCGGGCCGGCGAGCGGGACGGCGCGGCCGTCCGCTACGACGTGAGCGATCTCGACATCCGCACCGTGTCGATGGATCCCGCGAGCGGCGAGACCGGCCTTCGTCGCGTGACGCACGTCTGGCGGTTCGACGTGCCGGCCGAGCAGCAGGTCGTGGTCGAGACCCGCGAGGGAACGCGCGTGCAGACGAGCGCGTGGCACCCGTTCATGGTCCTCCGGCCCGATGGGCTCACCGAGGTGCGCGCCGACGCGGTGGCGCCGGGCGACGTGATCCTCGGCCCCGAGCGCCCCGATGGCTACTGGCCGTATGACAAGCCCCGGCGAGCCGGGCAGCTCCAGATCGACGAGTCGCTCGGCTGGCTCGTCGGCTTCACGCTGGGGGACGGATCGTTCGGTTACGTTCCGGCCCTCCGGCAGTACCGGCTGCGCTGGTTCTCGGGCGAGCGCGACGTCCTCGAGCGCGTCCGCTCGGTGCTGGCCCGGCAGGACATCCACGTCAGCCTCCAGCGCGATCGGCGCGGCCTCTGGAGCGTGTCGACGCTGACGCAGCGGTTCGTCATGGACATGCTGGAGGCGTGCGGCCTCGAGAAGTTCGGGCCCAAGGACGATCGAGTCCGCATTCCCGAGGTGATCGCCAAATCCCCGCTGGCCGTCGTCCGGGCGTTCGTGGCCGGCCTCCTCGACAGCGACGGATACGTCGCTCCCGATGGCAGCCCGTCGTACGCCACGGCGAGTCGCGAGATGGCCGAGGACCTGGCCGGGTTGATGAGCCTGCTCGGCTTCCAGCCGTCCGTGTGCGCGAAGCCCCCGCGCGGGCGCGGCAAGCGCACGGTCTATTCCGTCCAGCTCTGCACGCTGCCCCAGGTGAACGCCCTGCGCGCGGACCTGGTACCGTTCGCGGCGAGCGAGCACCGCATCACGCGGCTGCGCTCCGACGCAGACGGCCGATGCCGGCGCGATGACCTCGTGAGCATCGCCGGGCTCGTGCGGTCACGCGACGCGCAACTCGGGGCGCTGCTCGACCGGGTCGCGACGCGCGGCATGGAGGTGCGGGCCGTGACGCGCGCCGCCCAGCCGAAGGCGTACTACGACCTCACGGTGGAGGACTGGAACACGTACGCCGCCGGCACGCACGGCCTGACGATGGTCCACAACACGGGATTCGCGTTCTCGCGGCTGCGCCCGAAGGACGACGTGGTGTCCTCCACGCGCGGGCGTGCCTCGGGCCCCGTCTCGTTCCTCCGCGTGTTCAACGCGGCGACCGAGGCCGTGAAACAGGGCGGCTGCGTCGCGCCCGATACGCGCGTCACGACGAGCCGGGGGATCGTGGAGATCCGCGACCTCGGCCCGGCGACCGCGGCGGCCGACACATGGCACTCCCACCCCCGACCACTGCTCGTGGCCACCGACGAGGGCCCGCGTCCCTCCGATGAGTTCTACAACAACGGGGTAGCGCTGGTGCGGCGCATCCGCACGGCCCATGGATACTCGATCCAGGCGACCCTCGAGCACCGCCTGCGGGTGATCGACGAGCACGGGCAGTACGTCTGGAAGACGCTCGAGGATCTCGCGGTCGGAGACTGGGTCGCCCTGCAGAAGAACACGTACCTGCCGGTCGAGAACGTCAAGTTCCCCCGCTTCGAGGCGGTGCCGCATCAGAACGCCACGCCGGTGCGCATTCCCGAAACGGCGAGTGGAGAACTGGGCGAGTTCATCGGCTACTTCCTCGGCGACGGCGCCGTCTCGCGCAACCGGCGCGGCACCGCCCGCCTGATCCTCACGGTCTGTCGCGCGGAGCCCGAAGTCACGGCGCATCTGCTCGACATCGCCGACCGCCTGTTCGGACTGCACCCCGTCCGGCAGGCGAAGAAGGGTGATGGATCGGAGAACTACTTCTTCAACTCCACGACGCTGGTGTCGTGGCTGCGGACCGTCGGCGTCGACAAGCCGTCGGCGCTGGGCGTGCGGCTGCCCGAGCTGGCCTTCACCGCGGGTCGTGAGTTCGCCTGTGGTCTGCTCCGCGGCCTGTTCACCGCCGACGGAACGATCAGCAAGGAGGGGTACGTCTCGCTCAGCAGCGTCTCGCGCGGGCTGCTCGAGGACGTCCAGCAGCTGTTGCTGGCGCTCGGGGTGCCGTCGACAATCAGCGAGATGTCGAATCGTTCGGGAGCCTTCGGTCGAAACCCGCTGTTCCGGCTGCGCATCATCACCGGCGAGGGACGCCAGGTTTTCGGCGAGACGATCGGATTCTTCGCCGCGAGCAAGCGGGCGAGGGTGTCGGCCGCCTTCAAGAAAGCGTGGGAGTTCAACGACGTGATCCCGTTTCAGGGAGCGCTCCTGGCCCGGCTCTACGACGGGCCCGGCCGGGGGAGCGGGCGGGGCCGGGGCCCTCGCGGCGCCGATCGCCCTCTCTACCGCGCGCTCCAGCACTACCTGCCCGGCGTGACGGCTCCGCGGCACCTGACGCGCTCGCGACTGCGGCAGCTCGCGGAGCGGCATGCCGTGATCGGCGCGGATCCGATGATCCAGTGGTTCCTCGGCAACGATCAGTTCTACGACCAGGTGGCCAAGATCGAGGAGGGCGAGTCGCTCACGCTCGATCTCTCGGTGCCCGGCAATCACACCTACATCGCCAACGGCTTCGTGAGCCACAACACCCGTCGCGGGGCCAACATGGGCATCCTGCGCGTCGATCATCCGGACATCCTGGAGTTCATCGACTGCAAGCTCGACGGCGGGATCACCAACTTCAACATCTCCGTGGCGGTGACCGACACCTTCATGGAGGCGCTCGCCCAGGGCTCGGAATACGACCTCGTCAACCCACGGACGCAAGGCGTCGTGGGCCGGCTCTCGGCCCGCGAGGTCTTCGAGCGCATCGTGCGCTCGGCCTGGCGCACCGGCGACCCCGGCATGGTCTTCATCGACCGCATCAACGCCAGCCCCGCCAACCCGACGCCGGAGATCGGCGTGGTGGAGGCGACCAACCCGTGCGTGACGGGCGACACGCTCGTCGCAGTGCCTGAAGGCTGGCGCCGTGCAGACAGCATACGGCCCGGCGACGTCATCTCGACGGTCAAGGGGCCGCGCCCCGTCGCACGGGTGGAGGTCAATCAAGACACCCCTGTGTTCCGGGTCGACTTCTCCGATGGAGGCAGCCTGCGAGTGACCGCGGCTCATCAGTTCTATGTCGGCCGCGGCGACAACGAGTTCTCCCCGGTGCGCCTGGATCGCTGCCAGGTCGGCGAGGAAGTTCACACGCTGCACGGAGACGTGGCCGGCGGGGCCAAGATTCTCCGCATCGAGCCTGCCGGTGTCGAGACGACGTACGACCTGTACGAGCCGGAGACCGACACCTGGATCACCGAGGGATACGTCTCGCGCGGGTGTGGCGAACAGCCGCTCCTGCCCAACGAGGCGTGCAACCTCGGCTCGCTCAACGTGTCGAAGTTCGCGCGGCAGGGGGCGGACGGGGAGTGGACGATCGACTGGGACGAGATGGAGCGCGTGGTCCGGCTGGCCGTGCGGTTCCTGGACGACGTGATCGAGATGAACCCGTACCCGCTGCCGGAGATCGACCAGACGGTGAAGTCGAACCGGCGGATCGGGCTGGGGATCATGGGCTGGGCCGACCTGCTCTTCATCATGGGCATCCCCTATGACAGCCCGGAGGCCATCGAGCTGGCCGACCGGCTCATGGCGTTCGTCAAGGACAAGTCGCACGACCAGTGCGGCAAGCTGGCCGAGGAGCGGGGGCCGTTCCCGAACTGGAGCCGGTCGATCTACCGCGACATCCGGCCGATGCGCAACTCGACGGTCACCACCATCGCGCCGACCGGGACCATCTCGATGATCGCCGGCTGCTCGTCGGGCATCGAGCCGATCTTCGCCCTCGCCTTCCAGCACCGGGTCAAGCAGCCGGACGGCGAGCGGGTGCTCACGTTCGTCAACGAGACCTTCGAGACGATCGCCAAGGCCCGCGGCTTCTACTCCGACGCGCTGATGGAGGAGATCGTCAAGCGCGGCGCGCTGCACGGCATCCCCGGCCTGCCGGAGGAGGCGGGCCGCGTCTTCAAGACCTCGCACGAGATCGGCTTCGAGTGGCACGTCCGCCACCAGGCCGCGTTCCAGCGCTACACCGACAACGGAGTGAGCAAGACCATCAACCTGCCCAACGACGCCAGCGAGGACGACG
>Ga0299906_10004444_pt1 | contig 11484 bp, 12 predicted proteins | sample RVTome_14_FD_200259 | JGI IMG/M metagenome (GOLD analysis project Ga0299906, IMG submission 200259) | Soil microbial communities from uranium-contaminated site in the Upper Colorado River Basin, Wyoming, United States - RVT145D125 (version 2) ... | reverse complement strand
CTGGGATTTCCAGGACGCTGCGCTCGTGCAGCAATCGTTCCTCGGCGCGAACTTCAAGATCGACGGGCTCCGGGCGAGTTGGATCGCGCCGCTCCCCGTCTATCTCGAGTTCGGCGCCGAGGGCGGCAAGCCGGTCGAGTTTCCCTTCCCGGACAGCGACCACAACAGCAACGGCTTCCAGACCTGGACGCTGTTCGCCCATCTGGGCGACGACATCGGCGTGAGCAGCAGCTATCGGTTCGGCATCTGGTGGATGCAGGCCAAGAATCAGGTGACCGACCAGCCCCTCGCGGCCCTGGACTTCACTGGCGTCACCAATACGCTCACCGGTGGGTACAACAAGCTCTGGGGTCTCGACTTCGTCTACAAATGGGCGCCAAACGGCGATCCCACTTATCGGAACTTCAAGATCGCAGCGGAGTGGATGCACCGTAGTCTCAGCGGCACGGTCACGTCGGGAGCGGACATGGGCCCGTTCACCGCCAACCAGTCCGGCTGGTACGTACAGGGCGTGTACCAGTTCCATCCCCACTGGCGGGTCGGACTGCGCTATGACCAGCTCTCCGAGGGATCGTACGACCTCGGTCCCGGGCTCGCCGGCGCGCCGGGCCTGGCGCCGCCGGATTTCACGCCCAAGCGCGGGAGCGCGATGATCGACTGGAGCCCGTCCGAATTCAGCCGCTTCCGCCTGCAATACAACCAGGACAAGTCGCAGGTGGGCATCACCGACAACCAGTGGTTCCTGCAGTACATCCTGAGCCTCGGCACGCATGGCGGGCACAAGTTCTGACGCTCGCAGCGCGCGATTCACGATGGATTGAGCGAAAGGATCGACATGAAGACGTTGTTGAGCCTGTCGCGCCTCACGACCCTGTTGGGCTGGACGGGGCCGGCGATGAGCGACTTATTCTGGCCAGGCAGGGTCGCCGTTGCGTTGCTAGTTCTTTCGGGGTGCGCGTACCTTGAAGAGCCCAAGGCAACGGATCACACGTCGGTGGTCAAGGCCGGCCGGTGGGGGGAGATTTATCGGGGCGGGTACGTGGAGCTCGTCTCGGTCAACGGTGTCGAGCCTCGCTGGCGCCTGCGCTCGGACATCGAAGTCCCGCCCGGGGATCAAACAGGCCTCTTCTATGTGTTCCTTTGCAGCGGCGGTTCCATGCCCTGCAACAACTCGATCGCCGGGGCGCAAGTCAGTTTCCGGGCCGAGGCGGGGCACACCTACCGGGCACATGCCCGCGAGCAGGTGAATGGCAGCAACCGGTTCTGGATCTGGGTCGAGGATGACGCAACTGGCAAGGTGGTCGGAGGGACGGCTCCTCCCGGCAGCCCCTGACCACTGACCGAGGGATCTTGGAGCTATGTCATGCAACCGCTCTGGACGATGGAGGCTACAGTGAAACCGACTCTCAACGAACTGGTCGGCGCATGCGTCGCCGCGGTGCTCATGACGGCCGCCGGGCTCGCACGCGCCGACGTCGACGTCTTCGCCTGCGAACCCGTGTGGGGCGCGCTCGTGGCGGAGATCGCCGGGGACAAGGCGCGCGTCTACACCGCCACGACCGCGCTCCAGGATCCCCATCGTGTGGAGGCGCGACCGAGCCTGCTAGCGCGGGCGCGAACCGCCTCGCTCCTCGTGTGCACCGGCGCCGAGCTCGAGATCGGATGGCTGCCGCTCGTGCTGCGCCAGGCGGGCAATCCGGGCATTCAGCCCGGCGCGCCTGGCCATCTGCTCGCGGCAGAGCACGTGAGCCTGCTCGAAGTGCCGAAGGTGCTCGACCGCTCGCTCGGCGACGTGCACCCCGCTGGAAACCCGCACATCTGGTACGACCCCCGCAACATCGCACGCGTCGCGGTCGTGGTCGTCGAACGGCTCGCGACGATCGATCCCGCGAATGCGGACACCTATCGCAGTCGCGGCGAGGCCTTCCAGGCGCGGTGGCGAGACGCGATCGCGGGGTGGCAGCGCGAGGCGGCGCCGCTCCGCGGGGTGAAGGCCGTCTCCTCCCACCTCGACATGACCTACCTGTACGCCTGGCTCGGCATGGTCAACGACGGCACGCTCGAGCCGAGGCCCGGCATCGCGCCCGCAGCCGGCGATCTGGCGCTGCTCCTCGAGCGCACCCGAAAAGACCCGCCACGGCTCATCGTGATCACGCCCTTCCAGGACCGGCGGGCCGCCGACTGGCTGGCGGAGCGCACGCGGGCCCCCGTGGTTGTCGTCCCGTTCACGGTCGGCGGCACTAGCGAGGCGCGCGACCTCTACGGCCTGTTCGCCGACACGATCGTGCGCCTGCTTGGGGCACTGAATTGAATCCCGGCGCGCTCGATGCGGGGATTCTTCTACCCGCGCTCGCCGCGGGCCTCATCGTTGGGGCGACGCACGTACCGCTCGGGATGCGGGTGCTCGCGCGGGGGATCGTGTTCATCGACCTCGCGGTCGCGCAGATCGCTGCGCTCGGCGTGGTCGTCGCCGACTACGCGGGCTTCGAGGCGCGCGACGCGGCGGTGCAGCTCGCCGCTTTTACGGCCGCACTCGGCGGCGCAGGCGTCCTGAACTGGACCGAAAAGCGCTGGCCGGAGCTCCAGGAGGCGCTGATCGGCGTCGCGTTCGTGCTGGCGGCGACCGCTGCGATCCTCGTGCTCGCCCACCACCCGCACGGCGGCGAGAGCCTTCGAGATCTGCTTTCGGGGCAGATCCTCTGGGTGAGCTTCGGCTCGCTTGCCGTGCCCGCGGTGGCGAGCGCCGCGATCCTCGTCGCGTGGTTCGCGGGCGGCGCGCGGCGCGGCAGCGGGGTCTTCTACGTGCTCTTCGCGTGTGCCGTGACGATCTCGGTGCAGCTCGTCGGCATCTTCCTCGTGTTCGCGACGCTGATCGTCCCGGCGCTCGCCACGCGCTACGCGGTGCGGGGCCGGATGCCCAAGGCGTACGCGGTCGCGGTCGCGGGCTATACGCTCGGGCTCGTCGCGTCGGCCCTGTTCGACGCCCCCTCCGGTCCGGCGATCGTGTGGGCGATCGCGATCGCGGGCGTGGTCGCGGCGTTCGCCGAGCGGCGCGCCCGGGTCATGGCGTGAGGATTAATGCCGACCGCGCGCCGGCTCGGTCTTCGCCCATGATGCGACCTGCACGCTTCTTGCGGCAAACGCCCCGCATTTGATCCCCGGGGTTTGCCGCGACTGGCGTGCTTGTGGTAGAAGGGTGAGCGGCCCGCTCGGGCCGTTGTTATCTCAGAGCGCTGATTCGCCTTGGTTTTCTCGATTTTCGGCAAGAAGCCGGAGAAAAAGCCGGACAAGCCCGCCCCGCCGAAGGTCGAGGCGCGCAAGCCAGCTTCTCCGACTCCCCGCGGGCCGGGGCCAGCATCGTCCACGCCGGTGGACGAGGGGGAGTCGCTCGACTTCACGAGCTACGTCCCGCCGCCGGCTTCGCAGGCGCCGCCACCGTCCGCACCGCCCTCCATGGCGCCGCCCTCGGTCGCCCCGCCCTCGGTCGCCCCGCCCTCCGCGCCGCCGTCGATCGCACCGAGGGCGGTGGAGGCGCCGCCGGCCGCGCAGTCCACGCCTGGCAGCAACGCGATGGGCCTCGACTTCGGTGCGCTCGCCGCGCAGACCACCGGGCAGCAGGCGCCGGCAGCACGCGCTCCGGCGCCCCAGCCTCCCCCGAAACCGGCCGCGGCGAAGAAGAAGCCGACGGGACCGGTCGACTCGATCCTCTGCATCGAGGTCGAGGAGGGCTCCGGACACGACATCCCGGCCGCCATCGAGGAGGCCGCCATCCTGTTCGCGAACGGCCAGGTCGAGGAGGCGCATGCGCGCGCGACCAAGGCGATCGAGCAGGAGGAGCTCGGCGCGTGGAAGCTGCAGATGTGGCTGATGCTGTTCGATCTGCTCCACCAGCTCGGGCGCAAGCAGGAATTCGAGGAGAAGGCGCTCGACTTCGTCGTGAAGTTCGAGCGGTCGCCGCCGCCCTGGGTCGACGCCCCGACGGTCGCCGCGCGCGCGAATCCGGCCATGCGTACCGGCGGCCTCGCGCACGTCGCGCTGAGCGGCGTGCTCGGCGCCCAGAGCGCCGCCGCATTCGACCAGCTGAAGAAGGCCGCCGAGCGGCAACCCAAGCTGCGGCTCGACTTCGCCAAGCTGCAGTCGATCGAGCCGGCCGGCTGCACGCTGCTCCGCGACACGCTGCGCGCGTTCAAGGCCGGGAAGAAGGACGTCTACCTCACGGGCGAGGCCCGGATCGTGCAGCTCCTGCGGGACGCGGCGAAGGCGGGCGACAAGTCGGTAGACGCCGCGGTGTGGCTGCTGCTCCTCGATCTGTACCAGATGCTCGGGATGCATGACCCGTTTGAGGAAGCGGCGGTCGATTACGCGGTTACCTACGAGGTGTCGCCGCCCTCGTGGGAGACGCCGCCGCCGCGGCCGAAGCCGCTCGAGGTGTCGCAGCCGATCGCGCTCGAGTCCGGCGACGACGCGTTCCACCTGGTCGGCGAGGTGGCCGGCCAGAGCGATCAGCTGTTCACCGACATCACCGCGTACGCGGGCGGTGCCAACCCCGTGACCCTGGAGCTCGCGGCCACCAAGCGGATCGACTTCGTCAACGCCGGGCGGCTGCTCAACGTCCTCGAGAAGCAGCAGGCCGAAGGCAAGGAGCTGGTGATCCGCGGCGCGGGCGAGATGATCATCGCGCTCTTCGCCGTGATGGGCATCACCAGGATCGCGCGCATCATCCCCCGGAAGTGACCGGCCAAGCGCCGCGCGCGGCGCGAAGCGCGGTCATCCCGGCGCAAGCCGGGATCCAGCACTGCGTCGCCCGGACTCCGGTTTTCGCCACAGTGTCGAGGGGGGTAGAAATCCCGGGGCGAGCCCCGATATCATGATGGTTGCGGCGCTGCCCGACCCCCCATGGAACAGTTTCACGGCACCACCATCGTCTCCGTCCGCCGCGCGGGCAAGGTCGCGCTCGGCGGGGACGGCCAGGTCACGCTCGGCAACGTCGTCATCAAGGCCGGCGCGCGCAAGGTGCGGCGGCTGTATCAGGACCGGATCCTCGCCGGCTTCGCCGGCGGCACCGCCGACGCGTTCACCCTGTTCGAGCGGTTCGAGGCCAAGCTGGACAAGCACCAGGGCAATCTCATGCGCTCGGCCGTCGAGCTCGCGAAAGACTGGCGCACCGATCGCATCCTCCGGCGGCTCGAGGCGATGCTCGCGGTCGCCGACCGCACCGCCTCGCTCATCATCACCGGGTCGGGCGACGTGCTCGAGCCCGAGCACGGCCTGGTCGCGATCGGCTCGGGCGGGCCCTACGCCCAGGCGGCGGCGCGGGCGCTGCTCGACGAAACCGAGCTCGACGCCGAGGCGATCGTCCGCAAGAGTCTCCTGATCGCCGCCGATCTCTGCATCTACACCAACCAGAACATCGCCGTCGAGGTCCTGGATTGAGGACCGGACCGCAGTCCGGGCGCTGAGCCCATGTCGTCAATGACGCCGCAAGAGATCGTCCACGAGCTGGACAAGCACATCGTCGGCCAGGATCGGGCGAAGCGCGCGGTCGCGATCGCGCTCCGCAACCGCTGGCGGCGGCAGCAGGTGGCCGAGCCGCTGCGGCAGGAGATCACGCCGAAGAACATCCTGATGATCGGACCGACCGGGGTCGGCAAGACCGAGATCGCGCGGCGGCTGGCGCGCCTCGCCGACGCGCCGTTCATCAAGATCGAGGCGACCAAGTTCACCGAGGTCGGCTACGTCGGGCGCGACGTCGACACCATCGTCCGCGATCTCGTCGAGATCGCGGTCAAGCAGACCCGCGAGGCCGCGATGCGGCAGGTGCGCGCGCGCGCCGAGGACGCGGCCGAGGAGCGGATCCTCGATGCACTGCTGCCCCCGGCGCGCTCGATCGGCTTCGCCGAGCAGGCCGAAGGCCCCGGGGATTCCGCCGCCCGCCAGCGGTTCCGGAAGCGCTTGCGCGAGGGCGAGCTCGACGACAAGGAGATCGAGATCGAGCTCGCCGCCCCGCAGGCGCAGATGGAGATCCTCGCCCCGCCCGGCATGGAGGAGCTCACGCAGCAGATCCAGGGGATGTTCCAGAACCTCGGCGGCGCCCGGAAGAAGCTGCGCAAGCTCAAGGTGCGCGAGGCCATGCGGCTCGTCACCGACGAGGAGGCGGCGCGGCTCGTCAACGACGAGGAGCTGAAGACCCGGGCGCTCGCGAACGTCGAGCAGAACGGCATCGTCTTCCTCGACGAGATCGACAAGATCGCGAGCCGCTCGGAGATGCACGGCGCCGACGTCTCCCGCCAGGGCGTCCAGCGCGACCTGCTGCCGCTCGTCGAGGGCACGACGGTCTCGACGCGCTACGGCATGGTGCGGACCGACCATGTCCTGTTCATCGCGAGCGGCGCGTTCCACCTCTCGAAGCCCTCCGACCTGATTCCCGAGCTGCAGGGGCGCTTCCCGATCCGGGTCGAGCTCGACTCCCTCACCGCCGCCGACTTCGAGCGCATCCTGACCTCGACCGACGCCTGCCTGGTGAAGCAGTACGAGTCGCTGCTCGCAACCGAGGACGTGACGCTCGAGTTCCGGCCGGAGGCCGTGAAGCGCATCGCCGAGACCGCCTTCTCGGTGAACGAGCGGACCGAGAACATCGGCGCCCGCCGCCTGTACACGGTCATGGAGAAGCTGCTCGAGGACGTGTCGTTCGAGGCCGGCCGGCGCAGCGGCCAGACGGTGGTGATCGACGCGGCTTACGTCGATGCGCGCCTCAAGGAACTCGCGGCGAGCGAGGACCTCGCGCGCTACGTGCTTTAAGGAGCGGTGATGAGGACAGTCTGGTTTGTCGCGCTCGCGCTCGGCCTCGCCGCCTCGGCCCAGGCGCAAGTGAGCGTGTCCGGCGCGTGGGCGCGCGGCACGGTGGAAGGGCAGAGAGCGACCGGAGCGTTCATGCAGCTGAGGAGCGCCGATGGCGCGGCGCTGGTGGGCGCGGAGAGCCCCGTCGCCGGCGTCGTCGAGATCCACGAGATGCGCATGGATGGCAACACCATGCGCATGCGTGCGGTCCCGAGGCTCGAGCTTCCCGCGGGGCAGGCGGTCGACCTCAAGCCCGGCGGCTATCACATGATGCTGATCAACCTGAAAGCGCCGCTCAGGAAGGGCGAGTCCGTGCCGATCAGGCTCAAGTTCCAGGGCCAGGACGGGAAGCCGCAGGAGGTCGAGGTGAAAGCGGAGGTGCGCGACCTCACCGCGAGCGGCGGGGGGCACATGAAGCACTGAGCTCCTTCAGGCAGCGCGGACACAGGCACCCGGGGAGCGCGTCATCCGGTGCGACCGCCGGGAGATCCGCGCACCAGCAACGCTCGACGCCCGTCTTCATCCCGCACTCGAACGTGGCGCCGCAGCGAGCGCAGGCGTCCCCCCGAAGGGGGCGGGCATCGGTGGTCACGGGTTCCGGTTCCATCAGCACACCCTATCCTACCGCTCGCGCGAACCCCTTGAAAGGACCGGGGCGCTCCCCATCTTAATGGGTGGGGCGAGGCCCCGAACTCACAAGCTCAAGGAGCGCGATATGGCGAATCTCACCCGTTATGACCCGCTTGGGGAGTTGTTCGACGACTTCTTCAAGGGCTACTTCGTCCGTCCGGTGCTGAGCGAGGGCCGCGACGCGACCCCGCGGCTGAAGATCGACGTGGCCGAGCAGGACGGCGCCTTCAAGGTGCAGGCCGAGATCCCCGGGGTCAAGAAGGACGACATCCAGGTGACGATCGACGGGGATCAGGTGTCGATCAGCGCCGAGGTCAAGCAGGAAAAAGACATCGAGGAAGGCGAGCGCGTCGTTCACAGCGAGCGCCACTACGGCAAGGTCTCGCGGACGTTCCGTCTCGGGTACGAGGTGGACGAAGCGAAGGCGCAGGCGAAGTACGCGGACGGCATGCTCGAGCTCGTGCTGCCCAAGAAAGCCAACACGAGCCACCGTCAGCTGACCATCCAGTAACTTCTACCGGCAAGCGGCTGGGCGACCCTCCGGGTCGCCCTACTCTTTCCAGCTCCCTTGCCGCGGCGGGCCGGACGCACCGGCCGCCGCGGTAGAATCGCGCGTCCTCCGACACCGCGACGAGATGCCGGTCACGCCCACCACTGCCGCGCTGAAGGCGCAGATCCTCGCCGAGGCGCTGCCCTACATCCGCCGTTTCCACGGCAAGACGATTGTCGTGAAGTACGGCGGCAGCGCCATGACCGAGGCCGCACTCCAGCGGAGCTTCGCGCACGACGTCGTGCTGCTCAAGCTCGTCGGCATGAACCCGGTGGTCGTGCACGGAGGCGGTCCGCAGATCGAGAGCGTGCTCGGGCGGCTCGGCAAGAAAGGCGAGTTCGTGCAGGGCATGCGCGTCACCGACGCCGAGACGATGGACGTGGTCGAGATGGTCCTCGGCGGAACGGTGAACAAGGAGATCGTCACGCTCATCAACCAGGTGGGCGGCAAGGCGGTCGGCTTGACCGGCAAGGACGGCGGCTTCATCCGCGCGAAGAAGCTGCTCGTCGCGAGCGACGCCAACCCCGACGAGAAGCTCGACATCGGCCAGGTCGGCGAGATCGACACCATCGACCCGGACGTGATCTCGTCGCTCGAGAATGGCGGCTTCATCCCGGTGGTGGCGCCGATCGGCGTCGGGCGGAACGGGGAGTCCTACAACATCAATGCCGATCTGGTCGCCGGCAAGCTCGCGGAAGTGCTGAAGGCCGAGAAGCTCGTGCTGCTCACCAACACGCCCGGGGTGCTGGACCGGAACGGGAAGCTCCTCACCGGGCTCACGCCGAAGCGAATCGACGAGCTCGTTGCCGACGGCACGCTCTCGGGCGGCATGCTGCCGAAGATCGCCTCGGCGCTCGACGCCGCGCGCGGCGGCGTGAAGAGCGTGCACATCATCGACGGCCGCGTCGAGCACGCGCTGCTGCTCGAGATCCTCACCGACGAGGGCGTCGGCACGCTGATCCGCAACCGGTGACGCCGCCTTTAGCGTCGCAGGCAGGGCCGGATGCCGGGCCGGTATCCCCGGCTCCCGGAGCGAATCGTGAGCTTCCGGCGCCGCGCACGGCTGCCGAAGCCGACGTGGACCCAGCCACCGTCCGCGTCATCCCCGTACTCGTGGATCAGCTGGTCGAACGGGACCCCCGCGCGCACGAGCCGCGCGCAGATCTGGTACGGCGTCCCGTAGGGTCTGCAGACGAAGTCCGCCGCGAGCCCCGCCTGGTGGCGCGACCGCGGGCTGCCTCCGACTTCGCGGTTCAGCGCCGGGCTCCGGTACCCGCTGGAGATCTCCAGCGGGCGCCCGAGGAGCCGTCTTACCCGGTCGAGGCCCCGCGCCAGGCGGAGGAGATTGCGCAGAATGCGAATCGGGGGACGGTTCGGAATCGCGAGACGCCGGGCGGTGTCGGACCGCACTAATTCCGCGATCGTGAGGTAGGCGGACAATCGCACCTTGCTAGCTTAGCGGACGCGCGGGCGAAGCGGATGAGCGGGATCACCTGGATCTTCGACCTGGACGACACGCTGCACGACACCAGGCCGCACATCATGCCGCACATCAACCGCAGCATGACGGCGTACGTGCAGGAGCACCTCGCGCTCGACGAGGCCGCGGCGGCCGCGCTGCGGGTGCAGTACTGGCACCGCTACGGCGCGACCCTGCTCGGGCTCATGCGCCATCACGACACCGACCCGCGCCACTTCCTGTGGCACACCCACCAGTTCCCGGCTCTCGGTCGCATGGTGGTCGCCGAGCGCGGCGCGCTCCATGTGCTGCGCAGGCTGCGCGGCCGGAAGCTCGTCTTCTCCAACGCCCCTGCGCACTACGCGCATGCGGTGCTGGACATCCTCGGCATCGCCACGCTCTTCGACGCGGTCTACACGATCGAGCACACGCGGTTCCGGCCGAAGCCCGATCCGGCCGGATTCCGCTCGCTGCTCGCCGCCGAGCGCGTGGTCCCGGCGCGCGCGGTCATGGTGGACGACGCCCTCCGCAACCTCCGGGCGGCGCGCCGGCTCGGCCTCGCCACGGTATGGGTCAGCCGGCAGCCGCGCGCCCCGCGCTACGTCGACGCACGGGTCGGCTCGGTGCGGGACCTGCCGCGGGTCGCAGCGCGGTTGGGGATCCCGGAGTAGGCAAGCGCTTACCCGAGAGTAGAATCCTCGTTCCGCCGCGCGGGAGACGCGGGTCATGGGGGGGAGCGTCATGGCGACCAGAACCGGGGAGCGCAAGCTCCAGATCCTGCAGACGCTGGCGGAGATGCTGCAGGATCCCAAGGGAGAGCGGATCACGACCGCGGCGCTCGCCGCCAAGCTCGACGTCTCGGAGGCCGCCCTCTATCGCCACTTCGCCAGCAAAGCGCAGATGTTCGAGGGCCTGATCGAGTTCATCGAGTCGAGCCTGTTCGGGCTGATCAACAAGATCACCGCCGAGGAGACGAACGGCGTCAAGCAGCTGCACGGGATCCTCGCGATGCTGCTCGGTTTCGCGGAGAAGAACCCCGGGATGACCCGCGTCCTGATCGGCGACGCGCTGGTCAACGAGGACCCGCGCCTGCAGAACCGCATCAACCTGCTCCACGACAAGCTCGAGGCGGCGCTGAAGCAGTGTCTGCGGGTCGCGGCGACGCAGGCCGAGGCGGGGAGCGCGGGCGCCGAGGACAGCAGTCCGCACGCCAATGCGCTGCTCTGCTACGTGATCGGCCGCTGGCACCAGTTCGCGAAGAGCGGCTTCAGGCGCAAGCCCGGCGAGGGGTTCGAGCGGCAGTGGCCGCTCCTCGCGTGATCCGACGGGCGCGCGGCGCGCGGCCGTCGCCCGGCACCCGTCACCCGCAGACCCGGCACGCCGGATCCTTCTTGAGGCGGATCGAGCGCCATTCCATCCCGAGCGCGTCGAGGAGCAGCAGCCGCCCGCAGAGCGGCTCACCCGCGCCGGCGAGGAGCTTCAGCGCCTCGGCCGCCTGGGTCGCGCCGATGATGCCGGTCAGCGGGGCGAAGACGCCCATGACCGCGCAGCGCTCCTCCTCGATCGTCGCGTCTTCCGGGAACAGGCAGGCGTAGCACGGGCTGTCGTCGCGGCGCAGGTCGAAGACGCTGATCTGGCCGTCGAAGCGCACGCCCGCGCCCGAGACGAGCGCCCGCCGGTGCTTGACGCAGGCGCGATTCGCCGCGTGCCGGGTGGCGAAGTTGTCGGTGCAGTCGAGGACGACGTCGGCCCGCGCGACGAGCTCGCCGAGACGCTCCGGGTCGAGCCGCTCCTCGAGCGCGACGACGCGCACCTCCGGGTTGAGCCTCGCGAGCGTGTCGCGGCCCGACGCCGCCTTCGGCCGCCCGATCGCCGCGGTGGTGTGCAGGATCTGGCGCTGGAGGTTCGTGAGATCGACGACGTCGAAGTCCACGAGCCCGAGCGTCCCGACGCCGGCCGCCGCGAGATAGAGCGCGAGTGGTGAGCCGAGACCGCCGGCGCCGACGAG
>Ga0299906_10004443_pt1 | contig 11484 bp, 7 predicted proteins | sample RVTome_14_FD_200259 | JGI IMG/M metagenome (GOLD analysis project Ga0299906, IMG submission 200259) | Soil microbial communities from uranium-contaminated site in the Upper Colorado River Basin, Wyoming, United States - RVT145D125 (version 2) ... | reverse complement strand
CCGGAAGCGAACTCATTCTTCTTGAAGATGGCACGCCAGCGGTGCGCACCGTCCTCAATTGGGTGGTGGGGGCGCCGTTCGTGGGAAGCGCACTCAATGAGGATTTCGTTACTTTCACGGCGACCGTGACGGACGCCAACGGCAATGTGGGCGTCGCCACCCGTACTTTCCAGCTCACCGACTCTGCGGTTAACGGCGAACAGTTGACGCCCCAGCCGTAACAGTGACCAAGTAGACGTTGACGGGCCCAGGAGTGCGACGACAACTGTCCGGCTCCTGAGTATTCAGCCCCTCATTCGGTGCAAGAAGGCCGACTCTGGGAGAAGCATGGTCCGGCCTCCAGCCTCCACTGTGTGGAGGCCGGACCATGGCGTTCGTCGCCCAAGCGGTCGGAGGGAACCCGTGTCGATGCTAGCATGGCGGAACCTTATTCATGACAAAGTGCGACTCGCGGTGACCCTCACCGGCATCGTGTTCGCGGTCGTGTTGATCGTGGCGGAATTCGGCCTGTTCCTCGGCTTCACGACCACGACCTCCAGCCTCATCGATCGATCTGGCGCAAACCTGTGGATCATCGCGAAGCGAGTGCCGTACATCGAGCTTGGGGTTCCATTTTCCGAGCGAAAGCTGTCGGTGGCGCTGGCCACGCCAGGGGTCCAGGAAGCCCAGAAGTACGTCGTCCGGTTCACACAGTGGAAACGTCCTGACGGTCGTCAGTCGACCGTCCAGGCAGTGGGGTTCAACCTGGACAGCACGCTGGGAGCGCCCTGGAACGTCGTCGCCGGATCGGTGCAGGACCTGAAGGCGCCGGACGCGGTGTTTGTCGACGAATTGTATCGCGACAAACTGGGCATCACCCACCTGGGCCAGGTCGTCGAAGTCCTGGACCACCGGGCCCGCGTTGTCGGCTTCACCCGCGGTATTCGGGCGTTTACGACCGCGCCCTACATTTTTACCTCGTTCAAGAACGCGCAGAACTATGCCGGATTGCGAGAAGATCAGACGCTTTACATTCTCGTGACCGTCGCGCGCGGCTTCCCGCTCGAAGAAGTCCGGCATGCACTCGCCGAGCGGCTAAACGACGTCGACGTGGTGACGAGCTCCGAGTTCAGCCAAATGACACGGTTCTACTGGATGTTCACCACTGGCGCGGGAGTCGCGGTGTTGCTCGCGGCGTTGCTCGGCCTGGTCGTGGGCGTGGTTGTGGTCGCGCAAACGATCTACGCAACGACGATGGATCACATCCGGGAGTACGGCACGCTCAAGGCCATCGGCGCGACCAATGGATATCTCTAAGGTGTGATCGTTCAGCACGCCATTATCAGCGCAGGAATCGGCTATGCCCTCGGGATGACAGCGAGTTGGTTCGTCGTGCGCGGCAGCGAGAAAGGCGGAGCCGCGATCCTCCTCCCTCCACAAATGGCTCTCGCGGTGCTCGGATTGACGATCGGGATGTGTGTGGTCGCGGCCCTGGTGTCGATCAAGAAGGTCGCTAGACTCGATCCCGCATTGGTGTTCAAGGCATAACCGTCGATTCTCCTGGTTTATGGACCACGCGGTGTCAGTTCGAAACGTCACGAAAACATATGCTCAAGGAGGAGCAGCACTCCGCGCGCTCGATGGCGTTGGTCTCGATGTCGACGGTGGAGAGCTCGTGCTCCTCATGGGGCCCTCGGGCAGTGGGAAAACGACGCTCTTGTCGGTCATGGGATGCATCTTGCGTCCGACCTCCGGTGTCGTTCGGATCCTGGGCCGCGAGGTGTCGAGCCTCGATGAGCGGGAGCTTCCCAAAGTGCGCCTTGAGCACGTTGGCTTCGTGTTCCAAGGGTTCAATTTGTTCCCGGCCCTTACGGCATCTCAAAACATTGAGCTGGTGCTTCACCTCAAGGGCAGATCCCGACGCGAAGCGCGCCGCCGGGCGGCGGAGCTCCTCGATCAAGTCGACCTCGGGGAGCCGCGCATCATCCTCGCCGACGAGCCAACGGCCGCGCTGGATTCGCAAAGCGGTCTGTCCGTAATAAGGCTCCTGCGGGACCTCGCGCACGAGCGCAGGCGCGCCGTCGTTCTTGTCACGCACGACAGCCGGATCCTTGAATTTGCCGATCGCATCGTCGGCATTGAGGATGGCCGAATTGTCGCGCAGTCGAAGTTCGACGAGCGCGCGTCCCTCGTGCCATCGCGAACGAGGACAGGTCGCGTCGGCATCGACCCAAAAGGGCTCGCGGTTGATTCGCGCAAGGAGCAGTTATGAAGAAATCGACCGTTCTCCCCGCGGCGGCTCTTGGAGGGATCGTCGTGTTGAATCTGGTGGTCTGGTTGGGCCGGGGGAAGTCCGCCGCTGCGCCACCGGCTCACGCACCGATAACGCACCTCGCGCTTGCGGCAGGACCAGGCCGCGTCGAGCCAATTTCGGAGGAGATCAGCATCGGTGCGCAGGTTTCTGGCAGGTTGCATGCGGTGTTCGTGGAGGAGGGAGACCGCGTCGAACGGGATCAGGTCCTCGCGGTACTTGAGAACCAGGATTACCTGGCTCGGGTTTGGTCCGCCGAGGCGGAGCTCCGTCTGAAGGAGGCGGAGCTCCGGCGGGTGACGAACGGGGCGCGCGACCAGGAACGCCGTGAGGCTGCGGCCGCGTTGGCGGAAGCCGAGGCTATGCTCGACAACGCCCGTCTAACGCTGAGTCGGATACGGAGTCTCCTGAAGGAAGGTGTCATCTCTCGTGAGGGAGCGGACGCGGCCGAGCGACAGGCAGACGCACGCGAGGAAGATCGTACCAGAGCCGCATCCGAAGTCGCGCTCGCTCGGGCGCGGCTCGACGAGGCCCGCGCGCTCTACGAAAAGACGGTGGTGCGGGCCCCAATCTCCGGGGTCGTGCTTCGCAAGCACCGGAACGTCGGGGAAAATGTCTCGACGCAGTTCGACTCACCGATTGTCACGATCGCAGACCGGTCGGCACTTCGCGTGCGCGTCGATGTCGACGAGGTGGACGTTAGCAAAATCGCGGTGGGCCAGCGGGCCTATGTGACGGCGGACGCCTTCGAGGGAATCAAGTTCTGGGGTCGCGTTGTCCGCGTTGGTTTATTGCTTGGCAAGAAGAACATTCGCACGGACGAGCCAGCGGAGCGTGTCGATACCAAGATTCTGGAAGTGCTCGTGCAACTCGATGACGGGCACGAGTTGCCGCTGGGGTTGCGCGTGCAGGCGTTCATCTTGGACTAGACGTAAACAAGAGCACTCTGCGCCAGGGCCCACTCGCCACAACTCTCGAGGCGGAGCTGGCGGAGACCCGCTGAGCCCGCCGCGCGGCTGGGGCTAGGCCGGGGTTGCCAGCCTGCGCCGGAGGAGGTCCCGCACGGCCTTCGTGGGCGCGGAGGCCAACGCCTGTTCCCTGTGCCGCCGCGCGGTTTCCAGGTTCCCCGCGCGCCGATTGAGGTCGCCCAATACGGCGTCCCAAAGGTAGGAGCCGGCCAGCCAGGCGGGCGGCGTGAGGGCTTGCAGCAAGGCGAGTCCGGCTTCGGGCCCTTGCCACTCGGCGACGGCTACCGCCTGGTTCATGGTATGCAGGGGCGATGGGTCGATGCGCTCCAACATCGCGTGGAGGTCGGATATCTCCCTCCAGCGCGTTTGCCCGAAAGAGGGGGCGAAGCAATGCTCGGCGGCGATGCCGGCTTCCGCGTGGAATCGCGAGAACACCTCCCCGCTGGCCGCCCGCTCCAGCCATTCCGCCCCGCGCCGCATCCTTTCGCGATCCCAAAAGGGGATCGGTCCTGCTCCTCGAGGAGCAGCAGGCCTCCCATCCCGTCGCACCGCGCCCCGAGCCTGGCGGCATGCAGGTGCATCCGGTGGAGCGAAACGGGGGTGGGGGCACGGTGAACGCCACCGGGGCGGTCTATCGCCTGGTGACCGACTTCAGCGATCTCGACCGCTCGCTCGCCATCATCGCCCCGGGCCAGTCCGGCCAGCCGGGAAGCCCCTTCTACGACAACCTTCTCGAGATGTGGGCGCGGGGGGAGATGTTCGAGCTTCCTTACACCCGCAAAGCGGTAGAGGCGGCGGCGATGCATCGGTTGGTCCTGAGGCCGAAGTAGTTGCGAGTACCCGGCAAGAGGTGAGTCTGCAGGTAACTCGTCTCATATCCCACACGGCTTGGACCGCACGGTACCAACCGCGAGCGAGCCTCCTTCCGAAGGAGGGTGAGCCGAACCTCCTCGACCCGTCGGCGTCGCGCATAACGTGACGTAACGTCGGGGAAACCCCAGCGGCGTAGGTCTTTCCCCTCGAAGCCCACCGGAACCTTTCCGCATCTCTGTTCAAGACGAAGGTTTATGCAGGAAGAGGCCGGGCACGGATGTTGCTAGATCCAAAGAGATCCCTCGTTTCCAGATCACTGATGAAAACGCCACGCCGCTCGGCGATACCGGTCCTTCTCGTCGCTCTCTTTCTCGCGTCCGGATCCGCACGGGCCGAGGTGCTGACGAAGGTGGGCCATCTCGTGGCCCCGTTCGGCGCAGGCCCTCCCGATCCGTCGGAAAACGTAGTCGTTGGATTTCAGACAAAGGCGGTCGTCTTCTTCTGGACGAAGCAGAACGCCGTCGGTCTCGCGGCGAACGCCTCCCTCGGCTACGGTTTCGCCACCGGACCTGCGAACGAAGCGGCGATCGCTTATGCCGCGGACGACAACGTGGCGACCGCGGTGAGCCGGAAGCGGCAGTCACAGTCCCGCTCGATCCTGATCCTCAGCTCCGCGTCCGCAGGGACGCTGGATGTGCAGGCGGAGCTCACCTCGATGAACGTGGACGGGTTCACCATCCACTGGCTGAACCGCGCCTCGGCCGGCTGGCTCGTTCACTACGTCGCCATCGGGGGCTCGGACGTCACCCGCTCGACCGTCGGAAGCTTCACTCCGGCCGCGGGCACGGGGAATGAAGACGTCACCAGCGTCGGATTCGAGCCCGACTTCGTGATGTTTCTCTCCATCGATCACGACACCAACGACGCCACCCAGATCGACGCCGCGGCCGGAATCGGCTTCGCCGGGCGCAATCTCACCGGCAACATCACCAACGGAGCGGTCAACGCCATTTCCCGCGACGGCACGGCGAACGTGAAGAGCTTCGTCCGTCAGAAGCTGGGCCGCGCGATCCTGAGGGACGATTTCGCGCTCACTCCCTACCGGGAAGTCCACGAAGCCGAGGTCACCGCCTTTCTCCCGAACGGCTTCCGGCTCAACAAGTACGTCAACATCACCCAGACCCTGACGCACTACCTCGCTCTCCGAGGAGTCCAGGCGAAGATCGGCTCGGTGGTGAAGCCCGCCGCCGAGGCGCCTCCCAACCAGACGATCTCGGAAGCGGGGGTGGGATTTCGTCCCGCGGGGCTTCTCTTCGCCTCCCGAAACCGGCTGGTCAATGCCACTCCCGAGGAAGAGGCACGCATCTCGTTCAGCGCGTCGGATGGGGTGGAGGAGCGGGCGACGTTCTTCCACGAGAAGATCTCCTCCGATCCTTCGGAAATCTGGCAAGCCACCTCGTCGACCAAGGTCGGGTTCCTGGGCCAGGCCAACTGCTTTCTCGGAGGAACCCCCGGACCGTGCCCGGGAACGGCCAGCATCCTCTCCGAAGCCGACGTGATCAGCTTCGACGGCACGGGCTTCACCCTGAACTGGACGCTGAACGACAACACCACCACGAACATCCCCTCCCTGGAGAACTCCGCCGAGATTCTCTACGTGGCCCTCGGTGAGGCTTGTCCTCCTCTCACCGTGAGCGAAGCGGGCCCCGTCCCGACCATCACCGTCACTGCTCCGAAGAGCTTCGAGCTGACGTTCGACGCCGATTTCGGAGGCGGGCTCGCCTGGTTCTACGATCTCGCCGAGGACCCGGCGAAGAGCTTCGACCTCGCCGGCGGGCCTCCGGCGAGCGGCGCGAAGACCCTCATCAAGAACTCCGTTCTCTCGGGCGGCATCTGGTATCACTCCGACGACAACACCGCCGATACCGCCGATGCGCGCTGGAACGGCGCCCGGCCGAAGCTCGATCTCCTCGAGGCCACCGAGACGCGGGTCAAGGTCCGCCAGGAGGCCTACTACCAGCAGCTCAACGGCACCGCGGTCCTCACCGGGATCAAAGCCGTGGCGGACTACCACGTCTATGGCACCGGCAGATTCGCCACCCGCATGAACCGGCGCAACAGTCTCACCACCTCGGTGTCGATGACCGACCAGGACTCCAACATGGGGGTGCGCTCGGAGTGCCCGGGCGCCGGCTCCGCTTGCGCCGATCTCTCCGTGTTCACCGACGTCGGAGCTCTCTCTTCGGGGGTCTTCGGCTGTCCCTGTCCCCCGGGAGGCCCCGCCGGGACCGACTTCCTGCTCGCGCGCCGCCAGGTCACCGGGAGAACCACTGACTTCCTCCGGATCCGGTACCTGGACTGGACTCTCGCGGAGCGCTCCGAGTACGACGAGACCGTGGCTCAGGTCCTCTGGAGGGACAACCCCACCGTCGGATCGATCTTCGGAAGCGCGAACGAGACCTGGTTCTCGCTGACGTACTTCAAGCCCACCAATCTCGTCGACCACCTCGATCCGGCGGTGACCGAGAGGAGCACCGACTACCGGGCGCCCGACACTCTCTCGATCAGCGTCGGAAGTCCCTGGAACGACACCGATGAGAACACCACTTCGGACGACTTCAACGAATCGGAGGCGGCCTACCTTTTGACCTTCGACATGACGATCGGCCTCACGTTCGACATCGACGGAGCCGCGACCACACGGTTCCACCCCTTCTTCAAGATCCGCCAATGGCGATCGCTCGCCGATCCTCCCTCGGTGACGCTCGAAGGAGTCCCGCTCGCGAACGGGGTCGACTTCAAGGCGGACGTCAAGCCGATCGCACGGGCCGAATTCGCGCAGGACCTGACGTGGCATTCGACGCTGCAGGATCTGGCCTCGCTCAACACCACGCCCGACGTGGGAACCCCCGGTGCGGTCTCTGGAACCGTCAACTTCGTCGCTGGTCGCTTCGGCAATGGAGCGCAAATCCCGGACACGTCCTCCTTCTTCAACTTTCCCACGGCCGGGAACCTGAACACCGCCCGGGGGGCCATCGAGTTCTGGTACCGCTCCACCTACGCGAGCAACGACGGGTCCGCCCATACGCTCGGTGGGTACAACTTCAACGGGGCGAACTACTGGCTGTTCGAGAAGGACAACGCCAACAACCTCGTGTTCACGATCAACGCCCTGGCGGTGAGCTCCCAGATCTCGGTCGGTCCGACCCAGTACTCCTGGCGCGCGGGGGAGTGGGTTCACCTTCGGTTCGAGTGGGACGATACGCTCCCCATCGCCACCCAGCTCCGCATCTTCGTGAACGGGGTCGAGCCCAATCCGGGCGGCGGCACGGGGGCGGACTACGTAGCCTCCACGAACGTGAGCGTGAACTTCCAGATCGGACGCCGGAGCCCCGGAGGCGGCTCGCCGGGAATCTACGACGAGGTACACGTCTACGGCGGCTCGGGCGCGACTCCCACCGCTCTCGCCCGCGGCGGCCTCACCACGAGCTCGAGCGAGTACCTCGCGAGGGGGAACAACAATTTCACTCTGAGCTTCGCGGCCGTGGACGCGGTCCGGCGGGGCGAGCATCTGTACCTCGGCTCGGACTCGAAGTTTCGCGGCCTCAACGTGGCACTCGCCATCGCGGGGGCGGGAACGGTCGATCTCCAGTGGCAGTACTGGAACGGAACTCTCTGGAACGACCTCGAGTCCGGTTTCAGCTTCACCGACGAGACGAACCATCTGACGAAAGCGGGAACGATCTACTTCACGGATCCCTTCGGCTGGGCGCCGTACTCGGTCAACGGTGGACCCGAGCTCTACTACGTGAGGGCCCGGCTCGCCTCCGGCGCCTACACCACGTCACCGGTGGAGTCCTGGATCAAGACGGACATCCTCCTGTTCCAGTACTGCGGAGACATCACCTCCGATGCGCAGACCTTCGTCTTCGGGGTACCCGCCACAACCGCGGTCGATCTGGTTTCCTTCCAGGCACGGGGACTCGAATCCGCGGTCGAGCTCACCTGGGAGACGGGGGCGGAGTTGGACAACCTCGGCTTCCACCTCCACCGCGCGGAGTCGTACGAAGGTCCGTATCGGAGAATCACCGCGAGCGTGATTCCTGGCCTCGGCTCGTCGCCGGAAGGCGCCCGCTACCGCTACGTCGATGCGGGCCTGGTCAACGACCGGACCCACTTCTACAAGCTCGAGGACGTCGACACCGCGGGCCGCTCGAATCTTCATGGACCGGTCTCGGGGAGCCCTCATGCCGGAGGGGGCGGCGCCGGTCCTCCCTCGACGACGGATGGCACGATGGCCACCCTCGCGTTCGGCGATCCGGAATCGGTCCTCCTCCAGAGCTCGAAGCGGACGGACCAGGAGCTCGTCCTGGTGCTCGAGACCGGCGGGTTCTTCGCGAAGGCGCAGGAGGACGGGTCGGTCTCGATCGAAATCCCCGGCTTCGAGCCGTACGGCACGGGACTTCCGGTGAAGCGCGCGACCGTGGAAGCGATCGCCGGCCGGAAGGTCCGGATTTCCCTCGTTCGTCCCATGGACCTGGTCTCGTTCGCCGGGCTCCGCCCGAGCGGGGTGCGCGAGCTCGAGGTGGTGGCGAGCCCGCGGGGCTCGGTGCGGCTGAGAGCATCGGGGTCGCGAAAGCGCGGCACATCCGCGGAATGGGCCCGGATCTCGAGCGTCGGTTTCCAGGGCGAGGTGAAGAAAGCGACCGTCGATCTCTCGCCGCTCCGGTGGGACGAGACTCGAGGGGAGCTCCTTCTCGCGCGCCGGCTGGAAGTGCGCCTTTCGTTCTCCGGTCGAGAGCCTTCGGAGGAGGGGCGCAGGGGACGGCGGCACCGGGAAGACCGTAGTCACGAGAAGCGGGACGGAGTGGTCGCCCGGCTCTCGGTCGTGAAACCCGGCCTCTATGCGGTCGCGTTCGAGGATCTCTTCGATCGCGGCTCGCGATCGCTCGACGCGGCGAAGCTTCGGCTGAGCCGTCAGGGCTCGGCGGTGCCGTTCCACGTGGAGCCGGCGGGAGACTTCGGTCCCGGCTCGAAGCTCTACTTCGTCAGCCCGGGAGCGTCAGTGAACCGCTACGGGAAGCGAGCGGTGTACGAGCTGGAGCGGAGAGCTTCGGGAATCCGGATGGCCCGCACACTTTCGGCCCCTTCGGGCGACAGCATCACCTCGTACTGGAGCGTCTCCGAGCGGGAGGAGAACCGCTACTACCAGGCGGGCCTTCTTCAGGCCCCGGACCTCTGGCTCTGGGATGTCCTCTTCGCACCGGCGAAGAAATCCTACCTTTTCGAGATCGCCGATCTCGCATCGAGCTCGAAGCCCGCCCGAATCGCGGTGTTCGTGCAGGGAGCGAGCGATCTCGAGACGAGTCCCGACCATCACCTGCGCCTCTACGTGAACGGCGTCCTCGTCGGTGAAGGGGAGCTCGAGGGGAAGACGGCCCATCGGATCGAGGCGGCCTTTCCCCCGGAGGTCCTGCGCGAAGGGCAGAACGACCTCACCCTCGAGAACGTGGGGGACACGGGAGCCGCGCATTCGATGGTGTTCCTCGATCGGTTCCAGGTGGAGTACCCGCGCCATCTCTCCGCGGGCGGAGAGATACGGGGAAGGTTCGACGCCTCCGGGGTCGCTTCCGCTCCGGGTCTGGGCCTGGACGTCACCGATCCGATCCCCCTCTGGCTCGGCTCCGCGAGCGCGTTCCGGGTCGAGTCCGGTCGGAGCTATCTGCTGGTCGGTGAGTCCCGGGTCCTGGAGCCCGAGATCACCCGGCCCTCGAAGCCCGTACTCAAGGACCCGCGAAACGGCGCCGACTACGTGGCCATCGGTCCGAGGGAGCTCCTCGAGGCCGCGGCGCCCCTTCTCGATCACCACCGGTCCCGGGGTCTGCGGGTCGAGGCCGCGCCGATCGAGGACCTGTACGAAGAGTTCGGCTTCGGCGAGCCGAACCCGAGAGCGATCCGCGATTTCCTCGCCTACGCCTATCACCACTGGCGCGAGCCTTCCGTGCGCTATGCGCTCCTCCTGGGGGATGGAACGTACGATTTCCGCGACTACCTCGGGACGGGCGTCGTGAACCAGGTTCCGCCGTATCTGATCGCGACCTCTTATTTATGGACCGCATCCGACCCTGCGTTCGCCGCGGTGAACGGCGAGGACCTTCTCCCGGACATCGCCATCGGAAGGCTTCCCGCGCGGACCGCGGGGGAAGCTCGATCGCTCGTCTCCAAGATCCTCGCCTACGAGGTCGGCGGCGCGAATGACACGCCCCTCGTGGTGCTCGTGGCCGACAATCCCGATCGCGCGGGCGACTTCCGCCGGGACGCGGACGATACCGCTGCCGGCCTGCCGCGGGGCCCGGCGATCCGCAAGATTTACCTCGGAGTGCTCTCCGCCGAGGACGCCCGCCGCCAGATCCTGAGCTCGTTCGACGGCGGGGCGTCGGTGATGAGCTACGTGGGTCACGGCGGCATCCACCTCTGGGCGGACGAGAGGCTCCTCAGCATCGACGAGGTCCCGAAGCTGGCCGCCCAGCCGCATCAACCGCTTCTCCTCACCATGAACTGTCTGAACGGCTACTTCCACTTTCCCTACTTCGACTCGCTCTCCGAGCAGCTCCTGAAGGCGGAGGGGAAGGGAGCCATCGCCGCGTTCTCGCCGAGCGGCCTGAGCTTGAACGGGCCGGCGCACCTCTACCACCGCGCGCTCCTGCGGGAGATCTTCGAGGGCGGCCACCTTCGCCTCGGAGACGCAGTCCGGGCCGCCCAGGCCGCCTACGCCGACACGGGCGCTTTCCCCGAGCTCCTCTCGATCTACCATCTGCTGGGAGACCCGGCCCTCAGCCTCAAGTGAGGGCAATCGAGCAAGGTCTGGCTCTGCGGCCCCCGGGTCAGGCGCCGGTCGTCGAGCCTGTGCGCCGGTTCCTCGAAGCCGTTCTTTGAAGCCGGCTGAGCCGATCCGCATGGTCTGTGAATCTCCCGACCCGGGAGGCGAAGGGTAGCGTCGAAGACATGCGGTGATAGCGAAGGCGGGAGAGGTTCACCGGGGACTGCAGGAACTGGGCAAGCTTGCTCGCTTCGCCGAGGCTTCGGCGGGCCAGGGTGGAGCCCCTCGGAGTCGCTCGCGGTGGTTCGGTTGGGAGCTCCTTGTGAACATGCAGCGGCGGTTCCACGACTCGAAGGAGAGCGCCTCGACACGACCCTCGTCGCGTTCGAGAAAACGGAACATCGATTTCGAAGAGATATCAGCTGAACGTTCGGTCTCCTTACAAGCCCGTCGTGCCCTCGCCGCGCGTTATCTTTCGTCCTCCCTCTGTGGCATCGTATCGGGCATGCGACTCGTTCCTTTTGTTCTTCTGATCAGCGCCGCCCTCGCCGCAAGCGATGCCTATCCGCCGCCTCGGTTCACCGATCCCGATC
>Ga0299906_10004441_pt1 | contig 11488 bp, 10 predicted proteins | sample RVTome_14_FD_200259 | JGI IMG/M metagenome (GOLD analysis project Ga0299906, IMG submission 200259) | Soil microbial communities from uranium-contaminated site in the Upper Colorado River Basin, Wyoming, United States - RVT145D125 (version 2) ... | reverse complement strand
CGGCCTGCGTCACCCCGATGGCGCTGATAAGCGATGCTTCTGAATGCACGACGCGCATGCCGCGGCCGCCACCGCCACCGGCCGCCTTGATGATGATCGGATAGCCGATATCCCTGGCAATCCGCAGGTTGTCTTCGGCATTGTCGCCGAGCGGCCCATCCGAACCCGGAACGGTCGGCACACCGGCAGCCTTCATGGTCTTGATTGCCGAAACCTTGTCGCCCATCAGGCGTATCGCCTCGGCTGGCGGCCCGACGAAAATAAAGCCGCTCGATTCGACGCGCTCCGCGAAATCCGCATTCTCCGACAGGAATCCGTAGCCCGGGTGGATGGCAACGGCGTCTGTCACTTCGGCCGCACTGATGATGGCCGGCATGTTCAGGTAACTGTCCGTGGACTGTGCCGGTCCAATGCAGACTGTTTCGTCCGCGAGCAGCACGTGTTTGAGGTTGGTGTCCGCAGTCGAGTGCACCGCTACGGTCTTGATGCCCATCTCGCGGCACGCACGCAGAATCCGCAACGCAATCTCGCCGCGATTAGCTATGACGACTTTATCCAGCATCGCTACGCCGGCCGTCAGTCGTGGCTGCGCTGGTCGATGACGAACAGGATCTGTCCGTACTCGACCGGGTCGCCGTTCTGTGCGCGTATGGATTTGATCGTGCCTGCGACGTCCGCTTCGATCTGGTTCATCATCTTCATGGCCTCGATGATGCAAAGCGTGTCGCCCTCCTTGACCCGGTCGCCCACTTGTACGAATGGCGGCGATCCCGGCGAGGAGGCGGTGTACAAGGTGCCGACCATCGGTGCCTTGACCGGGTGTCCGTCGTCTTCGACTTCCACGTGTACCGGCGCGGCCGGCGCCGGCGCAGCCGCTGCGGCCGCATAGACCGGCTGCTGCACCATGTTGACCGGCATCGACGACTGGCCGTACGGAGAATGACGGCTGATCCGAACGGACTCCTCGCCTTCGGTAATCTCGATTTCCGATATGCCGGATTCGTCCAGCAGCTCGATCAGTTTCTTTACCTTTCGTATGTCCATTGGATTTCCTTAAGACTTTGGCGGACGGCCGCCTTTTGAATGCGATCGACGATTCCGCGCGATGATCCCGTGCATTGCATTACTCTGGAAACGAGCGGGTTCATGGCTGGCCATGGTTTTGGATTTATTGCCAGATAGCCGAAGATGGCCGCAATTGTAACCCCAATCGTGGCAAATAAAGCAACATCGCTGTCGTTATGGGCGGCGGCCGGTGCATTCGGCGAATTTGCCGGCGACCTCGGGCCTTGCCGCTAGAGGTCCTGCAGGTCTTTTTTCGCCCCGGCCAGGTCCAGTTCGCCGGATTCGAGGCGAGCCACCACCGAGACGATGCGGTCAATGTGCTCGGCAAGGATCTCGCCGATGTGTGCCTTGATCATGGTGCCGTCCGCAGCGACGACCAGCGTGAATGGCATGCCGATGAACTCGATACCGGAGGCCTCCGCAGCCGCCATGGCATCTTCCTGGCCGATCAGGATCGGGTAGTTGAATTCGGCGTCTTTCGCATACGCTTCGACCTCATCGCGAAAATCGACGGCGACGCCGATGATCTGCAGGTGCTTCTCCGCCTGCATCGCCTGGGTCTGTTTCAGCAACGGGATCTCGCGTCGGCACGGCGCACACCAGGTCGCCCAGAAGTTGACCAGCAACGCCTGGCCGCGCCATTCGGACAATTGGCGCGGATTGCCCTGCAGGTCCTCGAGGGTGAAATCGATCTTGCCCTCGGCCACGGGCCCGACAACCGGCGGCCCCGCCTGCGGTTTCAGGTAAATCTGCAGCAGGTATCCGGCGGCGGCAATTGTAATCAAGAGCAGCGCAATCGCGACGGTCTTTTTCATCCTGATCCTGGCGTTATCGTTGTGCGGTGACGGAGTCGGCTGCGGCAACGGCGGCACGCACGTGCTCCGCAAATTTCCCGGCTTTCATGAAGCCGACCACTTCGTATCCTTCCCGCTGCATTCCGTCGCTGCCGAAGAAAATGATCGTCGGCGGACCAAAGACGCCGAAGCGCTGCAGCAGGGCCTGGTCTTCCGCGTCGTTTGCCGTGACGTCGGCCTGCAGCATAACGGTATTCGCCAGCGCTGCCTGCACGGCCGGGTCGATGAACGTGTACCTTTCCATTTCGATGCAGGCTACGCACCAGTCCGCATAGAAATCGAGCATGGCCGATTTGCCGCTGGCGGCGGCCATCGCCACCTCCCGGTCGAGGTCGTCGACGGTCTTGATGCGCCGGAAGGCGAGCGCGTGCTCTTCCACGCCGCCGCTACGGCTGCCGGTAGCCAGGGTGGCCAGCGGCTGCAGCAGGCTGTGGCCACCGGCCAGCGCGCCCAGCAGCAAAACGGCGCCGTACAGCATTGCCAGCAGGCCGAATCCCTTGCCGAGTTTCTGTACTCCGGAGGCTTTCGCATCGAGCGTCGCGAGACCACCGAGAAACACACCGCCCATGAAAACCAGCACTGCCCACAGCGCGAGTGTCACGCTCTCCGGCAGCATGCGCGACATCATCCAGATGGCCAGCCCGAGCATCATGAAGCCGAATGCGTTTTTCACCGCAACCATCCACGCCCCGGCTTTCGGCAGGAACTTTCCCTGTGCCGCGCCAACCAGCAGCAATGGCGCTCCCATGCCGAGGCTCATGGCAAACAACGCCGTTCCGCCACGTAACATGTCGCCGGTCTGCGCCATGACGGTCAGGGCGGCAATGAGCGCCGGCGCAACACAGGCGGTCACTACCAGCGCGGAAAGCGCGCCCATGACGAACGCACCGATCGCCGTTCCGCTTTTCTGCGTGCCGCTGATACCGGCCAGCCGGCTCTGGATCGCCGAGGGCATTTGCAGGTCGAACAGGCCGAACATGCCGAGCGCCAGGACAACGAACAGCGACGAGAACAGGATCAACACCCACGGCTGGTTGAACGCGGCCTGCATTTGCAGACCGGCCGCCGCCGCAACGACACCGGCGGCGGTATAGACGAGCGCCATGCCCATGACGTAACTCAGTGCCAGCGCGAAGCCGCGGCCGGAACTGACGTTGGCCCCCTCGCCGGCGATGATCCCGGACAGTATCGGCACCATCGGCAGCACGCAGGGCGTGAATGCGAGTCCGAGGCCGGCCAGGAAGAACACGCCGGCGGCTGCCCACAAACCGGATTGGGTAATGACTTTTGCCAGCATCGCCTGCTCGGATACCGGCGGACCGGCACCGGCTCGCGCGGCCGGCACTTGCAGGGCGGACACCGCCGTCGCGGCCGGCAGCGAGACCGTCAGCGTCTTGCTGACCGGCGGGTAACAGATGCCGCCATCGGCACAACCCTGGTAACCGAGATCAAGGTCGAGTTCCATGGCGTCCGGAGTGGCGCGGGCAAGCGGCAATACGGCAAAAACGTCCTGGTGATACACCTGCATTTCGCCGAACCATTCATCGAATTTCTTTTCTCCGGGCGGAAGCTCCAGCTTACCGAGTTGCACCCGGTCGGATGGGGTCTTTGCCGTGATCTTGTCCCGGTACAGGTAATAGCCGGGCAGGACCCGGATGCCGATTTCGACGGTGTTGCCATCCAGTGCAGACAGCACGGGTACGAACACGTCGTCGACCGGAAGGAAATTGCCGCTCGCTCCGCCGGCCGAACCGAAGCGGGTGTCGAGGCTCAGTTTTCCGGCAGCCGTGGTTTTCCGCAGCGGCACTTCCGCCGTCCAGGTCTGCGGTGTGTAGCAAAGGCCGAGGTCAGCGCAACCCTGCAGGCGGAGTTCGAGCGCCACGGATTTCGGGCGGTCACCCTGCACGGCGTACGGCACGGACACGAAGAACCGCTCCCGGTAAACCTGCTGCGCGCCGAAGTACTCGTCCTCATGCGCGACACCCGCCGGCAATTCGTATGAGCCGGTGGCGATGCCCGGGGTCAGGATGGCGAAGGCCAGCTTGCTCTTGTAAAGGTAATAGCCGGCTTCGATGACGAAATCGATCTCGAGCGCATCGCCGGTATCGGATACGGCGTAGCGAAACGCATCCTCGGGTTTCAGGAAATCGTCAGTCGCGGCACTTGAGGCACCGAGCAGCAGCCAGCCGGAGGCAAACGCTGCCAGGCCTCGCCATGAAAGCATCGTTCTCCGTTTCTGCACACGCTGATTCATTGCCGGGCAAATTCCGTGGGTTAATGACTTAAGACCGCCGCTACGGGCGGATATTACCGGTTATGTCAATCATGGGCTCCGACCGGACGAGAAGAATACCGGTGCCACCCGGCACTGTCATTGACGGAGCCCGCAGTTTCCCCGGCCCCGCGGCAAATGCGTCCTCGCGTCGACAACTGCCCCTTGAATTTTGCGTCGCCGCCCCTATGATTAGCACTCGCTGCGGCCGAGTGCTAACAGGCAGCAGCTGCTGAAACCGAGAAAGTCGGCTAATAATCAATAGTTTATAGGAGATCCAATCGATGAAGATTCGTCCGCTTCATGATCGAGTCATCGTAAAGCGCATGGAAGAAGAGCGCACGTCCCCGGGTGGAATCGTCATTCCGGACACGGCGGCTGAAAAACCGATCAAGGGCAAAGTCATTGCAGTGGGCAATGGCAAGATCCTGGAATCCGGTGAGATCCGGCCCCTGGACATCAAGGCCGGCGACAAGGTGTTGTTCGGCAAATACAGCGGTACTGAAGTCAAGGTAGACGGCGAGGAACTGCTGGTGATGAAAGAAGACGACATCATGGCCGTCATCGAAGGCTGAGGTCGACCGTCACCCGGTTCTCAAAAAGTTCAAGCAAAGAGGAAATTGAAAATGGCTGCTAAAGAAGTTCGTTTCAGCGACGACGCGCGTCAGAAGATGTTCGCAGGTGTGAACATCCTGGCGAATGCGGTAAAGGTGACCCTGGGTCCCAAAGGTCGCAACGTCGTGCTCGACAAGAGTTTTGGCGCTCCGACCGTCACCAAGGACGGCGTATCCGTTGCCAAGGAGATCGAGCTCGAAGACAAGTTTGAAAACATGGGCGCACAGATGCTGAAGGAAGTTGCTTCCCAGACATCCGATATCGCCGGTGACGGTACGACAACGGCTACGGTGCTGGCGCAGGCAGTATTGCGTGAAGGCCTGAAGTCTGTTGCCGCCGGCATGAACCCGATGGACCTGAAGCGCGGTATCGACAAGGCGACGATCGCCATCGTTGCCGAGCTGAAAAAGCTGTCGAAGCCCTGCGAAGACGACAAGGCGATCGCGCAGGTTGGCAGCATTTCTGCCAACTCGGATACCGAAATCGGTACTCTCATTTCCGATGCCATGCAGAAAGTGGGCAAGGAAGGCGTTATCACGGTAGAGGAAGGAAGCGGTCTCGAAAATGAACTCGACGTCGTCGAGGGAATGCAGTTCGATCGAGGTTATCTGTCGCCGTACTTCATCAACCATCAGCAGAGCCAGAGTGTCGAGCTGGAAAATCCGCTGGTGTTGTTGTACGACAAGAAGATCTCGAACATCCGCGATATGCTGCCGGTGCTCGAGGGCGTTGCCAAAGCCGGCCGACCGCTCTTGATCGTTGCAGAAGACGTCGAAGGCGAGGCGCTTGCCACGCTGGTGGTCAACAACATTCGTGGCATCGTCAAGGTCGCGGCTGTCAAAGCTCCGGGTTTCGGTGATCGTCGCAAAGCCATGCTGCAGGACATCGCCGTATTGACCGGTGGCCAGGTCATTTCCGAGGAAGTTGGTTTGTCGCTGGAGAAGACGTCGCTGGACGATCTTGGCGAAGCCAAGAAAATTCAGATCACCAAGGAAAACACCACCCTCATCGACGGTGCCGGCCGCCCCGAGGACATCAAGGGACGTGTCGACCAGATCAATGCCGAGATCGAAGAGTCGAGCTCTGATTACGATAAGGAAAAGCTGCAGGAGCGCGTTGCCAAATTGTCCGGCGGTGTCGCCGTGATCAAGGTTGGCGCCGCAACCGAGATCGAGATGAAGGAAAAGAAAGCTCGCGTGGAAGACGCATTGCACGCGACCAGGGCGGCTGTTGAAGAAGGAGTCGTTGCAGGTGGTGGTGTTGCGTTCATCCGGGCCGTTGCTGCGATTTCGAAGCTGAAAGGCGAAAACGACGATCAGCAGGTCGGCATCAACATTCTGCGCCGGGCGTGTGAAGAGCCATTGCGCCAGATCGTGAAGAATGCAGGCGGTGATCCGAGTGTCGTTCTGAATGCGGTTGTGAAGGGCAAGGGCAACTTCGGCTACAACGCAGCTACCAATGAGTACGGCGACATGATCGAGATGGGTATACTCGATCCAACCAAAGTCACCCGTTATGCATTGCAGAACGCAGCCTCCGTGTCAGGTCTGTTGCTGACCACGGAAGCGATGGTGGCAGAGAAACCGAAAAGCGATTCACCCACGGGGCCGGACATGAGCGGCATGGGTGGAATGGGCGGCATGATGTAATCGACGCCTGCCAAGGCCAGAAAAAAGAAGCCCGGCGAAAGCCGGGCTTTTTTTGTCGCCCGCGATGCAGGCTCCTACAACGCTTCGATTGGCCCCTGTAGAAGCGAGCAGTGCTCGCGCGACGCGATGACGACGATCGCACCGGATTCGGGCTCCTCGTCGCCTGCAGTGCAGGGCGACTCGCAACAACGTCAAAGCCGCAAGCCGTCGTTCAGCGTCTCGCAGGTGCAGAAGTCGTACTCGGGCTCCTCGTCGCCGATGCGCCTTGCGGCCGGATCGCGGGTCCGGCAGACCCGGGTTTCGTGCGGCCGGCATTGCAGCGTGTGCTCGCTGGCCGGCGGACTGCCAAGACTGGCCGGTGCGCAGGCAACGACTGAAATCCCGCTGCACAGCACGGCCGTAGCCAGTGCGATTGCAGTTATAGGTTTCACAGGCAAGGTTACTCCACTGTCAGTTCCACGGGAAATATAGGGTAAAGCCTTTCAGTATCCTTGATACATCGACTCTCGATGCGCCGCGTCCCGGCGGATTGTCGGCGCGAACAGGTGACATTCTGCGTCTCCCGGCCGAACTGCGCGACGTACTGCGCGACTTTCGCCTCGATGAGCTGCTGCTGCTCCGGCGATACCCGTTCATAGATGGAATCATACAACTCGATCCACTCCGGCTCTTCCGATTCGATGGCAACTCCCAGCCACCCCATCCCTAGCACGAGCGATGCGTCGACGTGCTGACCTTTCAGGAACATGAAAGCGAGGATGTACTGAGATTCCTTGAAGCCGCGGGCAGCTGTCGTACTGAGATTGTCGAAAGCTTTCTCGTAATTGCCACTGTTGTAGTGGCGCAGGCCGGTCGATTCCTGTTTGTACAGGCGCTCGACGGATTCGACCTTGCTGTCCTGAGCGACTGCCGCGGGCGCCACGAGGCTTGCAAGCGCCAATGCGCAGATTCCTGAAAAGCCTGCCGTCATTTCCATGTCCCTGCACGCCCGAGATAATTTCTCAGTGCGGTTGCTGCAAACCCGCCGGATTATCGCGCTCACCGCGCACGCTTTTGGCACGCGCCCGCGTCCTGTACTGCCAGACCCGGTACCCGAGCAGGAGCGCCAGTACGACAGCATAGACAAGCGGGTCTGAAAAATCCTTTTTGACCTGCCACCAGTAATGCCAGACGCCAAGCAATGCCGCGATGTAAATCCCGTAATGCAGCTGTTGCCAGCGCTGGCCGAGGCGCCGCCGCATTCCCGCCGTGGATGTCGCAGCCATCAGCAAAAGGATGACGAAAGCGGCGAAACCAATCGTAATGAACGGCCGCTCGAATATGTCTTCGGCAATTGCCGACATCAGCAAGCCCTGATCGAGCAGCAGCCAGGTCAGGAAATGCATGAACACATAGAAGAAAGCAAACAACCCCAGCATCCGGCGAAACCGCAGCAACCAGTTTCGTCCGCTCAGTTGTCTGAGCGGGGTTACAGCCAGGGTAATCAGTATGAATCGCAATGCCCAGTTGCCGAAGCGGTCCTGGATCTCCTCGACCGGATTGGCCCCGAGCGTGCCACCGATGCCGAACGTATCGGTGACCACGAGCAACGCCGGCACGAGGCACAGGAGAAACAGTGCCGGTTTCCAGACAAATCGAATCTGCCGAATGACATCCACGGAAAGCAGTTTATGCGGGCGTCAGAAGTTTTGTCGAAGGTCCAGGCCTTCGTAAAGACGTGCGACCTGTTCGCCATAGCCGTTGAACATCAGGGTTTCCTGTTTCGCGGCGCCGAAAATACTCTGCAGACTGCTCCCGCCGGTGGAGCCTATTCGACGTTCGCGCGCCTGGCTCCATCGCGGGTGGTCGACGGCTGGATTGACGTTGGCATAAAAGCCGTACTCGTGCGGTGCAGCGCGTTCCCAGGTGGTGCGTGGGCGGTTCTCGCTGAAGGTCATGCTGACGATGCCCTTGATGCTTTTGAACCCGTATTTCCACGGCACGACCAGGCGTATCGGCGCGCCGTTCTGGTTCGGCAGTACCTCGCCGTACACACCGACGGCGAGCAGGGAAAGTGGATTGACCGCTTCAGCGATGGTGAGACCTTCGACGTAAGGCCAATGCAGCGTGCGGGAGCGTTGTCCCGGCATGCGCCCGGCATCGAGCAGGGTCTCGAACACAACGTACTTCGCGTTCGCGAGCGGCTTGTGACGCTTGACGATGTCAGCGAGCGGTACGCCGATCCAGGGTATCACCATTGACCAGGCTTCGACGCAACGCAGCCGGTAAATGCGCTCCTCGAGCGCGAAGGGCTTGATGAAATCGTCCAGGTCGAGAACGCCGGTTTTCTCGCAATGTCCGGCGACTTTCACGGTCCACGGCCTCGGCTCGAACTCCTGGGCATTCTCGAACGGGTCGGCCTTGCCGGTGCCGAATTCGTAATAATTGTTATAGGTCGTGATGTCGGTATAACTGTTGATGGCCTCGTCGGTGCTGTACGGGCTCGGCGCAACGTTTGCGAGCTTCGCGCGCCGGCCTTCCGGCAACACGGTCGCCATCGCCGATCCACTGAGGGCAAGGCCTCCCGCCGCGAGCCCCGTCTGCAACAGCTTGCGGCGATTCAGGAAGACCTCCCTCGGCGTGATTTCCGAGCTTCGGATGTCGGCTGGTTTCCGGATGAGCACTGGTATCTCCCGCAAAGGTCTCATTACATAGACCCGGTCCAGGTCGCAAATATTGCACCAAGTCGGCGATTCCATGCCGTCGCGTCTCGCTCCGCGCCTCGGGCCTGGGTGCTTGAATTTAGCGTATTGGACCACATTTAAACGGCTGGCCCATTATACGAGGCATCGGAGTACAGACTATGATCCGCACCAGCCCGGAAAAAATGCCAGCTGGCACCGACGACAGATACACCGCGACACTGCAGGTTGAGGTGATCGCCGACATGATCTGTCCGTGGTGCTATCTCGGCAAGCGACGCCTGGCGGATGCACTGGCTGCTGTCCGCGGGCCGAGCCAGGTCCGCTGGGTACCGTTCCAGCTGAATCCGGCCATGCCCGAGGATGGCATGCCACTCGAGGACTACCTGCGTGAGCGATTCGGTGATCCTGCCGCACTCGAGCCGGCGCTGGCGGAACTGACGCGCCGTGGCCTGGCCGAGGGCATCCGGTTTCGTTTCGACCGGATCGCACGCATTCCCAATACGCTGAATGCACATCGGCTGCTGCGGCTGACCGAGGTGTCTGGCATGGACACGTTCGCAGTGGCAGAAGATCTGCTGAAAGGTTTCTTCGAGGAGGGACTGGACATCGCCGACCAGGACGTGCTGGCCGAGATCGGCAAACGGCAAGGCATGACGGCGGCCGATGTATTCGAGACCCTCGGCGATGACAATGCGCGTGAGCTGGTCCTGTCGCACGAAGCGCAATTGCGGCAAAGCGGCGTCAGCGGCGTTCCGGATTTTCTCGTCAACCGGCGCTTGCTGGTCGTGGGTGCGCAGAGTACGGCAACGCTGATCGATGCCTTCGATCGCGCCATGTTCGGCGACGAGAGCAATTACCCGGTATCGGCAACGCTGCACTGACCCCGATTTCAGGCGGGGAAGCGCCGCGACAGCCAGTCGAGCATCAGGTCATTGACGCGCTGCGGTTGCTCCTGCTGGGTCCAGTGTCCGCAATCGTCGATCATCTGTATCTCGAGGTCGCGCACCCGCGGTTTCATCGCCTCGATATGTTGCAGCGAGACGATGACGTCGTCGACCGCGCCGATGAACAGGGTCGGTACCCCGATCGTTTGCGGCAAGTGCCGGTAACTTTCCCAGTTACGACTCCAGTTGCGATACCAGTTGATCGGGCCCGTAAATCCGCCGGCCTCGAAAGCGCGGATGAACACCTCGCGCTCCGCGGGCGAGAGCAGCGGTTCGCCGCGTGACTCCTTGCGGTCCAGGGCAGCGAGCAGGCTCAAGACCTTTCGTTCGGCCGGCATCTGGTCGAAGCGGGCGCGAGTGATCTGGTTGCGGCGCATCATGATGTCGAAAAAATGCGGCACATCTTCAGCGAACCGCCGATCCGCTTCGTCCGAGTCCTGGAAATTGACGATGTAGAAATTGTCACCAAGGCGCTTCCGCATCAGGTGGACCGGATCCTCGGCAGGGCTCGCATAGAACGGCACGTTCAGGACGATCATCCCCGCAATCTTCTCCGCATGTGACAGCGCCATGTGCCAGAGCAGCAGCGCACCCCAGTCGTGACCGGCAAACAGGCATTTCTCGACGCCGTACGCCTGCATCAGGCCCAGCACGTCGCCGATCAGCTTCTGCACCGTGTACTCGGCAACACTCTGCGGCTTGCCGGAACCTCCGTAGCCGCGCTGGTCGGGGGCAATGGCGCGGTAACCGGCAGCGGCGAGAGCGGGCAACTGGTGGCGCCAGGAGTAGGCCAGTTCGGGAAAACCGTGCAGCAGGAAGATTGGCGGCCCGGAACCGGACTCGTGCACAGCGAGATCCATGCCGTTGGCACGAACCCTGTGCGGAAGTGGAAAGTCTTCGCTCATGCCGGCCCCTGAATTGTTGCAAGGTCTTGTATTTTAGCGCCCGCGACGCTAGTTTCCCTGCACAGACGTCGATGGGGACAAACAGGCGGGCCATTTCGATTGCAGCGACCGGGAGAGGGTGCGAGCCCCGGATCGGAATTCGCCGAATATCACCCCGGAGTCGCCGCCCGAAAAGCGTCACTGACGCTGACTAGGCCCGGCCGGCCGGCCTCCGATACAGGGCCAGGGATCAGCTGATCCATGAGGTGAGACCCTACCAGGGTTTCATGAAACCGGGTGGTACCGCGATGGTTTGATTATCGCCCCGGACGCAGTCGCTGCGTCCGGGGTTTCGTGTTTCTGGGGCCAGGGAAAATATGACATTCAGGGAAGTATCCGGACGATACGACGGACCGGCACTCGAACAGGAGGTGCTGGCATTCTGGCGTGCGCACGATGTGTTCGCAATAACGCTGAGCCAAAGCGAGGGACGACCGCGGTTCAGTTTCAACGAAGGTCCG
>Ga0299906_10004440_pt1 | contig 11489 bp, 6 predicted proteins | sample RVTome_14_FD_200259 | JGI IMG/M metagenome (GOLD analysis project Ga0299906, IMG submission 200259) | Soil microbial communities from uranium-contaminated site in the Upper Colorado River Basin, Wyoming, United States - RVT145D125 (version 2) ... | reverse complement strand
GGCTCCGAGACCCTGCGAACCGGCGCGAATCACCTGGAAACGGGGTCCTTGGGCACGCGCGCGATCCACCCCGGCATTGAACGTCCCCACCCAGAGGATGCCTCGGTCGGCGAGGTAGACGCTCCACACGGAGCGCGAGGACACGCTGCTCGTGTCGGTGGAGCTCGCGGGGTAGTGGGTCACGCGGTCTGTGCGGGTGTCCAGCACCTCCAATCCGGCGTCCTCGGTCCCAACGTAGAGAAGACCATTCCCGTCTCCCGTGATGCGAGTGAGCAGCACGGTGCTCAGGCTGGCAGGATCCCCGGCGCGGGGAAGGTACTGTCTCGACCGTCCTGTCTCCGGATGCAGCCGGAACAGGCCGTCGCCCATCGTCGTGACCCAGAGTGCTCCCGTTCCGTCGCGGTGAAGGTCGGTGACGTGGGCGGATGCGAGGGCGGCGGCCGCGCCTTCGGGTGCCCAACGCTGGACCTCGCCGTCCGGGCCGAGTCGATCAAGCCCGCGGGCAGTTGCGATCCAGAGGCCGGTGTCGTCGCTCAGCACCCGCCAGACCCGGTCGTCGCTCAGGCTCCGGGAATCCTCCGGATCGTGGCGCCACCGTCCGTCCACGCCGCTCTCCGGATCGAAGCTCACGAGACCGGACTCCGTCGCGAGCCAGAGCCGCCCTCCTTCGCGCTGCGCCAGATCGCTCACGACGAGGGACTCGTCCGCCGCCGCGACGGGGACGAACTCGAAGGTGTCCGCCTCCGAGTCGTAGCGGGCCACGCCGCCGGGCGTCCCGGAGAGCCCGGCCCAGAGGCGCCCGCGCTCGTCCTCGAACAGGTTCAGCGCCTGGTGGCTCGCGGCCTCCTGCCCCCCCGCCAGGCCGGGCCGGTAGACGACGAAGCGCCGGCCATCGTAGCGGGTGACTCCGTCTCCCGTCGTGAACCACATGAAGCCGCGCCGATCCTCGAGAACACCGCGCACCCAGCTGCTCGGCAGCCCGTCCTCGACCGTGAGGTGCTCGAAGCTCAGCAGTCGATCCTGGGCACGACCGGGCGTCGCCACGATCGCGACTGCGAGCGCGACCAGAGGCACTCGGGCGCGCGCACTCATCTCCCCGGGCTCCCCTGCGCACCGGCTTCCTCCCGGCCCCGGCCGGCCGCGCAGCCCGGGCACGTGCTCTCGGCGAACTCGGCCTCGGAGCGGTCCTTCACGAAGGTCTCGATCTGGCTCCAGTAGCCCTCGTCGTTCCGGACTCGCCGGCACCACGCGCAGATGGGGAGCAGGCCGCTGAGCGCCTTGACCTCCGCCATGGCTTCGTCGAAGCGCGCCTGGAGCGCCCGCTCCGTGCTTCGATGGCGGGCCAGCCTCAGACGGTGCACACCGAAGCCGGCGGCGAGGCTCAGCGTGACGAGCGCGGCCCGAAACGCACCCGTCTCGTAAACGTGGGCCGCCCGGACGACCTCGAGCGCGAGAGCATCCTCGTTCCAGCTCCCGTCGCGGCCGACCGCGACCCGGAACCGATACGCGCCGGGCGGCAGGTTCGTGTAGGTAGCCCGGCGCTCTCGGCCGGGCGGGCTCCAGTCTGCATCGAACCCCTCGAGCCTGTGCCGGTAAAGGCTCTTGCCCGGCACCCGGTACTCGAGCGCCGCGAACTCGAAGCTCACCATCGTCTGGTCGGGGGACAGTACCAGGTGGCTCGCCTCGCTCACCGCCGCGTCGAGCTCGACGCCGGGGTCGTCCGCCGCCACGAGCCGGTTGAAGATGCGGATTCTGCTCAGAGCGGCCCGCGCCGCGTGGCGGGGAGCGCCGACGTCACGGGGACGGAAGAAGCTGAGCCCGTTGGGACCTCCGAAGTACATCTCCCCGGAGGTGGAGACGAAGGTCGCTCCCTGACGGAACTCGTCGCCCTGCAGGCCGTCACGGGCGTCGAAGTGTAGGAAGCGGAGGGACTCCGACGGCCCGGTGCTGCTTTCGACGCGCACCAGACCCCGCGACGTGCCGAGCCACAGGCTGCCGTCGGCTGCTTCGAGGATACCCGTGACGCGGGTCGACGGGAGCCCTTCCGAGGTCGTGAAGCGCGCGATCTCGCCGGTCGCCTTGCTCAGGCGAATCAGCCCGCCGTTCCGGGTTGCGAACCAGACGTTGCCGGCTCGGTCGGGATGGATCGCGAAGACTCTCCCGGCGTCGAGGCGCTGCTGCGTCACGACGCCCGTCTCGCGATCCACGTACTCGGCGTCGTGGTGACCGATCCAGAGGTTGCCGAGATCGTCCTTGACGATCGTGTTGACGACGCCGTGGCCCGCTCCGGGAACGCGCGTCGAGAGATGGGCGAAGCGTCCTCTCTGGCGGTCCAGGATCTGGACGCCTGCATCGAGAGTGCCGACGAGCAACTCCCCCGTGAAGCCCTGCTCGAGCGCCAGGACGTGGGGGCTGGCGAGCGTCGTGGCGTCGCTCGGCGTAGGCCGGAAGGTGGTGAAGCGGCCGTTCTGCGCGTCGAGCGCCTGGAGCCCACCCTGCCACATACCGATCCAGATCCTCTGCTCGTCGTCCTCGAGCAGCGCCAGCACGCTGTCCGACGCGAGCCCGTCGGGATCGCGCGGATCGTGTCGATAGACGGTGACGTCGCCGGTGTTCCGGTCCACGCGGTGGAGCCCGCCGCCGTCCGTTCCGATCCAGAGGTGTCCGGCGTGATCCTCCAGGACCGACCCGACCGACGAGGTCTGAAGCCGGCCCGAGCGCGCCCCCATGAGGCCGAAGCGCCGGCGCGATGGAGAGGCGATGTCCACGCCGCCGTTGAACGTGCCGACCCAGAGGATGTCCTCGTCGTCCAGATAGAGCGACCATATCGAGGCCGCGGAGAGGGCGTCGGGATCGTTCGGGTCCGGGACGTAGTGCGTGAAGCGGTGTGTGGCCAGGTCGAGCACCGCGAGCCCGGCATCCTCACTGCCGACGTAGAGGGAACCCCTCCGGTCGCCGATGAGGCGCCGCGGCCGCCGGACTGGAAGCCCATCCGCACCGGGGCTCCCGGGCGCCCAGCGGCGAACGCGCATGGTATCGGGATCGAGCCGCACCAGGCCCACGCCGTCCGAGATGAACCAGACGAAGCCCCGCTCGTCCACGTACACGTCGGTGACACCGGCCGGGGACGGGATCTCGACGCCATCCTGCACGGTCGACCAGCGCGTTCCGACACCGGTCTCGGGATCGAAATGGACGAGCCCCGTCCCGCAAGCCAGCCAGAGCTGCCCGTGGGCGTCCTCCGCCGCGCGGAACACCATGTGTCTGCCGATCTCGACCACATCGGGCCGTTCTCCCCACACGCGCGACAGGCGTGTCTGCTCGGGATCGAGGCGGTAGAGCCCGCTGCTCGCCGCGACCCAGAGGCCTCCCGAGCTATCCTCGAAGAGCTGCCGGACCTCGGCCGCGAACCGCGGGAGAGGGGTCGGGTCGAGCGGGATGTGCCGGAAGCGCTCGCGGCTCCGATCGAACAGAGCCAGCCCCGCGGCTTCGCCGGCCAGGGCGATCCAGAACCGGCCCCGACCGTCCTCGAGGAGCGCCGTGACGTGCGACCCAGGCAGGCTGTCCGGGTCGTCCGGCTCGTGCCGGAACGTGTGGACCTCGGTTCCGTCAAAGCGGTCGAGACCGTTGGCCGTCCCGAACCAGACGAAGCCGCGGCTGTCCTTCAGGATTGCGCGAACCCATACGTTGGAGAGGCCGTCCTCGACGGCGAGATGGGCGAACCGGAGCGGGTACTCGGCGGCGCTCGCGGCCGACCCGAGCGCGAGCAGCGCCAGGAGGCAGGCGATCGGATGCCTGCGCCGGGTTCCTGACGTCGCTCTCGGTTGGTTCCACATCGCCCGCACAAACGTGACGGCCCTGCAAGGCTCGGACCAACCCGCCGCTGAGGCAAGGCGCTACGCATCGCCTCCTGGCATCGAACTGGCTTCCCCGCCTTCCGGGCGAACGGCCTGCCCGCCCCGGAGCCGGCCTGGCCGCAATAGCGGAACCGCGGTCGGCAACTCTACCCGTACACGGGCATCTCTTCCGGTCGACCAGCAGTCGCGGATGGGGGGTGGGCAGGTCCGATACCCGCGCACGGGCGGTGCCGGAAGACCTCCCACCGGGCGCGCTCTCCTCGACTGCATCCCCGACATCGCCTGGCCCAAGGATCGGGAGGGTCGGTTCGTCGCGGCGAACCGGGCGTTGGCGCGAGCGGTGGGCCGCGCCACGGACGGGTGTGGCGCGCTGACGGACCGCGGCCTCTGGCCCGCCGAGATCGCGGATCGCACCCGGGCGAGTGACCGTCAGGTCATGGAACGGGCCGAGCAGGCTCACAGCGAAGAGCCGCAGGCCGATGCGTCGGGCGCCGTGCGGTGGGTGGAGACGATCCGGACCCCGATCCTCGACGACGACGGCCGCGTCACCGGCATCGCAGGGATCGCCCGCGACGTCACGGAGCGCAAGCGCGCCGAGGCCCAGCTGCACCGCGCCGAGCGCCAGTTGAGGCTCGTGCAGAAGCAGGAGGTCGTCGGACGGCTGGCGGGAGGGATCGCCCACGACTTCGACAAGATCCTGAACGTGATCGTCGGGCACACCGAGCTGCTCCTGCGGCGCGTCGCGCGAAGCGAGGAGCACCGCGTCCGGAGCATTCTGGAGGCGGCTCAGCGGGCCGCCGGCCTCGCCCGCCAGCTCATGGCGTTCGGCCGTCCGCAGGCCGTTCAGCCTCGGGTGCTGAGCCTCGACGGCGTGCTGGTCGGTCTGTCGAGCGTGCTCCGCCGCGTGATCGGCGAGCACGTGGAGCTGGACGTTCGCGCGGGCTGCGAGGGGAAGGTGGAGGCTGATCCGGGGCAGCTCGAGCAGGTCGTGCTGAACCTCGTCATCAACGCTCGGGACGCCATGCCGCAGGGAGGCAAGCTCACGATCGAGACGAGAGACGCGGTCCTGGAGCAGGACCAGGACCCCGAGCCCGCGCTGCCGGCCGGTAGCTTCGTGCTGCTGCGGGTCGCCGACACCGGCCGCGGGATGCACGCGGAGACGGTGGGGCGCGTCTTCGAGCCGTTCTTTACCACCAAGCCGGACGGACAGGGCTCGGGCCTCGGCCTCGCCATGGTCCACGAGTTTGTGCGGCAGCTTGGGGGAGTCGTGGAGGTCGAGTCCCGCATCGGCGAGGGGACGGCGTTCTCGATCTACCTCCTCCGGGCCGCGGAGACGGCCCCGGTCGCCGACGAGCCGATGGCCGTGGCCCCGTCCGCCGAAGGTCACGAGACCGTCCTCATCGTCGAGGACGAGGAACTGGCCCGGGACATGCTCCGCGAGACGGTCGAGATGCTCGGGTACCGCGTCTGGGTCGCGGCAAACGGCGAGGGGGCGCTCGAGATCCTGCGTGGGACCGGCGGCTCGATCGACGTGCTGGTAATGGACGTCGTGATGCCCGGTCTCAGCGGCATCGAGCTCGCGCGGCGAGCGGTGGCGGCGTGGCCCGATCTATGTTGCGTGTACGTCGCGGGCTATCCCCTGGAAGTCATCTCGAACCACGGAGGCCTCCCCGAGGGTGTCCCGTTCCTTCCGAAGCCCTTCGCACCGGAGGCCCTCGGGCGCTGTCCGCGCCGGGCGTTGGACGGCCGGCGTGCCGGGCCGGCCACCGCGAACGGTCCCGCATGAGCGGACCGCGGTCGGGCGACACCGAGGCGCGGCGGGCACTCAACCGAGTTGGCGGCCCGAGCCGCGAACAGGAACGTCGGGTCTTCCTCCCGGTGTCGGAAAGGACGCTAGCGCACGAAGGCAGTGCGCGACAGAGCTACTCCCGTGCCATCAGCCTGATACGCGTTGGCCCGTCGTTTGCTCAGGAAGGCAGGCGGGTGCGGCAACACACCGCTGCCCGCGAAAGGAGACGCGTTGTGAAGAGCGTCGAGCGTCGAGTCTGCAACCGATTCAACGTTCCGGGAGCGAGCGTGACCTGGACTCAGCCCAGCCGCCTGCCCTTCGTGAGCGCGACCGCGGAGCCGGGCTGCCTGGTGATGGACATGAGCCGAGGCGGGGTCCGCTTCCTGGCCTCCCGCCCGCTGAAGCCGGGGGCCTATCTCGAGCTGGAGATCGACGTCCCGGACGGGAAGTCGCCGATCCGGGTGTCCGGTCGCGTCGTCTGGTCCTGGCTGCGCCCCGCGCGCAGCTACGAGGTGGGAGTGGAGTTCGAGCCCTACGGCGACGTCGCGCGGGCAAACCACCCGGAAGCGCTCCGGCGAATGGTCGGTCTCGAGTCGCGCTTCGCGTGCCTCGGTGACGGCCTGCCGGAGCGAGCGTCGATAACCCCGGCGCTCCTGGGACCGCCCACGGAGAGTGTTCCGCCCCGCTGGCTTGGGAGGGCCTGACGATGCCGAACGATCCGCACGAGATGAGAAGCAACGCACCGGCGGGGCCGAGCCCGGCTTCGCTGACCGCGATTCGGGAGTCGGAAGGCTCTAGGCCGCAGATCCTGGTGGTCGAGGATGACGCTCCCCTCCGCGACCTGCTCGCGGAGGTGCTGAAGATGGAGGGTTTCGCGGTGGAAGCGGCCGCCGCGGGCGCTGCGGGGCTCGAGCTCGCGCGGCGGTCACCCCCCGACCTGGTCGTGTGCGATGTCTCGATGCCCGGCCTGGACGGGTACGCCGTCTTGGCTGCGCTCCGCCGCGACCCGGCCACGGCTTCCGTTCCGGTGATTTTCCTGACCGGGCTCCGGGGTGAGGTCTTTCGCCGTCGCAGCATCGAGGTCGGAGTGGATGGCTACGTCTCGAAGCCCGTGAGGGCCGACGATCTGGTCCGGGCGATCCGCACCGGGCTGGCAAAACGCGCGGCGCTGGTGCTGTCCTCGTGGGGGCGTGGCAGCGAGTCGCGGGCGCGGACATCCCCCAGCCGCGGGGTGGCGCGCCTCGACGAAAGGACCCACGAATAAACTCCCTCGGCCCGGTGCGAGCGGCAAGACCTGACCGTGACGATCACGCTGCTCCCCGAGAGATAGCCTGACACGGCATATGCACAGCCTGCTCAGGCGGTAGCCTCGCAAGCGCATCCTGACGGGGACGGTGGAGGATGCGAGCCGGCTGCGGTGCCAGAGGGGAGACGGCCGAGACCTGCCCTTCGGTGCATGGTCATACGTGCTCGCGCCGACAGTAGCAGCCGAGGGCGCCTTCGAGATGCGTGGTCCCGGTGGTACCGTGGGTTCACCCACCACCGCGAATGTGAGAACCGGGGGGCCGCGATGAAACCTGCTCTGGCTGTCATCCTTCTGTGGTCGTTGCCTGTCGTCGTCTCCGCGCGGTCTGCCCAGCCGGCCGCCGGCTCCGGCCAGGGCGCGACGATCAAGATCGACGTGCGGCGCCAGATCGGCGACGTCGACCCGAACCTCTACGGCGTCTTCATGGAGCCGATTCGGAGCTCCATGGACGGCCTGCTCTACGACCCGGACCACCCCCTGGCGAACGAGGACGGCTTCCGCACCGACTACATCGAGGCCGCCCACGAGCTGCAGCTCACCAACATGCGCTGGCCCGGGGGCAACTACGTCGCTTCCTACGACTGGAAGGACGGGATCGGGCCGAAGCAGGAGCGGCCGGTGCGGCGCGAGCTGGCCTGGGGCGTCCTGGAGCGGAACCACGTCGGCACCGACGAGTGGATCGCCCTGAGCCGCGCCATGCGGGTGGACAACTCCATCTGCATCAACGCCGGCACGGGCACCTACGACGATGCCCGCTACTGGATCGAGTACGTGAACTCACCTCCCGGCTCGTACTGGGCGGACCGGCGCGCCGAGCACGGCCACCCGGAGCCCTTCGGCGTGAAGTACTGGCACCTCGGCAACGAGGTCGACGGCGAGCCCTGGCAGGCGGTGTACTCGACCCCGGAGCAGTACGTCCACTTCGCCGAGAACGCGGCGAACATCATGCGCTACGTGAACCGGAGCTGCGAGACCTGCACGCAGCCCGTCTTCCTCGCCATGGGCTCGTCCTGGGTGAAGCAGGGCGCCCGTGGCACCTGGGAGGACTGGAACTGGGCCGTCATCGACGGCCTCATCGAGCAGCAGGGCGTCGAGTACATCGCGATCCACCGCTACTGGGGGCGCGGCTTCAACGACGATGTGGAGAACTCCCGGGCGCCCGAGCAGTACCTGGGCGACTGGGCCGTGCACTTCGAGGAGTACGTCAGCACCACGTGGCACCAGATCCAGGTGGCCAGAGTGATGCACGACGTCGGCGACAAGCCGTTCCACATCGCGTTCACCGAGTGGTCTCCGGGGACCCGATCCCACATGTCGACCCTCGCGGGGGCTCTCCACTTCAACCTCTTCCTGCGCCACGCCGACGCCGTGAAGCGGTCCAACTTCACGATGTTCACCAGCCTCCTCGCCCGGAACGAGGCGGGCGACACGTATCGGAGCCCGTTCTTCCACATGTTCAAGCTCTTCTCCACGAACGCCCGGGGTACGTCCCTGGACGCCTACGTGGAGAGCGACAGCTTCGACGGCATCGTCTACGAGGGCATCCCCTACCTGGACGTTTCGACCACCTGGTCGAAGGACGACGGGACGGTGGTCCTCAACGTGGTGAACCGGAACATGAGCGAGGCCATCGCCACCGAGATCGTCAGCGACACCGGCGCCTTCGCGGGCGCCGCCGCCGTCAGCGTCATCCAGGCCGACGACGTGGAGGCCCCCTACGCCTACGAGGCGCGGGACGCCTACGCTCCGGCGACCTCCACCGTCCGCGCCGCCGGTCGCGCGTTCCGCTACGTTTTCGCGCCCCACTCCTTCACGCAGATCCGGGTCCGGGTGGAGCAATAAGGTACAACTCGGCGATGGTGATCGAGCGACTCCGCAACCAACGGCTCGGGGTCGCCGGCCCGCGCGACCCGGCGCGCCTGGTCGCGTGGTTCGGCGCAGTGCAGGCTCAGGAGTACGGGCCCGCGAAATGGGGCCTGGGCCTCCGGCTCCCGGCCGGCGCCACCGACGCGGCCGTCGCCCGCGCCATCGATCGCGGCCGGGTGCTGCGCACGCACGTGCTGCGGCCCACGTGGCACTTCGTCACGCCGCGCGACATTCGCTGGATGCTGGAGCTCACGGCGCCGAATGTGCATCGGAGGATGTCGCCGTACGACCGCCAGTTAGGGCTCGACGCCGGGGTGAAGGTGCGCGCCGCCGCGGTCTTCGAGCGCGCGCTCGGCGACGGCGGCTGCCTCACGCGCGCCGAGCTGGGCGAGCGTCTGGAGCGGGAGGGCATCCCGTCGCGCGCCCAACGGCTGGCGCATCTCGCCATGTACGCCGAGTTGGAGGGCGTGATCTGCAGCGGCCCACGGCGCGGCAAACACGCGACGTACGCGCTCCTCGCCGACCGCGCGCCGAACGCGCCTCGCCTGTCCCGGGACGAGGCGCTGGCCGAGCTGGTCAGGCGCTACTTCCGGAGCCATGGCCCTGCGACCGCCCGCGACTTCGTCTGGTGGTCGGGACTTCGCACGGCCGACGCGAAGCGCGGCTTGGAGATGCTCCGCGCCAAGGCGAGGGACGTCGACGGTCTCTCGTACTGGACCGTGGGTCCGGCAACGCGACGCGTTGCGCGTCGCGGCACGGTCCGCCTGCTCCCGATCTACGACGAGTACCTGGTGGCGTACCGCGACCGCGTGGCGGTACCGCACCCGACGCAGACGATCGTGGACTTCTGGCACGCGCTGGTGATCCGCGGTCAGGTGGCGGGCTCGTGGCGCACCACCGCTACGGCCGCGGGCCTCAGGATCGACGTGACCCCGCTCCGCGGGCTCACCGCCGCCGAGCGCCGCGGCCTGGAGCGGTCCGGGGCGCGCTACGGGCGCTTTCAGGGCGCGCCCGTGACGCTGACCGTGAAGTCAGGCTAGCGGATCGGCCTTCTTGATCCCGATCGACACGCCCGCCTGGACCGCGCGACCCTGTTGCCGACCGCGGCCCGCCGACTGAGAGACGGCGGCTTCCTCCATTGGTGCTCGCGCTTCGAACGCGCTACCCTGGGCGCAGGTCCATCGAATCACGACCATTGCGCTGGCGGCAGGGCCTCCCGGTGCGCGAGTGCTTCACCCGACCGTGCTGCCTGCGCCCGTGGAGGAGAACGATGTCGCGATCCATCGCCCGGGCACGGGCGCCCCTGGTACTCGGCCTGGCTTGTGCCGCAGCACCGCTCGCGGCGGCCGAGGCCCCCGACTCGCGCGACTACCCGATCCGGGCGGTCCCGTTCACCGACACCCAGATCGCCGACGGCTTCTGGGCGCCGCGGATCGCGACGAACCGCGACGTCACGATCGCCCACAACCTCGCGAGCTGCGAGCGCACCGGCCGGATCCAGAACTTCAGCGTCGCCGCCGGTCTCGCCGAGGGGGCCTTCCAGGGCGTCTTCGGCTTCGACGACACCGACGTCTACAAGGTCATCGAAGGCGCCGCCTACGCCCTGGCCCTGGCGCCCGACCCGGAGCTTGAAAGCCAGCTCGACGACGTCATCGCGAAGCTCGCGGCGGCGCAGCAACCCGACGGCTACCTCTACACATCCGGCACCATCGGGAAGCTGGCCGACGAGCCGGTCTGCTGCATCAGCGAGTCGCGCTGGGCCGATCTGCGGACCGGCCACGAGATGTACAACGCCGGCCACCTCTTCGAGGCCGCCGTCGCCCACTTCCAGGCGACCGGAAAGCGCAGCCTGCTGGACGTGGCGACGAGGTTTGCGGACCTCCTGACGCGAGTCTTCGGTCCCGGGAAGAACCTCGGCGTCCCCGGCCACCAGGAGGTCGAGATGGGCCTCGTCAAGCTCTACCGGGTCACCGGAAACGCAGCGTACCTGGAGCTGGCCCGCTTCTTCCTCGACCAGCGCGGCCACGCCGAGGGGCGCGAGCTGTACGGCCCCTACGCCCAGGACCACGCCCCCGTGATCGAGCAGTCGAGCGCCGTGGGTCACGCGGTCCGCGCGGCATACATGTACTCGGGCATGGCGGACGTGGCGGCGCTGACCGGGGCCGAAGGCTACGTCGAGGCGATCGACCGGATCTGGACCGACGTCGTCTCCAGCAAGCTCTACGTCACCGGCGGCATCGGGGCGCAACACCACGAGGAGTCCATGGGCGACGAGTTCGAGCTGCCCAACCGGACCGCCTACTCGGAGACCTGCGCGGCGATCGCGAACGCGATGTGGAACTACCGGCTGTTCCGGCTGCACGGCGACGCGAAGTACATCGACGTGATCGAGCGGACCGCCTACAACGCGATCCTCGGCGCGGTGGCGCTGCGCGGCGACAGCTTCTTCTACGTGAACCCGCTGGCTTCGGACGGAGACTACGCCTTCAACGCCGATGGCTCCACGGGTCGTCGCGGGTGGTTCCGCTGCTCCTGCTGCCCGCCGAACGTGGCGCGCTTCCTGGCCAGCTTCGGGGAGTACATCTACGCACAGCGCGGGGAGGACCTCTACGTCAACCTGTTCGTCGGGGGGCACACCCGCGCCGAGGTCGGCGGTCGCAGCGTCGAGCTG
>Ga0299906_10004439_pt1 | contig 11489 bp, 8 predicted proteins | sample RVTome_14_FD_200259 | JGI IMG/M metagenome (GOLD analysis project Ga0299906, IMG submission 200259) | Soil microbial communities from uranium-contaminated site in the Upper Colorado River Basin, Wyoming, United States - RVT145D125 (version 2) ... | reverse complement strand
AGCGTGGGCGTCGACCGCTTCACCTGGCCGAGCATCACCTCGCCGGTCGAGCCGTCGAGGGAGACGATGTCCTTGCCGCGCAGCGTGCGGCCGTTGACGGTGACCGTCTTCGCCCCGGCGTCGATCAGCAGCGCCCCCGCGCCGGCGACGCAGCACTTGCCCCAGCCCCGCGCCACCACCGCCGCGTGCGAGGTCATGCCGCCCGTCGAGGTCAGGATGCCCACGGCGTGGTGCATGCCATCCACATCCTCCGGCGAGGTCTCCTTGCGCACGAGGATCACCGCCTCGCCGTCCTTGGTCCGGCGGACCGCCTCGTCCGCGGTGAACGCGATGCGGCCCGTGGCGGCGCCGGGCGAGGCCGGCAGGCCCGTGGCCAGAACGGTCACCCCCTTCTTGTCCGCCGGCGAGAAGCTCGGCAGCAGCAGTTGCGTCAGGTCCCCCGCCGGCACGCGACAGAGGGCCTCATCGCGCGTGATCAGCTCCTCGCCGGCCATCTCCACCGCGATCTTCACCGCCGCGGCGCCGGTGCGCTTGCCGGTGCGCGTCTGGAGCATATACAGCGTGCCGCGCTCGATGGTGAACTCGATGTCCTGCATGTCCCGGTAGTGGCGCTCGAGCGTGTCCTTGATCTCCAGGAGCTGCCCGTGGACCTGTTTGTTCCAGTGCGGCATCTCCGAGACGGGCTTCGGCGTGCGGATGCCGGCCACGACATCCTCGCCCTGGGCGTTGATGAGGAACTCGCCGTAGAAGTCGTTGTCGCCGGTGGACGGGTTGCGGGTGAAGGCCACGCCCGTGCCGCAGTCATCGCCCATGTTGCCGAAGACCATCGACTGGACGTTCACGGCGGTGCCGTTGAGGCCGGTGATCTCGTTGATCTGGCGGTACTTGACGGCGCGCGGCGTCTGCCAGCTCTTGAACACCGCCTCGATGGCCAGCTCGAGCTGCCGGAAGGGGTCCTGGGGGAAGTCGGCCTTGACGTGCGTGCGATAGACCTTCTTGTACGACTCGCACAGCGACTTGAGCCCGTCGGTCGGCACATCCGTGTCCAGCGCGACCTTGTGCTTCTTCTTGATCGCGTCGAAGGCATGCTCGAAGCGCTCGTGGCCGACGCCCATGACCACATCGCCGTACATGTTGATGAGCCGGCGATAGGCGTCCCAGGCGAAGCGCTCGTTGCCGGTCGCCGCGGCCAGCCCCCGGACCGCATCATCCGTCAGCCCGAGGTTGAGGATCGTGTCCATCATGCCCGGCATCGACGCCGCCGCGCCGCTGCGGACGGACACCAGCAGCGGGTTGTCCGCCGAGCCGAAGGACTTGCCCGTCTCCTTCTCCAGGATCGCCACGTGGCGGTGAACCTCGTGCATGAGCCCGGCGGGCATGCGCCCGCCCTGCTCGTAATAGGCGGCGCACATTGCGGTGGTGATTGTGAACCCCGGCGGCACGGGCAGGCCGATGCTGCTCATCTCCGCCAGGTTGGCCCCCTTGCCCCCCAGGAGCTGCTTCTGCGAGCCGTCGCCGTCGGTCCGGGCGCGGCCGAAATAGTAGATCATCCTGGTCGAGGGGGCGGTCTCGTCGATCTTGTGGTCGGTGTCGGACATGATGCTGGCCAGAGTGCTCATGAAGTCGGATTCTCCTCGTTGCGCAGGATGGCATCGTAGCGGTCTCGCCGGGCCGGTGAAGGCAACCTGCCGCGCCGTTCGTGCATTGAACGCTCCGACGCGGCCGTGATACCATCTCATCGATGCGCGATGCGCCGAGACTTCGAAAGTTGCCGTGGACGGCCGATCCCATGGCCGTGGCGGCGGCGTGGCCGGCTGACAGGCCGCTGCTGATGCTGCACTCCGGACGCGTTCACTCGCGCTGGGCGAGGTGGTCAATCCTCGCCTCGCCGGCGGGCACATACCGGTTCGACGGGCGATCCCGCTGGGAGGGGCCGGACGGCTCCGCGGCGCCGCTCGACTTCGCCCACGAGCCGATGGCCGACCTGGACCGCCTGCTGGCCCGCACGCGCCTCCAGACACCGTCGCCGGAGCTGGCGGGCCTGCCGTTCACCGGCGGATGGATCGGATACCTTTCCTATGACCTCGGCCGCCACGTGGAACCGGCGGCGCGGCACGGGGCCGCCCATCCGGGCCAGACGCCCCCGGCCTGGCCGCTGATCGAGCTCGCCCGCTGCCCCCACGCTTTCCTTTATGACCATCTCGAGCGCACCTGGTTTGAGGTGGGCAGGAGCGACTGGACGCTCGAGACGGCCGCCCTGTCCGGCGACGACGATGGCCATGCCCTGGACTTCGCCACAGAGACGCTGCGGCCCGCGATCGATCCGGACGCCTTCGTCGCCGCGATCGCCCGCACCATCGAGTACATCGCCGCCGGCGACATCTTCCAGGCCAATATCACGCAGCGCTTCGCCGCCCGGTTCACCGGCTCGACGCGCGGACTCTGGTGCAAGGCGGCCGCGGCCGGGGGCGCATGGTACGGGGCGTACCTGGAACTCGGCGACGGCGCCCCCGGCGCCCCCGGCGCGCCGGGCGGCGCAGGCGAAGTGCGGCGGCTCATCAGCGTCAGCCCCGAGCTGTTCCTGCACTACGACCCGGTCGACCGCCGCGTGATCACGCGGCCCGTCAAGGGCACGAGGCCGGCGATGGCCGATCCGCTGGAACTCCGCCGGTCGGCCAAGGATGAGGCCGAGCTGAACATGATCATCGACCTGATGCGCAACGACCTGGGGCGGGTGTGCCGCTTCGGCTCGGTGCGTGTCGCCTCGCCGCGCGCCATCGAGTCGCACCCGACGGTGCACCACGGCGTGGGCGAGATCCACGGGCGGCTGCGCGACGAGGTCACGGCGGGCGGGCTGCTGCGGGCGACGTTCCCGGCCGGGTCCGTCACGGGGGCTCCGAAGATCCGGGCCATGCAGATCATCGAGGCGCTGGAGCCGATGCCGCGCGGGCCGTATTGCGGCGCGATCGGCTTCTTCAGCGACTCCGGCCGGCTGTGTCTCAACGTGGCCATCCGGACGCTCGTGCTCTCGGGCCGGTGCGATACATCCGGGGGCGGGGGCGGGGGCGGCGGCGGCTTCGAGGGCATGCTGGAATACGGCGCTGGCGGCGGCATCGTCGCCGACTCCGAGCCGCTGGCCGAGTATCGAGAATCGCTGGACAAGACGGCGGTGCTGCGCGAAGCGCTGCGGGGACAGCCGGCGTTCGCTGCGACGTAACGGCGCGTGCCACGGCTCTGTGAGCCGTGCCGGCGGCACATGCGATGCGCGGGCATGATCGAGGGGCGCTCGTCAATGATTCATCCCACGGCCGACACTGCCGTGGCACGCGCGTACGAGCCCGGAGCGCGAGCGACAGGGCCGTTGCCGTTCCGGCGGTCGAGCGCATGACAGCCCCACTCGCGTGCGCTCGGGGCTCGTTGTCAATTGGACGATCGGCGGCCGTCCGCACGGCCGACACGGCCGTGGCACGCGCGTACGAGCCCGGAGCGCGAGCGACGGGGCCGTTGCCTCATTGTCAATTGGATGATCGGCGGCCGTCCGCACGGCCGACACGGCCGTGGCACGCGGACCTCAGGCCGACTGCCGCTCCTCGCGCAGGGCCTCGCGCCGGAGCTGGGCCCGCTGCTGCACGGCGATGTACTTGCAGATCTGGTCGGCCACGAATCGCTGGTGATCGGGATTGAACGAGAAGTCGAAGCTGACGCCCGCGTAGACGCTCTGGTTCGACTCCATGTGCGTGTGCACGACCTTGCCGGTGACGCAGATCGGATGCTCGAGTTCCGGAGGCAGGGAGATGCGGATCCAGAACAGCTTGTGCCGCGCGAGGTTGTGGGCGAACTCGCCGGACACGTTGAGCCCGACGCCGCCCCCGCCGATGTTGACCAGCGCGGCGGCGAACCTGGGGCCGACCTCGGGCATGACCTCCGTGTCGCCGACGGCCTCGCCGGGCGCCAGCAGTTCGGCGGACACCTTTTCCGCCTGGACCTTCAGCTCGTTGGCCCGCTCGGCGAGCACCACGGAGCGGGGATCGAGCAACGGCCAGATCTCCACCTCCGGCAGGCGCAGGGCCGCGGTCTCCACGCGATAGTAGTTGCGCCGCTGGCAGCGCTCGACCGTGGACGGCAGCACGAGCCGCATGGCGGGGACCGACTTGTGCTCGTTGAGCCGGAAGTCCTGGAAGCCGAGATTGGTCGTGGTGAACATCCAGCGGTTCTGGCCGATGGCGATGATCGCCACCAGCTCGACGCCCTGGCCGATGCGGATGAGCTGCCCCAGCGTCATCGGTTGCTCGATGACGACCTCCGATGCCGAGACGTCCAGCAGGCGCACGCGCCAGATGAGGTGCTGGCCGTCGCGGCCTTCTTCGTACTCGCGCGAGATCGCAATCTCCAGCGAGCCGTTGCGCTCCTGGATCTGCCGCAGACAGCGGCGCCATCCCGTGGTTCTCGATCGGTTGGCCGGCACGAGGCGGTCTCCCCTCTTCCCGAAACAATCAGGGTCGCTCGGCATATCGTCCGCCCGCCGCGGCGACTTCATCGGTGCGATCGATCACGTCCGCGGCCGCTTACCGGCAAGCGGCATGATCAGCAATTTCGACTCCGCTTGACAGTGCGGCCCCGATAATCCCGCCAGACGCGCCGCCAGACGCAGCGCCCCGCTCGTCCACAGCCGCAGCGGCGTATCGGACGCCCGGATCGTCCAGCACTTCGGATCGACCGCATCGCCGTGGCGGATGGTGAAGACGGCATCGTGGGACGCCCAGACGAGCTGCGACTGCCCGTCCTCGCTGATGCCGCTCAGCCAGTTGCCCTCGATCAGTTCCGGCCAGTATTCGTGCGGCAGGTCGTCCAGGACGAACGCGCCGCCCGGCTCGAGGTGCGCGACCACGACCTCGAGAAACTCGATGGCGATGTCGACATCCCAGACCGTCACGAACGTGTTGCCGAGGCAGCAGATGGCGTCGAACCGGCCCAGCTTCGCGGGCCAGCGGCCCAGGAAGTCGCCTTCGAGCAGCTTCGCCTTGAGCCCCTCATCCGCCAACGACTCGGCGCAGGACTCCAGCAGTGTCGGCTCGCGGTCGATCCCCACGACCTCGTGCCCCGCGCGGACGAGCGGCAGCAGGACGCGGCCGACGCCGCAGCCCAGATCGAGCACCCGCTTCGGCGCTGACCCGAGCACGGCCAAGAGTCCCCGAAGCTGGGCTTCGCTGTCGGCATCGTCGAATGGCTGCTGGTCGAGCAGCCAGGCATGCGCGGCATCATCGCTCACAGGCGCACCCCGAGGTCCGCGGCCAGCGTCGTCACATCCGCCCGGGCGCGCTGCACCTCGGCCCGCCGCAGCGGCCGCCGCCCGTAGCGCGCCTCGTAGAACAGGCGCGTGATCCTGCGCACCGCGGCGCCGGACGCGGGCCGGGAAGCGGCAAGCTCTTCCGCGTAGTGCATCGGCGGCTGCCAGGGGGGCTTCTCGAACCCCGCCCGGCGCAGCACATAGAGCATGTCGAGATAGAAGCCGAGCTGGCGCAGCATGCGCTGATACTCGGCGCCGTGGATTGAGTGCAGGCGGAGGATCCGCCGCAACTGGAGGGAGCGGCGCATGAGCTTGATCAGGGCGATGACGGCGATGACCAGCGCCAGGGCCACGATGCCCATCCAGGCGTAGCCCGCCCACCCCAGCCGGAAGGAGCGGTTGACCCGCCGCGCCCAGTCGCGCATCGCCTCCCACAGCGCGCCGAGCCGCTCCGACCAGCCCATGTCCAGCGCCCGGGCGAGCCCCACCTGGTCCTGCTGATCGAAATCGAGGAAGCGACTGCCGAACCCCGACTCCAGCCGGCTCATGAACCGCTGCATGCGGTCCGGCAGCCCGGGCTCGATGTCATGCCGCTCTCGCAGGACCGCCGGCGGCGTCGGGTCGTACGTTTCCCAGTGCTCCGGGTCCGTCAGCACTTCCACCCACGCATGCGCATTGCGCTCCAGCACCACGAACTCGCGCGCGGCATCGTCGTATTCGTAGGCCACGAATCCGGTGACCAGCCGGGCCTGGATGCCGACCGTGTGGCACAGCCCCGCCATCGCCGAGGCGAAGTACTCGCAGTGCCCGCGCTTCGTCTTCAGGAGGAACTGCTCGATGTGGTCGCTGCCCTCCTCCGGAACGGTGATGTCGCTCAGGTCCGTCGTATAGGTGAAGTCGGCCGCGGCCAGGTAGTCGCGGAAGGCCGCCGCGGCCTGACGCGCCCACAGCGACGCCTCGCGTGTGTCGTTCGGCCGGCGCCGGTCGAGCCGCCGCGCCTCAAGCAGGGCCTCGGCCAACTGCCTCACATCGCGGTTTCGATAGCGGTGCGTGGACCAGAACACGCGCTCGCCGCCCAGCAGCGCCCGCAGCGTTGCGCGGCTGGGGCTGGTCTGCGAGCGAATCTCATAGGAGTTCACCCGCCCGCCCTGCTCCGGCCGCCGGATGATCGCCGACCTCGGGTCGAACGCGACGGTGGCGCCGGACGAAGTCGTCAGCGCGACGACCGTCGCCAGCGACGGCAGCACATCCAGCGGCATGTCCAGGCGACAGCGCTGGATGATCGTCCCGGTCGAGGGCTCCACGCCCTCGGCCAGCGGCGCGAACTCGCCGATGTCCGTGTCGATGAGCCGCGGCTGCGTGATGACGGGGCGCCACTGCCCGTCGCCCATGTACATCTCCATCGCCGCGCCGCGGAGCAGGTACGGCGGATCGCGCAGGGCCCGGCCGTCCTCATCGACGATCTGGACGCGCATGACCGGCCGGCCGGAGTCGGTGATGCGCGAGCCGGCTCCGAGCGTCACCTCGTTCAGGTATGCCGCGCGGCGCTGCGAGGCGGTGGGCAGGCCGGGGACGGCCTCCTCGCCCAGGCCGCGCGGCACAGCGAGGAAGAGAAGCACGCTCAGGAACATGCCGGCGCCGCCTATCGCCAGCGCCGTGAGGCGGAACTGCACGGACACGCGCTGGCCGATGACCGGCTTGAGCATCGGCGCGAGCCGGTAGCCGCGCGGGACCGCCGCCGCCCGCCGCGCCTTCTCGCGCTCGTACGCCGAGTGGACCTGGTGCAGCAGCAGGACATACAGGCCGAGCGCGGCATAGGTCAGCAGCACCGCGCTGAAGAGAAGGTCCGCTGACCGGAGCGTTCCCATCACCATGAGCATCAGACTGAACGCCAGCAACTGCCCGTGATCGCGCGGCATCCGGGCCTCGAAGAGCTTGATCACCGAGAGCCACACCGCGTACCGCCCCAGCACGCCGATCCAGTCGGACTGGTGCTGGTACCAGTCGATCAGCACGCCGATCGACGCCGCCAGCACCAGCAGGTGCGACAGCCACGCGGGAATGGTCCGCCCCCGCGGCCCCTCGGTCACGAACCAGCTCGCCACCGCCAGCGTGCCGGCGATGATCAGCAGGCCCAGGCTGCGCTGCGCCAGACAGAAGCCGCCGATGCTGAGGAGCACCAGCAGGAACGAGAGCAGCGGATAGCTGCGCAGGAGCTTCATGCCGCGGCCTCCCCGTTGCGCCGCCCCGGCGGCGTCTCGAACGCCGGCAGCGAGGCGTAGGTGACCGTCTCCCAGCCCAGCGCGCCCACCGCCAGGCGGCGCAGGTCGTGACCGGTGAGGTACAGGACATCTTCGCGGCCGGAGAGCGGAGCCGCTCGATCGGGGCGGATGACGATCAGCCCGGCGCGCTCCGCGTCGACCAGCGACGGCATCGCCTTCGCCTGGCGCTCGGCGTCCAGATCGATCGACGCCAGCGCCGCCATGATCTTGTTGACGTGCCACTGGCTGCGGCGGATGGCGATCGGCACCGCCCCCGTGCCCGGCAGCGACAGCCCGACCTCGTAGCCGCCCTCATGCGCCGCGTGGACGAGCGATGCGGCGAGACTGATGGCGTGCTCCTCGAGCTGGCGGCGCGACAGGCCGGCCTGCTCGTCGACGCGCAGGTCATCGGTGGGCGTGCGCAGGTCGAGGACCACGCGGATCTTCGGCGGGCTGGGGTTGGTGCGCTCGATGCACACGATCTGGCCGAGCTGGGCCGAGCGCTTCCAGGCGATGTGCCGCAGACTGTCGCCGGCGCGGTACTCGCGCAGCCCGTAGTAGTCGTCGCCCGCGCCGGCGTGCTGACTGACGCGCATGCCCAGAATGCCCACCGGCGTCACCGACGTCAGCACGTTGCGGCGCAGCTCGAAGAGGCGCGGGAAGATCAGCGTGTGCTGGTCCTGCGTCACCTTGATCGAGCGCCGGAACAGCCCGAAGGGAAAGGCCGTCCAGGCGCGGAGCTGCACGAAACGCGCCTCGCCCCGCCGCCGCGGCCAGTACACCGCATCGCCGTGCACCGACTCGCCCGGACCCACGTGCATGACCCACGCCCGCGCCGGCTTCATCAGCCGCTGCCAGCCGTGCCGCGAACTGACCGGCTCGTCCTCCAGGTGCAGGTTGAACAGCGGCATGAGCCACTTGCGATTGCGGACCACGTAGCGCACGTTCAGCGGCTCGCCCACGGCGCCGTGCTGCGGGTCCAGCCGCCGGATCTCCAGCCCCCGCATCGTCCAGAAGCACAGCGCCAGCGACACCGCCAGCCCCGCCGCCAGCATGCCGAACACCCAGAACAGCAGGTTGCGCTGCGAGCTCATCGCCGCGACCAGCACCGCGGCGGTGAGCCCCAGGTAGACCAGGCCGGGCACGAGATGTCGGAGTCTGCCGATCATGCATGGCGCCCGTCAGCGGGCCCTCAGCGCATCACTTGAACCGTTCATACTGGTCGATCAGCTCGTTCTCCGGCGGCGGGCGCTCCGCCCGGCCTTCGCCGAGCAGCATGAGCAGTTGCCCGCCGCTCTTGGCCGGCGGCAGCGCCGTCCACGCCGTGGCCGACTGGTAGCCCGGCCGGTACGTGAAGATCATCCACTGCTCGTCCATCCAGCCCGCCCCGAACGCATCCATCGTCAACGTGAGATACCCGTCGGCGTCGGTCAGCCCCCGCGCCAGCAGCTTGCGCGACGGCTTGTCGGGATCGCGGTAGACATAGACCTCCACGCTGGGCACGCCGTCGCCGCCGAGCCGGCTGTCATTGCCGCTCACGAAGCTGACCGTGGAGAAGTCCGACCGCACCGCGCGGCCGCTGATGACGTATTGCCCGCCCCCGCAGCCGCCGAGCATGATTGCCGCGCCAATCACGGACGCGGCAGAAATGAACCATCGATTCATGGGAGATCTCAGTCGGTCCTCTGGCGACATGGCCCGACCGCCCGTTGGCGCCGGCGCCGCCGCATCACCGACCATCATACGATTCGACGCCCGATCCGGAGGCAGTCGAACGACCTATTGCGTCGCCCCGGTCACGCCGAGGCGTCGTCGGCGGCATCGCCCTCGACATCGGGGCGGGCCACATCGGGTCCGCGGTCGGTCCGGGCGGTGTCGTCCGAGCTCTGCATCGGCGCGGCAGACGGCGCTGGTCGCCGACGCGCCCCCGCCCCCGCCCCCGCCCCCGGCGCGAGGCCCTCGACCTCGGGCAGGTCGTCGAGGCGCGACAGGCCGAAGACCTTGAGGAACTCCCCCGTCGTGCCATAGAGCATCGGCCGGCCGATCTCCTCGCTTCGGCCGACGATCTTGATCAGCCGCCGCTCCAGCAGGCCGCGCAGCACCTCGCCGCACGCCACGCCGCGGATCGCCTCGATCTCAGCGCGGATGAGCGGCTGGCGGTAGGCGATGATCGACAGTGTCTCCAGCGCCGCGTGACTCAGACGCGAGGCCTGCCGCTCGGTGTGCATCCGGGCCAGCAACGGCCCGAACTGGGCCAGCGTCAGGATCTGCCAGCCGCCGGCGAGCTTTTCGATGCGGAACGACCGCCCGGACTTCGCGTACTGCCTGTTCAGGTCATCGATCGCCTCGCGAATGGCCTTGGTCGTGCCGGCGCCGGACAGGCCCAGCAGTTCCGCCAGTTTCGATTCTGACACGGGACGATCGCTGCACAGCATCAGTGCTTCGATGCGGCACTCGAGCGACTGATCGGCGCACGGCGGCGGGCCCGTGTCCGAACCGGGGGCATTGGATGGGGATGGGTCCTTGTCGGGCTTGATCTCAACCTCCACGAGAGCGGCAGGTCCGCCCGCACGCTCGATGGCTGCCGCGCTGCTGTTCGAAGTTTCCATATCAATGGGTCTATCGTCCATGGGGGCGGAAGCGTAGCAGGATTGCGGCAGGCCACCCCGTCCCTGACACGCTGATGACAGGCCGGATCACCCCGCCGCGCTCGCGGTCGCGCCCCGCCCGCCCATCATTTCGGCCAGGGCCTTCTTCGCCAGTGCGAACTGCTGATCGTGCTCCACCTTCGCCAGCTCCGGTCCGGCGGTGGCGATGCGCGCGGCGGCCTCGGCCAGCTCGGCCCTCGCCTCCTCCAACGACAGCTTCTCGGCGGCAATGGCCCGCTCGGTGATCAGCGAAAGCTGCCCGTCGGCGGCCTGGGCGAATCCGCCATCGACGAGGTACCACTTGCTCTGGCCATCGGCGCAATCCAGCCGCACCGATCCGATGCCCAGCTTGGAAAGGACCGCCGACTGCCCGGCGAGCACGCCCATCTGGCCGTCCCATGCCTGGAAGGACACGTAGTCCACCTGGCCATCGAAGACGGCCTTGGCGGGGGTGACGATCGAGCAGTGAAACGATCTGGCCACGTGCGGCTCCTGGTGCAATCCCGACAGCGCCGGGGGGATGAGCGACACATCCTAGCCCCGGCCACCGAGCGTTCAACCGCGGTGGTTCCGGAGCGCCAGTGACGATTCAAAGCATTTCGGAAGGGAAGTGCGCGCGCGATCGCCCGGCCCGGGCGTTCGTCCGGGCGATGTCATCTCGTTTCGACCGCATGCCATGTGCAATGTCACGGCGTCCGCATCCACGCCGGCGATGTCACGGTGGATGGGCCGGCGCCGGGGTCGGGGGCGACATCATGCGCTCGATCGCGAATTCCCGACGCCATTCCTCGCGCAACGACGATCGTATGCGCTTGTGCGGGGCGCTGCGGTCCGATTGCGTGTCGTCGTCGGTTCGGGTGTCGTGGTCTGAGGCGCCAGCCGCAGGCCACGATGGTGCGCTGTCGTTCGCGCACGTCGGCGCGGCTTTCACGTCGTTCAGATCACGGCGCCCGGCGCTCGCGTGATCGGGTGGCGTGCTACTCGCCGCATCGGCGAGAAGCACGTGTCGTGCGCGATCGTCCGCACATCCACTCCCGCGTGGTTCGCCTTCGGGGCGTACCACGCCACCCGTGCGGCGCTGGTGCCATGCCTCGCAGCTTTGGGCGAGGCATGTATTGCGCGCACAATCGCACTGTGCAGGCCGGTCTCCGCCCGCCTTGAGTGACGACCGATCGGCGGTTGACGACCGGCCGCGTGCACCGCCCGACTCATCCGGCGTCTCACGCGTCGGCGCGCGCGGCCCTCGGTGGGCGGAATCCACCCTGCCTCGGCCCCTTGCGCCGCCACTCACCA
>Ga0299906_10004438_pt1 | contig 11491 bp, 8 predicted proteins | sample RVTome_14_FD_200259 | JGI IMG/M metagenome (GOLD analysis project Ga0299906, IMG submission 200259) | Soil microbial communities from uranium-contaminated site in the Upper Colorado River Basin, Wyoming, United States - RVT145D125 (version 2) ... | reverse complement strand
TCAGCAGCAACACGTACGGCATTCGCTACGAGGGTTCGTTCGACCTCGGCGATGACTTCGATCTGGGCGCGATCCTCTCCTACGCTCGCCAGTCCGATGCCGCGGACAACCCGACCGGGTACGACGCGGACTACTACCGGCTGGAGGCCTGGCTGACGTGCCGCGATCTCGGCGCGCTGGGCATCGGCTACGAGGTGCTGGGCAGCGACGATGGCCTCGCCTCGTTCCAGACGCCGCTGGCCACGGGCCACGCCTTCAACGGCTGGGCCGATCTCTTCCTCACCACGCCCCCGGATGGCCTGGAGGACATCTACATCTACGCCCGCACGACGCTGCCGTTCAATATCAGCGCGGCAATCTACGCTCACTGGTTCGAGGCCGATGACGGGGGCGGCGATTTCGGCGAGGAGATTGACGCCGTGCTGAGCCGCAAGATGAACGCCAACTGGACGGTCCTGGCCAAGCTGGCGGTCTTCGACGGCAACGACCCCTTCCCGGACACGACGAAGATCTGGCTTCAGACCGAGTTCACGTTCTGAAGCGCCGGCGGCGGGTGCCATGGGCAGGGTCGCCGCTCCGGGCGACGCTGCCCGTGTGGCGATACGACATGCAGTGAGCGCAGACCAGGCACGGGCAGGCTCCGAAGACTCCGCCTGCCCATGGCACCCGTGACGAAGAGGCCGCCCGCGCATCAGCGCCGCGTCGGCTCGAAGCTGGCCACCATCTTGCCCGCTCGCCAGACGCGCACAGTGCCGTCGGACTGACTGACGCTGAAAGCAATGCAGCGCGTGTTGGCGGTGATGCCGGCGGCGGCGGCGTGCCGCGCTCCCAGGCCCGATGGCAGGCCTTCGCTCAGGCCCGCCTTCAGCCGCGCTCCGGCCGTCTCCACCACGCCGCTGCCCCGGATGATGATCGCTCCGTCCAGCGCGCTGTATTCCTTCAGCGTCTCGCGCATGGCGTCGTCGAGGATGTTCCGCTCCTTCTCGTCGTAGCCCTTGAAGGGATTGAGGATCATCTGCTCGGACTGATCGAGCACGGCCTTGTGATCGCCCACCACGAACAGGGCGCCGACCTTCGTGCCCTCGCGTCCGTGCTGGCCCAGATCGAGGGCCACACTGAGCGCGCGATGGAACACCGCCCGCTTGATGTGCTCCTCGATGTCCGGTTGTTCAGTCGTGTCGAAGAGTTCGTACTCGGCCCCCAGCGACATCACCACCAGTGAGTCCACGATCGCCCGGTACGGCCCGGTCAGGAAGATCACCGTGTCGTTCAGGTCGATCAGGCGGTTGGAGATGGCGATGATGGCGTGCAGCTTGACCTGGCCCATCCGGTCCAGCTCCGCCGGCGGCACGTCGATCCACGGCTTCTTACCCGACGTCAGCCGCCTGATCCGGGCGCGATCGTGGTCATCCCGCGCCGCCAGAATGGTCGTGGGCGGCACGGCCTTGAGGTCCGGCAGGGCATCGACCGCGATGATGATGGCCCGGGCGCCGATGGCGTTGGCCATGGTCACCGCCGCATCGAGCAGCACCCGCGCCACCCGCGTCGGATCGTGCATGGACGGTAGGATAGGAAAAGCAGGGGCGAGCATCGAGGCATCGACCCGGCGGCATGCGAAAGTCCTGCGGCATGGGCCGGCCGCTTGTAGAATTGGCTGTCCCTCGGCGCCCATCGGGAGCTTGCAGACCATGCACACCCTGTTCATCACCGGAATCGCGGCGCTGGCGCTGGCCGGCGACCTTCGACCAATGGCCGAGGCCTTCGTCGAGCCGGACTTCGCGTTCAACGGAATCAACCGGCCCCTGATGGTCCAGGTCACCTCGCCACGGCGCTTCGGCGACATGGCCCTGACGGTCATGGATGCCGACGGCCGCACGCTGGCCGAGCCCGTCGAGGTTGAAGAAGGCCATCTCGACCTGGCCCAATTGTTCCCGGAGCTGTGGTCGTGGCGCGCAACCTGCTACGTGCAGCTCCTGAAGCGCGGCGAGCCGGACGGCAGCGCGCTGGTGCTCGTGCCCATGCTCTCGCGGATGGTGCCCGTCACCTCGCGCGAGCCCCACCCCGCCTACGGCTCCATGCACACGAAGATCGTCGGCTGGCGCGATGAGTTCGCGCCGGAACCCGAGCCCGAGCCAGACGCGGGCGCCGAGGACGCCGCGCAGCCAGCCCCGACGCCGCCGGAGCGGTTCTTCACGGGCTATCGCGCGTACGTCGAGCGCGATGTGGTTCTGCACACCTCGCTGGGCGACATCCGCCTGGCCATGCGACCCGACCACGCGCCCAACACCGTGCGCAACTTCCTGGACCTGTGCCGCGACGGCTTCTATCGCGATGTGATCTTCCATCGCATCGTGCCCATGACCCGCGATGGCGACCCGTTCGTGATCCAGGCCGGCGACCCGACGGGCGTCGGCGACGGCGGGCCGGGCTACTGGCTGCCCATCGAACCCAGCGCCCTGCCGCACGACTTCGGCGTCATCTCCATGGCCCGCGATGACAACCCGGACACGGCGGGCAGCCAGTTCTTCATCTGCCTCTCGCGGGCGGGCACGGCGCGGCTGGATGTGCAATACTGCTCGTTCGGATATGCGGTAACCGGTGCGGAGACGATCGTGGCGATCGCCCAGGTCGAGCTGGCCGATGTCGCCGCCGGCCGGCCGGCGAATCCGCCGGTCATTCACCACGCCGAACTCGTGCCCGCACCGCCCCGCACCCCCGGAACCGGCCGGACGGATGGGCGCGTCCAGACGCCGATGTTCACGCCGCGCAAGCCCGGGCGCGTGCCGCGCTAGTCGGCGGGCGGTTCGCGCGTGGCCGGGCGGCGCCGGGGGGGGCAGGCTGTCGAATCGGATACTGGAGCCGGATGGCGTCGCTGTGCCGATACGATGGTTCGGTGGGCGGGGGGCGCGTCGATACGCGCGGATCAGGGATGATCATGCCGACGACCTCGTCAGAGATTCCACGGGCCGGACATCGCGCAAACATACCGACATGGGTGCGCGCCGCAGGCCTGTGCGCGATCGTGCTCTCGTTCGGGGCATCGCTGGCGTGGCGTCCGCCGCCGGCGCCGAGCGCCGGCTTCGCCTGGCGCGATGAGCCGGGCCCGCCGCCCTCGGCCGGTCGTCCGGTCTACCGCGAGCGGTTCGTCAACGCCGGCCTCACGCCCTTCTCCCACAGCGCCGCGGTCGTCGAGCTCGAGGACGGGCGCCTGCGGGCGTTCTGGAAAGGCGGCACGACGGAAGGCAAGCACGATGTGGCGATCTACAGCGCCGTGCTCGATCGTCACGACGGTCAATGGTCGCCTGAGACCGAGATCATCTCGCGCCGCGAGACGCGGCGGCGGCTGTGGCGCCACGTCATCGCCCTGGGCAATCCCGTGGCGATGAGGGACGGCGACCGAGGCATCCTGCTGTGGTACGTCAGCGTCTCCGTGGGCGGCTGGTCCGGCAGCTCGATCAACATGGTGCGCTCCGACGATGACGGCGAGACCTGGAGCGCGCCCCGCCGGCTCATCACCTCGCCGTTCTTCAACCTCTCCACGCTCGTCAAGGGCCCGCCGTTTCACTTCGAGGACGGCACGATCGGCCTGCCGGTATATCACGAGAACATGGGCAAGTTCGCCGAGCTGCTGCGCCTGAGCGCCGACGGCGACGTCCTGCACAAGCAGCGCCTCTCGTGGGGCCGCTCCACGCTTCAGCCGGTGATCGTGCCGTCGTCACGAACCGAGGCCACGTGCTTCCTCCGCCGCGCCGGCTCGGCGCCGCGGCGGCTGATCGCGCTGTCCACGGACGACGGCGGCCGGACCTGGACCGCGCCCGCCACCCTGGAGACGCCCAATCCGGGCAGCCCCGTGGCCGCCGCCTCGCTCGACTCGGGCGAATTGCTGCTGGTGTTCAACGATGTGCCGCGCGGCCGCGGCTCGCTGGCCCTGTCGGTGACCGACCATGATGCGCGGCAACACCCCGTCGTCCGCACGCTGGAGCGCAGCACCGCCGAGTTCGGCGAGGGGCTGAGCTATCCTCACATCGTCCGCACAGACGACGGCGATTATCACATCTTCTATACGTGGCACCGGATCCGCATCCGCCACGTGCACTTCAATCAGTCATGGCTGACGCAGCACCTGGCATCCCGATGGCATCCCTCATCGGCCTTGGGGGCAGCGCCCTTGTCGCAGTGACGGCCCTGCTGCTGCTGCTGCGGGTCCGGCGCCGTCGTCTGGCGGCGCGCCTCGCGGTGGCGGCCGGCCTGGCGGCGCTGCTGGCCCTGCCCGTCGAAGGCCTGCCGCTGGCGTCGTACGTGCGCGGCGTGATCGGCGACCTCAGCGTCACGACGCTGCTGTTGCTGGCGTTCGCCGCCGCCTCGGAGCTGCTCGACCGGGACTTCCTGGACCATCGCAACCGTTCGGCGCTGATGATCGCGGCGCTGGCCGGAGGCCTGCTGCTGTATCCCTTCGCGCTGGGCGTCGGCAGCCGCGCCTTCCAGGCGGCGCTGCTGGCGGCGGCGCTCGTCGCCTGGCGGCTGGACCTGCACGCGGCCGCGCTCGGTCTGTCGCTCGCGGTCGCGGCGTACGCCCTCGGCCTGCTCGAATCGAACAATCTCTGGGACTACCTCATCGATCCCGTGCTCGTGATGATCTCCGTGGCGTGGCTCGCGGGCGAGGCGATCCGCCGCCTGAGGCCCGCCCATGCCGGACCGGATGGAGTGCTCCATGCCGCAAACGCAGACACTCCGCAGACCTGAGCTGGCGGCGTACGCGGTGGTGCTGGCCCTGCTGGTCGCGGGCCTGGCGCTGGCCCACGTCGATCACGAGTTCTTCGATCGCCGCTACGTGGTCGAGGACGGCCCGATCGAGTGGCTGACCGTCATCGCCTTCGCCGCCGGCGCTGTCGTCTGCCTGCGGCGGGCGTTCATTCTGCGCGCTTCGCGCCCGGCGAAGTTCATCGCGGTCACGATCCTGCTGGGGCTGATGTTCCTCTTCGTCGCCGGCGAGGAGATCTCCTGGGGCCAGCGGCTGTTCGATGTCGAGAGCGGCGAGTTCTTCGAGCAGCACAACGCCCAGGCGGAGACCAACCTGCACAACATCCGCATCGGCGAGATCAAGATCAACAAGCTCATCTTCAGCAAGGGCGTGGCCATCGCCGGCGCGCTGTACTTCTGCGTGCTCGCGCCGCTCTACGGCACGCGCCCGACCTTCGCCGCCCGCGTCGATGCGTGGGGCGTTCCCATTCCCAAGCTGCATCACATCATCGCGGTGCTCGCGGTGCTGCTCATCGCCCAGGTGCTGACGCCCTCGCCGAGCAAGGGCGAGCTGGCGGAGTTCGGCGGCGGCGTCCTGTTCACGCTCATCGTGGCGTTCCCGTCGAATATCGGCGCGTTCAGCCGCGCCACGTAGGTCGGGTCAGCAGACCCGACGCGGCGCATCGAAGACCCGCTCCATCACCTGCCGCGCACTGCGTTCCCGAGCATCATTGACGTCCGCGTCGGGTCTGCGGGACCCGACCTACGAAGCCCTCACGTCGGGTCTGCGGACCCGACCTACGCGTAGCTGTGCAGACCCGCGATCGTGAAGTTGATCACGATCCAGTTGAACAGCATCACGATGCAGCCGATGAACGCCAGGAACGCCGTCCACAGCCCCTTGTCGCGCACCTTCAGGCGCACGTGCACGAGCACGAGGAACACGAGGAACGTGTTGAGGGCGAAGACCTCCTTGGGGTCCCACCCCCACGGCCGGCCCCAGGAGTGGTCGGCCCAGATCGCCCCCATGACCAGCCCGGACCAGAGCAGAATGAACGCCAGCTCCATGAGGATCATCGTCGAGCCGTCCAGCACCTGGCCGAAGGTCGTGCGGTCGCCGGCGAGATTGCTCGAGCCGTCGGGGCGGGTCATCATGAGCGAACCGGCCCCGCCCACGCGGGCGAACTCCGATGTCCCTTCCGCTCCCCGCATCCACATCCAGCCCCGCCGCGCCAAGTACAGCGTCGCCGTCACCGCCGCCAGGAAGATCAGGCAGTAGCTGAAGATGATCACGTTGGTGTGGATGTAGAGCCACACATCGTGCAGCACGGGCATCATGTTGCTGATGCTGGGATTGAGCTGAAGGGGCAGGAACTTGGCGCACATCAGGGCCACCATCGACGCCACCGCGCTGCCGAGGGCGAAGAGGTTGCGCATGGGCGTGCGCCGCAGCACGAACACCTCCATCAGCATGGCGAAGCAGCCGCCGAACCACGCCGCCGTGGTCACCGCCTCGAACATGTTGGAGTTGGGCCAGCGCTCCGCGACGTACCACCGCAGCATGACCGCGAAGGTGTGCAGACCGAACGCCACCGCGAACATGCCCAGCCCCACCCAGTGCGCCGCCGGCCAGCGGTAGGCCACCGACGCCAGCAGCGGCACCAGGGCCAGCAGGTAGATCATCCACACCCAGGTCATGTTGTGGGAGCGGAAGTACCAGCTCTCCCAGCCCAGCCGCGAGGGCGCCGGATAGAGCTCCGGATTGACCTGCGGCAGCAGCGCCGCGAGCTGCGCAGAGGCGCCGTTCACCCGCGCGGCATCGCCCTCGCGCCAGCCCTCGATGAACTCGGTCCACTGCGACACGAGCAGGCCGTGCAACTGCGGATCGAGACCCAGGTCCTCGTGGGCATGGGCCTGCGCGGCGGCCAGGTCGTCCAGCGTCATCCACGGATCGTCGAAGCCGCCCCGCGGGTCCGGCGCCAGCGTCAGGTTGCCGCGCAACAGACGCGGGTTGGTCAGCGACATCGCCGTCTCGATGTCCTCGATCTTGCCGGCGGTGCGCATGAGGTCGGTGCGGAGCTGGCTGAAAACCATCTGCACCGCGCTGCCGCTCAGCAGTTCCTGGGAGATCAGGCCCGTCTTCATGAACGCGCGCATGCGCCTCCGGAAGTCCGGCATCGTCCCGTCCATGCCGGCGGCCTCCAGGGCGTGGATGATCTGGGCCCGGATCTGCTTCATCTTGATGTACACCACGTCGTGGTGAAGGTAGTGATCCGACCGGATCATCATGTCCAGATAGGTGAACGCCGGCGAGCGGCCGTCGATGCGCCGCGGCCCCGACACCAGCGACATGTACGACGAGGCGTAGGACTCGAACGACTTGACCCGGCCCTGGGAGTGCACCGCCAGGGCGCCGAACGCGGCCAGGTCGACCGCATCGGCGAATGGCGCCGGCGGCGCCTCGATCGGCTGCACGGACTGGCCGCCGGCGACGGCGAAGGCGGCGCCGATGACGAGCGGGATGAACCACGCGCACACTCGATTCATGACTGGCCCTCCATCGCCGCGCCGACGGGCTGCGGCTGGCTTTCGCTCGCGACGTGCCGGGGCCGGTGGGCCGCGACCATCTCCTCGGCGACCGTGCCGTACACGGCCTTTCGCCTGCCGCGCTTGAGCATCGGCTTCACGTAGAACGCGTAGATCATTCCCGCGACGGCGATGCAGCAACCCGTGAGCTGGATCACCACGCCGTTGCGGTTGCCTACGCCCAGCACCGAGTAGTTCAGCCCCGCCGAGCCCGTGTCGCCCGCGAATCGCGCCGGCTCGGGCGGGTCCCATTGCGCCTGGAAGAACCAGTACCCGCGGAATTCCTCCGGGGCGTTCATGTGCACATCGGCCGGGTCGGTCCAGCCCGATTCGTCGTGGAAGACCACCTTGCTCACCCAGTCGCGGATGCTCGCGGTCTGCCCGGTGAAGCCGCCGATGTGCGTGGCCACCACGAAGTCGTGCAGCGCGACCGGCGCCGGCAGGGGCATCCGCTGCCGCGCGAACATGACTTCGATGCGACGGGTCCGGGAGCCTTCGGACCACTCGATGATCTTGGGCTGATAGAGGAATCGGCGCAGGGTCTGCTCGGGGCTTGCAAACGCATACGAATGGAAGCGCAGCCACTGCGTGTGCACGCGCGGGCCGTCGGCGACCTGAAGCCGCACCAGCGAGGCGTTGGGCCCCATGTCGCGGTCGCGCTGCGCCGGTGGCACGATCGCCGGCTTCGTCACTCGCACGTTCCGGGCGTGCATGGCGGTCACGGTGAGCGAGACCATCGGCGCGACCTGCACGGCCTGCCCGACCGCCGCCTCCTGGAAGCGCGACAGCCCGGGCTCGAAGGCGACCAGCACGCCCAGGTCATCTTCGCCCGGCCCGCCGATGACCGTCAGCGGCGCCGCCCGCCGCCCCGGCACGTAGGTCATCGTGATGCCCTCGTCGATCATCGCCGCCCCGCCGTGCGCCGGCATCGACTCGTCGCCGCGCAAGTCGCGCGTCAGCGCGGCATCCTCGAAGACCCACCGGGTGAACGTCTGCTCGGGCGTGCGGATCTCCACGATCGCCAGACTGTCCATGACCCCCGGACGAACGGCCAGGCCGTCCTGGAGGGCCGTCACGCGATAGGCGTAGTCCGTGCCCTCGATGGGCGTGAAGTCGAGGCCGGGGTTGCGCGATGCCGTCTCACGCACCGCCGCATCGAGCTCGACGCCTGCCTGCGGCACGCGGATGCGCAACAGCGCATCACGGATCTCGGTCATCGCCTGCCGCGCTTCGGCCGACTGGGCCCACACGAACTGGAGCAGGCCCTGCTCGGCCGTGTTGGCCGAGGGGTCGAAGGCGATCAACTGGCTCTCCAGCCGCTGTCCGTCGCCCGTCTCCAGGCGCACGGTCGCGACCGGGTCCAAGCGGTCGCCGCCGGGAACCAGTCGCGTGTCCTCGAAGGCATAGCGCAGGAAGCCGGTCAGGTGCAGGTCGACGCCGGGAAGCGGGTCATCCGGGGACACCGCCGGCACGACCACATCGATCGGGTCGATGGGCATGCGCGGCATGCCGCCGGCGCGGAGGTCCGATGGGTGTACCCACACCTGGTCGTAGTCGGCGATGTAGTCGTTGAAGCGCGGCAGGTCGTCGACGGGCCGCATGACCCACGTGTCGCTGCCCAGCTCGTGCAGGTAGATCGCCCGGCTGTTCATGAGGTAGAAGTCGGTCGCCGGCATGTATTCCAGGTCGAGCGCGATCGAGTCGTCGACGATGGGGCTGCCCGTCTCCTTGATGGCCCGCTTGAAGGGCTGGTTCGGGTCGCTCGTGCGGACGAGGTCCTCGGTGTATTGCGGGTAGCCGGCGATGAGCTGGCGGATGAACTGGCGCTGCGGGGTCGTGACCGACACGTTGACCGAGTACGCCCGCTCACCCTGGTCCTCGCCGGAGAGGATCTCCCACTGCGGGTCGATGCCGGTGATGCGGAAGTCGTAGCGGCCCTGGGGCGTGATGATGCTCTTCTGGTTGCCCGGCAGCGCTGCCATCGTCGACTGCCGGCCGTCCGGCGTCGCAATGACCACCTGTCGCCGGATGACCGGGGCATCTCCCTCCACCTTGGTGCCGAAGTAGTACACGCTGCCCAGGGCCAGGATGATGATGCCGCTGTGGATCATCCACACGCCGGCGTTGATGGCATTGAAGGGAATGCGCCGGATCGTGGCGACGATGAGATTGGTGCAGATCAGGGCGATGAGCAGGTCGAACGGCCACCAGTGGAACCACTCGAACTCGGTGAGCTCCATGCCGCGCATCTCGCGCAGCGGCACCCAGGCGTCGGCGTTGAGGATGAACCACGGCCGCAGCATGCCCGGCCCGATCGGCGCCCCCGCCGATCCCACGGATGAGTAGAGGAACAGCAGCGTCAGCAGGGTCACGCCCAGCCAGATGCTGCTGAACAGGCCGATGAACTGGCGATACGCCGAACGGAGCACGCGGCAAGCCTCCTGGATTGCATCGCAACGCGGCCGGAGACGCCGGTCTGGCGGCCCACGGCGGGGGGCGGAATCCTAGGCCCGATGGCCGCCTATCGCACGCGCACGCGGCCCGAGAGGATGTACTTGCCGCGCCGCTCGACGCGGAGAATGGTGATTGGCGTCACCTCGCCCGATTCAAGCTTCTCCAGGAGCTGGCCCAGCGATTCCAGCGTCGTCACATCGTGCCGGCCCACGCGGATCAGGATGTCGCGCGGCTCAAGCCCGCTGGCCTCGGACGGCCCGCCGCGCTCGACGGCGGCAATGAACAGACCCTGCTCGTCGGGCAGACCAAGCTCGCGGGCGCTGTTCTGGTCCAGCGGCGCTATGGAGGCGCCGAGCTTCTCCCGGGCCAGCCGCGCCCCGTCCGGGGCGGGTCGATCACGAAGCTGAATGACCAGTTCGCGCACGCGGTCGCCCCGCCGGATGCGCAGCGGCAGCCGCTCGCCGCCATGGCGGCCGATCAGGGCGATGTAATAGTCGATCCCGCCCTGCACGGGCCGGCCGGCCACCATTTCCAGCACGTCGCCGACCTCAACGCCCGCCAGGGCCGCCGGCGTGTCCGGCTCCACGGCGATGATGCGCGGCAGGTCCTTGGTGTCCACCATGAGCCCGCTGACGATCCGGTACCGCCGCTCGACATCCAGCAGATCGGGCAGGACCTCGCGCAGGCGATCGACGGGAATGGCGAAGCCGATGTTCTGGGCATCGCCGCGGATGGCGGTGTTGATGCCGATCAGCTCGCCCAGGACGTTCAGCAGCGGGCCGCCGGAGTTGCCGGGATTGATCGAGGCGTCCGTCTGGATGAGGTCATCGAGGCGCAGGTCGCGGCTGACATCGAGGTCCCGGCCCAGGGCGCTGATCACGCCCGCGGTGACCGTGCTCTGGAAGCCCAGCGGATTGCCGATGGCGATGACCGTCTCGCCGATCATCAGGTCATCGCTGCGCCCGATGGGCAGCGGCGGCAACGGCCGGCCGGCCTCGATCTTGAGGACGGCCAGGTCGCGCTCGGTGTCGATGGCGATGATCTCGGCCGGATACTCGCGCCCGTCGGCGAAGGCGACCTTGCGCTCGGTCGTGCCGGCCACGACGTGGGCGTTGGTGACGATGTAACCGTCGGCGTGGATGACGAAGCCGCTGCCCACGCTGGTGCGCGTGTACTGGCGCGGCCGCGTGGGCATGTTGAAGAACTCCTCGAAGAGACTGCCGCCGAAGGGGCTGCGGACGGTGACGACCTCGGTGGAGGAGATGTTGACCACCGAGTCGCGGGCGCTCTCGAAGACCTCGACGACGGGCGAGCGGCGAGCGGCGCGGCTGTCATCGCGCACGTCGCGTTCCTGCGCGACCACCGTGGCGGCGCTGCCCAGTGTAAGACAGCAGGTGACGACGACGCTCATCAACGGCGTGTGCATGAGGCGGTTCTCACGTCCTCGCCTTGTCGGGCAGCACTGCATTCTCGGAGCATAGGACGACCGTGCCGTCCCGTGTACCGGCGCGACCCGATGTGGTTCCGGCTGCCGGCGCCCCTCACGATCGCTCCCGGCCCCGCGAGCCATCATTCGCCCGACGCCGCCCCGATCTTGAACGCCGTGACGATGGCCAGGCCGAAGAACAGCAAATCAAAGGGGCTGAATGAGGCGAAGAAGCCTTCGTTGGAGGCCATCGAACGCATTGCCGCCATGTCCGCCTGATTCTGC
>Ga0299906_10004437_pt1 | contig 11492 bp, 17 predicted proteins | sample RVTome_14_FD_200259 | JGI IMG/M metagenome (GOLD analysis project Ga0299906, IMG submission 200259) | Soil microbial communities from uranium-contaminated site in the Upper Colorado River Basin, Wyoming, United States - RVT145D125 (version 2) ... | reverse complement strand
AAGCGGGTGCGCCAGTCGCCGGCGCGGTCCTCGCCGGGCGGGTCGTGGTGGACACGCCAGCCGTTGTCCTGGGCGACCTTGATGAGTGCTCGCTGGAGCGCGGCCTCCGTCATCGACGCGTGCATGACCTCGCGGGCCGACTTCATGTCGACTCGGCCTTCAGCGCGGCAGCTACGGCGGCGGGGAAGGTGTCGGCGAGACCATCGAGCCATCCCTCCGGCTCGCGGATGATGACGAAGATGCCATCCTCGGCGTCGCGTTCGGCCTTCCACCATCGATGCCTCTCCAGCGCCAGCACCGCCTCGCCTGCCTCGGCGACCTCGACGGGGACGAGGCGATGGCCGATGTCGGCCGCGCGCATCACGAGTTCCGCGGCCGCATTGATGTCGAGAGGCGTCGTGTATGCGATCTCCGTGGCGTCGAGCGCCCGGCGATACTGCGCGAGGTCCACGAGGCGATGGCCGGGGAGGGCGGCGAGGATGGCGGCAGCGTCATCGGTGCTGAAAGAGCCATATCCCCATGGCTCCCACTCGTTCAGGGCGTGCGTGAGCGCTGCCACCGTGTCCTGCTGGTCAGTCATCGAAGAACCTCTCGACTGCGGGCTGGTCGCGCAACTCGACCCACGCGCCATAGATACCGCGATGGGCGTCGCAGCAGTCGGTGAGGTCGATGTCCCCGTCCTCTCCCGCCATCGTGCGGTGTTGCAGTTCGCCGTCGAGCGCCTCGTACACGGACTCGATGAGCCCCGACCGTCGCACCGCTGCACCAAGCTCCGCGTCGGCCTCGGGCGACAGCAGCGCACGGATGGCGGGGAGGTGGGGACGGCAGTCATCCGCTGCAAACAGCAGCCCTCGCAGTTTCGGCACATCGAGGTCGGCGACGTCTTGTTCGGCCTCGTATTCCGCTACTGCCTCGATGAGCGCCAGCGCAGCCGCGGCGGGGGTGGGGTCAGCCATCGGCGTCGATGGCTGCTGCTGCGAGAGCGCCCGCCTTCACGAGGTCTCGGGCCGCGTCTGGGCCGGGCTTGAACGCGTAGCGGTCCCACGGCCAGAACGAGTTAGCCGCGGAGACCTCACCCGCCGCGAAGAGGGCATACGCAGCCGCCGCGAGAGCCAGCTTGCGCTTGTTACCCGCGTCGTGGTCAGCGTCATAGCCCTCCACGTCTATCTGGCGCTCGCGTTCGGCGGCGATGTGCTCGATACCCCTGGTGGCGTCAGTCATCTCTGCATCCTCTCCATCTCTCGTTCCGCTAGTGGTGTCAGTCATCGGGTGGCCTCATCTCAGGTCCGCGGGTCGGCGAGGAAGGCGTCCGCGTCGGCGAGTGCACCATCCCTGTCGATCTCTCCCAGCGACATGCGGAAGTCGGAGCGCAGGTACCAGCCGTCGGCCTGGAGCGCGAAAGCGACGCGCCACGGGATGCCGACGAGGTCCTTCTGTTTCAGACCGGGGGCAAGTGGCTTGACGTGTGATCCGCCACCAGATGCCTGCCTGTCGTGCCACTCGCCATCGGTGAACACGCCCGCCTCGCCGCGCCTGTCGGCATCCCTGCGCCCGGTTGCGTTGGAGGTCGCGTAGCTATCCCCGAGATTGAGCCAGACCGTGCCGTCGTCGCGCAGCACGCGCCACACGGCGCGGAACACGTCGACCATCGCGGCCACGTACGCCTCGGGCGTGGGCTCTAGACCGAGCTGGGCATCGACGCGACGGGCCCCGCATCGGCATTCGCGGTGAGGGTGGCCCTGCTGATACGTCCTGCCGGCGCGCTGTGGTGTCGAGCCGGCATCGGGCCTGAATGCGTGGTCGCACTCCGGGTCCCCGCCGTCCCAGGATGCCGTCCCGTAGTCGCGGAGCCCCCAGTACGGCGGCGAGGTCACGACGCAGTGGACGCTGGCAGGCGGCAGCGTGGCGAGCACCTCGCGGCAGTCCCCGACACGGACATCAAGCCGGTCGCTCATGGCCGCGGGTCCTTGAGGGCGGCGGCCTTCTCGCACCATGGGCAACGAACGGGACAATCGGCGCAGTACGGGTCGCAGGAGCCGTCGGACAGTCCTGAGTGGCATCCCTTCCGCTCTCCGTGAGCGACGCACCAGAAGTCAAAGTCGTACACCCACGGCTCCTCATCGTGTCCGATGTCGTGCAGGCGTCGCTGGGCCTTCTCGCTGACGACGCTCATGGCTGTTCACCGAGCGCAGCGGCGACGGCATCGGCGATGGTGGGGCCGTAACTGGTCGGGCTATCGGTGGTCACGCTCATTCATCAGGTCCGCGGGTCGGCGAGGAAGGCGTCCGCGTCGGCGAGTGCACCATCCCTGTCGATCTCTCCCAGCGACATGCGGAAGTCGGCTAGCGTCTCGCGGATCGCCACGACGCGGACCTCGGGCCCCATCGACGCGATGAGCGTCTCGGCGACCTCGCCGGCGTCGATGAAGCCGGGCGGGAGGATCGGACCGGAGGCTGTCCGCAGCGCCGCCAGGGCGGTCGTGAGGGCGGTCAGCGGGTCCGGGGGCGGCTCGGGCGCTGGCGCCTGCTCTTGGGCATCTGGGGAGGTCTGTGGGGCACGCTTGCGGGATGTCATCGGATCATTCCTCCGTGAGTGCCGGGCATTCGCCGGCATGGTCGGACCGGAGGTCACACCACGGCGGGTGTTCCCTCGGCGTTGATGGTAGAGCCGCCGACTCATCGGGCGTTGGCCGTGACGCCTCCACGGCACGGTCCACGAGGTATCGCTGCTCACGCGACGGCAGGGCGGCGAAGGTCTGCCACGCGACATTCTCGTAGGTGTCACGGCGGCCCGTCGAGCGGCGATATGCCGCGCGGCCTCGCTGCCACACCCACGCCTCGCTGACGATGAAGCGGGCGAAGTGCTCGGCCCACGCGAGGGCCCGGAGTAGCTCCGTCGCGGGGTAGGCGCACCAGCCGCACTCCCTGTCGTGAGTGACAGTCTCGACGATCCCGCCGAACCAATCGTTGCCGCGCCATCGGGCCATCGCGCATCGGGCCAAGGCGAGCATGACGGCCGGGTCCTCATCGGCGAGCGCGGGGCGCGGCTCGCCCGGGCCCCACGTCGACTCGCTACCGGCATCCGTGCGCGGTGTGGGCGTCAGGTGGACCTCGGTCACGACGGCCGGAGCCTGTAGCAGGCCGACGAGCCGGGGATAGTCGAGCGTGTCGAGATAGACCAGGAGTCGCTTGTCGTCGAGGTCGCCCTCCCGGGCCAGGGCATCGAGGTCCATCAGTCGCCCCTCCCTCGGGTGCAGTCAGGGCAGCGCCGGCCGCTGGCGGTGACGCCGGTGTTGAGACAGGTCGCGCAGTCGGCCGTGGCCCGGGGTATCGCATCGAGGATGTTCCCGGCGCCGAGGACGATCTGCCCTGCGGTCGGCATCGGTCCGGACTGTATCGCTGCCCGGCTCATCGCATCGAGCAACTGGTCACGGCCATGCTTGGCGAGCATTCGGGAGGCTATCTCGCCGAGCCGGCTCCACGGACTCGGGATGGCGTAGGGCTGGCCGGTCAGGTCCTCCGCGTGTCGAGCCACGACGGTCCAATCGTCCGGGAGGGGGGGCCCTAGGGGGGTGGGCGAGAGAGAGCTTGTAGGAGGGCTTGATGATTGAGACGATGACGAGGACGTGACGCCCTCTGTTCGTGAACGGTGACGGTCACGGTGACGCGCCGTCCGGATGGCTCCGGGCGTCTCGGAGGGGTAGAAGCGTCCTACGATCCGGATGGTGGCCGACTCATCCTGGGTCAACAGACCCGCGGCGAGTAGCGGCCCGACCGCATCGAATAGCCACGCCGGCAACGTCGCCTGCATCGCGGTGATACTCGGCCACTCGCCGGGCGGATCGGTCAGGCTCCCGGCCGCGGCGATCGCAAGGTACGCGAGTCGGGTGGTGTCATCCGGCAGGCGGAGGAAGGCGGGGTCGCGGAACAGGCTGTCATCGAGGCGTATCCAGGGCATCGGGTCCTCCCGGTCGGGCTCGGAGCGGCCGGTCATCCGGCGCTCGGGTCAGGGACGATATCAGGTCTGGGGAGCGATGGGAACGGGTGATCGTCCACAGCTTCTCCACAGGTCCGGAGGTAGTCGAGGATCGGAGGTCGGGCGATGCGGGAATGCTCCGTCTTGTAGCGGTGATGGGCGTTGCAGAGCGACACGAGGTTGGCCCGGGTCGACGGGCCACGGCGACCGTAGCCGGAGGACAGCACGTGGTCTAGCTCGACCCGGCCGGAGCAGGCGCCCGGGAAGCCGAGACGAGGGCCGACGCATCCGTGGTCGCGAGCCTCCACATCGGCCGCCACCGAAGGCGATACCGGGTCGCGGTGTCCTGACCGTCTCGGACGGATCGCGGCCCTCCTGGCCCGTCTGCGGCGCCTGTGGCGCCAGCAGCGAGCCTCCCCGGCCGTGTTGACCGGGGAGCCACATATCTCGCACGCCGGGCGGGTCACTCGGGCAGCAGGCCATCGTCCTCGGTGGTGTCGGTCTCCGGCTCGGGATCGACCGGAGCGACCTTCGGCTTCTTGATGAGCTTGCCCTCCGCGTCCCGGTGTCCACCACGATGCTCGGGGTCCCGGGCACAGCCCGGGAATGGGCAGACCTCGGGAACCTCGGGCGCCGGGCGGGGGACGGCCTTGACGTGTTCGGGCGCCTCCGGCTCATCGTCGCCGTGTTCGCGAGCGACCCAGACGGCGAGGGCCCATTGTGCCGCTAGGTCGCGCTGGGGCTCGGTCCATCCGTCGATCATCTCGGCGCCCGGGTCTAGCCCGACACGCCGGAGCATATCGGCGAGCTTGTCCTCCGTGACGCCCTCCACCGGGATCGTCCAGTCGAACTCCTCCTGTCCTTCGACCTCGGGGCCGACCGAGTACATGTTGATCTGGCCGCAGATATGATCGACGGTGGAGGCGTCGACCTTCGGCGCGATGGTCCGGCGCTTGTCATCCACCATCGTCTTCGACTCGATGCGGACCTGGGAGGCGGATTGCTCCCCGCACAGATGACAGCGCAGCCACACGTAGATGGTCGCCGGCGTCTGTAGCTCGGCGGTGTGCTCATCGGGCGGCGGCTCGGGGACGGCGGCGATGGCCTCCTGCATGACACCGGCGGACATCACGAGTTGCCCGTCTAGCGGGCCGCCCTCGATCGGCACGAGGCGTGCCTCCAGCGCATCCTTGAGGTCACGGGCGTAGCGGCCTAGTCGGTTCATGTCAGGTCCCTTCCTGTCTCGGTGGCCAGTCCAGCGTCGGGCGTTTGCCCACGATGAGCGAACGGTACTCGGCGATGGTGGTGGTGTGGTGCTTGTCCCCGTCGGCCGTCGTGCGCCGGCGGCTGCTCCGCATCATGCCGGTGGGGGTCATCCAGCCATGGGATAGCCCGTGTCGGGCCACGGACCCATAGGCGCGGGGCTCGGGCGGGCGGGAGAAGTGTTTATCCATCTCGGCCCAGAAGTCATCGGGCGTGAAGACGTGTCGCGTGATGCAGACGTGTTCCAGGGCCGCGCGCGCAGCGACGCGCCACACCACAGACCCCGTTTCGACGCGCTGGATGGCCTCGGCTGTCGCCTCGGTCATGGTCGGGTCGGTCGCGCCGGTCGGAGTGGTCCGGAGTGACCTGGCGGAGCAGCCACTGAGATGTCGCTGCCCGTCGCGGTCATATGAGATGGTGTTGCCCTTCGTCGTGGTGCCTCGTAGGACCTCCGTCCCGCACGCCCCGCATCGACCGAGTTGCAGGAACGTGGCTCCGGGTGGCAGCTTCCACCCGAAGGGTGGGGTAGATGTCATCGGACCTCCGTCTATCTCTCGTTGGCGGCGATCCACGCCGCATCGGGACTCCTGTCGCACCAGCCATCGCCGACCTTCGTCGGGCAGTAGTAGCCGCGGGCGTTCGAGCGCCATGGCTTGCCGTGCGCCGGGCACTTGCCGCCGTCTCCGGACATCGCTGCGGGCCCCGGGTCGAAGCCTCCGTACGGTGGCGGCTCTTCCTCACGCTGACGGCCCGGCGACCGCTGCTGCTGGCTCGGCTGACGTTGCTGATACTGTTGCTGGCTCGGCCGTGTGGATAGCTCGGGGCCCTCGGTGGCGTCGGGGTCATCGCCGGTCGGGATGTTGAAGGCATTGAGCAGGCCGTACTTCACGGCGCTGGTCGTGGCCTTCGACATCGCCTTGTCCTGCGTGTCGAGTCCCTGTCCGTGGATCGTGACGCCGTGCGAGTCCTCGGGTGCGTCGACGTTGACGAATGTCAGGGTCCCCCAGACGGTCACGAGGATGGTGGTCCGGGCGTTACCGCGCGAGTCGGTCCCCGGCAGTAGCTGGACCTCGCGATGATCCATCGAGACGTGGAGCATGACGCCGGCGCGGACGCATTCCTCGCGCACCCGGTCCTTGATCGTCTCGACCTTCGCGAACGCGTAGGACCCCTGCGACTCGGGCCCGCGGCCCTCCTTGGGGATGTAGCCGATGCGGTGCATGACGGTCATCATCCGCTGGTGGAGGTTCAGGGACGTGTCGCGCTCGGGTAGCTCGGCCGACTCCGGCTCGGGCTCGGGGGTCGGGTTCTTGGTCATGGAGTTCCTCCGTGTCGGGTTCGGTCCGGTCATCATCCGCCGGCGTAGGGTGACTTGTCAACCCACGTCGGCGTCCTCTGGCTCATCGGCCCCGATGTCCATGGCAGCCTGCCCGATGGCGCACCCGCCGTGGACCCGGCGACCGCCAGCGTCGATCGCCTCGCGCCACTCGCAGTCGCGACATGACCAGAGGTTGAACGACACATTGTCAGGGTCGCCCACATCCAGGGCATTCGCCCAGCGCGCGGAGTAGCCATCGAAGAGGTCCGTGATGGACGTGCTGACAGGCGCGGTCACGAGCGCCCAGTAGGGCTTGGCGAGCGGCTCGCCGGTGCCGCGCCGATATTCGAGGTAGCCGTGCCACTCCGGGAGGATGCCGCCGTTCTCGTAGGTGCACATGGCGTCATACGTGATGGCCTCAGCGGCACGCCATAGCTGGGGATAGCTGCCCGACTTGCTCTTGGCCTTGACATCGACCCACGCGATGATCGTGTCGCCCCGGGCGAAGATGTAGTCAGGCTTGCCGACGACGCCGCGGCCACCCACCACGTCCGGTAGCTCCAGACGGCGTTGGGCGAACGTCATGATGCCCGGCGCGGGATCGAGCCAGCCTATCGGCGGGCCCGGCGGTGTCCCCTCGGGTTCGGGCAGCGGCCCGTCCCTGCCCTCCTTGACGCGGTTCGGCCATAGCCCGATCAGCTTCTCGACGGCCAGCCCGACCCGTTCGGTGAACACGGTCCAGGCCTCCGGCGACCATCGCTCCAGTAGCCGCTGGCCTCGGGCCTTCTCCACCCCCCGACGGGTCGCGGCGGTGGATAGCTCTTCGAGATGCTCGATGAGCAGCGGCTCGCCGGTGCCGTCCTCGGACAGGTCGACGCCGAGGAACGAGACATCCGAGGGCCCGTTGGTCAGCCGATCGCTCATCAGGTACTCGTGTGCTGCGTCGACCGCGGTCCCGAAGATGACGCGCTCGGGCATCCCGAACTGCATCCGATACCCGGTAGCCGGGTCGCGGATCGTCTCGCGGTAGAGGGTGGCGCGCTCGCAGCCGAAGCCGCCGGTAGCGCCCAGCACACTCTTCCAGACGGCATCCTTGCTGGTAGGATGCGGGCTGGCCCCGCGGCGGGGTTCGTCGGGTTCCACCGCCGCGGGGTTCATCGTGTCCGTCATGCCCTGTCCTCCGCTGCGATCGCATCGACCGCGGCCCGGTAGCGCCCGGCCGTCTCGATCAGCGCGCCTCGCGCTTCGAGCTTCCCGATGTACTGCTTGGACGCATCGAGGGCCCGGGCGACATCGGCGGCCGAGACGCCGGCGGCCGTCCGATAGAGGGCCAGGGTGATCCCGTCGACGCGGGCCGTCGATGGCGCGAGGGATCGGGTCGCGAACCGCAGCGCGGTGCGCAGTGAGGTAGCCGGGTCAGGCGCCATCGCTATCCCCCTTGTCGATGGTGGGCGCGGGTCGGCGGGTCCGGCGGGCCACCACGCTCTGCTCCGCTCGCAGGCCGAGGATGAATAGACGCTGGACCTCCTGGTTGAACGTCCGGAAGCCCTCAGCGGCCTGCGTCTCGATCCACGCTACGTCCTCGCGGGGGACGGTGACGAGGACCTTGCGCAGCATGGGCATGGTCTCCGCGCTACCCGTGTTCATCGTGTCCTCACGATCCGGACGCGAAGCAGCAGAGCGCACCGCTCGGGCCTCGTCATGAACGCTGGGACCGATGACGACTCTCGTGGGCTTCTTGCTATTGGGCTCAGACATCGTGGTCCTTTCTGTGGGCGCCCTGGGCGGCCCACGCGCCCCGGTCGGTCCGGAGCGATACGGCGGGCCGCGTCGGGCCCGGTCGGGGCGTCTGGGGCCGTCCAGGGCGCCCAGACATGGGAAAGCCCCGGGGACCTCGCGGGCCCCGGGGGGTGGCCATCGGGGGGGTCAGTCAGCATCGGCATCGGCATCGTGACCGAGCGCGGCGGCGGCGGCGACTTCGAGCGCGTCCTGCGTCTCGCGGGCCCCGACTGCCGTCAGGTACTCGCCACCCGCAAGGCCGTCGACATCGGCGACCTTCTCGGCGGCGGCCTTGGCGCGCGCCCTCTTCTCGACAGTCTCCAGCGAGGGGAGGCGCGGCGCCTTCGCGGCTGACTCCGTGACCGTGACGCGGCGCGCCCGCTCGGGCTGGCCGAGTACGCGGTCCGGGTTGGACCATCCCCAGCTAGCGTCCGGAGTGACGGCCGTGACACGAGCGGCGGACTTCGCCGGCACGACGATCGCCATCCGCCATCGCGGGTAGTAGCGGGAGTCGGTCCCCGTCTCCTTGACGGGCCCGCTCGGTAGCTTGCCGTTGGGCCGGATGTACGTCCCGGCAGCGACGGCCGCGCGGAGCGGCTCATCGGCCTTCGCCGTGGTCGCGTTGATCCGGTCACGCTCTTCCATCGTGATGACGACAGCGCCGTCAGGGATGGCGGGAGTGGTGGCCGGCGCCACGTCCTGCCCGGTCGGGGCGGGGTCCAGGGCCTCCATCGTCTCGGGGACGGTAGCGGCGAGGACCGCCAGCTCGGGCTGAACGTCAGCGATGACAGCCTCGGGGGTAGCGTTGCCGGCGAGGATATCGCCGAGTCCACGCTCGACCTTGCGCTGGCCGGAGGCGATAGCCTCGCGGCGGGTCATCTTACGGGCGGCGGGTGCCTTCTTGGTCGCCATGATCGGGTTCCTTCCTTCCGGGGATGCGGCCCCGGGTCCGTTCGTCTCCGCCGGCCCAGTGCCGGCTTGATGAGGGGACCTTACTTGCTGGTCGGTTGACTTGTCAACCCCCAATGTGACGTGCGTCGGACAGACATACGGGACCTCGGGCCACGTAGGGCTGGTCCGCTCGCAGCCATCGGCGACGCAGAGGCACCGCACATCGAGGACGCGCACCGCCCGATAGGCGGCTTCCTCGTCATCATCAGCCTCGGCGAGTCGCCAGATCCCCTCGGTCATCTGCCATGCGTGGCCGCGGCCGGCCTCGATCAGTCTCGGGGTAGGCAGGCCGGGCAGCCAGCGCCCCGTCGCGGAGTCCACGACGATGATGGGCTGATCGGCATCGGCGCGGGTCATCGTCGCGCGCCCCGGCTCAGGCGAGCCGCTATGGCTTCGATGTCGGGCATGGGGTGGCCTCGTGGGCAGCGAGGACATCACGAGCAATCTGCCAACGCCGTTCCGGGCCACCGTCGTATCTGATGGCCGCGTTCAGCGCCCCAGCCAGCCTGTCTGCGTCGGCCTCGGCAGCTCTTCGCTGCTCGTCGCAGACCTGATGGTCGTCCGTGAAGTTCAGGCGGACGGCGGCCCGTAGCGCCTCTCGTGCAGCGTCCAGCTCGGCGAGCACGATGGCGACCTCGCACCCCTCGCTGCTCTCGTCGAGGGTCCAGCAATGCTCATGGTGGTCCCCGGTGTGGCCGAATCGGATGGCGTCCAGCACTTCGCTTTCGGGTGTCATCGGGTGGGCTCGCGGAGGGCGGCGTGCAACAGGTCTGCCTCGTCATCGAGTCGCTGGCGCATCTCGATGTCCATGACGGGGCGTGGATTTGCTTCGTCGCTGAACATGACCAGCTCGTGCTGGAGGAAATGGTCCATGCGCTGGGCAGCCCGCAGGAGCTCCAGCAGGTAGGGCACGTCCTCGCGAGCGTTGGCGATGAAGTCGGCGTCGACAGGTGAGAAGTAGATGCCGTCGTCTTCGGCATCGATGAACGCCGGACCGGTCAACCAACAGGCACTGCGTATCCTGTGGTCCCGGTCGTCGTCATCCAGCCCCCAAGCATCGGCGAGATAGTCCTGCGGCGAGTCATCCACCCGCCACGGTCCCTTCGTCGCTGCCGCTGCTCGTGCCTCGATGTATCGCACTCTGATGTTCACGTCATCGGTCACGGTGTCCCCCAGATGGTCGCCTGCGCGCCCATAGCGGGCCGTGGCGCCGCGACGGTCACGCGACCGCCCGCTAGGTCCCGCTCCGCGGCTTCGGTGACCAGCAGTGCCAGGGCGAGCGGTATCTCCGCGCGGAGTGCCGACCCGCGGAGTCCTCGGGTGGAGCCGGGCGTGTAACTCCCGCGAGGGGCGCGGACATGGCAGGGGTCGCCGTTCCGACAGGGCGCCGGTAGGACTAGGCTCGGCGGGAATCCGCCCCATAGGTCGGTCGGCTTCATCCGCGACTCGCCAAGCTGACAGTAGGTCACGGTCCGGCGATCGAGGTCCGCCATGTGCGGCATGGTCCGGAGCATCCCGCGCGGGTTCTCGATGACGAGGTAGGCGGGCCCGAGCCGCGCGACCAACTCCCGCATCGCGACCACGAGCCGAAGCCCCTGTGCCGCGGCCTCCGTCTTGGGTTCGCCTCCGCGATACCAGTTCCGCCCCATGGTCATGACGGTGAAGGCGTCGCAGGGAGGCGAGGCGAGGACCAGATGCGGCCGCCACGAGCCGAGCGCCGCCATCACGCTGTCTACGTCCCCGATGTCGAGATGGTGCGTGACGGTGAAGCGAGCGTCGACATCGACCGTCACGACATCATGGCCGCGCTCGGTCGCCGCCGCACTCCAGCCCCGCAGCCCAGCGAACAGGTCAAGGACCCTCATGCCTCGGCTATCTCCCGCACGAGGCGCATACGCCAGTCGGCGGACAGCGGGGTGTCCTCGCCATCGGCATCGGGCCCGCCGATGATGACCACCGGGCCCGCGATGAACCAGACATCGGCGGTCGACCCGAGAAGGACCCGCGTCGCCGCAGGGTTGGGTCGCATCCCATCGATCTTCCCCCGCTCGTTGCAGTAGGCCGTGATGGCCTCGCCGTGCGTCTGGATGATGTCGATCGGGAGCGGCTCGATGTCCCCGCCCACGGCGCGCTGGAGGTCTGCCAGGGTCGGCTTGCCATGGACGAACGTGACGGCGGACCAGGGGTGGATGATGGCGTAGTAGGG
>Ga0299906_10004436_pt1 | contig 11493 bp, 8 predicted proteins | sample RVTome_14_FD_200259 | JGI IMG/M metagenome (GOLD analysis project Ga0299906, IMG submission 200259) | Soil microbial communities from uranium-contaminated site in the Upper Colorado River Basin, Wyoming, United States - RVT145D125 (version 2) ... | reverse complement strand
CAATGGCCTGCGTTGCAGCATGGGGCGCAAAGCCACCTGTTACGACAACGCCGCAATGGAAAGCTTTTTCCATACGCTCAAAGTTGAGCTGATACACCGAGACCGATACGTAAGCAGACACTCGGCTAAGTCCAGTATCTTTGAGTACATCGAGACGTACTACAATCGGCAGAGAAAGCATTCTGCTATCGGATACCGAATACCGATGCAGTTTGAGGTGGCAACAGCTTAACCCTGTGTCCGAAATAATGGGGGAGGATCAGAACATATCCAGGTCAGTCAATCGCCGTTCCATCGTTCAGTTACGCAGTTCCGGATGCTGAACGGATTCGTTTTCGGGACCAATCTTGCCCTTTGTTTCCTCGGACACTTTGCCCAGTTCGATCAAAACATCGTCTTTCATGACAATCTCCTTCGTTGGCTATCGATGTGACTTGGCGCCACTACATCGTGGCGCATCACAAGCTAGACAGGGCGTCACGCACGGTCAAACATATCTATTCGTCAACAATGGACGCGTCGTCAGGATATCCGGTCGAATGTATGACGAACGTACACTGACGGTCGAATGAATCTATTCGTGCGAATCGAGGAAAGGTGCCCGGTCATCGCCCGACGTCCCGCAACAGTTCCGGCAGAAGATCGATACGCTGCTCATGGTAGGCGTGTATCGCCATAACGAGTTCGTCCCGCTTACCGGAAAGCAACAGCTCGCAAAACCGCTTCAGCTCCCCTTGCACGTCAGCGACGTGCCGGCACTCCAGCGTCCGAACGAAGTGCAGATGATCGTTCGCGCGGTCGACCGCGAGTTGCACAGCGGAGTTGTCGATGAGCGCGGCCATCGCGCCGAAGATCTGACCTGTGTAGCGCGCCAGCGTCCCGACGTCCGCGATCACGCGCCGGTTTAGCTTGTTCGCGATCTCGGCGATCGGTGCGTAGTTGTGCATCTCGCGTTGCGCGGCGGGCGAGAGGTCCTCGAGACCCAGCGTCAGCAGCAGCCGGGTCAACTCGTAGTTGCCTCGCAGGCGCGCCTCGGACAGCGTCATCGCAAAGAACCCCTTGTTCTCCGCCTTGATGACGAGGTCACGCTCCGCCAGCCGGTTCATCGCCTCACGCACCGGCGTGGTGCTGACGCCCAGCGCTTCCGCGATCGGCTCCAGATAGATGCGCTCGCCTTGCGCGAACTCGTAGGCGACCAGCCGGGCCTTGATGGCCTGGTAGACGCGGTCCCCCGCCGCTCTGTATGGCGGTCTGAAATGCATTGTGTTCGTGGTGCCTCTCGCGACGGCGTCTCCTTTCCTCGTGATCCGGGCCGCGCACCGCGGGCACGGCCACGGCGGTCCGGGTGCCTTCGAGTCTAGAAAACCGTGGCCGGACGCGCGCCTACCCGATCGGGTAGGTTCGACGGTCGCCGCGTACCCGGGCCGGCGTTTAGATTTATTTGCGCCGCTCTTCCCTCAGGCACATCATTCAATACAGCGGAATCCGCTTCTGGCGAAACTGAATCAGCAAAAGAGCCAGGCATTTCCCGGCAAAACCGCCGTATTTGACGGCTGAGGGGAGTCCGGTCCTGCTATATCGTCAGTAAAGGCGGGCCCGATCGGGGAGCTTTAAGACCAGGGAAAACGTTCAAGGGGAATTCGGATGCCCGGCTTCCGCGATCCGTTCCGCGACGAAGTCACCGGCGACGAACCGGTGGACTGCGCCGGCCCGGCAACGAGGGTGCGACCCGGGGAGGAGCCATGCGCATTTCCGAATTCATTGAGCAGTGCAATCGCGAAAAATCGCCGGAAGCCGTCCTTTCGCTCATGCAGCGCGCCGTCGGCGACATCGGCTTCGACCGCTACGCGTACTGTGCGCTGACGGGCCACGACCGCTACCTGCCCGGCAACAAACCGGCGCCGGCCATCGCCCTGAACTTCCCGACTTCCTGGACCGATTACTACTTCGAGCGCCGCTACCAGGCGATCGATCCCGTCATCGTCAACGCGCCACGGATCGAAGGGCCGTTCCTCTGGGACTCGATGAGCACCCGATACCGCCTCACACGCAGGCAAGCGGCCGTCATGAATCAGGCCAGGGAAGCGAGGCTCCGCGACGGCGTCGGGGTACCGCTGCACGGACCCTTCGGCAGCGTCTGTCTGCTCACCTTCGCCGCCGGAGACGGACATCCTGAGGCGGAAGCATTTCTCGCAAAGCTCGCCATTCTTTCCGTGCAGTTCCACCTGGCGTACAGCGAGATCGCGCGTGCCGACGTCGATCCGCCCGCCGTCCCCGAACTTACGGAGCGGGAGCGTGAATGCCTGCAATGGCTGGCGAACGGCAAGTCCCGCTGGGAAGTGAGCCAGATACTGCATTTGAGCGAGAACACGGTCAGGTTCCACGTCAAGAACGCCTTCCGGAAACTCGACGCCAACAATCGCGTTCTCGCCGTCGTCAAGGCCGTCCGCTACAGACTCATCTCTCTCTGAGACAACGAAAACTACCCGATCGGATAGCTGTGTCCGTCCGCCGAATCTGCTCTATTTACCAGCGCATTCAGCCGCTGGTAATTTTGCGTGTCGGTCTTGTGCCTCAACTGGGAAACGGCTCATCTGTACGGCGAAACGTGGATCGCCCACCATCGCCTGCGTCATCGCCTTTTCGTCGAGCGCCAGGGCTGGGACGTGCCGTCGGTCCGCGGTCTCGAACACGACGAGTTCGACACGCCGGCGGCGCAGTATCTCGTCTGGAAGGACGCAGGTAACGATGTTCGCGGCGTGGCCCGGCTGTTGCCGACGGACAGTCCCTACATGGTCAAGAGGCTCTGGCCCGACCTCGTCGACGGCGACCTGCCAGCAAGCGCAGCCGTCTGGGAAACGACCCGCTTCGGCTGCGATCAGTCACTCGGCCCAATGGATCGGCGTCGGGCAGTCGCCGAGATGCTTTGTGCCATGCAGGAATTCGGCATCGCCAACGAAATTCACCTGTATCTCGTCGTGATGCCCGTGAGACTGTTGAAGTGCGTTGTCGTCAAGGCCGGCTGCGAGGTGTCGATTCTGGGTCCATCTCGGATGATCGGTCGTTTCCCTACCGTCGCCGCCTATCTCACGGTCTCGGAAGAAGTACTCGCCGAACTGCGTCGCAGGGCGGGGATCGGCGGGCCGGTATTGCGCAACGACGTGTCGATTGCCGCCTGATGGTCGCTGACGACCGCAATCCCGACGCCGCCATGTACCGGGAAACGTCGGAAGACGCCGCGCAGGCTATCGCAAGCGCGCTGGAGTTCCTGCGAGACGAAGCGCACGCCGCCGGCATGTACGACGTGCACGTAGTCATCGAACTTGCAAGAGCCACGGCGTCCGGCTATTGCCGGCAGCCGACCAGACCGGGAGACCGGCGTTGAGAAGATCGCAGTGAGGAGCTATCGCTCCTCACTGTCGAAGGCAACGACGCGCCCGTCGCCGGTGAGGCGGAAGCGGTAGGCGTAGCGCGAGTCCTTCGTGTCCAGCGCGTAGTACACGATCCGTTCGACACTTTCGCCGCGCATGGCGACCGGCCGGGCCGAGAGATCGTCCTCGCCGAGGTAGCGGAAGCCGGTCATCGCCGCGAGGCGCCGCCCCATCTCCGCGCGCTCGTAGGCTTCCCGGCCGCTGCCCGATGCCGTCTCCGCCAATCCTTGCGCCATGCCGGGCGCCACACGGTAATCGGCCCAGGTCGCGAGCACGCCGCGCAGGCGCGCGGTTCGGTCGGCGTCGGGATCGCTCCCGGTACGGCCGGCGTCCGGTCTTCGCAACGACGGTTCCAGCAGTCCGGCAATCTCGTGGGCCATGGTCTCGGGCTCAGCCTGGGCGAGGTTGCTCAGGACCACGACGGTCAGCCCCTGCTCCACATACCGCGCAATGGCGGCGCGAAATCCCTGCCAGGAACCGCCGTGTTCGATCAGGCGATAGCCGCGCTGTTCTTCGATGCCCCAGCCGAATCCGTACGGGAACGTCGTGCCGTTCGCCAGCGACACCGGCGTCCACCAGGCCTCGAAGCTGGCAGGCTTCAGGAAGCTGCGGGCGTGGAGCGCCGCATCCCATGCCGCCAGGTCTTTCACCGAGAAATACAGCGCGCCGTCGGCACAGCGGTTCGCCGATGGCGCCACCCACTCCTGGTTCCCGATCTCGCCCTTCTCGTCGAGCTCGTATCCGGCGGCGCGGTGCATGACGAGATCGCGTTCGGAGATTACGCGTGTGGTCGTCATGCCGAGCGGCGCAAACAGGCGCTCGGCCAGGAATTCGCTCCAGTGTTTGCCGGCCAGACGCGACGTGAGTATGCCGAGCAGGAGGTAGCCCGTGTTGCTATAGCTCCATTGCGTGCCCGGCTCGAACTCGATCGGGATCCGCTTGATGACGTCGAGGTATTCCTCGTCGGTGTAGTCCTTGCGGAAATCGATCTCGTCCGAACCGTAATCCTTCAACCCGGACGTGTGCGTGAGGAGGTGACGAATGCTGATGCGGTGCCAAGTCGACGGACCGCCGGGAAAATGCTTCGACAATCGGTCGTCGAGTCCGAGCCTGCCATCCTCGGCCAGCATCAGGATGCCCGCAGCCGTGAACTGTTTGCCGACCGAACCCGATTGGTAGATCGTATCCGGCGTTGCGGCTACGTCATGCTCGAGATTGGCGAAACCGTAGCCTTTGCTCTTGACGACCTTGCCGTCGCGTAGAACGACGATCGACACGCCGGGAATCTTCTTCGCGTCCATGACGGTTCGTACATAGTCGTCCACCGGATCGGCGGCAGCCGGGACGGCGATAAAAAAAGGGAGCAGGAGAGTGGCCACGAATCGGTGCATGGCCGAAATCATGTCACAAAGCCGAATGGGAGTTCACGGGATTCGGCTTGTCCGGGTCACGGCGGCTACCGCTTTCCTTGTCCGATTGGTTCTCGTAAAGTGCCGGTCACCGTCCATTGCCTGAATTTCCGCAGGGGAGAAGATGAAAGACAAGGTCACGCGGCGCGATTTCCTGAACGGCACACGCGTCGCCATCGGCGCTTCCCTGCTGTCGCCGTGGACGGACGTCTTCGGCCGGGACGAGAGCAGGTTCGCGCTCGACAGCGACTACTACCCGCCGGCCAGAACGGGGCTGCGCGGCAGTCATGACGGCTCCTGGGAGACCATGCACGCGCGGGTCTCGGGCAGGACCTGGCCGCGCGGCGCGCCCGAAGAGGAAATCGACCTGGTGGTCGTCGGCGGCGGCATCAGCGGCCTGTCCGCAGCGCACTTCTTCAGGAAGGAGAAGCCCGACGCACGCATACTGATCCTCGACAACCATGACGACTTCGGCGGCCATGCCAAACGCAACGAATTCACGATCGCGGGCCGGACGCGCATCGGCTACGGCGGCACCGAATCCATCGACACGCCGTCGGGATATACCAGTGTCTCGAAGGCGTTGCTGTCCGAGATCGGCATCGACGTGCAGCGCTTTTACGACTATTTCGACCAGGACCTGTATTCGTCGATGGGGCTGTCCTACGCGATTGCTTACGACAGTGCGACTTACGGGCGGCGGAAGCTCGTGCCCGGCTACGGCAGTATTCCCTGGCCGGAGTTTGCCGCCGCGACGCCCATGAACGAGCGTGCGCGGGCCGATCTCGTGCGGGCATTCACCGACGCGCGGGATTACCTGCCGGGCATGAGCCGCGACGAAAAGCACGAGCTGCTCTCGAAGATCAGCTATCGCGAATACTTGAGGGACTACGTCAAGGTCGACGGCCAGCTGCTGGCAATGTACCAGCGCTGGGGCATGAGCTACTGGTGCGTCGGCATGGATGAAGTGCCGGCGATCGCCGTGCAAGGCTATACCGACGGCGGCGGCATACCCGGCCTCGAGCACACGATGCCGCGTGTCGGCCATCGCGGCGATGAACCGTACATCTTTCACTTTCCCGACGGCAACGCCTCGGTCGCCCGGCTCCTCGTCAGGAGCCTGATTCCGTCCGCCCTGCCCGGCGAGACGATGGAAGACAGCGTCACGGCGCGTCTCGCGTACCCGGAACTCGACCGCGCCGACCGGCAGATCCGGATCCGCCTGAACAGTACCGTGGTCAATACGGCGCACACCTCGGATGCCGGCGCGGTCGATGTCACCTACGTGCATGGCGGCGACACGCATACCGTGCGCGCGAAGAAATGCATCCTCGCCTGCTACAACAGCGCCATTCCATATATCTGTCCCGAGTTGCCGGAAGAACAGAAGCAGGGCCTCGCCCATAACGTCAAGGTGCCGCTGACCTACACGAAAGTGCTGATTCCAAACTGGCGCGCTTTCGCGGAACTCGGCATACGCTACGTTTACTACACCAACGACTTCTACAAGCAGGTGGAACTCGACTACCCGGTGTCACTCGGCGATTACCGTTTCAACGACTCACCGGACAGGCCGATGGTCCTGCACATGTGCTACGTACCCTACTTCGACGACATCAAGGGACCGGAGCAGTGGCGCGCGGGACGACGCGTGTTGCTCACGACACCGTTCTCCGTATTCGAGGAGCACGTGCGCGACCAGCTCGACCAGGCGTTGTCCGGAGCAGGATTCGATGCCGGGCGGGACATCCATGCCATCACGGTCAACCGCTGGGCACACGGATACTCCTACGGTCCCGGCAGGACCTGGGAGCCGGAGTACGCATCGGAAGCCGACAAACCGTGGGTCAGGGGGCGCCAGCCGTTCGGCCGCATCGCGATCGCGAATTCGGACGCCGGCGCGGCCGCCAACACCGATTCGGCGATTACCCACGCCCACCGCGCGGTGACCGAGGCGCTCGCCTCCTGAAACGGGCAATCATCGCCGGGGCGGCGAAGTCATCCCGGTTGAATTGGCCATATCCCGGGTCGCGCGGCATTATGCGAAAATGACCGGTAATTGACAGACCGATCCCGCCGGTGGGGCCGTAGCTCAGCTGGGAGAGCGTCGCGTTCGCAATGCGAAGGTCGGGAGTTCGATCCTCCTCGGCTCCACCAATTCATCCACTCGAACGGATTCAAAAAAAGGGGACGACTGCCTGTCAAAGACAGCCGTCCCGGGGGGCACCGCTCAGGCAGAGCCAGCGCGGTGGGTCAGAAGGCGGCCCGAATGCCTCAGGATCCCAGCCGGTAGCGCAGCTTGATGACCAGCAGGTCGCCGAGCGGTTCGGTCCAGGAATCGCGGAACAGGGATTCGAAATCCGTGAGGCCGCTGCGCCGGTTGTCGCCCTTGGTGTAGACGATGAAGAGATCGGACAAGGGGGCGATCTGCCAGCGATAGCGCACCTGGAAGTTGAGCTGCGAGATGCTGAAGTCGTCCGTCGGTCCGGGCGGCTTGTCGACCTGAGCCAGGTCCGTGCCGTCCTCCGGCAATACGAAGAACTCGTGTTCCTCCGCGCGCAACCCTATCCACTGCAGCGATACGCGGAATTGCTGCATCGCGGTCGGAAAGAATTCGAAACTGAGCTGCGGCTGCCATTGCTCTGCGAGAAAGGTCGTGAAATTACGGCCTTCCTGGTGCAACAGCCAGTCGTCGCGGTCCTGATAGATGGCCTCGAGCAATACGTTGACGTTGTAGCGCGGTCGCCAGTTGACGCCGAACTCTCCCTCGAGCGTCCTTCCACCCGTGAACTCGCCGCGATACGCCGCTGTGCCGGTCAAAGAGAGCGGCAGCGAAGTATCGGTCGTATAGCTCACGTCGAAGTTGATGCGCTCGGCGACGGTGAACGTGCCGTTGCCGAAACTGTTGCGGTCGTCATAGCGCTCAGGGAACCATGCGGCCGTGCCGCTGATGGTGTGCAGGTTGTTCAGCGTGACCTCGTAACCCGACGCGATGGCGTTGTTGGTGCGGTAGCCTTCGCCGTTCTCCTCGTAACGCAGGAACGGCGTCAGCTTGAAGTCGCGCACGCGGCTCAAACCCGATTTCACCCATTCCATCCTGTACCAGATGTCGCGATTGTCGTTGCGGATCTGGAAGCCCAAGTCGTTGACGTTTACCCGGTCGTCGAACCAGGCCATCTGCAACTGGTGCTTCAGGCCTTGACGCGGTGTAAACGCGAAATCCGCCGTCGCGCCGTTGCCGTCGCCGATGCCGTCGAGTTCCGAGTGAACGAACTGGCCGTCGAATTTCCAGCGCCCGTCCCTCGACAGATAGTGCAGATCGGCCGAGTGTACGAATGCTTCGGCGTCCGGGCGCACGACTGCCGTCGACAGGAAACCCAAGCCGCGATACGCGGCGCCGCGGCTGTCTTCGTAGAGCAGGCGGACGGCCCCGAAGTCGCGCCCCTCGACCAGGTACTCGACGTCATCGACCGGGAAGGCCGTTTCGTCCTCGAAGGCGGTCAGCACGCCGTAACGGAAAGCGCCGTACTGCCCGGTCGCTTTCGCCGCGCCGAGCAGATCGGCGACCGCGAGCGCTTCACGGGCCGGCACCGATACGCCCGGCGGCAGGTCCGGATCGTCGGGCCTGCCGCCGATCCTCCGCGTGTTGACCACCGAGAAGCGCTGATCGCCCTCGATCTCGGCGCGCGGCGTGGCCTGGAAGATCTCCTGGCCTTCCTGGAAGAACAGACGCTTCTCCGGGAAGAAGGTCTCGCTCGCCGTGAGGTTCAAGACCACGTCGTCCGATTCCACCGAACCGAAGTCCGGATTGGCGGTGGCCGTCAGCTGGAAATTGCTGGTCGGCCGCCAGAACAGGTCCAGCCCTGCCTTGTAACGGATGTCGTCGTCGACGCGGTCGAAGGACGACGACACATAGGGGAATACGCTCCATTGCTGGCGCGGATCGATGCCCTCCAGCATGAGCGGCTGAAAGGCGCTCATGAATCGCGACTGGGATTCGGGCAGCGCCGGGAATCCCCAGATCTCGTTTCGGTGCGCAACCTCGCGCTGCGAATAGAAGGCCATGCGCCGCAGGCCCGCTTCCTTCGGCATGGCCACCTGCGACCACGGTATGAGCATCTCGGCACTCCAGCCGCGCGCCGTCTCGGCCGAGGCGCCGTACCAGGCGCCGTCCCATTCGGTGCTGTATTGTCGTTCGGGCAGTATGGTGCCGTCGCGCTGGCTGTCGCCGAGCGACACGTTCATCCAGTAGCCGTAGCGGCCGTTGCCGGAGGTATCGAGCGTGAACGACATGTTGTCGCGCTTGATGTCGAGATTGTCACGCGGCACATAACGCCGCACGATGGTGTCGGGCGGCTGTTCGAGATCGAAGCCCAGGTACAGTCCGCGCTCCGTATAAAAGAAGCGGATCGCCGTCCGGTACGGCGGAACGGCCAGGGTATCCGGTTCCAGCACCCGGAAATCACCGGCCACGGCGAGCCCGGACCAGACGGATTCGTCGAGGCGGCCGTCGACGTCAATCGCGGCTGCGTCGTGATCGTAGCGGCGCAATGTAATCGCCCCGTCGGGCCCGAGGTCGATCTCGACTCCGGTCGGAAGCGTTGAGTCCTCTTCGGCCGAGGACACGGGCAGCGGAAGCATCAGCGCAAGTACGCCCGCCAGCAGTTTTTGTCGCAACGCTCCTCCCGGGGAAAAGAACCTCAGTCTACATGTCGGGGTCTTGCCGGTTTCGCTATACGAAACGCGGCGGGGGTGTGGCGACCAGCCGGTCGATCTCGACCGCCAGCGCCACGGCATCGTTGCTGAAGTAATGCGTGTGGCCGCCGGAGCCGAGGCAGAATTCCGTGCGATCGCCGGCACGCCGTGCCTGCACGCTCCCGTCGGGCTCGACTGTGGCGGCGGCGAAGCGCGCTGCATCGCCATCCGGCGTCCAGATGAAGCGTCCCACGTAGTCCCCTGAGCGGCAGGCGTTGACCCATTCGCTCGCGCCGAGCTCGGCGGCTGCCGGGGAAGCATCCGCGAAGGCGGCATCGCGCGGGCCGACCCACCGGTAGAGCAGCGGAAAGCGCTCCGCGTACAGGTCGCGCAGCGGCGAGCCCACGGTGACCAGCGCGACCGGCAGCCCGCCCACGAGACTCTGCAGACGGCCCTGGCTTTGCAGGTAGCGCAGGAGGTCGGCGCTGATCACGGTGCCCTGGCTGTGTGCGACGATCACGATGCGTGCGTAGCCCCGCTCGCGCACATAGGCGAGCAGCGAGGCATATCGCGAATAGATGCGCGCCCGCGGCGGCTGCCGGTTGGGCGGATCGCCGAAGTAGTTGTCGATGTCGAGCACGGCGTCGATCGCAACGCGTAGCCGGCCGAAGGTCTGCGTGAAGCGCGAGCCGAGCGCGGCGATCGTCACCGCGCCTCCCGCGAGCCACTTGCCCGCGGCGACCAGGTTCTGGCCTTCAAACATCGCCAGGAGGCCGGCAAGCCAAACCACAGGCTCTTTCCCGACGCCCATCGTGAACGCGAACTGCTGCAGGACGAACGCAAGGTAGACAATGCCGCCCGCAATGGCGCCGAGCGGCACGAGCGACTTGAACGTTGTTCCCAGCACCCGGACACCCCCACCCAGCCAGTTCCCCAACCGCTCTGCCCAGTCAGCCCTTGCGTCTTTCGCAGCCGGGTTCCGGCTTGGCGAAATCTCCTCCATCAGCGAGGGCAGTAGCACCAGCAGGGCCGCCGCAGCGAGCACCGTGAAGGCAAGCACGAGGGGCGTGAAGAACGCGCCGAGGGTCTGCACTCGGTCCTCGAGGAAGATCTCGACCGAGCGATAGGTACCGCGAAAAACGATCGGCAGGTAAAACAGATCCTTCGGCACCGCCCGGCTCGCCACGAAGCTCACGACGGACCACAGCACCAGGCTCAGCACCGCGAAAAGCGCGCTGGAGCCGATGACGGCAATACGCGCCGTGTGAAGCGACGCCCGGGCGGCGCGGTCGCACCCGCGGCCAAGCCACCCTCCCAGCAGCAGGGCGACGATCTGGACCGCGACGAAGACCGCCCACACCAGCAACACCGCCGCGAGCAGCCATTCGCCCACGTTGAGCGCCGCAGTAACCATCCATTCGCCTTGCGTGCTGACGCTCGGCAACAGCAGCAGGCCGTAGACGCACAGCGTAACGACAGTCGCCAGCACCAGCAGGTGGCCAAGTACGCGCACGCCCTCTGTGACGCCCGAATAGCGCTCGACGAGATACCAGCCGAGCAGCGCGACGACCAACGCGGCGGCCCCGAAATACATCCGGTGTATCCAGTCGTAATGGATGAGCGCGACAAGCGCCACGGCCATGCTCGCGAGCGCCGCGGCCAAGAGGAGGAACAGCAACGCCCATCGTCCGGGCCCCGGCGTCGCACGCAACCACGCGAGCGCCGCGAGGGCTGCCAGCACGACCGAGCCGAGCGCGAACGCGGCGGCAAGAAGCTGGCCCCGCAGTTCGGGGGGGACCAGGGCCATCGTGCCGAATACCACCATCAGCAGCATCGCGAGCTGGAGCAGCGCCGCCGGCGCCTTCATCAGCCACGCCATCCAGGCGTGAAGCCGCTGCAGAAGGTGCCATCCCGTCCCGCCGTTCGCGCTGAGCGCCACCTGGTCGACCACGTCGGCC
>Ga0299906_10004435_pt1 | contig 11495 bp, 9 predicted proteins | sample RVTome_14_FD_200259 | JGI IMG/M metagenome (GOLD analysis project Ga0299906, IMG submission 200259) | Soil microbial communities from uranium-contaminated site in the Upper Colorado River Basin, Wyoming, United States - RVT145D125 (version 2) ... | reverse complement strand
CCTGGCAGATCTCCGAGAACGAGGTCCGACAGATCGCGGCCTACGTTCGATCGCTCGGACGGGTGGAAGCGACGCCGCTTCCCGGAGATCGCGAACGAGGACGGGAAGTGTTCGAGGGCGCGGGCGGATGCGGAAGCTGTCACATGGTCGAGGGCGAGGGCGGCATCCTCGGTCCGGACCTGAGCGACGTGGGTTTGCGCCGGGGCGCCGGCTATCTTCGCGAGTCCCTCGTCTCTCCCGGCGCGACGGTTCCCGAGCGATATCTTCTGGTGCGGGCGCAGACCCGCGCCGGGCAGGAAGTGATTGGAGTTCGGGTGAACGAGGACTCGTTCACCATCCAGCTCCGGGATCCCGTCGGCCGCATCCACTCTCTTTCGAAGCTCGAGCTCGCGGATCTCGAGAAGGCCTTCGGCGAGAGCTTGATGCCGAGCTTTGGATCGCAGCTGAGCGAGGCGGAGCTCGAGGATCTGATTGCCTTCCTCGCCGGCTTGAGAGGTGAGCGTTGAAAAGGTCGGGAATCCTCATCGTCCTCTTCGCCATGGCGCCGGCGGCCATGGCCCAGGTGAGCTACGAGCGCCTCAAGAACGCCGCGAGCGAGCCGGCGAGCTGGCTGACCTACTCCGGGAGCTACGCGTCTCACCGCTACTCCGCCCTCGACGAGATCGACGCGTCGAACGTGGGCCGCCTGCGTCCGGCGTGGCTCTACCAGACGTCGAGTGGCGGAGAGCTCGAGACCTCGCCCCTCGTCGCCGACGGTCTCATGTACGTGAGCGAGCCTCCCGCCACCGTGACCGCGCTCGACGTGAAGACCGGCCGCTCCGTCTGGAGCTGGTCCCGTCCCATGCCGAAGGATCTGCGGGTTCTGGGATTCCCGCGCACCAACCGAGGGCTCGCGATCCTCGGCGACAACGTCTACGTCGGAACTCTCGACAACCACGTGGTCGCTCTCGACGCGGCCTCCGGCTCCGTCCGCTGGGACGTGCAGATCGCCGAGAACTCCCTCGGCTACTGCATCACCGCGGCCCCTCTCGCGATCGACGGGAAAATCATCGTCGGAGTGAGCGGGGGCGAAGCGGGAGTTCGTGGCTTTCTCGACGCCCTCGACGCCGACACCGGAGAGCGTCTCTGGCGCTTCTGGACCATTCCCGGTCCGGGCGAGCCCGGCCACGAGACCTGGAGCGGCGACGCCTGGAAAACGGGTGGAGGCGCCACCTGGCTCACCGGCTCTTACGATCCGGAGCTGGACCTTCTTTACTGGGGCGTGGGAAACCCCGCCCCCGATTGGAATGGGGAGGTTCGCCCCGGCGATAACCTCTATAGCTGCGCTCTCATCGCTCTCGAGGCCGAGACCGGCAAGCTGAGATGGCACTTCCAGTTCACGCCCCACGACGTGCACGACTGGGACGCGAATCAGATTCCGGTCCTGGTCGATGCCGAGATCGACGGCCGTCCGCGGAAGCTCGTGGTGATGGCGAACCGCAACGCGTTCTACTACGTCCTGGATCGAGAGGTGGGGACGTTCCTCCTGGCGACTCAGTACTCGAAGCAGACCTGGGCGAAGGAAATCGACGAGAGCGGAAGGCCGGTGGTGCTCCCGGCGACCGAGCCGACGGAAGAGGGAACGCTCGTCTGGCCGAGTCTTCAGGGGGCGACGAACTGGTTCAGTCCGTCGTACAGCCCGAAAACCGGGTTTCTCTATGTCGCCGTGCGCGAGATGGGCTCCTACTATTACAAGGCCGAGGCCGAGTACAAGCCGGGCGATTACTTCATGGGCGGGGGGGAAAGGGCTCTCGACGGCGACGAGGCCTCGGGGGCGATCCGCGCCATCGACATCAAGACCGGCAAGACCGTCTGGAACTTCCAGCAGCACTCGCCGCCGTGGGCGGGAGTGGTCTCGACCGCGGGAGGTCTGGTCTTCGCCGGCGCTCAGGAGGGGAACTTCTTCGCCCTCGATGCCGCGACGGGCGAACCCCGCTGGCAGTTCCAGACCGGCGGAGCCGTGCGCGCGAACCCCATCGCCTTCGAGATCGAAGGGCGACAGCACATCGCCATCGCCGCGGGGAACGCGATCCTGATCTTCGGGCTCTAGGCTTTCCTGCGCGCGCTCTTCTTCTTCGCGGGCCGGCTCGGGGATTCTTTCTTGAGTCTCGCGACTTCCCTCCGCAGGGATTCCACCTCCGCCCGCGAGGCGAGCCCCATCGTCTTCATCGCCGCGGCGATCTTCTTGTCCACGAGTCCCTCGAGGTCGTGAAGCGCTGAAGAAGCTTTCGACTGCGCCGTCGAGACCGACTCCTTGAAGGCGCCGCTCGCCTTTCCGAGGGGCTCCTTGAGCGTCTTCTCGTAGCCCTCACCGCTCTCGACGAGCGACTCGAAGATCTCGTCTCCCCGTTGCTCCGCTTCCGCGATGGCGCCCAGTCCCGCGAGCCAGATCCTGCGGGCCGAAGCGCTCAGCCTCTCGAACGCGTCCGTTTTCTCTTTCTTGGTCATGGTCCCCTGTTTCCCTCTACGGATTCTGGTTGGTGGTGGGCCGCAACCGCTCCTGCCGTTGCTTTTCCACCATGCGGGCGACGTCTGCGAGGAGCTCCCGCGCGTCGTACACGATCCCGTCCTTGATGGTGTACTTGATTCCTCCGACTCGCTCCGCTTTGCCGGTTCCATCGTTCAAACGGACGGCACCGGTGCCGTAGAGGACCTTGAAGTTCTCGAGAGGGTTCTCGTCGAGCAGGACCAGGTCCGCGAGACGGCCGGGGCGGATGATGCCGAAATCGACGGGGATGCCCTTGGGCTCGTGGAGGGTCTCGGCGCCGTTGAGAGTCGCCGAGCGCACCACTTCGAGAGGATGGAATCCCGCTTCCTGCAGGAGCTCGAACTCCTCGATGTAGCCGAAGCCGTACAGCTTGTAGATGAAGCCCGAATCGGAGCCCGTGGTCACGCGGCCGCCGGCGTTCTTGAAGTCGTTCAGGAAATCCATCCACACCCGGTAGAAGTTCCTCCAGGCGACTTCGTCGTGGGTCGTCCAGTAGTACCAGTAAGCCCCGTGGTTCACGCGGCTGGGCTCGTAGAAGTCCCACTGGGAGGGAAGGGTGTACTTCTGATGCCAGTCGGCGTTGCGGGCCGCCATCACGTTCCGGCCCGCGGCGTAGATCGTCATGGTGGGGTCGATGGTGAGACGGAGATCGACGAGCTCCTCGACGAGCGCATTCCATTCCTCGCTTCCCCGAGGGTGAATCTGGTTCCAGAGCCGTCCCACCTGGCCGAAGCGATGCTGCTCGTCGCTCTGGTTCTGATCGGCGGGCCAGTCCTGGACGTAGTGGTCTTTCAGAAGCGCCTCGAACAGTCCGTAGAAGTGGGTCTGGGTGCCGAGCCCGAGCCTCGCGGCGTCCAGCAGGTTCATGCGGGCGACGCCGTTCTGACCGAGATGGGCCATGGTGCCGAGCCCGTTCTTCTTCGCCTCGTCGATGAGCGCCGCCATGATCTCCGGATCGTAGGCGCCGAGTTTCAGCCCGTCGATGCCTTTCTCGGCGCCCCAGCGCACCCACTCCCGGGCTTTCTCCGGTGTCGAGATCGGCCCGCCGTCCCAGCCGTCGCCGGTTCCAGGACGGGCATAGGCGAAGATTCTCGGGGCGACGATCTCGTTGGCGGCGCTCCGCGCCTTTTCGCGGAGGATGAAGTCGCTCGCGCCCGAGCCGGCGTCCCGAGTGGTGGTGACGCCGTGGCCGAGCCAGAGCTTGTACACGTACTCGGCCTCGGGCGCTTTGGGGACGCCTCCGGTGTGGGTATGTAAGTCGACGAAGCCCGGGAGGACGTACATCGACGAGGCGTCGATTTCCCGGCTCGCGTTCTTCGGGCGCTTCGACTCGTCGATGGGAACCCCCGGCGTTCCCACGCCCTTCACCTCGGCGATCCGGTTCCCTTGGATGACGATGTCCGTCGGCCCCGAGGCCGCGGCACCGGTTCCATCGATGACCCTCGCCCCCCGAAGGATGAGCCGGTCGAACGGGCCCTCTCCCTGGCTTCCGCGATCGGGTGCGGGCTTGACTCGTTCCTCGTCCTCCTGAGCCATCGCGAAGCTCGCGAGCGCCGCGAGGAGCGTCAAGGTCGCGCCGATTCTGACTTTCCTGGTCATGGATGGGTCGCCTCCCTCCGTGCTTTATAGCAGCTTGAGTGAGATAACGGCAACGCCTACAATCCGCTCGAGTCATGTTCCTTCCCGTAGGCGATCAACCGAATCCACGCGGCACGCCGATCGCGAATTACGCGATCCTCGCCGTGAACGTGGCGATCTATCTCATGCTGAGCCTCCCGCTCTCGCTCCGGCCCGCCGAGCCCTCCGACCCACGGCTCGCCGAGTACGTGGAGATCATCCGGCAGAATCTTCCGCCCGGAGTTTCGATCCGGGACGTGCTGCAGCAGGTCTCGGAGTACGATCTGTTCGTCTTCTCCTGGGGCTATCGCCCGGCGGAGCCGTCCGTTGTCGCCCTCTTCGCCTCGATGTTCCTCCACGGAGGGCTAGCCCACCTCTTCGGGAACATGTTGTTCCTCTGGATCTACGGCGACAACGTCGAACATCGACTCGGAAGCGCGCGCTACGTCTTCTGGTACCTGGTGACCGGGGCTTGCGCGACGCTTTTTCACGCGGTTTTCGACAGCGACTCACGGATCCCGCTGGTCGGAGCCTCGGGGGCGATCTCCGGTGTCCTCGGGTTCTACTTCCTCTGGTTTCCCCGCAACTCCGTGCGCATGTGGGTCCTGCTCTTTCCGTTCTTCATGAACGTCGTTCTCCTCCCCGCGCGACTGGTCCTTGGCTTCTATCTCATCCTCGACAATATCCTGCCCTTCCTCCTGACGCGGGGAAGCCAGGGGGCGGGTGTCGCCTACGGCGCCCACATCGGAGGCTTCCTCGCGGGGCTCGCCGTCGCCTGGTTCAAGGATCGAAGAGAGGTTACCGAGCGACCCTCGGAGTACCGCGATTTCCCGCGCGCCTCCGGCGCCACTCCCCGCGAGGCCCTGCAGGAAGCGCTGCGCCGGGCAGATCTGGGAAAGGCGGCGGAGCTCTACTTCGAGCTTCCCGCAGCCGAGACGCGCGGGGTTTTGTCCCCCGACGATTCCATTGCACTCGCGAACTGGCTCGCGAAGAACGGGCATTCGCGGGCGGCGCTCACGCTTTACCAGCGTCATCTTCGGGACTATCCTCGGGGACCCGGCGCCGCGGAGGCCCACGCCTACGCCGGGCTCCTTCAGCTCCACGCTCTGCGGGAGCCCACCGCCGCGTATCAGCATCTCGTCGAGGCGCTCGACTACGACCCCCCGCCGGAGCTCGAGTCGATGATCCGCCGGGGGCTGGCCGAGATCGCCGCGCGCCAGAAGTTCCAGGTGCCGCGCCTGCTCTGAGAATTCACGGAGGGAGAAATGCTCTTGTCCGCGATCGCGATCGTCGGAGGGTTCCTCATCGATGGCTTCGGCGGCCCGCCGCTTCCGAACGCCGTCGTCCTCATCGAGGGCGAGAGGATCGTCGCCGTGGGGGCGGAGGGCGAGATCGAGATTCCCCCGGGGGCTTCGATCGTCGACGCCGAAGGGCTGACGATCCTGCCCGGTCTCATCGACACCCACGTGCATCTGGATATCCTGGGACACGGCGACTATCCCACCTGGCACGAGATGGCTCGAGCGGACTACGGAGAGGTGATGGCGCTCTCGGCGGCCCAGCTCCTTCGCCACGGCGTCACCACCGCGCGCGATGCGGGAGGCGAGATCGAAGCCTCGGTGCGGACGAAGAAGCGCATCGAGGCCGGCGAGATCCCGGGTCCGCGGCTGGTCGTGAGCGGGGGCTGGATCCAGGACTGGCCCGACGAGCGGGCGAAGGCGCACCATCGCCGGTTCAACTACAACGTCCACACCGCGGAAGAAGCGCGGGCCGCGACCGCGGCCCTCATCGGGAAGGGCGCGGACGCGATCAAGGCCTACACCGGCCTAACGCTCGAGCAGATGCGGGCCATCACCGACGAGGCGCATCGGCGCGGAAAGATCGTCGGCGCCCACGTCTACACCGACGAGGAGATCCTGACGGCGATCGAAGGCGGAGTCGACTTCCTGGACCACGCGGGATCGGGCCACCAGAACCCGCTCTACGCGGAAGAGACGCTCCGACTCATGGCGCTGCGGCAGATCCCCGTGGGCCAGTCGATCTCCCATCGGGTCACGCTCTACCCCGCGCACATCTCCTGGCCGGAGAGGGTGGACGACCCCGGGCTTGCGCGCGAGCTCGGCCGCTTCGCGGATTCCGTCCGCGAGTCGCTCCGAAACTTTCCCGGGCTATCGTATTTCGGTCGCATTCATCTCGAGCTGCGGATCGCTCCCGAGGCGGGCCGCCAGCTCTTCGCCTCGGGCGTCAAGATGATTATGGGCACGGATTCCGGCACTCCCGGGTTCTTCCATCGCGACGCCGTCTGGCGCGAGGCGGACGCACTCGTGCGGCTCGCGGGCATGAGCCCGAACGAAGTCATCCTCGCCGCGACCAAGCACCCGGCGGAAACGCTCCGAGTGGACGCGGGCGTGATCGCGCCGGGAAAGCTCGCCGACGTGATCCTGGTGAAGGGAAATCCGCTCGACAGCGTTCTCTATCTGCAGAACGTCGAGGTGGTGATCAAGGGCGGGGCGGTGCAGAAGTTCTAGCCTCGAGGTCGCGAACCCTTTGGGCAAACGGCGCAAATCCTCCAGGACAACGCCGGATCAGGAGCTCGACGTCGAGGATCCGACAAACCTCTTGGTACAAGTCGCGCTGCAGAACTCCGAGCTTCTCGCACACCTCCTTGGGCCGCCTAATGGACTCGGGACTCTTCTGCGTCTCGATGGAACGCCCCAGAACGCGAGTCAGCGCTTTCTCATCGGCGAGCACCCAGGCGTCGAAGCTCTCGATGGCGACACCGAGCGCGCGCCGGAACTTCACGGTGACCAGATTCTGTGCTTCCTCGACATGTTGAACTCTCTCGGCAACACCGTCCCGGTCGACTATGAGGATCAGCGCGTCGAATCCGCGCTTCTTCGCCTCCAAGATCCATCGAACTGAGCGTTTGAAAAAAACCTGGCCCTTCCCATGAAACGCGTGGAGAACAGGGCTCTTGACGGCAGCATGTTCGATCTCCAGTGGGATCTGGACGAGCTGTCCAATGAGAGATTCCGCGGCCCGATCGTGCGGGCCCTCGGTGATCAGCAGGACCCGGAGCGGCGCGTCACTCGCTGGCTGGGCTTCTTTCCGCAAGCTGCTGGTCGCCTTCCGCGCTCCAGATTTCGCCCAGCGTAAAGACGTCGAGCTGTTTCCGAACGGTGTCGTTGTCGGAAAGCCGGGTCACTGCAACCGCTCCATCGATTCCCACCTTGCAAATCGAGACTTCCTCGGGCGAGAAGTGATCGACGGCATAGGGGGAATGGGTAGTCAGGAGGATCTGGGTCCGGCGCTGTCCCGCGACGATCGCCCGCAAGATGTTCAGGACGTCGCGGAGCCGCTCCCAATGGATCCCATTCTCGGGCTCTTCGACCAGCAGCAGGCGTGGCGGCTTCGGCAAATGGAGGATGGTGAGATAGGCCAAGACCAGCAGAAGGCCGTCGGATACCTGTGACGCGCGAACAATCTCACCGCCTGTGAACTCGAAATGCAGCCCCTTGCCGGGAGAATGCCGCAGTTCCGGGAGATCGAAGTTGTGGTCGGAAGCGGCCATCACGCCGGCTTCCCTTTGGAGTCTAATAGACTTCACATGGGGAAACAGCGTGCGCAAACCTCTTTCGATAAGTTCGAAGAGAGCGCGGTCGAACCCAAGGATATCGTCGAGAAGAAGAGCCAGCCCAAAACCCGACGGATCCATCCAGAACTGCTGGCGTTCCAGGGGAGCTACCGGAAGGGCGAGAAAGCGAGGATTCCATCGACAAAACCGCGCGCCGCGCAAGGCGTCGTGGACGCGACGAGCGGCGACGACGTCCGCACTGGCGGATGACGAAACGTGGATCTCGTTCACCATCGTACGAGCCGAACGGGTCGTCAGCGGATGGACTCTTCCGTCCTCTCGAATTTCCTCTTTCTCAGTCAAGGCGCTCCGGCCCTTCGACCCAAACCGAAAAACCAACTCATAGTCGAAATTGCCGCTGTCGTCGGAGATGCCTGCCGCCAGGGTTACGGGTAGATCCTGGTTTCGCCAAACCAATTCTCGTCCCTCCCAGGATCCCACGAAAGCGTTTCCAAGATGCTCTTGGTCGACGCTGCGGCAAAGGGCGGCGGCAGCCTGCAGGATGCTCGTCTTGCCGGCGTCGTTCGGGCCGATGAGGGCGTGAAAACTGCCGATGTCGATCGACACGTCCCGCAGAGCCTTGAAGTTCGCTATCCGCAGACGCTGGATCACGCTTTCCCTAACTCCCTGATCGCAGGATAGTTTCTCGCCGACCTCGTTGCAAACGCAGCATGGACCGGCATTCTACGGTATTCTTCCGCATCCCAAGGAGGGGAGTGGCATGCAGACCCAGCTCGATCGACGCCGATTTCTGCAGCGCACGTTTGCCGGAAGCGCGGGGGTGGCGCTCGCGGGGACGCCGTACTGGGCGGCCGCGGTTCAAATGCTCGAGGCGCCGCCCTTGCGCGACATCCGCGGAATCGGGGTCACCGACCCCGAGCTCGTGGAGCTCTCGATCAACGAGAACCCTCTCGGCCCGCCGCGCCGCGCCATCGAGGAGGTCGCGAAGCGGATGTTCGGGATGAACCGATACATCATGGACACCCCGCTCGAGGAGGCCCTGGCGAAGCACCACGACGTTCCCCTGGAGATGATCCTGACGGGGATTGGCTCGACGGAGATCCTGCGGCTCGTCACCCTCGCTTCGTTCTACGAGCGGAAGGGGAACACCGTGACCGGCTTTCCCTCCTATCCTCAGATCCCGAGGGAGACGGAGGAGCTCGGCCGCGAGGTCCGGCGAGTCAAGCTTCGCCCCGACTGGAGCCTGGACCTCGAGGCGATGGCGACGGCCATCGATTCCGAGACCCGCATCGTCACCCTCTGCAACCCCAATAACCCCACGGGCCAGGTCCTCGACCCGGCGGAGCTGAGGCGCTTTCTCCAGAGGGTGCCCGAGGACGTGATGGTTCCCATCGACGAAGCCTACATCCACTTCGCCGACGATCCGGACTACCCCTCGGCAGTGCCCCTGGCGAAGGAGTTTCCGAACGTGATCGTCGCCCGCACGTTCTCCAAGGCCTACGGTCTCGGCGGAGCGCGCGTCGGCTACGGGATCGCGAACAAGGAGCTCTTGAAGAAGCTCCAGCGCTTCGGCATCGGCGCTCTGAACAAGAACACCCTCTCGATCGCGGCCGCCCTTGGAGCGCTCGACGATCCCGACCACGTGAGACGAACGGTCGAGACGGTGCGCGAAGGCAAGAAATATCTCTATTCGCAGCTCGAAGAGATAGGCTACCGGGCTATCCGCACGCAGACGATCTTCGTGACGGTCGAGGTGGGCTCGGGGGTGAAAGCGCTCATCGAGGCCCTTCGAGAGCGCAAGGTCAAGGTGCGCGAGGCCTTCGACATGGAGGGCTACATGCGCATCTCCGTCGGCCTTCCCCGCGAGAACGAGACGTTCATCGAGGAGCTGCGAAGGATTCCAAGGCCTTCGGGCTAGGGATCTCCGTGAGCCCGCCGGGGCGATCGACATGGAGGCGGACGCGGCCGTGAGCCGATGCCCGCCTTCAGCGGATGCTCAGTCCCGGGTCTCCGAGAAGGTGGTAGATGGAGACGAGCTCCGGAAAAGCGCCGGATTCGGCGTAGGCGCTCTGGGCCGCGAGCACCGCATCGCCGAGCCTTCGGTGTCCCTGGTGGAACACCGCATCGAGAAGCTCCCGATGGAAGCGGTGCGCGGGCTCGTCCAGGCTCAACCCGCTCGGTGAGAAGGCCGCGACCGCCCCCTTTCCCTCCGCCTTCAGGAGTGCTTCTGCGAGCGAGTCGAAGTAGGGGAAGTGGAAGTAGCCGTTGAGACAGTTCATCGTGAGGAGCAGCGGCTGCCGGGCTTGAGGCGCGAGCGAAGGCACGTCGTCGATGTTGAAGACGTTCTCGTCAGCCCACAGGTGGATGCCTCCGTGGCCCATGTAGCTCAGGAGCGATGCGCCTTCGTCGAGAGCGGACAGGAGCTCGCCGCGGGTGCGGTTTCCGAGCTCGGCGATCGAGAGATGTCTCACGTTTCTTCCCGCGAGCACCCCCGTTGTGATCTCCGCGGCGTTGGCCTCGAAGTCCCCGGCGCCATCGGAGTTGTCGGTGACGAGAAGGAGCGAGCCCGCGAGGTCCGCGTCCCCGGTCTCGTAAGAGAGGATCTTCGCCACCATGACCCGCAGCTCTTCCGGACTCGCGGCAGGCAGCCGCCCGATGGCGACGTCGGGGAGGATGTCGTCGCCGTGGATGGCGGCGAATGCGGGATCGGATACGGTCCAGAGATACGAGGTTTTCACCAGCAACGGCGGCAGAAGGTTTCGAGCTCCCGTTCCCAGGTAGTTCTTGAAATCGTAGGTCGCATCCCCGAGGAGCAAGACGTATCGAAGCTTCGGCTCGCGCCAGTGGTGATAGGCGTACGAGAGGAAATCCCGGATGGCCTCGGGCCTCGCCTCTCCGAAACCGAACTCGCTTTCGATGTCTTCGGTCGCGGCGAATTTTACCGTCAGGCCTTGCCGTCCTCGGTGCGCGAGCAGCGGAGCCGCGGCCGAGGAGAGCTCGCTCGGGCCAATGACGAGATAGTCGGCTCGAAGAGCGTCGATCTCGAGTCGAGGGGAAGCGGCACGCCGAACGACGGGATGAGCCACGTCTTGCCGAGACACGGCGACGTAGCGGCGTCCCTCTTCGACGCGGAAACCGAGCGTACCGTCGGCGGAAACCCGAGCTCCGTCGAGCCACCGGGGAGCGGTCTCGGTCACGTCGAGAACGAGAGCCGTGCCGAGCCCGGCGACGAATGCCGTGCCCGACTGCGTCCAGAGGCCCTCGATTCGACCTCCAGACGCGATCGAAAGGCGCGGATAGACCACCTCGAAACGATCGAGCATGATCATGGAGTACGGGGCCGCGGTGTCTCCGACGTTTTCGATCTCGAGCTGATTTTCTCCCTCCCGGAGGACTCCTTCGGGAATCTCGAGAGCGACTTTCTCCGCTCTCTTGCCGTCCCAGCCCGCTTCCCCGACGAAGGCGCCATTGACGTACAGCCGGACGTGGTGGTCGGATTCGGTCGGGAAGTCACTCACCCCCTGCAGCCAGACGGCGAGACGCGAGGCCCCGGCGGCGTGATCCTTCAGCTGGAACGAGAAGCTCTTGGTAACCGGCGCGAACAGGACGTCCCAGAGCCAGAGGTCTTCAGCATCGAGCAGCGCCGCCTGGTAATAACGGTTCTCCTCGTAGCTCGCCGTTGCGAGGTAGGTTTCGACGGGCTCGCCCGATGGCGCCGCCGAGCCGAGTGCCATCGTCCTTCCGCCGGAAGCCGGC
>Ga0299906_10004434_pt1 | contig 11496 bp, 14 predicted proteins | sample RVTome_14_FD_200259 | JGI IMG/M metagenome (GOLD analysis project Ga0299906, IMG submission 200259) | Soil microbial communities from uranium-contaminated site in the Upper Colorado River Basin, Wyoming, United States - RVT145D125 (version 2) ... | reverse complement strand
ACCGTGCCTGGCTGGTGCCATGCGCCTGCCTGTTGGCGCTTCCGGTGATCTGGTTCAACGGGCTGTCCCTGCTGCTCGGGGCAGCTGCCCTGCTGGAGGCCCGCGCTCAGCCCATCGACCAGCAGGCCCCCTTGTCCGCGGAGCCGGCGACCATGTGACCTGAAAGATGTGCCGTTTGGCACTGAAGGACGGCGCTGGCCGCATGGAGAGTGACGATCGCAGACTGGTCCCGACCGGTTCCCGGCTCGGGTGCCGCGGAGACCGGTGAGGAGGAGATTGCTGATGCGACCTAGAGTCATCCGCGCCGCCGCGATCCTGCTGCCCGTGGCGCTGCTGCTCGCATGTACGCCCAGCCCCACCGCGACCACCGTGAGCGTCTCGCTCCAGGAGTGGGCGGTGGTGCCCGACGAAACCAGTGTCCCGGCCGGCGAGATCACGTTTTCGGTGACGAATGACGGCCCGAATGACGTGCACGAGTTCGTAATCCTCAGGACCGACCTCGATCCAGGGGACCTCCCCGTTGACGAGCACGGTGCCGTTACCGAGGCTGGCGAGGGCATCGAGGTCATCGACGAGATTGAGGACATCCCGGTTGGCGAAACACAAGAGGTGTCCGCTGATCTTGCGGCCGGCAGCTATGTGCTGCTCTGCAACATCTACAGCGCTGACGAGGACGAGGCCCACTACGCCGAAGGCATGCGAATCGCCTTCACTGTCGAATAGTCGGCCAATCCTCGAAACCGATACACGCGGACGCGCCGCCATCGGGCGGCGCGTTCGTTTTACATGAAGCCAGTGGCGAAAGGGGACGGAACGGCATGCGGGTGCTGCTGATCGGAGTGGGCACCGTCGGTGAGTCCATCGCCCGCCTGGCCGCGGCGCATCCGTGGTGCGAGGCGATGGTTCTCGCCGACTACGATATCGCCAGGGCCGAGACCCTGCAGGCCAAGCTCGGCGACGCGGATCGGTTCGCGGTCGAGCACATCGACGCGCGAGACGGCGAGGCCGTCGCCGCGCTGGCGCGGCGACATCGGTCTGACCTGGTCATGAACGCGGTGGACCCCCAGTTCGTGATGCCGATCTTCGACGGCGCGCTGGAGGCGGGCACCCACTACATGGACATGGCAGCCAGCCTGTCGGTGCCGCATCCCACCCATCCGTTCACGACCCCGGGTCTCAAGCTGGGGGACTTGCAGTTCGAGCGCCATGACGATTGGGAACGGTCGGGCCGCCTGGCGCTGGTGGGGATGGGCATGGACCCGGGGCTGTCGGACGTCTTTGCCCGGCATGCCCGCGACCACCTGTTCGACGAGGTTCACGAGGTCCATGTGCGCGATGGGGGCGACCTGGCGATCCCCGGCTATGCCTTCGCCCCGGTGTTCAGCATCTGGACCACGATCGAGGAGTGCCTGAACCCGCCGGTGGAGTGGGACGGGGAGCGGGGTGACTGGATCACGACCGAGCCGTTCAGCGCGCCGGAGGCCTTCCCATTCCCCGAGGGCGTGGGGCCCACCGAATGCGTGAACGTCGAGCACGAGGAGGTGCTCCTCATGCCCCGTTGGCTGTCCGGACTGCGGCGGGTGACCTTCAAGTACGCCCTGGGCGCCGGCTTCATCGACAAGCTGAAGACGATCCGCGACCTGGGCATGCACCGTACCGACAAGGTCATGGTCAAGGGGGTGGAGGTGGCTCCTCGCGACGTGCTGGCGGCCATCACGCCGGATCCCATCAGCCTGGGCGAGCGGATGGTCGGCCGCGCCATGGTCGGGACCTGGGTCATTGGCCGCCGGGACGGTCGCCCGCGGGAGGTGTTCCTGTACCAGCGCGCCGACGCCCGAGACACCTGGACCCGGTACGGTGTCCAGGTCGTGGGGTGGCAGACCGGCTTCAACCCGCTGGTGGCCATGGAGCTGATCGCCACCGGGGCCTGGTCGGGCAGCGGGGTGCTGGGCCCGGAGGCGCTGAACCCCGATCCCTACCTTGGCATCCTGACCCGGGACGGCATCCACTGGGGGATGGTCGAGATGGAGCCGGGCGTCCACCAGCCCACCTGACGGCCCTCGGCGCGGATCGGCATAGACTGGCGGTCGGCAGACTGATGACCGATGCGGAGGTGCGAGCCATGAACGTTGACGAGATGCTGCAGGGAGCGCGGGACACCATGACCGTCTCGCGGGTGTACGGCGAACCGATCGAGCGCAATGGGGTCATGCTGATCCCGGCCGCCGACATCATGGGTGGCGGGGGCGGAGGCAGCGACACCGCCAACAACGGAGGAGGCGGGTTTGGGGTAAGCGCCCGGCCGGTGGGGACCTGGATCATCCGGGGCGACGAGGTGACCTGGGAGCCGGCGATCGACGTCAACCGGATGGCGCTGCGGGGGATGGTGGTGGCGATCGTGTTCCTCCTCGTCGTCCGCTCCCTGGTCAAGAGCTTCGCCCGGCGCGGTTGATCTTGCAGGTTTGACCGATGCGCGACCTCCCGGTACCCTAGGAGGTCGCGGGGTGGAGCAGCGGTAGCTCGTCGGGCTCATAACCCGAAGGTCGGCAGTTCGAATCTGTCCCCCGCAACCAACGCTTGCTCCCACGAACCCCGGGTCCGACCGCCCGGGGTTCGTCCTATTCCGTCTCTGGCCAGTCCCCGTCGAACACGGTCTCGTCGCGCGGGAGGCGGGCCTGGCCGGGGGGTGACTTTGGCTTCTGGGCTCCCGGGGTGGGATGCCCCAGCGCCATGAGGGTGCGGACCATGCGGTCCGCGGGCAGGTCCAGGATCTCGCGCGCTGCGGGCAGGACGTCCGGCCGGACCCAGGCGATCCCCGCCGCTACACCCAGCATTCCGGCCGCGATGAGCATGCGCTCGGCGGCCCGGCCATCGTCGTAGGCGTGAGACACCCGCCGCTCGGGGTCATCGGGGAGGACGATCGCGACGACCGCGGTTGCGGTCTTCAGGGCGCGGGTCTGGGGCAGGCCGGCCGCCTCGAGGCGTGCGATGGTGGTCCGGTCACGGATGACGAGGAACCGCCATGGCTGGGTGTTGCGGCTGCTGCCGGTCCAACGGGCGACATCGGTGATGGCCTCCAGCTCGGCATCGGTCAGGGCCTGGTCGGTGAACTCACGGACCTGCCGGGCGCGGAGGAGCGGACGCACGACGTCGCGTAGGGGCGCGGGATCGGTCATGCCCCGATTGTGCCCGCTACAATGCCGCCGGGTCGTCCCGCGGCGGCCCGGGGTGCGGAACCGTCCCACACAGGATCTCAGTCAGGAGGGCGCGCGCGCTCGCATGACCGGCAACCTCAAGCGGCTGCGCGCATACGATCAGCCACCCAAGCCGCGCCGGCGGCTTCTCCCTTCCGGCCCCGACGCCGCGGCCATGGGGTATTTCGGATTCGGCGCGCTGTGGTTGCTCACCGCGACCGGGATCGGAAGCCTGGCTGCGCTCCAGATGGTCGTCTCGGAGTTCCAGCTCGTCGTGGAGGACCTGCCGTTCGGACTGGCTATCGCGTTCACGCCTGAAACCGTCGCAGCCGGGTTCCGCCACACGTTTGTCTGGGGTTGGCTCACCAACGCGGCTCTGGGCGCCATCTTCTTCATCACCCCCCGGCTCACCGGTCTCCCGCTGGCCCATCCCCGAATGGGGTTGCTGGGCATGATCACCTGGAACGTCGGCTTCGCCGCTGGATTGACCGCTCTGTACCTCCCCGCCCTCGCCGACACCGGGACCCTGACCGCCTTCCCGCTGCCCGTGATTCTCGTCCTCCTGCTCGGCCTGGTCCTCATCAACGGGTCGTTCTGGACCAGCCTCCGCGGCCTGCAGCGGCCGTTCGTGGGTCTGGCCTGGTTCGGGGTGGCCGTTCTGACGCTGACTGGGCTGACCGCCGCCGCGACCGTGACCGGGGTCCTGGACCTCGACCCCACGGCTGACGCCCTGGCGGAGGCGGTGTGGATGCGTGGCCTCTCACTCCTGTGGCTGCTGGCCGTTCCCATCGGCGCTCTGCATTACCTCATCCCGCGGCTGACGGGGCAGCCGTTGGCGTCAGGGCCATTGGCCTGGTTTGGGTTGGGCGCGTGGGTGATCCTCAGCGTGGTGTCGTCCTTTGGCGCGGCCGTGCACCCTTCCGTCCCGTACGCAATGGTCAGCGCCGGCAACGCGGCTACCCTGATGCTCCTCGTGCCGGCCGTCGCCATCATCGGCAACCTGTCGATGACGTTGCGAGGCCGATGGTTCCTGGTCCTGTCACCGGGCCCCATGGCACTGGCGGTGACATCCTTGACCTTCCTGGGGGGCAGCGTGCTCCTTGCCGGCGTCGAGTCCCTGCGCGCGGTGCAGACCGCGGTGTCCCGCACGGAATGGCCCTTCGGCCTGGCCGCGTTCGCGCTCGGCGGAGCGGTGACCATCGGCTTGCTGGCGGTGGCCGAGCATGCTTGGCCGCGCATGCTGCACCGTTCACACGGCGGAGGGCTGTTGGCCTACGCCGTCACCTGGGCTGCGCTGGGCGGCGCGGCGGTGGCCGGCGTGGCTCTCATCGCCGCCGGCCTGTTCCATGTCGGTATGGTCGGCGACGGTATGCCTCCGGCCGAGATCTCCGCCAACCTGCTCCCCATCCACCTGGTCGCGTGGGCGGGAATGGGTCTGCTGGGCCTGGCCGGGGCAGGACACGCCCTCGGCGCCTATTTGCTGGCAGCCCACGGCCGGCCAGTGCGCACCACCACGCCGGGCACGGCTCCAATCGCCGCGCCGGCAGGACACTGATCCGGATGACTGGACCGCCACCGGTCGAGACGGGCAACGAACCGATCCCGCCCTGGATGGTGGGGTTCGGGGCAACGGTCCTGCTGCTGGGCGTCGTATCACTCGCCTTCAACCTCGAAGGCACCAATCCCGACCTGGTTGGGCCTGGACCCAGCGGGCCGCCGGCCAGCGGGCCGCCGCCCAGTGGTGCGCCGCCCAGTGGCGGCACGGCGGACGCTGTGACGCTCATCGAGCGCTCGCAGTGCCAGGCCTGCCACGGTGCCGACCTGTCCGGCCAGGGAATATTCCCCAGCCTCCACGGCATAGCGGCCGGACCCAAGAGCGACAACCTCCGGCAGATCGCTGCGGATTTCGCCGACACCTGGCCCAACCTGTGGATCGACGGCAGCGGGCCCGAAGTCGCCGGGCTGGACCGGGGCGGCATGCCGGTCTTCGGCGGGCCTGAAGGGAGCCTCACCCCCGACGAGATCGCGACCATCGTCGAGTATCTGTTGACCCTCGAATGACCGATCCGGGCGTTGGCACGCCCGGGGCCGACGCGCGCACCCGGTCGGTGCTGATCGGCGCGGCCGAGATGGCAGCCATTGACGAGGCAGCGCAGAAGCTGGGCCTGACCCAGGACGCCCTCATGGAAAGCGCCGGCGCCACGGTGGCCGAGGTCGCCTTGACCGAGCTCGTGCGCCTGGCCGAGCCGGTCGTGGGTCCTGGTGGGCCGCTGACCGAGCGGCCGCTCAGCGTCGTGCTGTGTGGGACGGGGAACAACGGCGGGGATGGATTCGTGGTGGCGCGGCGCCTGGCGGCGGCCGGGCAGCAGGTGATCGCGGTCCTGGTCGGGGAGGCCGGCAAGATCGCCGGGCCGGCCGCGGCCCACAACTGGGCGGTCCTCCAGGCCATGGCCGCGGCCGGCTCGCTCCAGGTGTTCATCGCGCCCAGCGCCGAGCTGCTGGTCAGCCTGCGCGCCCGCCTCTCCGGGGCGTCGCTGCTCGTCGACGCCCTGCTGGGGAGCGGCGCCGCAGGCCCGCTCCGGGAGCCGATCGCCAGCGCGGTCCAGCTGATGAACGCCATTCGGACTCACGCCGCGGCGGCGGGCCGGCCGTGCCGGGTGCTGGCGGTGGACACGCCAACCCTGATCGGGTTGACCGGCGGCGAACAGTCCGACCCGGTGGTCGCCGCCGACCTGACCGTCACCTTTCATCGGGCCAAAGCCGGCTTCGCGCTCGATCCCGAAGCCCGGCGCCTGGCCGGCCGCTACCTGGTGGCTCCGATCGGGATCCCGGTCGAGGCTGAGGCGGGAATCGTGCCCGCCGACGGGGAGTTCCCGACGGGCCGCATCACCGAGGTGACCTGGCAGGAACCCTCCGGAGTGGCCTGAGGCCGCGGCGCGCTGTGGCGCGCCCTTATGGCAATCCGCTGCTCCCCGGGGTCTCGAGCCAGTCCCCGGCGTCGCACAACGGGCAATACCGCGGCTGCCAGGCAGCGATCTCGATTCGACCCACGGCCAGCACCGGCACGCCGATCTCGACCAGCTCCGATGACCGGTCGACCATGACCACGGCCGCGGACGCCCTGCCCCCGGCGCGCTCCACCGCGTCCGCGGTCTCGCGCAGGGATGAGCCGGTGGTCAGGATGTCGTCGACGAGGACCACGGTGTCGCCGCGGCTGACCTCGAACCCACGCCGCAGCTCCCGGCCGCTGCCCAGACCGACCGGTTCGGCGAACAGGCCCCGCACTTCCCAGCCCAGGAGGGCCGACAGGTGTCGGGCTGTTTCGAAGGCCAACAGGACGCCACCGGTGGTCGGCCCCACCACCACGTTCGGCGCCTCGCGGATGATTTTCACGGCCATCCGGCGGCAGAGCTCAGACGCCAGGGTGGGATACTGGAGCACGAGGAACTTCTCGAGGTAGCGGGGGGAGTGGAGCCCACTCTTCAGGCGGAAGTGACCCTCCCGCAGGGCGCCCGCATCGCGGAAGAGGTCCTCGACCGAGGCCGTGGCGAGGTCGGTCGGGAGCGGGACGCCGCGAGCCATGGGTACCGCCTCCCTGTCCATTGTACTCAGTCGTAGACGGCGCTGAAGTCGACCGCCGGGTAGCGCTCGGTGAGCGCCTCGGTCACCCACTGGAGGACGTCCGCCGGGTCGTAGAACTCGGCCACCGTCTTCGCATCGGTCACGGTCAGGCCCTCGCGGTGGGCCTCGACCGGCTCGCCGCCATGCGGCGGCACATCGGCCAGGTTCAGGGTGGTCTCGAAGCGCCCGTCACCTCGCAGGACGAGCATGTCGTCCGCCTCGTCGAGGAGGACGATGTCCCCGGTCCGCCGCAGCGCATCCTCGCCGTTGCCCACGAACTCGCGCAGCAGGCTGGCCTGCTGCTCCTGGAGCTGCGACCGGTAGGCATCGGCAAGCTGCCACAACCGCTGGGCCGCGATCGTCTCCTGCTGTTCGGCCGGCAGCTCGGCCTGCCAGTCCTCCTCGGCTTCGGCCGGCGCGGCCTCCTCGTCCGACAGCTTGTCGGCGGGCGCGAGGTGGTCGAGCGGGTTGCGCGCGGCCTCCATCAGCCAGGCCAGGATGTCGGCGGGGTTGTACAGCTCGACCAGCTCGGAGATGGTGTCCACCTCCTGCTCCTGGTCATACCACTCGCCGTCGGCCGGGTCCTGGTAGGTCAGGCGGGTCACCCACAGCTCGTCGACCGGGTGGTAGCGCAGGAAGTCCTGCTCGTCGTCGACCAGGGTCAGTGGACCGACCTCCCGCAACCGGTCGCGGTTGGCCTCCAGGAAGCGGCGCAGCTGCTCGGTGGCCTCCACGACGAAGTCGCGCCGCTCCAGCTCGGCTTCCTCGGCCAGCTCGCGGAGGGCGACCAGGCGGGGCGAGGTGGTCATGGCTTGTACACCAGGTCGGGGCCCATTCGCTCGCGCAGGAAGATGATGTGCTTGGTGTCCATGATCGACTCCGCGACCCGGTGGCCCCACCGCCGGGTGCCTGGATCGGCATACAAGGCGTCGAGGACCGCGTAATTGGGCAGGTCCAGGATGACGACGTTGTTCCACTCGGACCCTTCGGTCACGTTGAACCAGCCGATGAACCGAATCCCGTAGCGGGCCTCGTACTCGCGCGCCTGCTTCGGAAACCGGGTCCGCATCCCCCACTTGAAGATCGTGTCGCGGCCCTTGCGGACGTTGAAGAAGGTGACCATCAGGGGCACGGGGCGCTGCTCCTAGCTCTGGTCGCTGGGCGGGTCAGTGGGCTGGCTGTCGGATGGAGGGGCATCAGTATCCGATGCGTCGCTCTCGATTGTCAGGGGTGGGGCGGTCGCACCGTACGTCCGGCCGCGCCCCGTCCGACGCGTGGCGAAGAAGACCCGGAGCAGGAAGACCGAAGTCATGCTGATGAAGAACAGCAGGATGATGGCGACTACCAGCATCGCGGTCAGCAGCCAGACCGGCCAGCTCAGGCTGAAGACCCCGACCGGGATGAATAGCAGAATGACCGCGAACAGCACCGCTTGAACGGTGAAGCAGCCCAGCCCGGGGCCCTCGTTCGGGTCGAGCTCCTCGTTCATGCGGATGGTCATGCGGCCCCGCATCGTGCCACAAGCGCGCGGGCTTCACTCCGAGCCGATCAGGCCGGCGTCGTACGTGATCCGGCCGGCGGCCACCGTCAGACGAACCAGGCCTGGCAGGTCCATGCCGAGCAGCGGGGTGTTGGCTGACCGGCTGGCCAGGGCGGAGCGCTCGACCCGCCAGTTGCGCTGGGGGTCGAAGACGACCAGGTCCGCGTTGGACCCGGCGGCCAGCGAGCGCGACTCACCGATGAGAGCGGCCGGGCGGGTTGACAGGGCAGCCAGGAGCGTCGACAGCTCCAGGCGGCCGGCCGCGACGGCCGTCAGACCGATGCCCAGCGCCGTTTCCAGTCCGATCAGGCCTGGCGCGGCCTCGGCAAAGGGCACGGCCTTGCGCTCGGGTGGGTGGGGGGCGTGGTCGGTGGCGATGGCATCCACCGTCCCGTCGGCTACCGCGGCCAGCAGGGCCGTCGCATCGTCGCGCGTGGGGAGGGGAGGATTCACGCGGCACGCCCCGTCGTAGGCGAGCGCTGGATCCAGACCGGCGGCAGCTCCCGAATCAGGATCACGACCGTTCTCCCACGCGAAGTGGCGGTCTCCGGCGACCCACGCGTCGGTGAAGGCCAGATGGTGCGGAGTCACGTCGCAGGTCACGCGCACGCCGTTGGTGCGCGCGCGCCGGATGGGCTCCAGCCCCGCGGCGGTGGCCAGGTGCGTGAAGTGGATCCATCCCCCGGTCTCGGCGGCCAGCGCCAGGTCGCGCTCGACGATGGCCAGCTCGGCGCTGGCCGGCCAGCCACCCAGACCCAGCCGGGTGGCGGTGAGCCCGCCCCGCATCAGGCCCCCGGACGCAAGGCTCGGCTCTTCGGCGTGCTCGACCAGCGGGAGGCGCAACGGCGCCAGGTAGGCGAGCGCCTGCCGGGCCACCGCCGCCGAGGCGACCGCGACCCCGTCGTCGCTGAAGCCGATCGCCCCCGCGGCCGCCAGCGCCCCGTGGTCGGTCATCTGCTCTCCGGCCCGGCCGCGGGTGGCGGCGGCCACGACCCGAACTCGGGCAGCGGCGTCGGCGGCTTCGGCCAATAGGCCCCGCACCCGGAGCGCGTCGTCGAGCGGTGGATCGGTGTTCGGCATCGCGCACACCGTGGTGAAGCCGCCGTGTGCCGCCGCCCGTGTCCCGCTGGTGATGGTCTCGGCTCCCTCATCGCCCGGCGTGCGCAGGTGCGTGTGGAGGTCGCACAGTCCCGGAGCGGCCACCAGCCCGGTGGCATCGATGCGCGGGATGCCCGACGGCGCGTCGCCATTGCGGATCATCCCGTCCGCGACCACGAGGTCGCGGACGGCATCGGTATTCGTCGACGGGTCGATGACCCGCACGCCGGCCAGTGCGAAGGTGGCCGGGGGATCAGTCAGGGACCCGAATCGGTCCATCACCATCGGTCCAGTTCCGCCGCCAGCAGGGACATGACCGCCATCCGGATGGGGACCCCGTTCTCGACCTGGCGTCCAATCAGGCTGCGGGGATCGGTGGACAGTTCGGCCGTGATCTCGACCCCTTCGTTGGCCGGGCCCGGGTGCATGAGCCACGCGCCTGGGCACGCACGCTCCAGCCGCTCGGCGGTCAGCCCCCAGCGCGCTACGTACTCGGCGATCGACGGGACACCACTGCCCGCCGCCCGCTCGCGCTGGACTCGGAGCGCCATCACCGCGTCGGCACCGGACAAGGCCGCGTCGAGGTCGGTCCCGACGGATACGCCGGGCCAGCCCGCGAAGGGATTGACCCAGGCCGGCGGGCCGCTGAGGACCACCGAGGCGCCGAGCCGAACCAGGGCATGCAGATCCGATCGGGCGACCCGGGAATGGGCCGCGTCGCCCACGATCACGACCCGCGCACCGTCCAGCGAACCGAGCGCCTCGCGCAGGGTGAGCGCGTCCAGGAGCGCCTGGGTGGGGTGGGCATGGGTGCCGTCGCCGGCGTTGAGGATGGCGGCCCGCTCCAGCGAGCGCGCGGCCAGGTACGGCGCTCCGCTGGCCGGGTGGCGCAGCACGACCATCCGAACCCCGGTCCGTTCCAGGGTCCGCAGGGTGTCGATCAGGGACTCACCCTTGGCCACGCTGCTGCCCGCCACCGACAGATCGGTGACCGTCCCCCCCAGTTCGCGCGCCGCCAGCTCGAAGCTGACCCGGGTCCGAGTAGAGGGCTCGTAGAAGGCCAGGCCCACCGCCAGGCCGCGCAGGCTGTCGGGCAGCTCCCCGGCGGCCCGGCGGCCGCGCAGCTCGACGCCCAGGTCGAGAACCGCCTCCAGCTCCGCCCGCGACAGCTCGTCGACGTCGAGCAGGTGGCGCCGGGTCCAGGTCGAGATCTGGGTGGCGGTCACGCCGGGGCTCCGTCGGACCGCGTCAGGACCACCTCGTCCACCCCATCGGTCTCGACCAGGCGGACATGGACCACCTCGTCCGCGCTGGTGGGCAGGTTCTTGCCCACGAAATCAGGCCGGATGGGCAGCTCCCGGTGCCCTCGGTCGACGACCACCGCCAGGCGTACGGCTCGCGGGCGACCGTGATCGGTGAGCGCGTCCAGGGCGGCCCGGATCGTTCGGCCGGTGTACAAAACGTCGTCCACCAGCACGACGGTGCGATCGGAGACGTCAGGGCCCAGGTCGCTGCGCTTGACGATCGGCGCGTGGGCCAGCCGGGTCAGGTCGTCTCGGTAGAACGTGATGTCCAGCGAACCGACCGGCAGGCGGACGTGCTCGTGCTCTTCGATCAGCCCAGCCAGTCGTTCGGCGAGTGGATGGCCGCGGGTGCGCAGCCCAACCAGGACCAGGTCATCGGTCCCCTCGTGGCGCTCGACGATCTCGTGGGCAATCCGGGTCAGGGCCCGGCGCAGGTCGTCGGCGTCGAAGATGCGGCGCTCGGAGGTCATGGGCTGTGCTCCTTGGCGGCCTCACCGGACCGCGTTAAAGGGGCGCTTCGTGGACGGCCGGAGTATGACACCTGGCGACCTCAACGGGGTGCGCGGGCCAGGTGGTCGCGGAGGACCTCGGCGGCGTATTCGGGCGCGGCCGGGTTGACGGCCAGGGCGGTGGCGCGCTCCAGGCCGGCGATGACCCGCAGCCGCGGGTGGAGCTCCCAGTGCCAGTGGTACGTCTGGTCCAGTCGCTCTCCGGCAGGCGCGGTGTGGCGGAAAAGGTT
>Ga0299906_10004433_pt1 | contig 11497 bp, 8 predicted proteins | sample RVTome_14_FD_200259 | JGI IMG/M metagenome (GOLD analysis project Ga0299906, IMG submission 200259) | Soil microbial communities from uranium-contaminated site in the Upper Colorado River Basin, Wyoming, United States - RVT145D125 (version 2) ... | reverse complement strand
AGCGCCTCGATCGCGTCGGGCATGGCGAGAAACGGAATGCGTGCCTCGGGGCTCACGAAACAATCGTACGGCTCGTTGCGAGCCGCGGCGTGGATCATTTCCGGCGCATAATCGCTGGTACCTCCGCTCGGGAGCGTGAAGGGACTGATGAGGCCCGGGAAACGAACGCCGCGGAAGTCGAGCATCACCGGTTGCTCGGCGGCCAGTTGTTTGTAATTCCGGGAGAAGTAACTCCCCAGCATCTCGCAATACAGCTTGTTGCAACCGTACATCGTCGTCGGGGAGTTCCATTCCCACTCGCGCGCCCGGGCATAACGGGCCTTGGTCTCCCGGTCGGGCAGACCATACGCCGCGATGGAGCTGGGGAAGATGAACAAGACCGGCTCGCCACGCCATTGCGATTGTTCGGAAGCCAGCTTCAATAACCCGAGCATTCCCTCCACATTGACTCGGTGCGCCCTCTCCGGGCTGAACTCGCTTCGTGTAGAAAGCAAGGCGGCAAGATGGTAGATCGTCTCAACCTCGTACTCCGCGACCAGACGGTCCAGCAACGACTGATCGAGTATGTCTCCCTGAATATGAGTACCGTTCTCCAGCTCGAAGGGAAGAGGAGCCAAATCGAGCGTGACGAGATAGTTGTCCGGGGAACCGGAGAGCTTCGAGATCAACGCTTGGCCAACCTCGCCGGACGCCCCGGTAATTAGAATGATTCTCTTGCGCATCCGCGAACCCGACTGGTGCCGGCCGATGGTAGCGTTCCGAGACCCGGCGGGCAACCCGCGCAGAAGGCGAAGCTCCGAGGAAAGCGGATGCCGGAGGCGCGCCGGGTCACCGAGTTATCCTTGGTCGGGAGACTGCGGCCTTGGACTCATATGGCGCGCAAGAGGGTCGGGCAGGAGAACACGTCAACCGGCTTTACCGGCAGAAGGAGGGAGACGTCATGGCCATGGCGACGCATGGCAGCCGGCCGGGCGGCGGGCTGCCATCAAGGATCCTCTTCTTCGTCGTCGTCGTCCATGAACTCGTCGTCGTCGGCCTCGTAGTCATCTTCGTCTGATTCTTCTTCCTCTTCGTCCTCCGAGTAGTCTTCTTCGTCTTCCTCTTCGAAGTCGTCGTCGTCGTCGTAGTCATCGTCGTCGTCGAGAAGCCGCAAGAACGACTCATGTCGACCCGTCGGGTCGACCCCCCAGATCGAATCCAGGAATTGCATACTGTCTGCTCCCCAATAAAAGATCATCTCTTGCAAAGAACCGAACTCATCGCCCGAAAACAGGCATGAGGTCGAACAGCACCTTACCCTCGCTATTATCACTCCTCTCACCCCGGGAGAGAAGAGCAAAAGCTTGCACCCCCCGGGGACGACGGGGCCCTGTTCTGCCTGCGCTCCGCGGGCCGGGAAAGCTCGTGCCGCGCTTCGGCGTGACAGGCCCCTTTTCAACCCTGGTCCAGCAGGCTCGCGAACTCCCGCTGGAACTCGGGAAAATAGCGTTCAATCACCGTCACATCGAACCGGCCGAGGATCGACTCCTTCGGCTCCCTGGCCAACAGGAACTCGAAGCATAACCGCACGCATTCCTCCGGGCTACACGCGCCTCCGGTGAGCTCCCGGTAAGTCGTCTCGGCCAGTGTCACCTCGTGGGTCGACGCCCCCCCGCCCTCCCTGACTTTCACGTTGAAACGATACGGGGCTTGCCGGTCCACCATGTGAACATCAATCTCGAACCTCGACATCGATCCACACTCCTCCACCGATAGCGGCTCCGTCTCAGGCGGTCCTCAGGGGAGGGACCTCGACGAGTGCCTCCATGACCGCGTCGTGAAACGACGCACGAACGCCGTTCATCGTCTTTTGGTCACGGCTCGGGCTCATCCGGTTGGTGAGAAGAACCACAAAAAGATCGCGGATAGGATCGACCCACAGCGAGGTTCCCGTAAAACCGAGATGCCCATAGGAACACGAAGAAAAGTAACGACCCGCCGTGCTCTCCCGCGAGGGCGTGTCCCAACCGAGCGCCCGGCTGCTCTCCGGAATCCCATCGACGCGCCGAGTGAAGAGCTCGACCGTCGATCGCTCCACGACACGCCGGTCATCGAGCGCCCCGTCGTTGAGCATCATCTGCGCGAAGACCGAGAGATCGCGTCCGGTCGAAAAGAGTCCCGCGTGGGGCGCCATGCCCCCCATCGCGGCGGCGGCGTCGTCGTTCACTTCCCCCACCAGGACGCGATCACGCCAGGGAGACCAACCAGTGGGAGCGATTCGCTGCTTCAAAGAGGTGGGCGGATTGAAGCACGTGTCGCTCATTCCTAACGGGTCGAAAATGCGGTCGCGCGCCATCTCGTCCAGGCGTCGCCCCGCCGCTCGCTCCAGAATCCCGCCCAACACGATGGTCCCGAGGTCCGAGTACACCGACTTGGTACGCGGCCGATAGTCGAGGGGTAGGCGACATATCTGTTCGAGGTACCACTCCTGGACCTCCGCAATCGACCACTCCGCTTTCACCGACCGGTAGAAGTCCTTCCACCAGAGGATCCCACTCGAATGAGATAGCAGATCGGCCACCGCCACGTTTTCTTTGTCTCCCCCGGAAAACTCTGGAAAGTAATCGTGAACTTTGGCGTCCAGCGGCAGGTGCCCTTTATCGTAGAGGACCATGGCCAGCGTCGTCGTCACGACTACCTTGGTGAGCGAGGCCACGTCGTAAATCGTATCGACGGTGACCCCCGGTGTCCCATCGCCGCCATCCAGAGTGCCGAAACTGTGCTCCATCACGAGGTTACCCGCCCGACCCACGACGACCACGCCACCGGGAAAGACTCTTGACTCGACCGCATCGAAGAGGACATCGAGGGCATTTCGCAGGCGGGCCTCCGAGAACCCCGCTTGCTCCGGCGAGTCGACCTTCTTCAGCTCCATGACTCCATGTTGCAGTTCACAGGATACTTCTCGGGGGCCTCGACGGAAAGCCTGTCAGGCTGCTGAATAACGAGCCAGGTGGATCCGCAGTCCTTTGCCTCACTCGACGTGGCCAGACGGCGGCCGTCAAACTAGGTGATTGCTCCGACGGAGGTTGGTCAGACGGCTCCACGGCACTCTAATGCACCAAGGGCGGCGTGCACCGTCAAGGCCTATACTTGGATTGAAACGAGCCGATCTTGAGCGGAAAAAGGCCTCCGGGTGACGAAGTACTCGTAAGGGTCTCTCGCCTGCTCGACCGCGCCCGACTCCGGGACGCCCGACGCGCCGCCGAGTCCGCACTGCATGACGCACCCAATTCCGCCGAGGGCCATTACGCGCTGGGTCTCGTGCTCACCCAGTGGGAACGGACGGAGGAAGCGGACGCCGCGTTTGCACGGGCTGCCGCGCTCAGACCCACGGAGTATTTCCTTCCCTATCGCGTGGAGCGCGAAGAGTTCGAGCGGCTCGTCGAAGACGCTCTGGCCTCCCTGCCCCCGGAGTTCCAACGCCACTTGGAGAACGTGGAGGTTGCCGTCGAGGACGTCCCCTCACGGAGCCTCCTTCGAGACGATGTCGGGCACGACACCTTGGGGCTCTACCAGGGAGATTCGATCCAGAGCTCCGACTGGGGCTTCCCCGATCGCATCCTGCTGTTTCGGAGAAATCTGGAGAACATTTCGCCGGACCGCGAGACCCTGGTAAAGGAGATCCGCGCTACCGTGCTTCACGAAGTCGGCCACCACCTCGGTATGGATGAAGATCATCTCCAGCGTATTGAAGACATCTAATGCCTTAGTGCCGCGTCCGCCTTCGTCCGTCTCGAGACCAAGAAACTTCGGCGGACCAGCCGAAGCTTTCAGCGAAGGCTGGGGGCCCCCTGTCATTCCCGTTCGCCCCCTGCCGGACTATTCCGACGAGATGCGATACAGGTAGCGTTTCCCTCGGAGATAAATCTCGTCGTCCACCACGACCGGCGACGCGTCGAAGCCGTCGTCGAGCTCGTTGACAGCGACCAGCTTGAACTCCTGGCCGCTTTCGACGACCGCGGTGGATCCTTCCCGGCTCGGAATGTAGATCCGGCCGGCGGCGGCCACCGGCGAGGCGAAAACGTTCAGGATCCCGTCGAGCCGCTCGATGTAATGTGTCTTCCCCGTCTTGGCCTCGATGGCCGACAGGATTCCGGAGTGGCTCTTCAAGAGATAGAGCGTGTCATCATAGAGCAGCGGTGAGGGCACGTAAGGGGTATCGCGGTCATGAGACCACACGATGGCGTTGGAATCGGTAATATCTCCGCGGGCGGCGGGGAAGTCGACGGCATGGAGCACGAAGTCTTGGAAGCCACTGGTGACGAACACCATCCCCTGCGCGCCCACCGGCGTCGGGATCGCGTTCAGCGAGACTCCGCTCGCCTCCCAAAGGAGCTCGCCGGTCTCCACATCGTAGCTCCGGACGCGGTTCGTGGCGCTGGTCACGACTTGTGCGCTCCCGCCGTGCTCGATGACGAACGGGCTGGTCCAGGACGAGATCTCGTCCCGGTTGATCCAGGCGATGTTTTCCTCTTCACTCCAGGAAACGGGCGGGTTACCGAATGAAGCCACTCCGGTGCCGTGGGGACCTCGCCATTGGGGCCAGAAGCGATGAGCTTCCACGGCCGGTGTTTGGCATTCCGCAACGACCGCCGACCCAAGGACGAACACCACGAGAGCTCGTCTCATGCAGATATCTCCGGAACGAGTTACTTTCCTGCGGTGAATGCTGAAGCGCCAGGCTCCCGTCGGCGCGGAAACGAAAAGCCTAGCACGAGGTCGAGACGAAACCAAGCTTGGTTGAACGTCCTCTCCCAGGCGACGCGTCCGGGCGCGGTATACTGGCACCGAGCGAAGAGCTAGGAAGGTGCAGACCATGAACCGAACAAGGAACCTGATACTTTCGATCGGCCTTTTTCTCACCGCGGCATCGGTCGACGCTCTTGTCAACCCGGGACTTGCTCTGCAAGAAGACCCGCCCGCCGCTCGAACGACGATCTTCGCTGGAGGCTGTTTCTGGTGCATGGAAGAGGCTTTCGAGAAAGTCGAGGGGGTCAGCGCCGTCGTTTCCGGGTACGTAGGAGGAACCCAGGAGAACCCGACCTATGAACAGGTTTCGTCGGGTCGCACCGGACATTACGAAGCCATCGAGATCCAGTACGATCCGGCAACGGTCGGCTACGACAGATTGCTGGAAGTGTTCTGGCACAACATCGATCCCACGGATGGTGCCGGTCAATTTTGCGACAAGGGGCCTCAGTATCGCGCCGCCATCTTCTATAAGGACGACGAGGAAAAGCGACTCGCCGAGGAGTCCAAGAGATCGCTCGAAGCATCGAAACCGTTTTCGGAGCCCATTGCCGCGCAAATCCTGCCCGCATCAACCTTCTACGCGGCGGAGGGATACCATCAGGACTACTACAAGAAGAACCCCATCCGTTATCAATATTACAAGTGGGGTTGTGGACGCGCTCAGAGGTTGGAGGAGCTCTGGGGTCCACCGGAGAAATAGGAACGGGCCGGTACCAGCCCCTACGAGAGGGGTTCCCTCGCCTTCGTTCGTGCCGGGTGCTTGCGATATGATTTCAGGGAATTCCTTTGCCGAGAAACCGAGGGGCAACCCGAGATCGCGGCCAGCCCCGCCTCGTCCTTTGTGACGGCTGGCGTGGCGTCCACGACTACCTTCTAAGGTCGCTCCAAAGACTCGACCGCACGCCGCTCTCGCTCCGCGAGGTGGTCCTTCTCGTACCCACCGCCGCATCCGGGCACCTACTTCGCGATACGTTGGAGCACACGCTGCTCCAGGACCGGGCCGCCACGGTGCTCCCAGCGATCGCGACCATGGCCGCCTTGACGCGCGAGCTGGTCGCACGTTCCCTGGGTCGGGTCCGACCAGTCGATCCTCTCTTGCGCGAAATACTCTTGGAACAGGCGCTCGAGGAAGCGGCGCAGAAAGAGAGTCCACCGCCCTTCGCGCCGCGTGAGGCGCTCGCTTCCCGCATCTTGGCGTGGAGCGACGAGCTCTGGATGACCGGCCAACGCCTGGAGGATTTTTTCACGCGCACCGAGGAAGAGTTCGACGTCCCCGATGATCTGGGCGCCGAGCGGATGGCGGCGCAAACGCGATTCCTCGGGGAAGGTCTGAGGCGCTATCGAACGAAACTCTCTTCGCTCGGTCTTCAGGACACGTCCACGATCTTCTCGGCCCTCGTCGAACATTGCGTTCCGTTCCCTTACGGTGAAGTCCTCATCCTGGGAGGAGAGACCGTCGCGCCCAAAGAGCTCCAGTTCCTGGAAGCCGTTGTTGCAGACGGAACGATCGACCTTCTCGTGCCCGAAGCGAGCGCTGGCAGCTATCCGGTCCGCCGCCTACTCGCGGCCACATCGTTCGAGACGAAACATGGCCCTCCGACTCGAGTCGCCCCGGTTCTCCTGCAACCAAGAATCGGAGGGGAAACGACGTTCGTTGCCCGCGATCGCGAGGAGGTTCTCTCCGAGGTAGCCCGGTTGCTGAAAGCGCGCGCCGCCGAGAAGAGGCTTCCCCCGCTCGACCGAATCGCGATCGTCGTCCCCTCGCCCCTCCCCTACAACTACCTGGCGAAGAAAACACTCGGCCAAGCCGGCATACCCTACCAACTTCAAGACGACTTTCCGCTGGCCGTCGAGCCCTATTTGGCCGCCGTCGATCTGGTGCTTGCCCTCGTCGATCGCGCCGGCCGCCGCGACGCGGCTTTGGACCTCCTTCGCAGTCCGTTCTTTCGTTTCCCCGATGTGGGGGCCGCGGCCGTTGCGGCCTTGGATCGGGAGCTCGTGCGCCTCCGGGAATCGGGAGGCACCGATGCTTGGCGCCGGATGAGGGACGACCGGCGGCGATTTCCCCGGCAACAGACCCTGCCGGGTTTGCAGCGGGAAGAGCAGACCGAGCTTCCAGCCATCGAGGCGCTCGTTGCCATCGGCGAACGACTCGGCGAGCTTGGCGACGCCGAATCGTCCCTCGGGACGAAGGTCGCTTGCCTGCGAAGTTTTCTCGATGAGTTCGGACGAAACCCCGGCACGATCGAAGACCAATCCCGTCACGAGAGAGCACGCGGGGCACTCCTCTCGATTCTCGAACGGCTCTCGGACGCGGCGCGTCAGGTAGGCGATCCACCGCTCACTTTTTTCACGTTCCAGGACAGACTCCACCGCGCCATAGAATCGCACACCTTCTCGGAGAGAAGCGGGCGGGACGGCGTTCAGATCGTGGACGCTCGCTCGGCGGGGCTGGGCTCCTTCGAGCTGGTCGCGCTGCTCGGCCTCAACGAAGGGGAATGGCCCGCCCGTTCCCCCCGAAACATCTTCTACCCTCAATGGCTCCTCAAGGACTTCGGGTGGCCCACCGATACCGAGGAGCTTGCCGCGCAGCGATCCGGCTTCATCGAGCTCCTCCGCGTTGCGTCGGCCTCGGTGGTCGTTTGCCGTCACCAGCTCGAAGACGAGATCCCGACGGTGGCTTCTCCCTTTCTCGACGACGTGCCGGACGTGATCGAAGGAAGGCACGAGAGTCTGCCCGAAGGCACGCTCGACGGACTCGTGATCTCGCGTGCCGAGGCGCTCCGAGCTGGATGGATCCGCACCCAACGGAGCGCGAGCGGCGAAAGAAGAGCGAGCGTGGGCCCTCTTCCCTTTCTGAAACCGGAACCGGTCTCGGCGACCGCCTTCGAGCTCTACCTTCGCTGCCCATTCAAGTACTACGCGAGGCACGTGCTCGGACTCCGAGAAGAGGACGACGCCGATCAGTCGATGACGCCACTCGAGCGCGGCATTCTGCTTCACGAGATCCTGAAGCAAGGTTTCCAGCAATGGGATGGCTTCGCCGACCGACCCCGCGCCATTACCGAGGAGAACTATCAGGAAGCGCTCGCGCTGTTCCGTCGCGTCGCGGTGAAGCAGCTCCCCTCGGAACGGCGGCACCTTGAAATGGAACGGCTTTTCGGGGGTCGGGGTCAGACCGGAGAGATCGAGTGGCTGCTCCGTCAGGAGATGGCGAAGCCCGCCCTGCGCCGCCGCCTGGTCGAATACGCATTTCAGAATCACTTTCAGTTTCCCGAGGGGCCGGAAGGCGAGCGCCCTTGGTTCGTTCGCATCAAAGGACGCGCGGATCGTGTCGACGTCTACGAGGACGGTTCCGTTCACGTGCTCGACTACAAGAGCGGGCGGGCGCCTGACGTCAAAGTATCGCTTCAGGTGCCTCTCTACTCAGCGTGCCTCCAACAACAGTTGGCCGCCCCGAGAGTCGAGGGCTCCTACCTCAGCCTCCGCGACCGCAAGGCCGTCCCCCGCCTGGACCCGGAGGGTGTCGCCACCCTGCTGAAGGACACCTATCGGAACATCTCCCAGGGACGCCTCGAGCCACGTCCCTACCAAGACTTTCTCTGTAACACGTGTGGGTACGTGGGAGTCTGCCGGAAGGAGATCGAAGAGCCCTCGAGGGCCGAGGCAACCGGCGGGGCAGGCTCATGAACCGCGAGTTCCTACCCGAGGATCGGATGGCCCGCGAGCAGGCCGCCGATCCCGTCTTCAACGTGGCGCTCGAAGCGTCCGCCGGGACCGGTAAGACCAGCGTCCTCGTCGATCGCTACCTGCGGCTCATCGAAGAAGGAGCCGCACCGCGGCACATCCTGGCCATCACGTTCACGCGCAAAGCCTCCGGTGAGATGAAGAGCCGCATCATCGAGGAGCTCCGTCGTCGGGCGCACCTTGGATCGACGGTGAGAGAGCGTCTCTTCGACATCCATATCGCCACTATCGACGCCTTCTGCCTGGGTCTCCTCAAGGAGTTTCCGCTCGAGGCCGGTCTCGATCCCGACGTGGATCTCCTGGACGAAGTCGACACCCAGCGCCTCGGCGAAATGGCCCTCGATGAGGCCCTGGCCGCCTCGCCTTCGGACGATGGGGACGACGGGCCGGATATGGGCTTCTTGATCTCGACGTTCGGCGAAGCAGCATTGCGACGGAGCCTTCACGATCTACTCAGGAACCGTCTCGTGAAAGAAGACGCCCTTCGTCGCTTCGTCGCGCGTCGAGTTCCACACGAGCTCGACCTCGATTCCATCCTGCGACGCGCGGTGGAGCGGTTGGAAGGCATCTTGGGCGGCCGAGACGGCGTCGCGAAACTTTTCGCAACGGGGCCGGACCGGTCCCTGCCCGAGTGCCGGGCGCTTTTCTTCGCCTTCCTCCGGGTGATCGATCGGGAACAAGCGACGCCGTTGGACGTCGAGCAGGTCACCGCGTACTTTCTCACTCAAGGTGACAAGAGGCCTCGAAAGAAACTCTCACAACAGTTTAGAGTCGCTGACTTCCCGGATCGGGCAAGCTACGAGGCCCACCGAGACCAGACACTGGCCCTTGCCCCCGCGGTCGCCGAAGTGTATGCGAGCTGGTTCGCCGATCGCGATCTCTATGCAGTCCGCGAGCTATGGAAGCTCTACCGGGTGGCGTCACGACGGTTTCGTGATCTGAAAGCCGCGCGACGAGGGCTCGACTTCACCGACGTTCTCTGGCGAGCCGTCCAGTTGCTCGAAAGGCGCGAGGAGTTCTCCCAGAGTCGTTTTCGGTTGGAGTCTCGCTACCATCACTTGCTGATCGACGAGTTTCAAGACACGAACGACGTGCAGTGGCGCCTCGTACGGGCGCTCATCGATTCCTGGGGGGAAGGATCGGGACTGGTTCAAGAGGCCATTCTCGCCGAGCAGGCATCACGCCAGGGAAAGGGACTCCTTCGGGAGCCGTCGATCTTCATCGTCGGCGATAGGAAGCAGTCCATCTACGGTTGGCGAGACGCGCGCGTCGAGGTCATGGAGAAGGCCGCCCGGCAGCTGTTGAGGCTCCGGCCGGGAGGGGGACGACGGCTAACGATTCGCCAGAGCTTTCGTGCGGAAGAGACTCTTCTCGATTTCTTGAACGACTTGTTCTCGGGGGTCCCCAAGGTCGCGCCAGATCTCGAGTGGTCGTTTCGTTATCAAGAGAGCGATCAGTTCCCCATCCTGCAGCGAGGTTCGGACCCGTGCCAAGTCGGCATGGTGGTTGAGCCTGATCTACCCCGTGCCGCGGCGGCGGTAGGGGACGAGATCGTGCGCCTCGTGGCAGAGGAGCACGCACGCCCCAAGGACATCGCCATTCTCTTCAGGAGCCGCACGCACTACCGCGCGTATGAAGAAGCGCTCGCCGACCGAGGCGTGCCGACCTATGTCTATCGCGGGCTGGGCTTCTTCGATTCCTCGGAGGTGAAAGACATTCAAGCTCTGGTGCGGTTCCTTTCGGAACCGGGATCGGAGCTTCGCTCCGCGGAACTGCTCCGTTCTCGCTTCATCGGGGTTTCGGACGCCGGGCTGGCCCGACTCGCCGCGGAACGGGGACCGACACACGGAGAGGGGCCGATGACAAGGCTCTTGCGCGGTCGGACCAAGGAAAGAGATCTGCCTCCTGCACTGTCTCCCTCGGACCGAGCCATTGCGCTAGAGGCCGCCGCAAACGTACCGAATTGGATCGGGCGTGTGGATCGACTCCCTCCGGCGGATCTCGTCCAGGAAATCCTCGACGAAGCCGACTACGCGGGATGTTTGACCGGACGGAAAGGAGCTCAAGGCTGGGAGAATCTCAAGAAGATCCTGGAGATGCTTCGCCGCGCCCAGAACCGAGGCTATCTGACCCTGTCCCGGCTGTCCGAGTTCTTGGACACCGCGTCCACGGGCGACGAGTCTCTCGCCATCCTGGAAGCGGTCGACGCGGTCAATCTCATGACTATCCATGCCGCCAAGGGTCTCGAGTTCGAAACGGTCTTCGTCGTCAACATGGATCAGACCACGCGGACCGACATGTCGCTTCCCCGCATCACGGAGAAACCGGAAGGAGACGTGGAGGTTCATGCGTTGGGCCGAGCGGAGTCGGAAGGGCCTACGCGATCCGTCGAGGAAGAGAAGCGGCTTCTCTATGTCGCGCTCACTCGGGCTCGAAGGCGCCTTGTCCTGTGCGCCTCCGGCCTGGACACCGCCTCGATTGCTTCCGCCGCCGATTCCAGGACGACGTTCCTGCAACTACTCCCCGCCGATCTCAACGCACTCTTTCAAGAAGCACGGTCCACCGACAAAGACATGCTCGATTGGACTCCTGTCGATCGGACGCACCGCATTCGGCTCATTCGTCCTCTTCGGGAGCCCGCCCATCACCGGGGCGGCGAGGAAGGGCCGCCGCGCCGGTCTGCTCTAGAGCCCCTCGGCAATGGACAGCCCGACGGCCAGCCCACACGCATCGCGGTGAGCGAGCTCGTCCGCCAGATGATCGGAGGTCCATCCGGTTTCCCGTCCGGCGATCCCATCGACGCCGCGGTCGGCAAGATCGTTCATCGGATGTTCGAATACGCGCTCCCCATCGATGATGAGCTCGCTGAGCGGGCGCAGTCGCTCGCCGGTGAGCTTACTGGAAGAACCCCACAACAACGGCGACAGGCAGCCCAATCCGCGGCCGAGCTCTACCG
>Ga0299906_10004431_pt1 | contig 11498 bp, 7 predicted proteins | sample RVTome_14_FD_200259 | JGI IMG/M metagenome (GOLD analysis project Ga0299906, IMG submission 200259) | Soil microbial communities from uranium-contaminated site in the Upper Colorado River Basin, Wyoming, United States - RVT145D125 (version 2) ... | reverse complement strand
GCGAAACGTTTTGCAGAGAATTTTTCAGCACAGTGGCTCGGCATATCAAAATTGTTGGACAATGAGCCGATCCTGGATCAGGAGAGGTTTCCGGCCTTCAATGAGTCCATCCGGAAAGCGCTTTATCGCGAGACTGTCGAGTACTTCTACTTTGTGCTTACGAAGAGTAAGAATATGCTGGAATTAATCAACAGCAACTATACCTTCCTCAGTCAGGAGCTGGCCGACTATTATGGTATTGAAGGTGTTTTTAACGACGACTTAAAAATGACCACATTAGCTGACGCGGCACGGGGCGGGGTACTCGGCATGGGAAGCGTTTTGGCGACCACGTCATTTCCACTACGAACGAGCCCTGTGATACGTGGCAAGTGGGTTATGGAACAACTCATGGGTATTTCACCGCCACCACCGCCGGCCGTCGTCGCCGAGTTGACAAAGGATGAGGCGGTGCATGATGCCCTGGGGCTGCGGAAGATTCTTGAGATTCATCGGTCCAAGCCTGAGTGCCTTTCATGTCACCAGAAGATGGACCCCCTTGGATTAGGCCTTGAGAATTTTGATCCATCGGGGCGGTGGCGGACAAGCTATGGAAAAGTAGACGTTGACCCGTCTGGTGTGATGGCGGATGGCCGCGAGTTTCAAGGGCCGGCAGAATTGAAAATGCTGTTACTATCGGAAAAAGCAAAAATTGCTCGTAACTTGTCTTCGCGGATGCTGTCGTATGCGCTGGGCCGGTCCATACTTTTTACGGATGAGCCGGCGCTGGAAAAACTGGATAACACCTTACTGGAAAATAATTTTAATCCGGAATTGTTCCTGATTGAGCTAGTGAAAAGTTATCCATTCAGAATGAAGATCAACGACTATGAAAAGAAAGTCTGAATTGTATACGTAGTGAAAAAGAGATGGCACATATCGCGCCGGAGAATGCTCAGGGGTTTGGGTGCATGTATTGCGCTCCCACTTCTGGACGCTATGGCATTGCCAGGTGTTGGCGCCTCTGCCGCTGGTAAGTCTCCGATAAGGACCGCATTCTTATTCATGCCGAATGGCGTTCACCCTGACCGATGGACTCCGGAAAGTATTGGACCGCAATTTTCGTTGACGCCGCAACTTCAACCCCTTGAGTCATTAAAAAAGGATATCCTGATATTGGGTGAACTCATGAATAAGAACTCCTTGTTCAAGGGTGCGGATGGCCATTATGCCAAATCAGCCAGTTTGCTTACATGTATGCCCATCAAACAAACTATCGGCGATAATATTAGTAGTGGTGGTGTATCCATCGATCAGGTAATAGCTTCTAACCTTGGCGAACAAACATTATTCCCTTCACTTGAATATGGCCTGGACCGAATTACGACCGGTGTCGATATTAACGTTGGGTTTACACGCTTGTACGGCTCAAGCATATCATGGAAATCACCCGGTCAGCCACTTTCCAAAGAAATCGATCCGCGCCTCGCGTTCGATCGACTGTTCAGACCATACGTTCCCGGTGTAACATCCAAACCTGATCCATGGAAACAAAGTATTCTCGATCTCGTAATGGATGATGCAAAGAGCCTCAAAAATGACTTGGGTAGGGCGGACCAGGATAAGCTGTCAGAGTACCTCGAATCAATCCGTAGTGTGGAGAAGAGAATTTCAAATGATAGGAATCGTGCAAAGTTCGCTTCGAATATCACACCCGATATCACCCGTGAACTGACGCGTTTGAACAGGAATATTGACGAATACGTAGAAGTATACGGTGGCGTTGATGTCACGGAAAAGACCAGGCTGATGATGGACATCATGGCGTTGGCTTTTTGGAGCGACGCTTCCCGTGTGCTGACTTTTATGTTTGGAAATTCAGTAAGCAACCGCAATTTTTCTTTTCTGGATGGTGTGAGTGGCAATCATCACTCTATTTCCCATCATATGGATAAGAAAGAGGCGCTTGAGGAGTATACAAAAATTGCTACCTGGCATGTAGCGCAATATGCCTACCTGCTTCAGCGGCTTAAGAGCATTAAAGAAGGCGATAAGACCCTGTTGGATAATTCCATGATCATGTTTACATCCGATTTGCGCGATGGTAATCGTCATTCCCCGAGAAACCTTCCTATCGTGGTGGCGGGTAATGCAGGTGGAAAACTTAAGACCGGGCAAAACCTCATTTTCGAAAAAGAGACTCCGCTGGCTAATTTGTATCTCTCCATGTTACATGCCCTGAATATTGAACATCTCAATTTTGGAGATAGCACAGGAACGCTCTCATCGATTAGCGCTTAACTGGATGGTGGAATTAGTGTGTAAGGAAGTAAAAACAGGCTGCCGTTGAAGCGATCCATTCAAAAAATCGGGCACCCGACGTTCATCGTAATTTTTTTCTTAGTCGGATTACTGATACTTTTCCTTCCCTTCGTCAGGACTGATGAAGTACCCTTTTTACTTTTGTTCCTCGGCCGGCTGCATCCGCTGGTATTGCATTTCCCCATTGTATTGATAATCCTTTGTTTATTGCTCGAGGCTACACGATTTTTTCATATTTTAAGACCTGGAGAGGGGATAGTAACGTTGTTATTGATAGCCGCTGCCCTTTCGACACTTACTTCGATAGGCGCAGGGTTCTTTCTTTTCGCGTCTGGCGACTATGCCGGTGATCTGATTGAAGGACATTTTTGGGCGGGTGCGATTACGGGTTCGTTGTTGTTTGCCACCCTGGGGTTTTACTTTTTATACCGGCGATTGGAACGCTACTATGGCCTCTATTTAGGCGCATTGTTGTTAACTAGCGTATCCGTTGGATATGCCAGCCACCTCGGCGGTTCCGTAACCCATGGCAAGGATTACCTGACCGAACATTTAACACTGCTTCTTAACGAAGAATCACCAGTCGAAAATAAGGATGAATCGGAAATGCTTGTCTACGACGACATGATCGTCCCGATCCTTGAATCTAAATGTTATAGTTGCCACAACGATCAGAAAGCAAAGGGAGATTTTAAAATGACTTCTTATCAGAAGCTATTTAAGATGGGAGAGAGTGGAAAGCCTTCAATTTCTCCGGGGGTACCGGAAGAGAGTGAGCTATTAACGCGTATAAACCTTCCTGACGACCATAAAGATCACATGCCGCCGGCTGGTAAGACACCACTCAACCCGGATGAAGAAGCACTTTTGACCTATTGGATCACAACAGGTGCCGAAGAATTTCAGGAAGTTCAGCCGCTGCGAACTGCGGATATAGGCCCCGTGGTCGAACGTCTATTACCGGCACTTGCCAGGTATCGTCGTAGCGCACGATTGACTGACATCAAAGACAAAGTGCTCCACCAGGAATTATCTGAATTGGCGGACAAATTATTTGTTATCATTGAACGAGATAGCATGTCTGACGACAACCTATTTGCCATGGCGATGAAGTTCCCACCGGCGCCATTCGGCAATGATCAATTCATTTTGTTAAAGCCATACTATGAAGTTTTCTCAAAACTCTCACTGACATCGAGTGGGATCGATGATGAAGGTTTATACTATGTTGGAAAAATGACGAATTTGAGGTCCTTATTTCTTCAGAAGACGAAGTTAGATGGATCAGGCCTGGTCTACTTACAGGGGCTGTCGCAGTTGGAAGTATTGAATCTCAGTTTTACGAATGTCGATGACAAGGCGCTTATCGACCTGTTGGAAATCCCAAACCTCCGGGAAGTCTATCTTTATCGCACCAATACTACGAAGGCAGTTATTGACGCGATCGGCAGGAACCGACCTCATTTAAAGTTATTGGTGGAAGAAGGACCTTATTTCTAACCCCCGATCGGGTATTGGTATGCATAAAAAATACTTAACATTGATTTATGAGGATATAAATTAATATATTTCTATGTTCTATTTCGTCGACCTGATGGAACGATTTACGGAGCAACCACCAGACACCTAAACAGCCAATCCATGTTCACATTGTTAATGATTCTTCTAGCGTTAGGATTTATAATTATTGCCATCATTAAGTTTGATATCCATCCGTTCCTGGCATTATTTGTAGGAGCCATTGGTTATGGGCTTATCTCAGGCATGTCGTTCGAGCTGATCATTCTATCCATTTCAGACGGTTTTGGAGGTGTGATCGGAAAAATAGGTCTGGTCATCCTGCTCGGAGTGATTATCGGAACCTTTCTCGAGAAAACTGGTGGTGCCCTGGTTATTGCTCAACGGGTCCTTACGTTCATCGGTGAGAAATCGGTGATTTTGGCAATGATGATTACGGGCTGGATACTATCCATTCCGGTATTTGGTGATAGCGCCTTCATCATGTTAAATCCAATCAGCAAATCATTGTCATTTAAGGCGAAGGTCCCTTTTATTGCGACGACGATAGCGCTTACGTTGGGTATCACGGCGAGTCATTCACTGGTACCACCCACGCCAGGACCAATTGCTACTGCCGGAATACTCGGTGCCGACCTGGGGATTGTGATTTTTTGGGGATTTATCATTAGTCTTATCGCTTTGATACCGTGTTTTTATTTTGCGCGATACGGAACGACAAAAATTAATCTTATCCCAAAGTTCGCCGCGGCAGAAAAAGTACAGCATAAAGCGCCCTCATTAGGAAAGTCAGCGCTTCCTATAATTGTGCCGTTGGTTTTTATCGTACTCGCATCGATATCCAATTACCCGACGCGCCCGTTTGGTGACAATTTGTTTACGACATTGCTTCAATTTATCGGGAACCCCGTTATCGCGTTGTTGCTGGGTGCCTTCGCTTCGTTTATTCTTCCGGAAAAGTTCGATAGAAAATTATTGTCTTCTACCGGCTGGATTGGTGATGCGCTCATTACGGCAGCTCCAATCATCCTGATTACAGGAGCAGGAGGGGTATTTGGCAAGATGCTTCAGAATTCCGGCATCGCAGAGATTGTCAGTACGAATTTGAGTGGTGCAAATCTTGGGTTGTTTTTACCTTTTATCATGGCGCTGGCATTAAAAACCGCTCAGGGATCTTCTACTGTCGCAATGATTACCACCGCATCGGTGGTCGCACCGCTTTTGACAGCCCTGGGCCTGGACACCGAGATGCTGCGAGCCTTCACCGTCCTTGCTATTGGTGCCGGTGCGATAGCGATATCGCACGCCAACGATAGCTTCTTTTGGGTAATGACGCAGATGTCGGGAATGAATATAAAGCAGGGCAATCAAACGCACAGTCTCGGCACGCTGATCTTGTCGTGCACCGCGATCATATTAGTTTTTGTCGTTTCCTTCTTTATATAAAGCCATGCAGGTCATTTTATTTGGCGGTCCATCCACCGTCGACCGTTAACATAGACCCCACCATGTAGCTGGCAGCATCGCTGGAAAGAAATATCGCAGCACCCTGGATTTCCTCCAGGCGCGCCCATCGGCCTAACGATGTTGCTCCGACAATAAATTTTTTTACCTCTTCAGATTCAGCGATGGGGATATTCATTTCCGTGAGGAACGGGCCCGGGCAAATAGCATTCACATTGATATTAAATGGAGCCAATTCAAGGGCAAGTGCTCGTGTCATCTGAACAACGGCTCCTTTACTTGATGTGTATGGTGTCCGGTTGGCTAACCCAACGAGTCCCAATGTGCTGGCCAGGTTGATAATCTTTCCGCTACCGTTCATCTTCATATGCGGAGTTACGGCGCGGCAGGTGAGCCACGTCCCCGTAACGTTAACGTCCATGACTTTAGTGAAGTCCTCCAAACTCACTTCATCGATGGCCCCACGAATATTGATTCCGGCACTGTTGATGAGGATATCTATTTTGCCAAACGACTTTATCGCCAGTTCAGCCATAGCTTCGGTTTGTTCCTTGTCCGTGATGTCCGCACCAAAGGAAAGTGCTTTGGTTCGATACATGGCACTGAGTTCATTGGCAGCATGTGCACCCTCTGCTGCGTTTCGGTTGACAAGCATTACGTCCGCACCAGCTGAAGCCAGCCCGGCTGCCATGGCGAGTCCCAATCCTTTTGATCCGCCGGTAATAATGGCGGATCTTCCTGTTAAATCAAATTGCTTAATGCCGGGAAGTAAATCCATACCTCGTTATTTGTATCGTTGTAACTATTAAATTAACCCTAATTTCCTTTTGCTGTAATCAAATGAGCTGATTACGTTTTCCTCCTCCACCATCAGACGCTCTTCACCATTGAGTTGCGAAACGGTAGGAAGCGCAGGTGAAAATTTATGTTCCCTAACCATACGTAGCGTGCGTGCAAGTTCACTACCCGGAATTCCACCAAATGTGGCCCAATAGTCATCCGTCAGGCAGGGTATTTTGAGCGGGTCACGGGTTATCATCTCAAGATTAAACGTTATAGACGGATTGTGCTTCCGGCAGCGTGATATTATGCTGGAAAGGTCGACCATACCTTGCCCCAGCGGTACTTCAGACAACAGAAAACCATCGGCGTACTCATCGAGGCCCATATCCTTAACATGGGTCGTAAACGAATAAGGCGCCAATGTTTCGGCGACTTCTTCGGGATCCTCCAGGAGTGAAATGCTATTCCCAAAATCTAAGGTGACCCCGATCCATTCACTGCCGACCTTTTTTATCATTTCAGCAAGTTCAGTCGCACGCCAGTCTTTGTGATTTTCAACCGCAAGTTTTACGCCGTGCTTACGAAGTACCGGCTCCACGAGTTGAAGGGATTTCATAGCGCTGGCGCGTGCGTTCTGAAATTCTTCGGCGGAATGGTATACCTCGTACCGACGTCCCGATGAACATACTGTACGGACAATATTTGCGCCAGCCTCTTTGGCACCCTTGATGTCTTGCTCGAATTGCGCAAGCTCCTCCTCGCTCTTTGGTGTTCCGAGAGATCCTTCCAGGTAGAGGCCCAGTTTCTCCCGCCGGTCACGTATTTTTTTAACAAAGTCCATCGTCCAGCCACGAATTCCTACCTGAATCCCACCAGCATCGATGGCATGGCAGTGTTCGAGTAACTCGATGGCGTTGTTAAACCCGGGGTGGGCTTTGCTTTCGATTTTTGAATTCCAGCGGCTTCCATAAGAATGAACTACAACACCCATGCGCTTATCTTTAAGAAGTCCATGTGAAAGTGGTAGTGATAATGCAAGTGCCGCGGCTGAAGTCTTCTTGATGAACTCCCGCCGGTCCAACTGAAGGGATGCGGATTGCGAGATTCTCTCTTCTAAAGTTTTCATAGGCTGGCTGCTTGTGCTGAGATGATATTAGTGACTGGCCGGAACGTCCGTTTCAATCATATGCCGATTAAGTTCTTTGGCTGTCCAGGGCATTACTCTGCCCTGCGATGTGTGACGCGTGGTTCCGACAATGCGTCTTCCCGCCGGACCTGCGTTATTTCCCCATTCATTCCGAATATAAGTCATAATTGCTGTAATGTCACCATCGTCCATGGTGGAATGTGCCGGCATTACGGGAAGAATTTCAGGAGCATCATAGACTTTACCGGCAACTTCAACCGGGCCCTCCAGGCCATGGAGAAGCAGTAGCGCCAGTCGTCGTTCGTCTCCTAAGACCCATTCCGAACCCATCAATGGTGGCGCGAATCGGTTCAGTCCTTCACCTTCCGTGCCGTGACATCCCGCACAGGTCGCCAAATAATGCTGCCTGCCCATGGCAAATTGTTGTTGTTCTGCCTCTGTCAGTGTTGTCTGCATCAGCGAGTCGGGTGTTGCCATATGTCCCGGCCACTCAAACATTGCCTCGAGCGCCAAAAGTCTGGATGCATCCACAGGGATGTCCTTTCGTTCTACAATACCAGGTGCCTTGCTGAGTTGAATCGGCTTGAACTTGCGACCACGACCTTGAATTGCCAGGGCCGTTAATATCGTCTTTTCCTGCCATTCAAAATTGGATTTGTCAACGTTCAACATTCCCAGCAGCCCATTGATTTCAGCCGTATTATGTTTGTTAACAATGGCGGTTGTCAGCATCTCAAGAAAAATTTCCTTATCTCGTGTATGTCCGATGTTCCATGGCGAATTTCTGATGCTGTTCAGGAAATCAAACTCATGGTCCTCAAGGCTGCTGAGTACAGCATCACGCATTAACGCAGACGTATCGTATTGCTCCAGGATTCCCGACAATAATTCAATTTTGGTTTTTTTGTCGAAGATATTGGCACTAAGAGCCATTTGAAGAATTTCCTTTTCGTTTACCTTTTTCCAGGATTCGAGGATCATACCCTGAAGGCGCGCGCGGATTTTTGAGTATGACCGGGAAAAGGGTTCAAGCAATCGCAGTGCGGAAGTGCGAACATGTGACTCGCTATCAGAAAGTGCCTGGAAAAGCAATTCTGGTGTGACTAACCCCAGGCCTTCAAGCGTCCACAGTGCGTGAAAGCGCGCCAAATGGTTTTCATCGTTTAAGACTACATTTTCCAACGCAGGGCCTACACCAGCATCACCTCGTTCCACCAACAACCGTTGTGCCATATCCCGATACCATCCGTTGGAATGAGAAAGTTGTTTTACCAGGTCAGCCGACGAGGTAGTCGAAAGCTTTGATGATACCGGAGGGGTCCAGCCTTTAGTGGTGATGCGCCAGATACGGCCACGATGAATAGGAAGTACTAATTTTCGACTGATTGTCTGCTCGCGTAGGTAAGGGGTGACGTGAGCACCGTGTTGTACAAGTCCCCGGTACATATCTGCCAGATATAATGCGCCATCCGGTCCCGTGGTGAGAAACACAGGCCTGAAACGTTCATCGGTAGAAGCAAGGAATTCCCTTCCGGGGTTAGGGTCGTAGGCACCCAGAAATACGCCATGTTCTTTTACAATATTACGTTTGATAAGGTTGCCCGACGGTTCACACACGAAAACATTTCCCGCATACGCCGCCGGTAGTGCTGTTCCCCTGAAAACAAGGGGAGAGCAGGCTGCCGTAAACTCAAGTAATCGCCCTTCTTTATCGAGGGTCCCCGGGATATAACCACGATTCACCGCCGGATTATCACGGATGGGATACACTCGCCTGTCAATAGTAAGTCCATGGTCTATCCCCGTGGTGGGTTTATGGTTTTTGTTACGCGACAAGTAGTTGGGTGGAACCAGATCTGCATGCAATTGCGACCAGTTGTAGTTGTAGTACAAGCGTCCTTCGTTGTCGTGGCTGATACCCCATTGCCCTCGAAATTCCGTGCTATCGCGCTGCCATTCTCCGTTTACCAACCGGTAGCGAAACCGTGATTTGGCATTGTAGTACCAATTGTCGACTCCACGCCAAAGCCCGTTACCGGAGTGTTCCGGGAGTGCGCTTCCGGCATAGTCAGGATCAATTAGCATCTTGGAATCTGCTTTTAGATCGTCATCGATGTCCTGCGTAAGCCACAGGGCTTTGTTCTCCACCACCAGGGCACCACCTGGAACGAGGGCCAGGGCCCGCGGCATAATCAGGCTGTCGATATAAATGGAGCTGACGTCCATGACCCCATCGCCGTCGGTATCCTGAAGAATCGAGACCCGTCCAATCGGCTGATCTTCTCCCGCACCGTCAATATCGGGCATAAAGCTGCGCATTTCTACAACCCAAAGCCTGCCATCTTCATCAAACGTCATGACAACCGGATCTTCGACGAGCGGCTCCGACGCAATAAGTTTGATTTCCAGTCCCGGTTCCAGTTGGAAGGTGTTCAACTCTTCGACGGGCGTCCTGGCGGGCGACGGACCTTGTTCTGAGGTTGGGGACCCTGAACCATTACAGCCCATCAAAAGTGCGCCGGCCAACAGATATAAAAGGTACAGGTGCCCAAGCGTTAATATATAACGCAGATACCTTCGAATGCCGGGATCCATACGATTAGAACAAACAGATTCTTTCCACCGGGTCATCGTTTATACCTTCGCCGGATCCGGATGTATCCAGGGAGCCCGGTATGCGCGCTGAAGCAATGCTGTTGCTTCGCGATCGCCGACAACTTCCCGTTTCCTGGGATCGTAAACGAGTGGTCTTCCTGTTTTCATGGACAGGTTTGCGAGAATACAACTGGCGGTAGAAATATGACCTTCTTCAATGTCGGCCACGGGGCGCGTGTTGTTCTCCATGGCACCTAAAAAGTCGAGCATGTGCAGCCGGGTTGCGGGAGCAGCATTCAATTCGATACGCTCTTCTGTCAGGTCTTCAGGATATTTCTCTTTCTCGTAAACAACATCTTTGTGAATAGGCGTTCCACCCTCACCATGCGGGATGAAGTCATAACGCATGGTGCTTCCTTTCAGTGTTCCTTTGTCGCCGTACAAGATAAATGACCACGGATAATCAGGGTCGGCGGGAGTACCCCAGCTACGATGTTGCCAGATGCAATTGAGTTGATCGTATTCGAATATAGCCGATTGGGTATCCGCTATGTTGGACTTGCCTTCTTTCTGTACATAGATCCCACCCGTGGAGACAATTTTCTTCGGCCATCCCAACTTGAGCATCCACCGGACTGTATCGAGCATGTGAACACACATGTCTCCCATGATTCCATTACCGTATTCCATAAAGGTCCGCCACCACCGGAGGTGTGGGATTCCATCGTACGGTCGCAGAGGTGCCGGGCCTGTCCACATCTCGTAATCCAGGAAATCTGGTACCGGCTCAAGCGGAGGATTGCCATTATTACGCATGGGGAAATAACAACACATTTCTACGTGTGACACTTTTCCAAGAAGCCCTGCATCAACAATATTCTTCTTGGCGTCGATCAAATGAGGTGTACTCTTGCGTTGAGTTCCTACCTGCACCACACGCTTATATTTACGCGCTGCAGCAACCATGGCTTCGCCTTCCATGACATCAACACTAATTGGTTTTTGTACATACACATGGGCTCCGGCCTTAACGGCCTCGATAGCCTGCAGGGCATGCCAATGGTCCGGAGATCCTATCAGTACGATATCCATTTCATTTTCAGAGAGCATCTTACGGTAGTCACCGTATAGGCGTGGCGTTTTCCCGGATGTCTGTCGCTCGCCGACAATCTTCGCCGCGCCACTAAGCATATTCTTGTCGACGTCGCATAGCGCGACGACTTCTACCGGGGCAACCTGAATTAATCGAAGCAAATCACTCTTCCCGTACCATCCCGTCCCAATCAAACCGACCCGTAAGGTTTTTGCGGGATTGATGTAGTCCATACCCTGTGCACCGAAAGCGGAAAGTGCCAGTGAGGCTGTGGCTCCTTTCAGGAAATGCCGGCGGTTAATATTAAAACTGTCCATGCAAATGAGTTTATTTGAATTATTGATGGTTCAAACGTATGCGATACAAATTACATGTTCTGCGTCTTATGAGCAACTTTAGCTGTCTTAGAGCAAGGGATTTTCGGATGCAAACAAGTTTGATCTTTTATAAACGGGTGAAATATTAGACGGGCGGAATGTGTTTGCCGCCCATATTTTCGTCAACTAATGCAGCAGCGGGCAGGCGATAAATATATTTTATCGCGATGAATATTACCACGACGACAGACTATAGGAGCCATTTATGATTACTAATTCA
>Ga0299906_10004430_pt1 | contig 11502 bp, 7 predicted proteins | sample RVTome_14_FD_200259 | JGI IMG/M metagenome (GOLD analysis project Ga0299906, IMG submission 200259) | Soil microbial communities from uranium-contaminated site in the Upper Colorado River Basin, Wyoming, United States - RVT145D125 (version 2) ... | reverse complement strand
AAGTCGAGACCCTGGAGCGCGAGCTCCTTCGAGGCTTCGACGTGGTCTTCTCGATCGGCACCACCAGTGTCTTTCCCTATATTGCGCGTCCGGTGGTCGAGGCGCGGATGATGAGAAAAGCGACGGTCGAGATCAACCCCGGCAAGACTCTGATCTCGGGCGAGGTCGACGTGAAGCTCGAGATGAGAGCGGCGGAAGCCTGCGAGGCGCTCTGGGCGCGACTCTAGTATGATCCGGGCTCCGACGGAGGACGATGTGACGACCGAACTCGATCGCACCTGGAGCTGCTATCCCCATGGCCCGGAGATTCCACGACGGCGGTTCCTTCGCTCGCTGGCGATGGCCGCCGCAGGCGCTTCGGTTGGCTTCCGGCGGATCGCCTCCGCCCAGGAGGCGGCACCCATTGAGGTCGACGAAAGCGTTCTGTCGACCGAGGACGTCCTGGCGTTTCCCGAAGGCGCCGTCCGCCTCAACTTCAACGAGAACCCGATTGGCCCCTCGCCCCGCGCGATCGCGGCGATTCTCGAAGACGGCCTCGGGGAGTCCAACCGCTACAGCTACGTCAATCCCCTGAGGATTGCGATCGCCCGGCGAAACGGCGTCGGAGCCGACAACGTGCTGATGGGGTGCGGTTCCACGGAATTCCTCCAGATCGCGCCGTGGACGTTCCTCCGGAAGGGGGGCCGCCTCGTGCTCGCGAAGCCCACGTACGCGTGGTGCGCGGGAGTCGCCCGGGTGATGGGCGCGGACGTGACCGAAGTTGCGCTTCAGACCGGCGGCACCCTCGACATCGAGGGGATGAAACGCGCCATCGGCGCCGACACCCGGCTGGTCTACATCGCCAACCCCGACAATCCGACGGGTGCCAGCCTGTCGCTCGACGCCGTCGAGGATCTCGCGAAAGCTCTTCCCGAAGGCGCCGTGCTCCTCGTGGACGAGGCCTACGTCGATTTCCTGCCGCAGGGCGAATCGTCGGTCTCCCTGGTGCGAAAGGGCGCTCCGGTCATCGTGGCGCGCACGTTCTCGAAAGCGTTCGGGCTCGCCGGACTCCGGCTCGGCTACGTCATCGCTCCCACGAATCTCATCGAGCCGTTGAAGCTTCTCTGGACTCTCGACATGGGAGTGAACGCGGCCGCGAACTCGGGCGGACTCGCGGCGCTCTCGGACCAGGCGCACGTCGATCGCTACGTGAAGCTCGTCGACGAAGGGCTCGCCTATCTGCGCTCCGGCCTCTTGGAGCTCGGGGTCGAGAGCCTTCCCCATCGGGCGCCGTTCTTCATGGCGGACCTCGGGCGCGAGGCGGCGCCCGTCGTTGTCGCCCTCGCCCGCGAAAAGGTCTACGTGCGCGACGGGAAATCCTGGGAGATGCCGACCTATCTCCGGATCTCCGTCGGTGTTCCCGACGAGAACCGCATCTTCCTCGAGAAGCTCCGCGGAGCCCTGAGCGCGTCCTGAACGCGCGTTGACAGCCCGAGACCCGCACTCGATAATTCGCTAATCGAGAAGGCGGTGATGGCGATCTTCCATACGATTTCGTTGCTGATACCGGCTCTGGCCGCGCTTGGCGCTCCGGGGGAGCAGGAGAAGAAACCCGAGAGGGTTCCCTTCGGCCAGACGCTCAACGAGTACGGCGTTCTCAACGCCAGCGGCTGCATGTGCGAGGATCTGGAGGACGGAGAAATCCTGCCTCCGCCCGAGGTCACCGTTCCCGAGCCGTTCCAGTACCTTCGCCCCGATCTGCAGATCACCGCGGCGGAGCTGACGGGCGACCAGCGCTATCCCGTTCTCACCGAGTTCAAGATCCTGACCCCCGAGGTGGGCGCGGGCGACGAGGTGCGGGTGATCGCCCGGGTCACTTCCGCCTACAAGAACACCCTCCCTTTCGTCGCCACGTTCTTCAGCGAGCGCTACAGCCGCCTGGGCTCGGCGACGATGTACGTCAACTTCGAGCCTTCGAAGGACGACAAGACGCTGTTTCTGGGGCGGGGACGGCTCTCGAAGTTCGCGCCCGGGGGCCGCTATATCGTCGCCTACGCCACCATCTCCGACGACGTGGGAAAGCGCCAGAGCTACGGCGCCGAGTTCCACGAGCCTCTCGACAACGAGGACCGGACGCCGAAGTTCTTCCTGGTGGAAGACAACCCGCGCGTCGATCTGCGGGCTCCGGAGCTTCGATCGGTCGAGGTGGAGACTCCTTCGGTCCGCGCGGGAACCGAGCCCATTCGCTTCACCGCCCGCGCCACCGACGACGTCTCCGGGGCGGTCGACGCCGAGGCGGTCTGGATCTCTCCCAGCGAGGAGCAGTGGATCCGGGTGACGATGGTCCACCAGGGAAGCGAGCCGGGGACGTTCCTCGGGTACTTCACCATCCCCAAATGGTACGAGGGGGGCGAGTGGCGCCTGATGCGCATCGCGTTTACCGATGACGCCCGCAACACCGCGTACTTCTTCTCGAAAAACGACACGGTGCTCCGGAACGCCCCCGTCGTCCAGGTGGCGCAGGATCCCGCCTTCGTGGACAAGAAACCTCCTTCGATCCTCGCGGTCTCGCTTTCCACCACGGAAGCCCGCGTCGGTGAGTCGGTTACGGTCACCGCTCTCGTCGAAGACGACCTTTCCGGAGTAAAGGCGGTCGAGGGCTACGTCCGCTCCCCCCACGGAGTCGACGCGGTGAAGGTGAAGCTCTCGAGCGACTTCGTCGACCTCAACCGGCCGTCGAAGATCCCGGAGCCGAACGTCTGGTCGGCGACGTTCAAGATCAAAAAGAGCATGGAGCGCGGGGTCTGGACCCTGGTTCGCCTCGGCATCGCCGACGAGGCCAATAACTTCCATACGTATTTCGACGGTCGCGAGAAGATCCTCACGGGAATCGCCGTGAACTTTCTCGAGGAAGACGACGAGAAAGAGACCGAGCCCACTCGGCCTACTGAGGGAGCGAGCCGATGAGAAGACGAGATTTCTTCAGGTACGGAGCTGCCATGGGAGCCGCCGCCGTCTGGCCCCCGGAGGCCCGCGCCGAGCGAGGGACGGTCCGCATGGGGGAGATGCTCCTCCCTGAAGCGCCGGACTTCAAAACCAAGCACCTCATCTTCGTCATCTACGGAAACGGGGCGCGGAAGAAAGACGTCGTCGACAACCCCGAGTACGCCCCCTACCAGACCAGGCTCATTCCCGAGGGCACGCTCTTCACCGAGGACTACGGGGACACTGCGAACCTTCACGGCTACATGTACACCGAGATGTTCACGGGGATCGATCCTCCGACCCAGCGTCCGCTCTTCCCCACGCTCAACGAGTACGTGCGCAAGAAGACCGGAGCGAAGGCGAGCGACTTCTGGGTGCTCCAGGGCGCGTCCTATTACCGCGGCTGGACGTTCGACGTGAAGCACTTCAGCCGCCACGCGGACTACGGCATCGGCGCCGGCGCCACCTCTCTCACGATGAACAAGCTGTTCTACGAGAAGAACACCGCGAGCCCGAGAGAGCTCTTCGACCTCCTCATCGAGAAGGGCCTGGGGCACACGCCGCAGGAGCGAAAAGACATCGAAGAATGGATCGCGGATGTGATGGCGCGCCGGTCCTACGTTCCCCCCTCGACCAAAGAGCCCCTCATCGAGCGGGAGCTTCAATACGGGGACGCGCAGGCGATCCACGTGGTTCCCCAGATCCTGAAAGCCTTCAAGCCGAAGATCGTCACCGTGCAGGTCCTCGCACTCGACGACGCGCACGCGGACTTCGGCTACTGGGACTACAACACCGACTACTGGGAGTACATCAAGCACGTGAAGGCGACCGACGAGCTCATCGGAAAGATGTGGGCCGAGGTGCAGGCGGATCCATACTTGCGCGACACGACGGCCCTCATCCTGCGGCCGGAATGCGGGCGCGATGACGAGATCAATATCTACGGACAGCTCGGCCACAGCCCCGGGAACTACTACGCCCACTACGTCTGGACCATGGCCATCGGCCCCGACTTCAAGAAGAACCACGTGGTGACGGAGAAAGTCCAGAGGCGGGACCTCGTTCCCACCATCACCTATCTGATGAGCGGAGAGAGCGCCGAGCACTCCGTCGGCCACGTGCGCACCCAGATGTTCAAGGACGAGCACCGGCTCCCGCCCTACGTTCTTCCCTTCACCGCCGACATGAAGCCGGGCATCGACGGGGAGGGTCAGCAGGAGGAGCGCCGCCGGGCGGAGATGTTCAAGCGGTTCGCGCGGTCGACCGTCGGATACGGGGACTGAAGTGCATCAGCGCCGCGGGGCTCCACACCGGCTTGAAGATCTCGGCGGAACATTCCCATCTGGCGGGCCGGGCTCGCTCCGCTCGCGCAGGCTGCAGACGCATTTTTCCGCAGCCTGCTAATCCAGCCCGAAGGTGAAAACGACGTTGCCGGCGGCGATGGTGACGAGCTGCCGGCCGTTCACGGCATAGGTGATCGGCGCCGAGTGCACGCGGGCGCCGACGGCGACGTGCCATAGCTCCCGCCCGCTCTCGGCGTCGAGAGCGAAGAAGTAGCCGTCGACGGTGCCGCCGAAGACGAGGTCCCCGGCCGTCGCCAGGAGGCCGGACGACGACCGCGGTTGAATCTCGAACTCCCAGCGTAAGTCGCCCGTGCGCGGATCGAGCGCTCGGATGGCGCTCTTGTATTTATCGATGGGCTGCACGTTCTGGGCGCCGCCCCCGGTGTACTGCTCGCCCTCGCGGTACTCCTCCTCGCGAATGAAATACTCCTGCTCCCCGTCGTAGGCGTTCACGTAGAAGAGCTCGGTTCTCGGGCTGTAGGCGGGCGAGTACCAGTTGGTGCCGCCGAGGATCGGCGGCGACACCACGTTGCCTTCGGGGGTGGGGAGCTTCCCGGGCGCACGGATGGGCCGGCCTCTCTCGTCCAGGCCCTCGGCCCAGGTCTGCTTCGCGTACGGTTTGCCTACCAGGAACTCCCCCGTCTTGCGATCCAGGGTGTAGTAGAAAGAGTTGCGGTTGGCCCACATCATCACCTTGCGCGCTTCGCCGTTCAGTTCGAGGTCGGTGAGGATCGGCACCTGGATCGCGTCCCAGTCGTGGACGTCCCAGGGCGTGAACTGGAAGTACCACGCGAGCTTGCCGGTGTCGGCCTCGACCCCGAGAGCGGAGTCGGAATAGAGGTTGTCGCCCATCCGCACTTCGCCGTTCCAGTCGGGACCGGGGTTTCCAGTACCCCAGTAGATGAGGTTCAGCTCGGGATCGTACGAGCCGGTGATCCAGGTCGGCGCGCCTCCCGTCTTCCACGACTCTCCCGCCCAGGTCTCGTTGCCGGGCTCGCCCGGCCCCGGGATGGTGTAGAGGCGCCACGCGCGCTCGCCGGTGTGAGGCTTGTAGGCATCGAGAAAGCCGCGGATCCCGTACTCACCGCCGGCGATGCCCGTGACCACCAGGTCCTTGACCACGAGCGGCGCTTCGGTCTTGCTGTAGCCGGCCTTGTGGTCGGCGACCTCGATGTTCCACTTCAGGCTTCCGCTCCGCGCGTCGATGGCGACGAGGTGGGCGTCGAGCGTGCTCATGAAAAGCGTCTCGCCCAGGATGGCAACTCCCCGGTTGTTGCGGCCGCAGCAGATCCGGAGGTCTTCGGGGAGCTCGTGCTCGTATCGCCAGTACGGCCGTCCGGTGCCGGCGTCCACCGCCACGACGTTGCTCGGGGACTCGGTGATGAACATGACGCCGTCGACGACCAGCGGCACGGTCTCGGCGCGATCGATCTCGGGAATCTGATACGCCCACTTCAGCTCGAGCTCGGAGACGTTCTCGCGGCGCACCTGATCGAGCCGGCTGAACCGCTGGCTGTCGAGCGTTCCCGAGTACATCAGCCAGTTCTGCGGCTCCTCCGCCGCGTTTCTCAGCCGCTCCCAGGTCACCGGTTCGAGTGACGGTATCGCCTCGGTCTTCCTCAACGGCCTCAACGGGCTCGACGGCTCCTGGCCCATCCCCGGGGAAACGGGCGCGACGAGCGCCAGGATCAAGAAGAGGCCTTTCATGTTCCACTCTCTTTCCGAAGCGAGAAGAGATAGGCGACCAGGTCGTCCACTTCGCTCGCCGTCAACGTTCCGCTCACGCTCGGCATGGTGGAGGTCTCGATGCGTTCGATCGAACGGAGATCTTTCTTCGAAAAGTGCCGCAGGCTCTCGTCGCCGTCCATGATGCGGAGGGTGAACGTGTCTTCGTTCATCCTCAGTCCCTCGGCGACGGAGCCGTCGGCGCGGGTGACCTTCAGAGTCCACCAGCGCGGCTCCACTGTCTCGTCCGGGTCGGTCAGGTCGGTCTTCAGCTCTTCGGGCTTTCGTCGATTCGCGACGGTCGACAAATCGGGACCGAGGCGTCCCCCGATGCCGTGGACCACGTGGCAGCTCGCGCAGTTGCCCTTGCCGTTGAAGATTCGCCGGCCCTGGTCGACGCTTCCCGGGAGATCGTAATCGGCGGGGTCGATGCGGAGCGAGTTGACGTAGGCGACGATCTGCCAGATCGTCGGGTCCGGCGCCCAGCCGATCCCGATCATCGTCGTGCCCGGAACGCCGTCGCGAATTACCTGAAAGAGTCCGGCGTCGGTGCTCGCGTTACGAAACCGGCCCCGGGTCAAATCGGGCGCGTCGGTCTCGTCGTTGCCCTTGGCGTCATTCCCGTGGCAGCGCCCGCACTCGGCGAGGAACACCCGCCCTCCGATTCGCGCATCGACCTCGGTATCGAACGGGTTCTCCTGGGCCTCCGCCGGCGGCGGGATCCAAAAGAAGCCCGACACAAGAACGACTGGGACGAAGCTCGCTACGCCCATGACGCCACCCCTTGGCAAGTTGGGGGCGATCATAATGGCTTTCGCCGCGGACACCAACGGGCTCCGGGACAGCCGCCGTCGTAATCCCCCCGTGGAAGAGTTAGAATCCCCCGGGAGTTGCGGTCATGCGAACGGCGCCCTTCCCCTTCGGATTCGTGGTCCTCGCGACCAGTACCGCCCTTGCCCAAACGCCCTCCGATTTCACCAGCAGAATCCGCCCCATCATGGAGCGGAGCTGCTGGAACTGCCACGGCGAGGCTCTCCAGCTTTCCGGTCTCGACCTTCGAACCCGCGAGAGCGCGTTGAGAGGCGGCGATAACGGGGCGGCGATCGTGCCGGGTCGCGCCGAAGAAAGCCGCCTCTTCCGCCGGGTCGCGGGGCTCGAACCGCCGCCGATGCCGGTGGAAGGCGACGGGCTGACTCCAGAGGAGATCTCGGCCGTCCGCAAATGGATCGACGAGGGGGCCCACTGGGACGACGGCGCCGCGACGGCGGCAGCCGATGTGTTGGCGGCCGTCGAAGGCGGCGAGCTCACGCCCGAACGTCTGGCCGAGGCCCGGGAGTATTGGGCGTTCCGGCTTCCGGTCCAGGCACCCCTGCCCGACTTCCCGGAATACGAGAATGCGATCGACCGGTTCCTCGAGCGAACCAGGCGCGACCAAGGCCTCCGCACGGCCCCCCGGGCGGACGGACGGACGCTGGTGCGGCGCGCGTACCTCGATTTGATCGGTCTTCCCCCGTCGCCGGAAGAGACCGAAGCGTTTCTCGCCGACCAGCAGCCGGGAGCGTGGCCGCGGCTCATCGAGCGGCTTCTCGCCTCACCGCACTACGGCGAAAGGTGGGGCCGTCACTGGCTCGACGTCGCGCGCTACGCGGACTCGAGCGGCTTCGAGCACGACCGCGATCGACCGAACGCCTGGCGCTACCGGGACTACGTGATCCGGGCGTTCAACCAGGACAAGCCCTACGACCGATTCGTCAAGGAGCAGATCGCGGGCGACGAGCTCGGCGACGCGAGCCATGAGACGCGCATCGCCACCGGCTTTCTGCGCGCCGGGCCGCGGGTTTTGTTTCGCGAGAAAGACAACCCCGAGCGCCGTCACGACTACCTCGACGACGTCCTCGCCACCATCGGCCGGGGAATCCTTGGTCTCACGGTCCAGTGCGCGCGCTGCCACGATCACAAGTTCGATCCGATTCCGCAAAAGGACTACTACCGCCTGCAGGCGTCGGTTTTCGGCTACGTCGAGACGGAGTACCCGCTCCTCTCTCCGGAGGAGGCGGAGGAATACTGGCAGAAGAACGCGGAGATCGATGTGAGGGAGCAGGAGCTCAAAGAAGAGATCGCGCGGATCGAGGCTCCCTACCGCGAGCGGCTCCAGATCGAGCGAGTGAAGGAGCGGTTTCCCGAGAACGTGCAGCGAGCCGTGCTGAAGCCCGAGAGCGAGAGGACGCCGGGCGAGAAGCTCCTCGTGGTGCAGGTATTGTCGGTAGGCGTACCCCAGGAGCAGGTGGACGCTCGGTTGACGCCCGAGGACGCCCTGCGACGGAAAGCTCTCCTCGAGCGCGTCGAGGCCTGCGAGAAGGAGCGACCCGAGAAACCCGAGGTGGCGGAGATCGTCACCGACGGCGACTACCGGTACGCTCCCGACGGTTTCGGGGACGAGATCGTCGGCTGTCCCGAGTGTCGCGTGGCTCCCGGCGAGGCGGGAAGCTACCTTCACGAGGGCTCCGAGCCCTACCACGTACCCCCCAGCTTCTTTCTCGTCCGGGGCGATCCGTTCAGCAAGGGCTCGAAGATGTCTCCGGGTTTCGTCACCGCGGCCACTTATGGCGATCCGCGGACCTCGATTCCGCGCCCCGGCGGTCGCACCTCGGGACGGCGTCTCGCGCTCGCGGAATGGCTCGGGTCGCCTTCGAACCCTTTGACGGCCCGCGTCGTCGTCAACCGCATCTGGCACCATCATTTCGGACGCGGAATGGTCGCCACCCTCGACAACTTCGGCAAGGTGGGCGAGCGGCCAACCCACCCCGAGCTTCTCGACTGGCTCGCCGTCGAATTCGTGAAGCGCGGGTGGAGCCTCAAGGAGACGCACCGTCTATTAATGATGTCCCAGGCCTACCAGATGGCATCCGCCTACGAAGATGCCGAGAACGCCGAACGCGATCCCGAGAACCGGTTTCTCTGGAAGTACCGCCCCCAGAGGCTCGAGGCGGAGATGGTGCGCGACAGCATCCTTCGGGTCAGCGGCGGTATCGACCTTACGGTCGGAGGGCCGCCGGTGTTTCCGTACGTGCCCGAGGAAATTCTGGCGTCCCAGGCCCACGGGGTCTGGCGAAACCAGCCCGACGGCCCGGAGGTGTGGCGCCGGAGCGTCTACGTCTACCGCCGGCGCTCCCTCGGCTTTCCGTTCTTCGGGACGTTCGATCTCCCCGACCCGAACGTGACCGCCGCGGCGCGGAACGTATCCACGGTGCCGACCCAGGCGCTGACGCTTCTGAACAATCCGTTCGTGCTGCGCCAGGCCCAGCTCTTCGCGAAGCGGTTGGAGGACGAGGCGCCCGACGACGTCGATGCCCAGATCGGTAGCGCCTATCTCATCGCGCTCAGCCGCCGCCCCACGAAGGAGGAAGCCGCGTTGGCACTCGATCTGGTCGAGCGCGGTTCGCTGGTCGACCTGACCCACGTGATGCTGAACCTGAACGAGTTCCTGTACCTGAGGTGATCGGCATGAAGAAAACGTTCTGGTCGCGCCGCCGCTTCCTGTTCGACTCCGGCGGCGGGATCGCCGGCCTCGCACTCGCCCACCTTCTCGACCGCGAGGGCCTCTTGGCTGCCGAGTCGTGCCGTGCTCCCGTGGAGGGAAACCCGTTCGCGTCCAAGCCGTCGCACTTCTCGCCGCGCGCCACCTCGGTCATCTCGCTCTTCATGAGCGGCGGGGTGAGCCACGTGGACACCTTCGACCCGAAGCCGGCGCTCAGAAAGTACGCGGGAGAGCCTCTCGACGGCAAGGTGGACGGAAGCATCGTCGTGCGCCAGGGATTTCCGGGGCCGTTGATGCCGAGCCCGTTTTCGTTTCAGAAGCACGGGGAGAGCGGCATCGAGGTCTCGGAGCTCTTCCCTCATCTCGGAAAGAAGGTCGACGAGATCGCATTCCTGCGTTCGGTCTACGGGCGGTCGAACGACCACGTCCAGGCGACGTACGAGATGCAGACCGGCCAGCTGAGGATGGGGTTTCCGAGTGTCGGCGCGTGGGTGACCTACGGCCTCGGCTCCGAAAGCTCGAGCCTTCCCGCGTTCGTGGTGATGAACGACTATCGGGGAGGTCCCCTCGGCGGCCCGAACGACTGGGGCGCCGGGTTCCTGCCCGCCGGCTATCAAGGCACGCGCTTTCGCGCCGTAGGCGAGCCCATCGTGGACTTGAAACCGCCCGAGGGCCTCCTGAGAATGAGCCCCGAGGAGCAGCGCGCGCGCCTCGATACGCTCGCCAAGCTCAACGAGCTGGACATGCAGAAGTATCCGTCGAGCTCGGAGCTCGCGGCCCGGATCTCGTCCTACGAGCTCGCGTACAGGATGCAGGGCTGCGCCCCGGAGGCGATCGACCTCTCGTCGGAGTCGAAAGAGACCCAGAAGCTCTACGGGCTCGACGACAAGGTGACGGAGCCCTTCGGCCGGCAGTGTCTCCTGGCGCGCCGGCTGGTGGAGCGCGGCGTCCGCTTCGTGCAGCTCTACCACGGCGGCATGGGCAATCAAGACACCGACACCTGGGATGCCCACAGCAACCTCGAAGAGAACCATCGGCAGCACGCGGCAGAATCGGACCTCCCCATCGCGGGTCTCCTGAGCGATCTCGCTTCACGCGGCTTGCTGGATTCGACCCTGGTCCTCTGGCACGGAGAGTTCGGGCGCATGCCCATCTCTCAACGCGGAGTCGGCCGGGACCACAACCCCGGGGCGATGACGGTCTGGATGGCGGGCGCGGGCATCGAAGGCGGGCAGGTGGTGGGCTCGAGCGACGAGTTCGGCTACAAGGCTCTGGAGCAGCCCGTCTCGGTCCACGACCTCCACGCGACGATGCTGCATTTGCTGGGGATGGACCACAAGAAGCTGACGTACCGGTTCCAGGGCCGCGACATCCGTCTCACCGACGTCTACGGCAGTCCTATTCCGCAGGTCGTCTCCTGAGGTCAGAGACTCGGTAATTTCAAGATCTCAGGCCCGGGCAACGCCCAGATCCCGGAAGACGGCGACGCTGAGGAGGATTCCGTGATGAACCAGAGGCCCCTCTGAAAGAGTACTTCGAGCACCTCCCGCGAGAGCTCGGCCTGAGAACCTACGGCGAGCCGATCATCCACCGCACCAGCGGTCAGGGAAAGGAGGCCACGAGGGCTACGACGGTTTCGTCCCCTTGATCGACTCGGGCATCTACATCGGCGTCGGGGTCCAGGCGAGGTTTCTCTCGACGATTCTCTACACCTGCGCCCCCTTCGACGAGCGCTCCGCGACGGCGCTGGTGCGGGAGTTCTTCGCTCTCGCCGATCATCAGGCCGCCATCTTCTGAAGAGGCCCGCCGACAGCGGCGAGGTCTCATGGGACAGCTCTCGACGGAAGGGACGTCCGTCTCACCGACGAGCAACGGCGCGACCGTCCAGGCGTGTCCAAAACCCCCCGGGCGCTGTGGTTCTTTTCCCTCCGA